>Ga0209930_1000605_pt1 | contig 78730 bp, 88 predicted proteins | sample ThiBiot_500_biof_2_FD_183948 | JGI IMG/M metagenome (GOLD analysis project Ga0209930, IMG submission 183948) | Wastewater bioreactor microbial communities from Cape Town, South Africa - Thiocy_cont_500_biof (SPAdes) | ecosystem: Engineered > Bioreactor > Thiocyanate-remediating >...
TCGGCCCTCGGCAACAGAACACCCGCCGAATTCGCCGCACAAATCCATCTGGAAACCAGGGCCGCATAGGCCCTAAATCAACCCTAGGACTCTCCCCATAACCGGAGGAAAGTCGGGGCTCAGGTCAGAGCCAAGCGTTTCGAGCCGCCGAACGTCATATTTTTGATCGCGATACCAAGTATTTCCTGATCCGCTATGACACGGCGACAAATGAAGTGTCTGTCACGGCTTATCGAGAGCCGATGAAAGGTATTGAGTCTTACGAACGGGAGGAAATCGAAACCATTATTGACCCCGAACGGCCGAGCTTTGATACCGTTCTCGTCGAGGTAGATAAGGTCAAGAATCTAAAGGAGGCGTATCCAAATTATTTCGGCGATGTCCATCTATTCCGGAGGCAGCTTCGACGTATCGGTAAGGCGAAAGACTCTGATGAGTTTCAGCTCATGCCACAGGAGATTGTTCCGCCTCGGCCGCGGGAGGCCCCGGATCTTTCATGGTTCACGAGAAATCGCTTCCTGCGCCGCTAACGTCGCCTCCAGGACGCGATCACGCGTGTGATCATTTGCTGCCAGGGCAAAGGTCGCGTGATGCGTCAGCGGATTTTCCAGCAGGGGCAATTCCACGAGTTTCTCGCGCAGAAATGACGTCCTCACTTGCGCAGCTTCTGATTTCCAGCCCTGATGATACTGCTACGAACGGCCCGGGGGGGTGTGATGGCATACCGCAACAAAACATACATCTGCTTCGATGGTGATACAGATATGAAGTATTACCGCTTGATGCAGGCGTGGTCAGCTAATCAAAGATTCTCCTTTGACTTCTACAATGCGCACGACTTAAACTCGGCGCGCGACACAAGCGAGGTCGAAAGCATCAAGCGCCAGCTACGTGTGCGCTTCGCTAATTCGAAGCTTCTCGTGGTGCTCATCGGCGAGAACACCGCGCGCCTCACGAAATTCGTAAAATGGGAAATGGAAGTTGCCCTCAGGCTGGACCTTCCAATTATCGGCGTGAATCTCAACGGATCTCGAAAAAGAGATGCTCTGTGCCCACCGACCATTCGCGACGAGCTTGCAGTGTATGTTCCCTTCGGAATGAAGATAGTGGAACACGCGATGGCAAATTGGCCAGCGTCTCACGCCAAGTATAAATCAGAAGGCAAGACAGATTATTATCACTACACGGACGCAACCTACATGAGTTTGGGTCTGTAGAGTGAGGTACTTTTTCGATTCAATATGCACCTGGTCATACTGGCGCTATGCGGTTTTCTCGACCGAGGCAGTTGCTCGTTTTTTTGCGGCTGTCGGCGTCATGTGGCTGTTCATTGAGCTGTTCGAATTTTTTAACATATATACGAAAGACAAGTACAGCGTATTTGCCTTTCCTATCATAATGCTGGTTGCCTTTGTTTACGTTCTGGCGACTAGGCGGCCTGTCTCGCGCGTCCGGTACAAAATTCCTAAACGTGATTTCAGTGTCGAAGTACGAATTGGAAATATTTTGGACTCTCCCGGAGAGGTTATTATCAGCACAAATACAACGTTTGATACTGATATCACCAATGGTCTTATCGCGCCGGAAAGTTTGCAGGGGCAATTCCTTCTAAAATATTTTCCTGGAAACTATGGCGATCTTGAGAAGCAAATAGAAGAATCTCTCAATGGCGAAAAGAGCCGTACGGACAATAACAGGAAAGGGAAGAACGAGGTATATAAGATCGGGACGGTAGCAAGGGTGAAGGCGCACGGTAAGAATTTCTACTTCCTAGCTATGTCAGAATTAAATGAACATGGAACCGCGAGCTCTACACCGCGAATGATAGACGACGCATTGGAGGCGCTTTGGAAGTATATGGCAACGCGTGGCGAGCTTGGTGAGATCGCTATTCCGGTTCTTGGTACGGGCCGTGGCCGAGTCTCACTGTCGCGCAAGAAGATTATCGAGAGAATTGCCCAATCTTTTGCTGACGCCTCGACTGACGCCGTATTCTCAAACAAATTGAGCATAATCGTCCACCCTGGCGATGTGCCAAAACACAAAATAAATCTTTTTGAAATTCGGGATTACTTAATGTCGAGCCTGCACATTTAACCCAGAAGGCGCCGCTCCGAGACGTTAGGGCTTGCCGCATGTGAGCTCTAACGCGGCAAAGCCTTGCTTCCGGTCAAGGTGGCGGCGCTGGGCTCGCCTATGCAGGGCGGCATCGATGAGGCATTGCGGGCCTCACGCTGGACCCAATTTCAGATTCCTGCGACACGGCAACGCTGCGTGGGGCCGTTTCTGGGCCGCCACCTAAGATCAAGGCACAAGCCACTAGTTAAGAAGGCAAGCCCGGGATCACTGCGTGTTCAGCTTTTGCTGGGACTAACGCACCCCGCGCCGGTAACGCCAGCGTCGCCGCGAAGCAGGCGGCCAGCATCAGGCAGGAGCCGACCAGGCAGGCGTAGATGCCGCCCCATTGAAAGAGAAGGCCTGACAGCAGCGTGCCAGTGAACCGTCCGAGCGCATTGGCAGCGTAGTAGAACCCGACATCCTCTGCGGCCTTCTCGGATCCGGCATAGGCCAGGATCAGGTAGGAGTGGACCGAGGAATTGACGGCGAAGGCAAAGCCGAACAGGCCCAGGCCCACCACCAGGACGATATCCGGCCTCAATCCCGAGTTGCTCGCCAGAACGGCAGCGATGGCGGCCGGAATGATGGCGAGGATCAGCGACCAGAGCCTTGCCGCCTTCACTTCCTGCGTCAGCCCGTCAGGGCTGCGCTTGACCACGGCGGGTGCAGCCGCTTGCACGAGCCCGTAGCCAATGGTCCAGAGCGCGACGAAGCTGCCGACCATCGTGAAGGTCCAGCCCGCGGCGTAGAGGAAGACGGGTACGCCGACGACGAACCAGACGTCCCGGGCGCCGAACAGCGCCACGCGCGCGATCGCCAGCAGGTTGACGCCGCGGTTCTTGCCGAAGAGCTCGCGTGCGCTCTTGCTCGCCTTCGCCTTTCCGAGCATGGGCGGAAGCGATGCCACGACCCCGAACAGCACCACGCTGAGCGCCGCTGCCATGGCCCACAGCGCGCCCCGGAAGCCGAGGAGTTCGAGCAGCAGGCCGCCGAGGAAGAAGCCGAAGCCCTTCATCGCGTTCTTCGAGCCGGTGAACCAGGCGACCCAGCGGAAGAGGCGGCCTTCCGAATCCTCCGCCTTGGCTGCTGTCTCGGCGATCTTGATGGCAGATTTTGAGGCTGTTTTTGTGAGGTCTTTGGCGACGCCGCAGATGCCCTGAGCGAGTACCACCCAGATCACGGAGGCCACGGCCGACCAATCGGGCGAAAGAGCCGAAAGCACCAAGAAGCCGGTGATCTGCGTCGTCAAGCCGACCGCGAGCATCCTGGTGATGCCGTAGCGCGCCGCGAGCCAGCCGCCGATGAAGTTCGCCAGCACGCCGGCGGCCTCATAGAGGAGGAAGAGGAAGGCGAGCGTGAAGGGCGAGTATCCGAGCCGGAAGAAGTGCAGCAGCACGAGCATGCGCAGAGCGCCGTCCGTGAGTGTGAAGCCCCAGTATCCGGCCGTCACGATGGCGTAGTTGCGCGTGCCCTCGTTCATCGCGTCAGATCCCGACTGCTTCGAGATGGCAGGCAAGGTCGACCATGCGACAGGCATAGCCCATCTCGTTGTCGTACCAGGCGTAGACCTTAAGCATCGTGCCGCTCGTGACGAGCGTCGACAGGCCGTCGACGATGCTGGAGCGCGTATCCCGCTGATAATCGATCGAGACGAGGGGGCGCCCTTCGAAGCCAAGGATTCCGGCGAGGGCGCCTGTCGCTGCACTCTTGAAGAGATCATTGACCTCGGCGGCCGTCGTCGACCGTTCGAGTTCGAAGACGCAGTCGGTCAGCGAGGCATTGAGCACGGGCGCGCGGACCGCGTGGCCATCGAGCTTCCCCTTGAGTTCCGGATAGATCAGCGCGATCGCCGTTGCGCTGCCCGTCGTCGTCGGCTGGAGCGAGAGCATCGCCGAACGCGCCCGGCGCAGATCCTTATGCGGGGCATCGACCACAACATTGGTGTTGGTGGGGTCGTGGATCGTGGTGATCTGGCCGTGCCGGATCCCGAGGTGCTCGTGGACGACCTTCACGACCGGCGCAAGGCAGTTCGTGGTGCAGGAGGCGGCCGTCACGATCGGATGCAGGGAGGGGTCGTAGAGATGCTCGTTGATGCCGACGACAACGTTCAGGACGGACGGATCCTTGACCGGCGCGGCAACGATCACTCGCTTGGCGCCGCGCTTCAGATGTCCTTCCAGCACCGCTAGGGTCAGGAACTTGCCGGTGCATTCGAGAACGACGTCGACGCCCAGATCGCCCCAGGGCAGCTCCGAAGGGGATGCCTCGGATGAGAAGCTGAGCTTACGTTCGCCGATGTGGATCGCCCTGTCGCCATCATGGTCGATCTCGGTTCGCCAGCGACCCTGCATGCTGTCGAACTCCAGCAGGTGAGCCGTCGCCGCGGCGCCTCCTTTGATCTCGTTCAGATGGACGACCTCGAGGCGGTTCCCGCGCCGGGGATCATCAGTCGGTCGTTCTGCTGCGCCCAGCGCCGCTCGCAGGGCCAAGCGTCCGATGCGCCCCATGCCGTTGATCCCGACCTTCATCCCATCGCCTCTCAAATTCGATCCGGAGCAAATTATTCGATATGTCGCTTGACATCGAAATGACGACGGAGTCAATCATGTCGACACCTATCGACATAATGAGATGACAGACATGACCCGCGCCCCGCTTAACGTGCTTTTTGTCTGCACCGGCAATTCCGCCCGCTCGATCATGGCGGAGGCGATCATCAGTCGCGTCGCGCCGGGCAAGTTCAAAGGATTCAGCGCCGGAAGCGATCCCCGGGAGGAGATCAATCCGTTCGCTGCGCGCCTGCTGAAGTCGTTGAACTACGACATCACTCAGTTTCGCCCGAAGAACTGGGAGGAGTTCGCGAGGCCGGACGCGCCGCCGCTCGATTTCGTTTTCACGCTCTGCGATGACGCCGCGAACGAACCGTGCCCGCACTGGCCGGGACAGCCGATGAGCGCGCATTGGGGCCTGCCTGACCCGGCAGCGTTCGTTGGCGAGGATGTCCAGAAGGCGCTTGCCTTCGCCGATGCCTATCGCATGTTGAACAATCGGATATCGATCTTCACCAATTTGCCGCTAGCCTCGCTGGAGAGTGTCGCTCTACAGCATCGGCTGGATGCGATCGGCACCAATCTGGCAAGGAAGGACGACGCAGCTTGACCACCCGCCTCGAAGCCGCCAGCGCGGTCGACTTGTTGGGAGCGCTTGCCCAGTCGACCCGACTGGAAATCTTCCGCCTGTTGATGCGCTACCGGCCTCATGGCCTGGCGGCAGGCGATATCGGTCGGCTGCTGGCCGTTCCGCACAATACCCTCTCGACTCATCTGGGGGCGTTGGAGCAGGTCGGGCTGCTGGCCTCGCGCCGTGAAGGGCGACACATCATCTTCGCCGCGGTTCCGGATCGCGCGGACGCCTTGCTTGGTTTCTTGGCCGAAGCCTGCTGCTCGCAGAGCCCGTCGACCTGCGAGACGCCTGCAACTCCCTATCTGTCGCGCAGGGAGGCTCAGGCAACCGACACACCCTTGCGGGTGCTCATCGTCTGCACGGGGAACTCCGCCAGATCGATCATGGCGGAAGCCGTCATGAACCGGGAAGGGCTCGGCCGCATCCAAGCCTATTCGGCAGGCAGCCGCCCGCATGAGGCGCCGCACCCGCTCGCGCTCCAGCTACTCAGGGAGCTGGGTTATGCGACCGCTGACTTCCGCTCGAAGTCCTGGGGCGAGTTCCTGGCGGCGGACGCGCCCGAAATCGACCTCGTCATCACGGTCTGCGACTCCGCGGCCGACGAAGCCTGCCCGTCCTTCCCGGGCGCGCCTATGCGAGTTCATTGGGGATTGGACGATCCCGCAGAGGTCGGCGGTCCGGTTGAGGCGCGCCGTGCCGCTTTCCGTCAAAGCTATCGAGACCTGACCGCTCGGGTCACGGCTCTCGTCAATTTGCCGTTCGAGAGCATGATGCTCGACGACCTGGCGCCAGCGCTTGAAGCCATTGGCCGGATGGATGGGGCGACACCCAGGTCTTTGGAAGCTGCTTAGAGGCGACGACCGCTTGGCAAATCGCCGCATCAAGCTTTAGATGGGTCCTGCCCCACGGCACGCCGTAAGCCTGCCGTGAAGCGCACCGCCACGTCGGTTTCACGGGCCTGATCTAGATCACGACGCAGGTGTGCGTCGAAGGCTCGCGCTCATGAAATCTCTCCGCGATAAATCGACCGCATTCGGCGGTGGTGCACTGATAGGCACGCTTGGCGGTCTCATCGGTCTCGGAGGTGCCGAGTTTCGATTGCCTCTCCTCATCGGAGCATTCGGCTTTCGCGCCCTTGATGCGGTCATCCTGAACAAGGCGATGAGCCTGGTCGTGGTGGCGACCGCTCTGCCGTTCCGGACGGCCACCGTGCCGTCCGTCGAAATCGCCAACCACTGGCAGGTGATCGTGAATCTGCTCGCGGGGAGCTTGCTTGGCGCCTGGTTCGGTGCCGGGTGGGCTACACGTTTGAAGTCTGAAACCCTCTACAAAGTTATCTCGGTCCTGCTCGTCATCATCGCGATCGTCCTGATCTTCGGACACAACGTCAGCTCAGCCGGGGCATTCGTTACGGGATCCACTCAGCTTGTTGCCGGAGTCATCGCAGGATTCGCCATCGGCGTCGTCGCGTCCCTGATGGGGGTTGCAGGCGGAGAGTTGTTGATCCCGACGCTGGTCCTGCTGTTCGGCGCCGACATCAAGCTGGCAGGTAGTCTATCGCTCGCCGTCAGCTTGCCGACCATGATCGTCGGCTTTGCCCGCTACAGTCAGGACCAGGCATTTTCCGTCTTGCGGCGCAACGGCGCGTTCGTCCTGACCATGGCGATCGGATCGATCGTCGGGACCTTCGTCGGTGGCCGCTTGCTCGGTGTTGTGCCGGGTAATGTGCTTCTGCCAGCCTTGGCGTTGATCCTCGTTGTGTCGGCCGTAAAGGTCTGGAGACACAGATGAAGAGACTGCCGGCAAAAATCCGTTAGGCCCGGCAGCCAGGTTCGCATGGAAAGCGGCCGTTGGCTTTGTGCGGGTGCTGTTAGCCGCGATTTGCTTCCGCGCGTGCGACGGCCGGATGGCGCTCGTACCAATCTTTGCTTCGATTGACGATCGCGACGACCGACAGCATCACCGGGACCTCGATGAGCACCCCGACGACGGTCGCGAGCGCCGCTCCGGAGTTGAAGCCAAACAGGCTGATTGCCGCGGCGACGGCGAGCTCGAAGAAGTTGCTTGCGCCGATCAGGGCTGAGGGGCCGGCGACACAATGCGCCTCGCCGGTCATCCGATTGAGCAGGTAGGCCAGGCCAGAGTTGAAATACACCTGGATCAGAATCGGCACAGCGAGCATCGCGATGATAAGCGGCTGCGCCAGGATCTGTTCTCCCTGGAAGCCGAAGAGCAGCACCAGCGTCGCCAGCAATGCCACCAGCGAGATTGGAGCGAGAACCCCGAGCACGCGGTCGAGTGAGGCCGGTCCGCCGCTCGCGAGGAGCTGACGCCTCAGGAGCTGAGCCACGATCACCGGGATGACGATATAGAGCACCACCGACAGCAGCAGCGTGTCCCACGGCACGGTGATGGCCGAAAGGCCCAGCAGCAGGGCCACGATCGGCGCGAAAGCGACCACCATGATCGCATCGTTGAGGGCGACCTGGCTGAGCGTGAACAGGGGCTCGCCTTTCGTCAGGTTCGACCAGACGAAGACCATCGCCGTGCAGGGCGCCGCCGCGAGGATGATCAGGCCGGCGATGTAGCTGTTGATCTGATCCGCCGGCAGATAAGGCCGGAACAGGTAGGAGATGAAGAACCAGCCGAGCGCGGCCATCGAAAAGGGCTTGACCGCCCAGTTGACGAAGAGGGTGACGCCGATGCCGCGCCAGTGGCGCCCGACTTCGCCGAGCGCTGCGAAATCGATCTTCAGGAGCATCGGCACGATCATCAACCAGATCAACACCGCCACTGGCAGGTTGACCTTGGCGATCTCAGCCGCGCCGATCGCCTGGAAGACGCCGGGCGCAATGTGGCCGAGCGCGATGCCCGCGACGATGCACAGGGCGACCCAAAGGGTGAGGTAGCGTTCGAAGGTCGACATGGCTGTTAGGCTCCCGCGAGGACACGGCCGGATGAATCAACGACAAGCTCGCCGTCTTCCTTGCGGAACTCACCGCGCTGCGGCGGCAACAGGTCGAGCACCCGCTCGGACGGGCGACACAGTCGGACGCCCTTCGGCGTCACCACGAAGGGGCGATTCAGGAGAATGGGATGGTCCTCGATTGCGTCGAGCAGGGCTTCATCGCTGAGCGAGAGATCGTCCAGGCCAAGCTCGGCGTAAGGCGTTCCCTTTTCACGTAGCGCCTCGCGCAGCGTAAGGCCGGCGCGATCGACGAGTTCGCGCACCATTCTGCGCGAGGGCGGCGATTTCAGATATTCGATGACGTGCGGTTCGACCCCAGCATTCCGGATCATTGCGAGCGTGTTCCGTGAGGTCCCGCAATCGGGGTTGTGGTAGATGACGACGTCCATCTGAAGTAACTCCGGCACAGAGGTTTCGTGCTCCGGCGGCAAGGCGCGAGCCGCCTATCGAGAGGCGCAGAGCCGGTCGGGGGAGGGGTCTAGGCGTGTTCCTCAATCTCGGTCGCGGCCGAAGAGGAGGCGCAGCAAGCCGAGAGCGCCGCGACCACCGGAGCGCAGATCTCCGTCCGTCCGCCGCAGCAATCGTTCAGCAGAAAGGTGACGAGGTGCTGCACCGCCACCAGGTTCGCTCGATAGATGATGGAGCGACTCTGGCGTTCGGTTCGGACCAGCTTGGCCCGAGCCAGGATGCCCAGGTGCGACGACATGGTGTTTTGCGGCACGGCAAGGCGGCGGGCTATTTCTCCCGCGGGCAGACCTTCCGGCTCATGCTTCACCAACAGGCGAAACACGTCGAGGCGGGTCTGCTGCGCGAGAGCTGCGAGCCCCAAAATAATCTGCTCTGATTCCATGTATCCAAGTTAGTGGATATATGGATGTATTGCAAGCTGAACGGCCCTGGATAGCGGGCATTCCGGCTTGGCGTTGAGAGAGCCGAAGCGGCCGTCAGGCCGACCGGCGACGCTGGTGAGCGATGGCGATAGCCGACATGTCCGTCGTCGGATCAACGACGATCTGCTTCTGCTTCCGTTCGGAGTAGCGGTCGACCAGCGTCTCCGCATGCGGCCGCAGCAAGACGGTGAAGCGGACCAGCTCCTCCATCACGTCGACGATGCGGTCATAGTAAGACGACGGCTTCATCCGCCCCGCCTCATCGAATTCCTTGTAGGCCATTGCGACGCTCGATTGATTGGGGATCGTGAACATCCGCATCCAGCGCCCGAGCAGGCGAAGCGTGTTGACCGCATTGAAGGACTGGGAGCCGCCCGACACCTGCATTACGGCGAGCGTGCGTCCCTGGGTCGGGCGCATGCCGCCCATCTCCAGCGGCAGGTGATCGATCTGCGCTTTCATTACGCCGGTGATCTGCCCGTGGCGTTCAGGGCTGCACCAAACCTGCCCCTCTGACCAGAGAGCATGCTCGCGCAATTCCCGGACCACAGGGTGGTCGTCGCCCTTGACTTGGTCCGGCAGAGGAAGATCGGACGGATCAAAGATACGCGTCTCGGCCCCGAATAGCGTCAGAAGGCGCGCAGCCTCCTCGACGGCGAGCCGAGAGAATGAGCGTTCGCGCAGGGATCCGTAGAGCAACAGGATGCGCGGGGGGTGACCGAGCGGATCGGGCAGCCCTTCGGCGGGCCGCCTCATTGCGAACTCGGGCTTGAGGGCTGGAAGCGAGGAAAGATCGGTCAGCTCACGCATTGGCATGAGGGTTCTCCTTGATATCCGGAACAGAGCTCAGCGCAGCTTGCGCGCCAGAGCATACATTGCAGCCGCTGCCAGCCCGGACAGGGCGACCAGGAGGAGCGTGCTCGGCATCAATCCGGCACGTTCGAGCAGCATGGCGAAGAGGAGCGGCGCGGCAGCCTTTACGACGAGTCCGGGTGCGGAGAGCTTGCCCAACATCGCCCCATAGCCGGCTGGGCCGAAGAGCTTCAGGGGGACCGTGCCGCGTACGATCGAGCTCAGTCCCATGCTGATGCCATAGGCAATCGCGAACAGACCCGCGAGGCCGGCCGCGGAACCGCCGATTGTCAGCAGAACGAATCCGACTGGCATCAATGCGGCGGAGGTCCAGGCGGTCGTGACGGGGTCGATCGAGGTTCCGAAGAGCATTTCGATCAGGCGCCCCGCAACCTGGGAGGGACCGACCATGGCGCCGATGCCGACAGCGACAGCCGCGCTCAGCCCCAGCCCTTGCAGCATCGTCAGCATGTGGACCGACATTGCCGATACCACGAAGCCTTGAAGCGAGAATGCCAATGCCAGCAGGGCGAAGGCGCTCCGCCGATCGTTCCCTTCAAGATACCTGACCTGCGAGGCATCTGCGGCGTCGGCGCTGGGCACGGAACTCGCCGTGCGATGGATCGGACCCGGCAGCAGCAACAGATGCAGCGGCGCGCACAGAGCGATCTGGACGACCGCATAGACCCGGTAGATGTCGCGCCAGTCAAAGGAGTTGAGCAGGGCAGTCGTCAACGGCCAGAACAGCGTCGATGCGAAGCCCCCGATCAAGGTGAGCTGGCTGATCGCGCGCCTTGCGCCCGGGCCGCGTGCCTGCGTCAGCGCCGTGAACGCTGCATCATAGAGGACGAGGGTCGAAACGATCTCCAGAGCGATCATGGCCGCGAAATAGCCAACCGGACCGCGCGCTTCCGCCAAGCCGAGAAGCGAGAGGCCGGCAAGCACCGACCCGAGGGTCATCATCAGACGGGTGCCGTAATGATCAATCAATCGCCCAGCGACGGGCGCGATAAGTCCGCCGATCAGCAGCCCGGCCGCGAACCCGCCATATGTCCACTCCGGAGACCAGCCGAAGCTTTCGGTCATCTTCGGAGCCAGTACGGCGAAGGCGTAGTACAGGCCGCCATAGCCAGCGACCTGAGTGACGCCGAGCGCCGTGATCAACGCGAGACCACGCCCTCCGGTGGGAGCGGGTATAGGCAGCGACAGACTGGACATCAGACTTCGGCCGTCTCACGGGTGGTTTCGCGGGAGCTGGACGAGCATCCGCATCCTGCCTTCCCGGATTGCTTGGCAACCGCGTCATCGGCGCAGCAGGCATCGACGGCCACAGGCGCGGGCCCTCCGCAGCAGCTCGACGTCGAAGCCGACGGTCCGCCGGGCGTCGCGCTGCAAACGCCAGTCTCCGGCAAGACGAGCTCGACGCGCCGGGCCGCGGCGTGATCGCCGGCGAGTTCAGCCACGATCGAGCGGACTTGTTCATTCCCCGTCGCGAGCAGGAAGGTGGGCGCTCGGCCATAGGACTTCATGCCTGCGATGTAGAAGCCAGGTTCCGGATGGGCGAGATCGGCGGCACCGTGCGGACGCACCGTTCCGCAGGAGTGGACGTTGGGGTCGATCAACGGCGCCAGGCTCGGCGGGCATTCGAGCGCCGGATCGAGCTCGACGCGCAGCTCGCGCAGGAGAGCCAGTTCCGGGCGGAAGCCGGTCGCGACGATGAGTTCGTCGACGGTGACGGCCTGCTTGCGTTCGTCGTTTGAGATCAAGCGCAGACCGGAGGCATCGCGCTCGATCTGTTCCAGACGAAAGCCGGTGTGGGTCCTGATGCGGCCTTGCTTGACGAGATCCGCGATCTGGAGACCGAGTTCGCCGCGGGCGGAGAGCTGGTCGGCGGCGCCGCCACCGAATGCCTTCGCCAGGATCGGACCCCGATAGAGCCAGGTGATCTTGGTTGCGGGATTCTCGGCCTGAAGCTCGGATAGCGCGATGAGGGTGCCGATGGCCGAATGGCCTCCGCCGAGCACCGCGACCTGTTTCCCGGCATAACGCGATCGGGCCTCCCCGGAGATGTCCGGCATCCCGTAGGCAATATGCTCGGTCGCTTCGATCTCGCCGATTGCCGGCAAGCCGCCGACCCCAGCCGGGTTCGGCGAGAACCAGGTGCCGGAAGCGTCGATGACGGCATCGACGGCCAAGCTCGCCGGCGTACCGCCGTCGCGATAGCGCACCAGCAGCGGCACTGCCTCGCGGCCATCCGTCTTGACCTTGTCGAAGCCAGCCCGGGAAACCGAGATCACCTCGGCATTGAGCTTGATCCGATCCCGTAGCCGTTCGGCAAGAGGGGCGACGTAATGCGAAATCAGGTCACCGCCAGTTGGGTAACGATCCGGGTCGGGGCGCGTCCAACCCGACGCTTCGAGGAGGCGCTCCGCCGCCTTATCGATGTTGAAGGCCCAGGGTGAGAACATCGGAACATGAGCCCATTGCCGGATGGCATGTCCGGCCGCCGGGCCGCGCTCCAGAACAATCGGGATGAGGCCGCGTTCCGTGGCGTGGGCTGCCGCGGCGAGACCCACCGGGCCGGCTCCAATGATCGCGATCGTCTTGGTTGCCACCTTCGCATCCTCCCGTGAAACCGGAAATACTGAAATATGGTCGAAAAAATTTATGCGGCAGTCTGCTCGGAGCCACACCCGGCGTCGGCGCAGCATTCGGCGATGAGGAACTGGACCAGTTCGTTCATGCGGTCGAAGTTCGCCCGGCAGATCAGCGTGGTGCCATCGCGTTCCTGACTGACCAGCCCTACGATGATCAGCGTCTTCAGGTGGTGCGATAGCGTGGACGCTGCGATCTCAAGGCGCTGCTGGCACTGCCCCACTGACAAGCCGGGATGTCCCGCCCTCACCAGGAGGCGGTAGAGCGACAACCGGGTTGGGTTGCCGAGGGCCTCCAGCTGAGGGGCGGCGTTTTGAGTGTTTAGCATAGACGGAGCTTGCCCCAAGCACGCGCGGAAGGCAATTCGTACTTCTAGAAATATAGAACACTGTCTTGGCGGCAAGAAGCGCTCGCGAACCGCCGCTGACGCTGGGGGTTATGGGCGTCGCTGGCGGCTCGTCGTCTCCCGCCGCAGCCCAGGCCGGCATCCGAACGAGTTGGAGATCGCCGAGCTGATAGCCTTCCTCAAGCAGTTTGGCAGAGACGATCGTTCAGTAGCGATTGGAGATCAATCATACGGAGCTGAGCGCGATGGCGCTCAGCTCCAGAGTACCCGTGATAACGCTGGCGCCTGGCCGGCGTCGCTGACCGATGACGCGCTACTTAGGCCCGCTTTCGACAAGGTAATTGTTACGCACAGGCCGCCGGCCGCGCGGTTGGCTAAATTGATGAGCCCACTGTGGGTCTGGATCACGGATGCCGCGATGGTGAGCCCCAGGCCGGTGCCGCCCGTCTCGCGGCCTCGGGACTCCTCAAGCCGCACAAAGGGTTGAAATACGCGCTCCATATCCGCCGGCGGAATGCCCGACCCTTCATCCTCGACGGTGACAGCGATATGGTCTCCGGCCTCGGCAATCGTGACACGGGCCGTATGGCCATATTTGATGGCATTGCCGATGATATTGGAGAAAGCGCGCTTCAGCGAGAGCACGCGCCCCAGCACCGGAGCGGAAGTGAGGCCGATCAACGCGACTCGATGCCCCTGATCGAGATGATCGTCGACGATGGTCTCGATGACCGAAGCGAGATCGATCGGTCGGATCGCTTCGCTGGAGACCCCGCCACGCAGATATTCCAGCGTGGCGTCGATCATCGCCTCCATCTCCCCGAGATCGGCGTCGATCAGATCGCGGGTCGCGTCGTCGTCGAGAAGTTCCGAACGGAGCCTGAGGCGGGTGATCGGGGTTCGCAGATCATGTGAGACCGCCGCCATCGCTTGCATGCGCTCGGTGACGAGGCGCTGGATGCGCTCGCGCATGGTGTTAAAGGCCCGCGCGGCGCGACGCACCTCGATCGGTCCGTTTTCGGGAAGCGGCTGCGGCGTCTGATCTATGCTGAATCGCTCGGCCGCGATGGCGAGATCGCGCAGCGGTCGTGTTGCCCAGCGAAGCAGTAGTAGCGCGACAACGACGATGCCGACGCCAAAGCAGATGGTGACTGCAATCACGCTCCAGTCGATATGTGGGTTCGCTCCAAGGGCGGACGACGAGAAATTCACCCAGGAGCCGTCGGTCAAGCGCACCGAGACCAGCATCATGTGTCGGTAGGCATCGGCATTTCCACTTCCCAAGGCACCGTCATCGGCGAAGCCGACCCGGAACGACTCCGCGGCAAGTTCGGGCGCCAGCTCCTTGAGGCGCGCTTCCATGATCTGCGCCCGTTCCGTCGCCGGCGCGTTGCCGAGCACCAGGCTGACATTGCTCCAGTGAACCTCAAGGCTAGCGCTCGACAAGTCGTGAGCGACGCGATCGCGTTCCGGCGCATCAAAAGTGCTTGCGATTGCTCGCTTGATCGAAACGATGTGCTCGGCGAGGCCACGGTCGCGGGCCGCCATCGCCAGACTCTCGAAGCCGACGCGATAGGCCCAGAAGCCGAGCAGATGGAATGCCAGGAGTGCGGCCACCAGGATCATGATGGCGCGGCTGGCGACCGTATCAGGCCAAAGACGCTCGATGTATTTTCTCAAGCGGACTGCCCTTCCCGAATGCGGACATCCGACGCGAATACATAGCCGGAACCACGGACGGTCTTAATGAGCTGGCTGCCATTCGTCACCGCTTCGAGCTTCCGCCGCAGCCGGCTGATTTGGACGTCGATCGTACGATCGAATGGGTCGCCGCTGCTTCGGGCCTTAGCGAATTGCATCAAGGCTTCTCGCGACAGCACACGGTTGGCGTGTTCCACAAAGGCGACGAGAAGGTCGAACTCACCGGTTGAGAGATCGACCAATGTCCCGGAAGGTGATTGCAGCTCTCTGCGGCGCAGATCCATCGACCAGCCATCGAACAACACGATCTCGGAACGTCGGATTTCAGTGGCGTTGCGCGAGCGAGTGCGGCGCAAGACGGCTCGAATACGAGCCAGCAATTCGCGCGGGCTAAACGGCTTGGTGACATAGTCGTCCGCCCCGCCTTCGAGGCCGATGATCCGGTCACTCTCCTCGCTGCGGGCGGTCAGCATCACGATGGGCACCTGGGACGTCATGCGGACGTCGCGGCAAAGCTCGACACCGGAACGGCCAGGTAGCATCAGGTCGAGCACGATCAGGTCGAAGCTGGTGCGGGCCACGACATCCATCATCACGCGCCCGTCCGGTGCCCCGGTGACCTGATAGCCATGGCGCTGGAGGAAACGTGAGACCAGAAGCCTGATCTGCGGGTCATCGTCTACCACGAGAATATGACCGTGATCTTCGGCGATCGTTTTGATTGGATCTTGATCCATCTTTCGCTCGGCTTCCCGAAACAAGCCCATCGGGGCGGTGGCGCTTCTTCCTTTGCACGACTGCACAATAGCGCGCTTACCGCCGTGCCGCCCGCGTTGCTTTGATACAATTTGTAACGGACGCCTCCGGGCGTGCGCTGCTACCCCTATGCCATCGAAACGCGAGGAGCCGAATCGTGACGTTCGTGAAGGTGCCGTTCCTGGCAGGTATAGGGCTGGCGTTAGGCGCCTGTTCGCTGACACCCGTTCCCGAATATCTTGCCAAGCCGGCTGATCCGAATATCCGCGTCCCTGCCGTCCAATATCGCAGCGTGACGGCTGGCGCCGCCACATACCGCCCGGCCGAGCCCAAGGATTGGCACGAACTCAACCGTGACGTCGGCCCGAAGTCATGACTTCGCCTGCCGTATCCATTTCAGCGATCAATTTTATCCGGGGAAGGACAGCCTTGACCGCTCCAGCGATATTGAATGCCCGTCGGCTGTTCCGTTTCGGGCTGCTCGCCGGCACGGCGGCCCTGCTGGGAGGCTGCGCTAGCTTTTCTGCCGATGGCGGCATGGCGCCGATCCAGGCCGCGACTTACGCCGATATCGGCAAGGATGTGACCAAGATCGGCGACGATCAGGCCGCGCTCACGGCGAAGGCGCGGATCGATCAGCTGCTGCGCAAGCCGCTGACCGCGGATGCGGCTGTGCAGGTCGCGCTGCTCAACAATCGCGGCCTGCAGGCCGCCTTCAACGAACTCGGCATGGCCGAGGCGCAGATGGTCGCGGCGAGCCTGCCGCCCAATCCGCGGCTGGGTATCTCCAAGCTTTCCGGCCGCTTCGAAGTCGAGATCGAGCGCCAGATCGTCGGCAGCCTGCTGGCGCTGGCAACCCTGCCGGCGCGTGCCGAGATCGCCCGCGAGCGTTTCCAGACGGCACAGTTGCGCACGGCCGAGGCGGTGCTGAAACTCGCGGCCGACACCCGCCGCCAATATTACCGTTCGGCCGCAGCCAATGCCCAAGTCGCCTTCTATCAGGAGGCGAAGGCTTCGGCTGATGCGGCTTCCGAGCTGTTCAAGCGGCTCGGCGAGACCGGCGGCGTCAACAAGATCGACCAGGCGCGCGAATTCGCTTTCGAGGCGGAGCTGACCGTGCAGCTCGCCCAGGCCCACCAGCAGCAGCGCCAGGAGCGCGAGCGCCTCGTCCGCCAGCTCGGACTCTGGGGCGATGATCTGAAGTTCCGCGTCGGTAGTCTACCGCCGCTGCCGCGACTGCAATCGGTCAAGGCGGTCGAGGCGGAAGCGCTACGCAAGCGCATCGATCTCAGGATCGCACGCGCCGATCTCGACGTGCTGGCGAAGTCGCTGGGGCTCACCCAGGCGACGCGCTTCGTCAACGACGTCGATCTGCTGGGACGCCGCACCTACGATCGTGGGCGTGTCATCACGGAAGATGGCCATGTCGAGCGCGAAAGCAGCCGCAGCCGGACGCTGGAACTGGAGATCGACATCCCGATCTACGATTTCGGCCAGTCCAAGGTCGCGCTCGCCGAGCAGAGCTACATGCAGGCCGCCAACAAGCTGGCGGAAAAGGCGGTGAACATCCGCTCCGAGGCGCGCGAGGCCTACACCGCCTACCGTGCCAATTACGACATCACCCGGCAGTACCAGAACAACGTGCTGCCGCTGCGCAAGATCATCCTGGATCAGTCGCTGCTGCAGTACAGTGGCATGCTCACTGACGTGACCGATCTGATTACCGACGCCCGGAACCGCATTCTGTCGAACGTCGCGGCGATCAATGCCCGCCGCGACTTTTGGATCGCCCATACCGACTTCAAGCACGCCTTGATCGGCGGTGGCAGCGGAGGTGGCGGCCCGGCCGCCGTCGCGGCAGCGAGCGGCGGCGACGCCGGCGGCGGGCACTGAAGGAGCTTCCCGACATGACATCCCTATCTCGCAGAGGCTTCATCGGTTCGTCCGGACTCGTTCTGGCTGGGGCGGCAGCTGTATCGGGGCGCGCTGCCTTCGCGGCGGTCCCCGAAGCCCCGACCATGAAGGAGGCAACGACGCAGGCCCCACTCGTGCCGACCACGGGACCGGACTACCAGCCGGTCGCGACACTGAACGGCTGGTCGCTGCCTTGGCGGATGAATGGCGACTGGAAGGAGTTCCATCTCGTCGCCGAGCCGGTGGTGCGCGAGCTCGCCCCCGGCATGAAGGCCAATCTCTGGGGCTATAACGGCCAGTCGCCGGGCCCGACCATCGAGGCGGTCGAGGGCGACAAGGTCCGCATCTACGTCACCAACAAGCTACCGGAGAACACCGCCGTCCACTGGCACGGCCAGCGCCTGCCGAACGGCATGGACGGCGTCGGCGGGCTGACCCAGCCGCATATCCCACCGGGCAAGACCTTCGTCTACGAATTCCAGCTAAGGCGCTCGGGAACCTTCATGTACCACCCGCATTCGGACGAGATGGTCCAGATGGCGATGGGCATGATGGGCTTCTTCGTCGTCCATCCCAAGGACCCGGCGTTCCGGCGCGTCGACCGCGACTTCGTCTTCCTGCTCAATGCCTTCGACATCGAGGCCGGCTCCTATGTGCCGAAGGTCAACACCATGACTGATTTCAATTTGTGGTGCTGGAACAGCCGGGTGTTTCCGGGGATCGACCCCTTCGTCGTCGGCAAGAATGACAAGGTGCGGATCCGCTTCGGCAACCTGACCATGACCAACCACCCGATCCACATGCATGGCTACGAGTTCAAGGTCTCGTGCACCGATGGCGGCTGGGTCGATCCGGCGGCGGCCTGGGACGAGGTCTCGATCGACGTCGCCGTCGGCCAGATGCGCGCCTTCGATTTCGTCGCCGACGAGCCGGGCGACTGGGCGATCCACTGCCACAAATCCCACCACACCATGAATGCCATGGGGCACTCGGTGAAGACCTATATCGGCGTGAACAAGAAGGACCTCGCCAAGCGCATCGCCAAGATCGCACCCGGCTACATGCCGATGGGCTCGAACGGCATGGGTGAGATGGGCTCGATGGAAATGCCGCTGCCTGAGAATACCCTGCCGATGATGACCGGCTTCGGTCAGTTCGGCCCGATCGAGATGGGTGGCATGTTCTCGGTGGTGAAGGTCCGCGAGGGGCTGGCGAAGAACGACTACAAGGATCCCGGCTGGTTCAAGCATCCCGAAGGAACCGTCGCCTTTGAGTACAAGGGCCAGAAGCTCGCCGAGGCGGCGCGCGGCGCCTCCCCCGACAGCGGCATTGAGCCGACTGAATGGCAGGTCAAGGATCCGCGCAAGCCCCGGTTAGGCCCGGATGGCAAACCCATGGTCGCCAACAAGGCTGGCGCCCATGGCAATCATTGAAATCGTTGAACTCACTCAGGAGAACTGCATGTCTGGGATTCTCAAGGCAAATTCGCTCGTCGTCATCACTGCAATGGCTTTGTCTGCAGGAGCGGCATTGGCCGATCCCGGCCATGGCGGCGAGGCCGCCTATGGCAAGCCGGGCGATCCGAAGAAGCCGGCGCGGCCTGTTCAGGTCGTGATGAGTGAGAAGGACGGCAAGATGTCCTTCATTCCCGATCGCATCGAGATCCGCCGCGGCGAGCAGATCCGCTTCCAGCTGCGCAATAATGGCGAGCTGGATCACGAGCTCGTCCTGGCGACGCTGGAGGAGAACCTCAAGCACGCGGTCGCGATGCAGAAGAACCCCGACATGGAACATGACGATCCGAACGCCAAGCGCCTCGCGCCGAAGAAGGCCGGCGAGATCGTCTGGGCCTTCACCAAACCGGGCGAGTTCGATTTCTCCTGCCTGATCCCCGGTCACCGCGAGGCGGGCATGACCGGCAAGATCATCGTCAAGTAAGCAACCTCAGCGAAAGGAGCGTCCCATGCTGAAGACTGCCGCCACCCTTGCCTTCCTGATCGTCGCATTGCCGGCCGCCGCGCAGTCGGTCAGCGGCACCGTCACCAAGGTCGATGAGGCTCAAGGCAAGCTCACGATCAACCATGGCGCGATCAAGAACCTCGACATGGACGCCATGACGATGGTGTTCCGCGCTGGCGATCCCGCCATGTTGAAAGGGCTGAAGACCGGCGACAAGATCAAGTTCGACGCCGACAGGGTCAACGGCCAGATCACCGTCACCAAGCTCCAGAAGGCGAAGTGATTCTGATGAGCGGCAAGGCGCAAATTGCCTTGCCGCTCATAGCGCCGTTCCCGGCGATTGTTTCGGCCAAACTGGCTATTCCGTCACCGAACTCTGGCGACGCTGGTTGCGTTAGCAGGCGCATTGTCTGACGGAAGCACCATCGCGAGCTGTTTGAAGCTTCGCCTTTGACCATGCAAAGAACGAAGTACGATGAAGGGCGAGCCATGCGATTGGTCTTGCTGGCGATTTCTATTGCGCTTGTCGCGCTGCAAGCGCGGGCGGACGATGGCGATCTGCAGCGGGCGTTGATCGAAGCGTCTTGCCCCACTGCCAAGGTCACGCGCCTCAATCCCATTGGACAGAGTGAAGTCTATGAAGCGAACTGCTTCGACAGACGCATCAAGATCGTCTGCATGAACGGACGCTGCGCCGCGGATGCTCCGTCACACAGCCGGGATGATCCGGAATGATGTCCCGGCGGACCAGCTCACTGCCGTCGATGAAAGATCATGAAATGATCAGCGACTGCCTGAAACCACGCCGAAGGTGCGTGCTTTGGGCGCTCTGGGCTGTGGCCGCGGGAACGCTGTTCATGGATCAGGCGGAAGCGCAGTCGGTCAAGATTGTCGGAATCGGCGCCTCAAGCTGCCAGTATTTCTTGCGGGAGACCAACGGCAAGCCAGAGGTCGAGAAAAACTTCTTCGCCTGGGCACAGGGGTACATGAGTGGCTTGCTGCTGCGGGCGCCCCCAGGAAAGGACGAGGATCTGGACCTCGCCCCGGACGTCTATCCGTTGCTCAAGCAGGCCGAGTTCCTGCGGAGCTTCTGCACGCGCAACCCCGACGCCGATTTCAGCGATGGGGTGAACGATCTCTATCGCACGCTCCGAGCTCCACCGAGTTGAGGCCCGCAATCCTATCGGAAGGCAACGCAAATGGCGCCGACATAGGTGGCGTCGCTACCGAGGAACGAGTTCAGCAGACGTGACCGCGACGTTTCAGTTTATCCATGATCTCGGTCACCAGATCATGGGCCTCGATTACCCGCACGGCCACTGGCTGATCAATATTGCGGCCGCGCTGTTGTTTGTCGTTGCGCCGGTGTGGACACTCTGGATTGGTCTGCGGCTCGGCCAGGCGCGACGCTGTCCTTCCTGCCGCCCTACAGCCCAGACATGAACCCGATCGAGAATGCCTTCGCCAAGCTGAAGGCCATGCTCCGAGCCAAAGCAGAGCGCTCAATCGGCGCCTTGTGGGACGCAGTCGGCACCATCCTTCAGCTCTTCTCGCCGACCGAATGCGCCAACTACTTCAAGGCAGCCGGATATGATCCGGATTAAACCGGAAACGCTCTAGGGCGTAGCGACGATTTAAGGATTTGGGATTCCCCAATCGCCGCAAATCGGATTCAAAGCTGATTTTGGAGATCGGCGATGGATTGCGACGCGCTTCGGGATGACCAATGGGAGCGGATCAAGGGCTTTGTCCCCGGGGGAACAAAGGGCAAGCGTGGTCCGCGCACCGACAACCGCAAGTTTTTGGATGCTCTTCTTTGGATGGCGCGTTCCGGCGGTCGCTGGCGCGATCTGCCCGAACGGCTTGGCGATCACCGCTCGGTGAAGCGGCGCTACTATCGTTGGATCGAGATGGGCGTTCTCGACGAGATGTTGGCGGTTCTGGCGCGTGAAGCCGATCTCGAATGGCTCATGGTCGATAGCACCATCGTGCGGGCGCACCAGCATGCGGCCGGCGCACGCAAGATAAAAGGGGGGCGGATGCCCAGGGCTTGGGCCGGTCTCGCGGCGGATTGAGCACGAAAATCCACGCGGCCACGGAAGCGCTCGGTCTTCCAATCCGATTGATCGGCTCTCCCGGACAGCGCAACGACATCGCCTTTGCCCATGACTTGATCGACGGGATCGAGGCTGATGCCGCCATCGCCGATAAGGGCTACGACGCCGATCACCTCGTCAACAGGATCCTCGGGGATGGCACAGAGGTCGTCATCCCGCCCAAGCGCAACCGGAAAGACCTGCGCTCTTACGACGTCGACCTCTACAAGGAGCGCAATCGCATCGAGCGCTTCTTCAGCAAGCTCAAGCAGTTCCGGCGCGTCGCCACCCGATACGATAAACTGCTCGCCAATTTCATGGGCTTCGTCAAACTCGCCGCAATTGCCATATGGATCAAATAGTTAAATCGTCACTACGACCTAGGAAGAGATGCGTCGGGCCCCAATAGATCGAGGGCTCGGCCACGAGCAGATGGTTCACGACGAAGGGCAGCATCGCCTTAGCCAGCAATGTGATGCCGACGAAGACGAGGATCAGCGTCGGCTCGGCCAGGATCGCGACCATGACGGCGCGGCTCGAGCCGATGCCGCCATAGGCGCTGCGCGTGTCGAGCCCCGCCAATGTGACCATGAAGGAGCCGAGCGTCAGCACGAGGCCGCCCCCGAGGATGTCGCCCATATCCGACAGCGGCAGCGGGTAATCGGTGAGCACCGGGATCAGGATGGGAACGGTCAGTGTCGTGGTGAAGGCGACGATCGGCGCAGCCCAATAAAGCCAGGATGCGGTCTCCGGCACGACGATCTGTTTGTGAAAGAGCTTCCAGAGGTCGCGATAGGGCTGGAAGATGCCTGGCCCCTGGTTGCGCTGCACCCGCTCCTCGAACTGGAGGATGACGCCTTGCAGCAACGGCGCCAATAGCAGCGTGGCCAGGACTTGCGCGATCTGGAGAATGACATCGCGGCCGGTCATGACCGGCCTCCCGGAGCGTGATGTGCCTCCGGTACCTGCTGTCGAAAATCTGAGAAAATGCTCCGCGGGTCCAAGGCACATTTCTCCCGTCTGCCAATTTGGCTCGACAGGAGTCATCAGCCCTGGGGGCGGTTAAATGGCGAACTCCATCACCATTTATGAAGCTGATCCTCGCTTCCCCGGTTGTCAAGGGTGGAGGGTGGCTCCTGATGCATGGAGCTTATTCTCATCACCACATTGGCCGGTTTGGCACTCACGAGCTTGGCGCTAGCCATTCTCGTGGCTTTGCTGGCCAAGATGTTTCTCGCTTCTCCTCCGTTGGAGCTTTGGCCTGCTTGTTGGAGGACAGGTCCAGGCTGACGGGGACCGGACCGCCGCTCGCCAGGCGGCCCGAATTTCCCGGGTTGCGATCAGCTCGCCTTGGCCACCACGTTCAGCGGCCGGTCTGGTGCGATCGTCGTTTCGACGAGATGCGCATCGGCTTTCGAGATGCTCCAGTGCTCGAGGTGCTTGAAGATGATCACCTTGTCCTTGAGCAGGTCGCCGTGGCGCCGGCAGAACATTTCGAGTTCCGTGCGCTGCCCGATGAGTTCGACACACATCGTCAGTTCCGGGTTGCTCATCTCAACGCCCTGAGCTTCCAACCGGCCGTGGTTGCTGTAGCCGTAGGTCGTATGGTGGGCGACCGCGTTCATGATGCCGTCTGCCTTCGCAGTTTCGACGAGTGCCCGGTAGAGCGGCTTGGCACCCCAAAGGCCCTTGCCACCTTGCCGCGGCAGCTTGTCGCGAGGCTTCAGATAAATGCGCACCATGCCGACATCGGCGGGGCTGACGATATGCGGAAACGACATCAGGCTGTCCTTGCTGGTGGGGTAGATTGGCCGCAGGGCCGGTTTCCGACCACGCAAAACGTGGGCGAAGTTCAGGATTGGGGCGGATTGCGCTGTGAGGTGGCGGGATTCGCGCAGCGAAATCTCGGTTGGCGTGAAGCCGATGCTGCTCTTGGGTACGCCCAGGCGTTGCGACAGGTAGATGCTCGAATGTCCGCTGAAGACATAAGCGGTGAAGCACGCGGCCGCGATGTAGACCGTATTCTCGGCCCCGAAGAGCTCGATGCCCATCAGCGTGCAGGCCAGTGGCGTGTTCGAGGCGCCGGCGAAGAGGGCGACGAAGCCGAGGCCGGCAAAGAGATCGATCGGGGCGCCCAGCGCCTGTCCGGCAGCATGGCCGAGGCCGGCGCCGATGAAGAAGAGCGGGGTGACTTCTCCACCCTTGAAGCCGCAACTCAGCGTGAGGACCGTGAAGAGCAGCTTCCAGGCCCAGCTCCAGCTATCGGTCCGGCTCGGGTCGAAGAAGCCGAGCAGCGTCACGTCGTTCGGGTTCGGCGACCAGCCACCCAGGCCGAGATATTCGCGCGTGCCGATGGCATGGACGAGCCCGATGATGAGAAGCGCGCCGACGACGGGCCGCAGCGGTCCGTATTTGACGAAGCGCTTGAACAGGGACTGCGACCAGTGCGAAGCCTCGGAAAAGAACTGACCCACGATCCCGCAGGCGATACCCACCAGCACGACCTTTGCGAATAGCAGGACGTCGAGGTGGAAAGCGCTTTGCCCTTGGGCGAAGCCGATCACGTAGTGGCTGTGTTCGATGCCCCATAGCTGGCAAACCCAGTCGCCGATCACAGCGGCGATCAAGCAGGGGATCAAGGCCTCGTACTGGATGCGGCCGACCGTCAACACCTCCAGGGCAAAGACGGCGCCGGCGATCGGGGTTCCGAAAACAGCGCCGAAGCCCGCGGCGATGCCAGACATCAGCAGGAGCCGAACTTCGCGCTGATCGAGGCGTAGCAGACGGCCGAAGGCGCTGGCGAGGCTGCCGCCCAGTTGCACGGCGGTGCCCTCGCGCCCGGCTGATCCGCCGAAAAGATGGGTAACGACGGTCGAGATCAGGATGAGCGGCGCCATCCGCAACGGCACTCCGGCGCCCGGCTCATGAATCTGCTCGACGATGAGATTGTTGCCGCCCTCGGCCGATTTCCCAAAGGAGCGATAGACCAGCGCGATGGCGAGGCCCGCGAGGGGCAGGCCGTAAAGCAGGTTCGGATGGTCGAACCGGGTCTGCGTGGCCTTGTCCAGTGCCCAGAGGAAGAGGGCGCAAAGGGAACCGACGCTCGCGGCCATCGGCACGACGATGGCGGTCCATTTGAGCAGAGCTAACGCTTGCAGGCAGCGTTGGATCAGGGCGGGCGGCGACATCATGGGCTCCGAAACGCAGTCGGAGCCTCACGCGACAGGCCATCAGTGAAGATGCCCCTCAGCCATGACTCCCCGTCCTGCAAAATTGCAGTCGAGTAGGAGTCATCAGCCTTCCGAGGCGGTTCGAGCCGAAGAACAGCTCAGGCAGAATCCATTGCCGGGCTCGCTCATAGTGCGCCGTCGCGCAGTTGGAAAATGCTGCATTGCACACAGTGTCATGCGATTAGCGCATGGAAAGGGGGGCGCTCTTGGTCCGACCGTCAATCGGGGTTCAGTCACGCTTGCGCCCCGATGCAGCGCAGACCTCGCGAGCGAGGTGCGCAATCACAGGATCCGGATCCCGGATGATGCCGCGAAGCCTGTCCCGAAATTTCGACGTGATGCTGAGATCGATCAGGACCGACAGGGCCGCGCGCCTTTTCCGCAGGTGAGATTCACTTTCCTTGCCCGGTGGGAAGGGGCTCTCAAGCGCTGTGGCCACGAGATCAGAGCGGGCCACTGCTCCGTAGCGGCGCAGGCTAGCTTGCGCGGTCAGGCGAAGTTCATCTTCGGCAAGGGCGCCAATAAACAGGGGCAGGGCGTCAAGGCGGAGAAAGGAGCCGAGTCCGACCAGGACACCCTGCAACGGGCGGTGCCGCGCGAATTCGATGAGAAGGTCGGATACCCACGCTTCACGCAACTGCGCGATGGCCCGGCCGGCGGCGCTTGCAACGACATCATCGCCAAGCCTCTCGACGGGATCGTCCGCCCGCCGCAGCGACTGCAGAAAACTTGCTAGAACATCGAAGGCCCGCAGCGCCGCCAACGCTTCAACGGCTCGGCTGCGGGGTTGAAAAAGACCGCATGGTTCGCGTGCGAATAATAGCTTTGCCAGGTCAGGCACGATCACGAGGCCGATCCCGATGGCTTCGAGAACGCCATGATCTCCGTCGTGGAGAGATCTGAGGCATTTCAAGGCACTGGCGATGCGTTGTCGCGTTGCCAGGGATTGCTCGGCCGGGGCCGCTGCCGGTCCCCCGTGTTGCCCGGGCGGTAGGAGTTTCCCAAGGCGAGGGGGCTTGCGGGGCGATTTTTGGCCAGCCCGGTTCGGTGAAACCGCCTTCACGGGCCGAAGAAGCGCGTGTCGATCTGCTCGTGGCTCATGTCCAGGCCAAGCCTCAACAGCGCGTCGCGGTGGATGTCGATCTGGAGGACGCCGAGAACGGTCAAAAGGGCGAGGACAATGTAGATCAGAAGCGGGTCTGCCGACGTATCGGCCGCCGCGTCTTGAATTCGGTTTCGATTAGATGGGTTCATGGCAAGTCTCCTGCATCTCAGAGCGTCCGCTCGCCGCAGGCTATGCCGTTGGAGTCGCTTTTAGACGTCCTCCTACGAGCGCAACCTGAGCGCTTGTAGGAGTCATCAGCCGGTTAAGGCGGTTTGGGGGGACTCCATCCCTCCTCGGCAACCTAGGTCGCGTGGACGGCTCGGTCAATGCCCGCACGATCAAGCGATCGCTGAGATTCGGGTTGCTGGAATACTTCTCCCGAATGGACCTCCTAAAGGGGAAGGTGAGTGGTTTGGCGCCCCACGGCGAGAAAGATGGGGATGGCCGCAAGCTGGGCAATGACGCAGAAGGCGATGGTTCCTGGTAGGGAAACATCATAAAGCGCACCGATCGCCACGCTGCCCAGGAACCAGAAGACACCGTAGCCAGCCGTGAAGATGCCGAATGCCGAGGCCCGGTGTTGCGCTGGCACCATCGGCGCGACAGCTGCTGGAATGATGGATTCATGGACCCCCATTCCCATGCCCCAGATCGCGGAGCCGGCGAGCGCTGTCCAGAAGCCGCCCAGGAAGACGAGGGGCGCGAACGCTGCCGCCGCAAGGGTTAGCGCGACGAGCACGGGAAAGCCGAAGCGATCATAGAGGCGGCCGAACACCAGGGAGCTCGTGCCGCTGACCGCCATTGCCACGGCATAGAAGATGGCGATCCACTCACCGGGGACGCTGTGCGTCTTGCCGAAATGGTAGGCGACCAACGGGTAATCGGCGAAGCCTGCTGCAACGAGCGCGGCCCCGGCGAGATATAGCCAAAACACCTTCGGCAAGCGCTCGCCGCCCATCTCGGGCTCCTTCGCCTCGAGATCCTGCGGCCGCGGGTAGAGTAACCGTGCCGTTGCGACAAAAGCGAGATTGATCAGGGCGGGAACGACGAGCACCGCGAAGGCTTCATGGAAACTTCCTTGCCGTGCGAGGACGAGGGCAACCAGCAGAGGGCCGAACATGGCTCCGAACTGGTCGAGTGCTTCGTGAATGCCGAAGGCGATCCCATAGCCGCCGACCTGTTTTGCCGCGTGCGACAGCATGACGTCGCGTGGCGGGTTGCGGATCGCTTTCCCGACACGCTCCAGAATGATGAGGACGGCAGCCTGCTGCCATGTCTGCGTCAGCGCGAGTGCCGGTACGGCCGCCATTTGCACCACATAGCCCAGGATGGTGATGGGCCAGAAGCGACCGGTCGCATCGGCCCATCGACCCGACACCAACCTGAGACCGTAACCCAGCAATTCGCCGAAGCCCGTCACGATCCCGACGATGGTTGCACTTGCGCCTAGGGCAAGGAGATAGGGACCTAGAATGCTTCGCGAGCCTTCATAGGTGAAGTCCGCAAAGAAGCTGAGGATGCCGACCAGCAACACGAAGCGCAGCGCTATCCTGCGCCCGCGTGCATCGAAGCCGGGCGTCCCCGCGGCATCAAGCGTCGGCGCTGTCTCATCCCGGACTTGCATCATGCTAGCTGCCCTATTCGGGGACGGCCGTAAAATCCGGCGATCCCACCTGCCATCGGCACCTTCATCGCCTCCGTAGCCCGGGGCGCGCGAGCGACCTTATGGACCGAGGAAGCGCCCGTCCGCGGGTTGGGTGCTTATGGTCACGCCGACGCCTTGCAGGCTTTCACGATGAATCTCGGCTTGGAGAATGCCGAACACGGTCAACAGGCTGATGGCAATGTAGAGGAGAAGCGGGTGTGCCGATGTCTCGCCGGTCAAGCTTCGGTTGCGATCAGTCTGGACCATGGAACAGCTCCTGCATTCTGGCGACGTCTCTCGCGCTTGCAGGTCATGCCGTTAGGTCTCGGCCATGCTCCTACGAGCGCAGTTCATGCGCTTGTAGGAGTCATCAGCCGGTTAGGGCGGTTATCGGGGGACTCCATCCCCATACGGTGAGCGACGCTACAACTTCCTCGTGCCAGCCGATAGTCCTCATCCGAGGTCAGTCAAATCGGAAATCGCGAACCCGCGGCGGATCTCCAGGGTCTATGGCTTGATGTGCGCTGTCATCAGGCCTCGGCGGTGTGTTCGTTGCGCGCTGCCGCCCAGACTTCGCGGGCGGCATCGGCGTTCATCGCGGCGATGCCGAGTCCGACGATGATGTCAGGCCAGGCCGAGGACCAAAGATAGGCCGTCACCAGACCCGCCGCGACGATCGCAATGTTCGCGATGGCGTCGTTGCGCGCCGAGAGGAAGGCCGCCTTGGTCAGGCTGCCACTGTGCGCCCGGAAGCGCGCCAGCATCAGGGCACAAGTCAGGTTGATCGCGAGGGCCCCGAGGCCGGTCAGCGTCAGGGCGACAGGTTCGGGTGGGACAAGCGTGTTGATTTTTGTCCAGACCGCCCAGAGGGTGGCGATGCCTGGAACCAGAAGAATACCTGCGAGCGCCATGCCGAGCCGGGCACGGTTGCGCACGCTCCAGCCCAGGCCGATCAGAATCAGCAGGTTGACCGAAGCATCCTCGAGGAAATCGACGCTGTCGGCGAACAGCGAAACCGAGCCGATGGCGAGCGCCACCGCGAATTCGACACCGAAATACCCGAGGTTAAGCGCAGCGACGAGCCCAACGATGCGGCGCAGCCCGGTCGGCTGGTCGGAGGATAGGGAGGTTTCGGTCATGACGTTATCTCGAAGCTGGCAAGGACGGGGTAGTGATCGGAGGCGATATCGGTCGCTGGCGTCCGAATGACTTCGTAGTGTTCTGCGTGTCGTGCCAGCGCCCGCGACGCCAGGACGAAATCGCAGCGCATGCGCGCGAACTCGGTTCCAGAGAATCCAGCGGTCGGGACGGTTGGCGCGGCGTTCTCACTGAGCTGGTGGCCGATATCGACCCATCCCGCTGCTTCGAGGCCGGCGAGGACGCTCCGATCGGCGATGGCGAGATCGTCGCCCAGGTAGCGGGCCCGGTGGTGGGGCGGAAGATCGGAAAACCCGCCCGGTTCGGGATCCCGGGGGGAAACAGAGTTGAAATCTCCGGTCAGAAGCGCGATGCGATCGGGATCGGCCTGGACCGCGAGATAGGCCGCCTCGCGCCGACGAATGGCCGCACCATTCGGGCACAGGTGGGCGCTAAAGAGGGTCAGAGGTTGCAGCGAGCGCGGTAGTGCGACCGTCAGCATCGCAAGAGCGTAATGGAAGTTGCTGCTATCGCTCTCGAATGCGATCGGCTTCAGAGGATCGCGGATGAAGATCGCCGTGTTCTGCCCGGTGCGCGGCGCGAGTGCGAGAAAGCCGCGCATGCCGATCTTGGCCTCAAAGGCATGTAGGAGCGCTGCACCGGACGCTTCGAACCCTTTGGCCTCCTGCATGAGGAAGATGTCGGGCCTGCGTTCGTTGATGAGAGCGATCTGCGCCACCATCCGGCGATCGTCCGTACCGTCGCGACCCGCAAAGAGGGTGTTGTAGCTGAGGATGGTGAGTTTCATTGCGCCATTCGCTTCATCGAGGCGGCGGACGCCGGCACTTCGACTGCGTCGCGCTGCTGGAGCCGGAGGCCAATCGTCCAACACAAGACAGCCCAGGCGGACCCGACGCACCATCCGGCAAGGACGTCGCTCGGATAGTGGACGGCAAGATAAATGCGGCTGATCCCAACCGCGACGGTCAGAATGACCGCGAGCGTCATGAAATAGGCCCTGATGTGCCGATCGGCGGTCGCCCGCGTGAGCAAGGCGCCAAGCGTCAGGAAGGTGATCGCCGATAAGGTTGCGTGGCCGCTCGGGAAGCTTGCGGTGAAGACACGGGCGGTGTGGGGGATGTCGGGGCGTGGGCGGTCGAAACCCAGCTTCAGCGCCATGCTGACCACGACCCCGCCGAGCACCGCCGCAACCATCAGCAGGGCCAAGCCCCGCTTTCCGATCAGAAGCAGGTACCCGGTCGTTGCGGCGAACAGGAAGCCCAGAAACGCGAAGCTCCCAAGTGCAGTGACATCACGGCCCGTCTCCTGGAGCCAGGCCGGACCGATGGGATCATTGCCAGCCGTCCTGAAGGCCATGAGGACCGCGGTGTCGAACCGGGCGAGATCGCCTTCCATCATCTCGCTCGCGAGAAACACGAAACAGAGCATCAGGATGATGACGAGGACGGCGCTCCGAGCGAGCGGAGGCATCGGTGGCAATGGCCCGACTGCCCGGAGCGTTTCGGGGGCGATTCCCCGGTTCTCGGGGCTCATCGCTTTCCTGCTCCCTGGATAACGCTCGACATCAGGACGCCTACGCAGCCGATGACCAGGATGAATCCGGTTCCGATTGAGGAGGCGTGGAACACGGACGAGATGATAGCCGCGGTGATGACGACGCCGAGGATCGACAAGGCGAGGAACTCGTCATCGACGAACATCCCGTAGATCTCGCTGAAGATCAGACGAAGAACGCGCATCAGGCCAACTCCTGCCGGGGACGACGGATAGCAGAGGCGAGACCGAGGCCGAGCGCCAGGAAGCCGAGCGCGAGGACGAGGATGGCGCCATCATGTCCCGGCCATTCGACGCCGAGGCCCTCACCGGTCCAGAAGACACCGAAGGCCGACAGCATGACGCCGACGCCGAACTTCAGGGTGTTCTCCGGAACACGGGCGAGCGGCTTGTGGACCATGAACCCGATCACAAGGACGAGCACACCGGCTGCGAGCGCGCCAAGGCTGGCGGGCCAAAGCAGATCTCGTCCCGCGCCGACGGCGATCACGATGAACACGACCTCGACGCCTTCGAGCACCACGGCCTTGAAGGCGGCAAGGCCAGCGATCCAGTCGAGATGGCGCTCCTCATCCCTGACGGCCTTGCTCAACTCGGCCGTTTCCTTGGCAAAGGCGAGAGCTTCGTCGTGGAGGGGGATGATGCCGCCCGAACGCAGGATAGCCTTGCGCAACCAGCGCAGACCAAAGAGCAGCAGCAGCACGCCGATGACGAGTTGCAGTCCGTGGAGGGGCACCCGATCGAGCATGGGCCCGAGCACCACCACCAGAATGGCCAGGAGACCGAGGCCAGCTGCGGTCCCGCTCAGGGCGGGGCGCCATCCCCTCACGGTTCCGACCGCGAGCACGATGGTGAAGGCTTCGACGACTTCAACCAGGGAGGCCAGGAAGGCGGCGGATACCGCCGGAGCGGCAGTGGCCCATGTCATCATGCCCGTGTCCTTTCGCGCGAAATCACTGCGGCTTTTCGTACGCGGCGGCGGGCTGGTCAGATCGCAATCTGAGTGTCACATTGGATCGACAGGCGCGCAGTCACATCTGCGTTATATATGTAACCACCGTAACAATCAAGGAGTGTCATGGCCTCGTTGGAATGGTTGCTGCTGACCTACAAGGTCCCGGCGGAACCTGCGCGCAAGCGCGTCTCGATCTGGCGCAAGCTCAAGGGCCTCGGCGCGATCTACCTCCAGGGCGGCGTCTGTCTGCTGCCGAAGACGGACGATCACTTGCGCCGTCTCAAAATGCTGGAGAACGAGATTGCCGAGGCGGAGGGCGAGGCGTTGCTGCTGGCAACCGTCGGTCTCGATCAGAAGCAGGAGGAGAAAATCATCGCCCGCTTCAACGCCGATCGCGATGACGAGTACAAGGAGTTCATTGAGAAGTGCGTGGCCTTCGAGGCGGAGATCGCCGAGGAGACACGCGTTGAGCACTTTACCTTCGCCGAATTGGAGGAAAACGAGCAGGACCTGATGAAGTTCAAGAACTGGATCGAGAAGATCCGCAAGCTCGACTTCTACAAGGCTCCGCGCGCCGAGGAGGCCGCAGAACGGTTGTCGCGTTCAGAGGCGATCCTCGACGCCTACGCTCACAACGTTTTCGCGGCGCAGGAGGAAAACAGGCCTCCGGAGGCGGCACGAGAGTGAGGATCGCGGGGGCAGGGACGAAGCCCGATGGCTCGACGTTTTTGGTGGTCTGGTCCGGCACTCGAACACTGAGCCGGGGCGCCGGGCTCGGCCGACTTACGAAGGGCCAATCTGGCCAATCCTTCCATCACCATTCGCTTCGGAGGCTAACGAAGTCACTTCTTGCGACTTGAAAGGTTGGTGAAAGCTCCGGGAGTTAAGTGACGAACCGTTACCGGCGCGCTCCAGTAAGAGAGTTGACCGGGCAAGAGGACGCAATCCAAGGGAGTCTGGCCATGCGCATGCGCGCCGTCGTTCAATCTTTCGCTTTCCTGAGTGCCCTTGCGGCTTCAACCGCAGTGCTCGCGGCCGACAAGGTGACCATCATGGTCGGCGGCTATGAGAAGCAGATCTACCTGCCCGCCAAGCTCGCTGAGAGCCTTGGCTATTTCAAGGATGAGGGTCTCGAGGTCGAGCTCCTCAACGAGGCGGCCGGCGTCGATGCCGAGAACGAGATGCTGGCCGGGGCCGTGCAGGGCGTGGTCGGCTTCTACGATCACTGCATCGACTTGCAGGCGAAGGGCAAATTCGTCGAGTCGGTCGTTCAGTTCAGCCAGGCGCCCGGCGAGGTCGAACTCGTCTCGAGTAAATATCCAGACGTCAAGTCGATGGCTGACTTCAAAGGCAAGAACCTCGGGGTGACCGGCCTCGGCTCGTCGACCAATTTCCTGACGCAGTATCTGATGATGAAGTCCGGAGTACAGCTCAGCGACTTCACCTCGGTTCCGGTCGGCGCCGGCGCGACTTTCATCGCCGCGATGCAGCAGGACAAGATCCAGGGCGGCATGACCACCGAGCCGACGATCTCGCGCCTGCTCTCCACGGGCGAGGCGCGCATCCTTGTCGACATGCGCACGATCGAGAAGACCAAGGCGGCTCTAGGGGGCACCTATCCGGCGGCGTCCCTCTATATGCAGACCGCCTGGGTCGAGAAGAACAAGCCTGTCGTGCAGAAGCTCGCGAACGCTTTCGTCAAAACGCTGAAGTACATCAACACCCACAGCGCCGCGGAGATCTCCGACAAGATGCCGAAGGACTACTACGTCGGCAACAAGGACGCCTATGTGAAGGCGCTCGCCGACGGCAAGGAGATGTTCACCGTCGACGGCGTCATGCCGCAGGGTGGGCCCGAGACGGTGCTGGCGGTGCTGTCCGGGTTCTCCAAGAACATCAAGGGCAAGCAGATCGACCTGTCGAAGACCTACACGAGCGAGTTCGTGAAGAACGCCAAGTAAGTTGGGTCGCGCCCGGCGGGCGTATCAACGGGCGGCGACCTGACGCCGCCCGGCTACTCGTTGAACCCATTTTCCGTTCACGCCGCTTTCGCGGCGAAGGAGGCCTCATGCCTGCAACCGACGTGAGCGCAAGCCCGGCGGTCGAGCTGATCAATGTCAGCCGCCGCTTCCTGACTCCGGACGGCAAGTCGATGACGGCCATCCGCGACTTCAACATGAGCGTCGGCCGCGGCGAGTTTGTCGCCGTGGTCGGCCCGACCGGCTGCGGTAAGTCGACAACGCTGAACCTCGTTACCGGTCTCGCCAGGCCGTCGAGTGGCGAAGTCCAGCTCTTCGGTGGTCCGGTCAATGGCATCGATCCCCGGATCGGCTTCGTTTTCCAGACCGATGCGCTCTTTCCCTGGCGCAGCGTCATCGACAATGTCGTGGCGGGCCCGCTCTTCCGCGGCAAACCGCGTGAGGAGGCCTATGCGAAGGCCCGCGAATGGCTGGCCCGCGTCCATCTCAGCGGCCATGAGAGCAAGTACCCGCACCAGCTCTCCGGCGGTATGCGCAAGCGCGTCTCGCTGGCGCAGACCTTCATCAACGAGCCGCAGATCCTGCTGATGGACGAGCCCTTCTCGGCGCTCGATGTGCAGACGCGGGTGATCATGCACGACGTGCTGCTCGGGTTGTGGTCCGAGGCGAAGGCTTCCGTGATCTTCGTGACCCACGATCTCGAGGAGGCGATCGCGCTGGCCGACAAGGTCTATGTGCTGACCTCCGGTCCGGCGACGGTGAAGTCGGTCTACCCTGTCGACCTGCCGCGACCGCGCGTGGTCAGCGAGATCCGCTACCAGGAAGACTTCATCGCCCTTTCCCGCACGATCTGGGACGATCTGCGCGACGAGGTCGAGCGCAGCGCCGCTCGTGACGAAACCCTGGCCGCTTGAGGAGGTTGATCATGACGGATGCAGCTCTCATCGCTGGCGTCGCATTCCGGCCCGGCACATCGGATGCCGAAATCGAGGCCGCCGCCGCCAAGGCCGCTCGGGACCGCCGCCGCAAGGTCTTGTTCTGGCGCTGGGCCATTCTCATCGTCATGCTCGGCGGTTGGGAAATTAGCGCGCGCTTCGGGGTCATCGACGAGTTCTTCTTTTCGCGCCCGAGTGCGATCTGGGACCGGCTGGTCGAATGGACGCTCGAGGGCACTTCGGAAGGACCGCTCTGGCTGCATCTCTGGGTGACGATGGAGGAGGCTCTAACTGGCTTCGCGACGGGGTCGGTGGCCGGAATTGTTATTGGCATCGCGCTTGGACGTAACCAGTTCCTGTCCGACATCTTCTCGGTCTACATCAAGCTGATCAACTCGGTGCCGCGTGTGGTCCTCGCGCCGATTTTCATCATGATCTTCGGGCTCGGCCTCGCTTCCAAGGTGGCCCTGGCCTTCGTGATGGTGTTCTTCGTGGTCTTCTCGAATGCCTTCCAGGGTGTCCGCGAGGCGGACCGCAATCTGATGGCCAATGCGCAGATTCTCGGCGCCAAGGGCTGGCAACTGACCCGCTCGGTGGTGATTCCTTCGGCCATGAGCTGGATCTTCGCCTCGCTGCATGTGAGTTTCGGCTTTGCGATCATTGGCGCAATCGTGGGCGAGTTCGTTGGCTCCCGCCATGGCATCGGCCTGCTGATCAACATCGCCAAGGGCACCTTCGACTCCGCCGGGATGTATGCCGCAATCGTGGTCATCATGATCGTGGCGCTGGCCGCCGAATATGTGATGACCCTGGTCGAGAACCGCCTGGCGACCTGGCGACCCGCGCCCCTGCAGGATACTCACTGAGATCGATCCTGTGGCGGATCTTCATGATCCGCCACAGGCAGCCTGACGTCGACGCGCAGACCCGAGCCGCGGGGTCTGTCGGAAAGTTCGACCGTGCCGCCATGGGCCGCGACGATTTCCCGGACGATCGCAAGCCCGAGGCCTGTTCCTTCGACGGTCGATGGCGCGAGACGGTGGAAGCGCTCGAGCACGCGCTCCCGTTCTTCCAGCGGGATGCCCGGGCCGTCATCCTCCACGATCAACTGCACGTTGCCATTGACGCGGGTGAGGCTGACTGCGACCGAGCCACCATTCGGAATATGGCGCAGCGCGTTGTCGACGAGATTGAGGACGAGCTCGCGGAGCAGCGTAACATGGCCAACCACCGGCAATGGATCGGCCTCGTCGTCGAAGGACAAATCGATGGCCCGATCGAAGGCAATGCATGCAAGGCTTTCAAGCGCTGAACGCGCGACCCCACGAAAATCGATGAGTTCCTTGCGTAGCGCGGCCCCGCCTGGCTCCGCGCGTGCCAGAACGAGAAGCTGATTGACCAGCCGGCTCATGCCGTCGACGCCGCTGTCGATCGCGGTAAGGGCCTCCGTCTTGCCTTCCTGCGTTTCGTCGCGAAGCCCCATCGCAGCCTGCGTCTTGAGCACCGTGAGCGGAGTGCGCAACTGGTGTGAGGCATCGGCGATGAAGCGCCGCTGCAACGCGATGTAACCCTGGACTCGTGAGAAGGCCTGGTTGAGTGCGTCGATGAGCGGCCTGAGTTCGCTCTGGACGTCGTCGCGCCGCAGCGCTTTGAGCGATCCCGGATCGCGCGTCCGCAATTCGCTGCGGAGCCGCAGCAGCGGGGCCAGTCCGCGATGCAGTCCGAACAGCGTCAGAAGCGCTGCGATGCCGACCAGGATGATCTGGTCGCGTAGCGAAGCCCGCCAGATCTCACTGATCAGCCGGTCCCGCCCGTTCAGCGTCGTCGCGACGATGACGAGAGCATTGCCGCCAGCAGTCTTCGAGATCACCGGTTGGGCTAGGGCAACAGCCCGGATCGCGTCATTGCGGAAACGGGCATCGAAATAGACGGGCTGGAGATCGTTCGGCGGCGCGGGTGGTGGGGCGACGTCCGGAAATCCCGCGATCAGCTCCCCGGAGGGTGCCATCACGCGATAGATCACTCGATCGCGATCTGGTGAGGCGAACATTTCCAGCGCCGAGGGTGGGATCAGGGCTTCGACCCTCCCGTCGGTTTCCTTAACCTGCTCGGCGATGACGCGTGCCGAGGCGAGAAGCGTTCGATCGGCAATCAGGTCGGCTATGGTTTCGGCATTGTGATAGGTGATCCAGCCGTTGAAAAGCACGACGCCCCCAAGCGGGACCAGCAACCATCCCAGCAGTTCGCCCCGAAGGCTTCTAGCCACAGCTTTTCCTCAGTGCGTAGCCGAGCCCGCGTAACGTGCCGATGGTGACCTTACCAGTCCCGAGCTTCTTGCGGACGCGGTGGACATAGATCTCAAGCGCATTGTCCGTCACCTCATCATTGAAGCCGAAGACCGTTTCGGTCAGTGCGGCTTTGGAAACCACCCGGCCGGATGCAAGCACGAGCGCCTCGAGCACGCTGTATTCGCGCGCCGTCAAATCGAGTGGCGAGCCGTCGAGCGAAAAGCGTCGTTCACCCGTTTCCAGGACGAGCGGCCCGAAAACGACCTGAGATGTCCGGTTATCCTGTCGTCGGCGCAACTGGGCGCGAATGCGTGCTTCGAGTTCGAGGGGATCGAACGGCTTCACGAGATAGTCGTCGGCACCGGCATCAAGCCCTGCAACACGGTTCGATACAGCATCGCTTGCCGTCAGGATGATCACGGGGGTCAGGCCGCTCTTCTGCCTGAACCGCTTCAGCACCTGCAGACCCGCCATTCCTGGCAGACCGAGATCAAGAATGATCAGGTCATACAGTTGGGTCGCCAATGCGGTGTCCGCGTCGGCACCGTCATGTACCGCGTCGACGACATAGCGACTCTTACGTAGCAGACGGGAGAGCCAGTCGGAGAGTTCGCGATTATCCTCGATCAGCAGGATGCGCATCTATGAAGAATCCGCTGAGGAAGCATAAGCTAGGCGCAGCCCAACGACCTTCGGCACCTTAGCGGACTTAACTACATTGGCGAAGCTTCTCGTCGCGGATGGCTGACGCGGTTTGCCGAGCATCGCAGGCCGGTTCCACTCAAGGGGTAGGCGGAGGAGCTTTGAAATACCGTTCGATAGCGCGCCGAGTTAAATCGGCTTCATCCTCTGCGATTGGTATGAGGCTTACGACGATATCGGCGAGCCGCAGCCGCCCTGTTTCAACATCGACATTCTCTTTCAGCGAGTCTTTGACCTGATGCCAAGCTCGATCAAGTGCGGCCTCTGCTCGTGCAACGTCGACGGGGTCGTTTAGAGAGGAGAATATCATTTCTTCGCTCGCGTTCGATGTGGCAGTTTGGCTCTGCTTGCCACAGTTGCATTCTAACGAGCGCTCGGACCTAGTGGTAGAGCACTCTAACGTTAGCGCTATCACGCAGTCACTGCTCAATTGCGCGCAAATCGGGTGATGACGGTTTACTCCGCCGACCGAGCTCGCATCAATTCTGCAACAAATGACTTAACTAGCCTGGTTTTCTGCGAGTCAGGCCGGAATAGAAGGATGCTTTTGAAGTACACGGCTGGTTCGAAGGGGCGAAATTCCAAGCCTCGAATTGCGAAGCCCTCTGCAGCTGCCGGATTTGTGATCCCGATCCCGACGCCGCTGAGAGCCAACGCGCATAGCGTTCCAGAACTAGGTGTCTCGGCGATAATTTTCGGCACCACTCCTTCGGCTTGAAGGATCGCATCAAGGCGACGACGAGCACGATCCTCTGGCGCTAGGGCGATGAAGCGGACGCCATCCAAGTCCTTCGGTGAAATTGCAGATTTGCTTGCCAGCGCGTGCCCGGGAGGCAACGCGCAAACCGCCCTTACGCTCGCGAAAGCCTGGTGTTCGAGCCCAGTAAGGTCGACCTCGTCAGCTGCAAGTCCGATATCAAAACCTCCGGTACTTACGAGTTCTCTGACCACCGACGAGGCATGAATCTGAAGGTTGACGGCAATCTCGGGCTGCTTTTGGTGGAACTTGTAAATCGCGCGGGGGACCAGCGTTGCGCCCAGCGCAGCCAGACTGGCGATTCTGAGCGAGCCAGCTCCGAAATCTCTGATGCGAGCGGCTTCGGCTCGGATGCGATCCAGACCAACGAAGCTCTTTTCGACCTCGTTTAGCAGCATCTGCGCTTCAGGCGTGGTGACAAGCCGTCCCTTGATCCGCTCAAAGAGAACGAACCCAACTCCCTTTTCCAGTTCGGCGATCGTCCGGCTCACAGCGGGCTGGGTGATGTCGAGCAATTCGGCCGCCCTAGACGCAGAGCCGCTCAGCATCACCGCGCGAAAGGTCTCCAACTGCCGATAGTTCAATGCGAGCCTCCTATCAGATTCAGGCATAGAATTATGCCGTGAAGTCAGTTGTTTTCATACGATCGTCGCCTACGGTTTGTCCAACTTCGAGGACGCCCATGCACGATCTAACGCTCTGTGTTCATCACCCGGCTGTTTCCCATGACGGCTTTGCCAGCCTTGCAGTACCGACGTATCGGGCGTCCACGATCGTCTACGACGACGCAGAATCCTTCGCGCGCAGAAAGCAGCGCGGTCCTGACGGTTACAGCTATGGCTTGCAGGGAACGCCCACGACGCGAACCCTTGAGGCACAGATCACCGCTTTGCATGGCGGTGTCCGGACGGTGCTGGCACCGTCGGGCCAAGGGGCCGTGGCGCTGGTAATGTTGGCCGTTCTGGTTCCCGGAGACCACGTTCTTATTCCGGATACCGTCTACCCGCCCGTCCGAGATTTTTGCATCAATTACCTCGCTCCACGGGGCATAACGTTTACCGCCTACGATCCTCTCCTTGGAGAGAAGATCGGTTCGGTTATCGATGATCGAACTCGTTTGATCTGGGTCGAGTCGCCAGGTTCTGGAACGATGGAGGTCCAAGACCTACCTGCGATCAGCCGTGTAGCGAAGGCCAGGGGTGTTCTCGTCGGCTGCGACAACACCTGGGCGAGCCCGCTTCTGTTCAAGCCGCTGGCCCATGGCGCGGACTTCGTAGTCGAAGCCCTAACCAAATATGTAGGGGGGCATTCGGATCTCTTGCTCGGTTCCGTGACTGTCGCGGACCTCGGATTGCGTCAGAAGCTCAAGGACACTCTGCGTCTTCTCGGCATCGGCGTTTCGCCGGACGAGGTTTCCTTAGCTCTGCGCGGGATCGAAACCATGGGCCTACGCATGGCCCATACAGGCCGTGTCGCCGAAGAGTTCGCTCGCCGGCTCAGCAATCAGCCTTCTGTCGAGCGCGTGCTCCATCCCGCATTGCCCGGATGCCCTGGGCACGATGTGTTCAAGCGCGATTTCAAGGGCGGCAGCGCGGTGTTCAGCATCGTTTTGAAGCCCGGTGCCGAGCGTCACCTCGATGCTGGGCTGAGCGCTCTGAATGTATTCGCCCTGGGCGCCTCATGGGGTGGGACGCGCAGTCTCGTGGCTCCAATGGCGATCAAAGAGGGCCGCACGGCCACCGTGTGGGCGAGCGAGGGGACTGTCCTTCGCATCAGCATCGGCCTCGAGGATCCGGACGAGCTTTGGAGTGACCTTGAGAAGCTTCTGGGTGCGCTGGAACTGCCCAACGCAAAAGTCGCCTAAACGCCAACCACCAAAAAAGGGGAAGAAACATGAAATTCTTGAATAGCGCTCGGAACTGGGCGGCCTGTGCCGCGGCGGTTGGCTCGCTCACCGCAATGGCAACGGCGGCTCACGCGCAGCAGACCGTCGAGCAGATCAAGCAGCGGGGGTTCGTGATCTGTGGCGCGAGCCAAGGAAATGTCGGGTTTTCCGCGCCGGACCAAAGCGGTGCCTGGAAAGGCCTCGACGTCGATACCTGCCGCGCAATCGCGGTTGCGATCTTCGGCGACAAGGAAAAGGCGCGCTTTGTGCCCTTGTCGGGCTCTCAGCGTCTCACTGCCCTACAGACCGGCGAGATCGATGTGTTGCCTCGCACCACGACGTGGACGCTGCGACGCGATGCGAACGGGCTCAACTTCTCGTTCCCCAACTACTATGAGTACGACGCGTTCTTGCTCCCAAAGAAGCTCGGCGTCACCGAGACAAAGCAGATGAAGGGCGCATCCGTGTGTCTCCAAACGGGCTCGACCACTGAGGTCACCGTTGCGGACCTGTCTCGTGAATTCAAGCTCGATCTCAAACCAATTCTCTTCGATAACGTGCCCGCTACCCGACAGGCATTCTTCGGAGGGCGCTGCGATGCGTTGATCTCCGATGCTTCGGCGCTCGCAACCGCCCGGGCGACGCAAACCAAGAATCCGGATGACTACGTGATCGTCCCGGCCAGCGGTCATTACGAGGCTTTGGCGCCGTCCGTCAGACATGGTGACGATCGCTTCTACGACATCGTCAAGTGGTCATTCCAGGTCCTGATCGCGGCAGAAGACCTCGGCGTTACGCAAGCCAATGTCGATGATCAGCTCAAGTCGAACGATCCTAGGGTCCAGCGCTTCCTCGGCGTCGAGCCGGGGAACGGTCAGGCGCTGGGGCTGGATGAGAAATGGGCTTACAACATCATCAAGCAGCTCGGAAATTACGGCGAGATCTTCGACAAGCACATTGGCCAGAACAGTCCGATCAAGCTCGATCGCGGACCGAACAAGCTTCACAAGGACGGCGGGCTGATGTTCCCGCTCGTGTTCAACTAGTCCACCAGGACAGCGGGAGAGGCATCGCCTCTCCCGACGAGCGCGAGGGCGCGTCATGTTTCGTTTTTGGTTCGATCGCCGTGTTCGTTCTGCCGTTTGGCAAGCCGCGATCCTTGCGGCCTTCCTGGCGGCGATTGCCTGGCTGACGGCAAACACTCTCGACAATCTGGCGCGCCGTGGAATCCAGACTGGCTTCGGCTTTCTGACAAGGCCCGCGCGCTTCCCGATTTCAGAAGGCTTTCTCGCTTATGAGCCCACGCAAACATATCTGCGGGCATTCGCGGTCGGCCTTCTGAACACGATCTATGTGTCCGTGCTCGCGATCGCCGCCGCAATGGTGATCGGGTTCGTCATCGGACTGGCGCGTCGCTCCCTCAATCCGCTTGTGCGCGGCGTTGCTGCAAGCTTCGTCGAAGCGATGCGAAACACGCCCCTCGTGGTTCAATTGCTGTTCTGGTACGCGGTCCTCACGATCGGGTTGCCGTCGCCTCGCGCGGCGTTGGAGCCTGCCCCGGGGCTGTTTCTTTCGCTGCGAGGACTCTTCTTCCCTTGGCCCATCTTAAGCGGATGGGCGATCCCGGCCTGGATTGCGCTCGCGGCGGTCGCTCTCTCCGTCGGCGCGGCCTGGTTCGGACGGACGGCTGGTCGGGTCCCGATTCCGCCTCCACGGGTAATTGCGCTCGGAGGCTTGGGCCTGGCAGCGGCCTCCGGCTGGGTGGTTGGTGCGAGCGTGAGTTTCGATCGGCCTGCTTTGCAGGGGTTCAACTTCTCTGGCGGTGCGACTCTGACCCCGGAGTTCATGGCACTGATGCTGGGACTTGTGCTCTACACATCCGCCTTCATCGGCGAGATCGTCCGGAGCGGCATCGACGCCGTTCCGAAAGGGCAGTGGGAGGCCGCGCGGTCGCTGGGCTTGCGGGAGCCGCGGATCCTCTGGCTGGTCATTCTCCCTCAGGCCGTACGGTTGATGGTGCCGCCGATGACGAGCCAGTTCCTGAACGTTGTAAAAAACACGACCCTGGCGCTGGCCGTAGGCTATCCCGACTTTGCTTCCGTCATAGCCACGACGATCAATCAAACCGGCCAGGCGATCGAAGGCGTGCTGATTCTGATGGCGGTCTACCTGGTGATCAGCCTGTCCGTCTCGGCGCTGATGAACGGGTACAACAAGCGCATCATGCTGGTGACGCGATGACGGTTGCGGATTTCTCCTTGGAACAAACCTCTCCGGCGAGGTCGGGCGAAAAGACAGCCAGGCCCCCGGAGCGGCGCATGTCGCCTCTTTCGGTGCTGTTCGGCAGCTTGGGCAGTGCGGTGCTGACGATCGCACTCGGTGCGGTCCTGATCCTCGTGCTGCCACGCATCATCCAATGGGGTGTGATCGACAGCGTCTGGAGCGCAAACGACGGCGCGGCTTGCCGCGAAGCTACAGGAGCGTGCTGGGCGTTCCTGCGGGCCAAGTTCCGGCAGATCACCTTCGGGATCTATCCCCCCGATCAGCAGTGGCGGCCGTTCTTGGCGATGATCCTGCTGTTCGCTTGCATCCTCTGGAGCCTGCCACCCCGCAACTGGGGACGAAGCTTGCTCGTCCTTTGGGCCACTGCCATCGCGGCCTTCCTCATCCTGATGCAGGGTGGGATGTTCGGTCTAGCTCTGGTGCCCAGCGCTTACTGGGGCGGTTTGCCGGTGACGCTGATCCTAGCAGTCTCCGCCCTCGGCATCGGCTTCCCGCTCGGCATTGTGCTCGCGCTCGGCCGGCGTTCTGCGATGGCCGTTCCCCGCATCCTCTCAACCGGTCTGATCGAGATCATCCGCGGATTGCCACTGGTCAGCCTGCTCTTCATGTCGTCGATCATGCTGCCCATCATGCTTCCGGATGGGATGGCGATCGATAAGCTCGCTCGGGCTGGCGTGGCTCTCACCATTTTCTCAGCGGCCTATCTCGCGGAGATCGTGCGTGGCGGCTTGCAAGCCGTGCCTGCCGGACAAGAGGAAGCATCTCGGGCGCTAGGTTTGAGCTGGGGCCAGGCCATGCGCCTGGTCGTCCTGCCCCAGGCCCTTCAGAAAGTGATCCCACCCCTAACCAACACGATCATCGTGATGGTCAAGAACACAGCCCTGGTTCTCGTGGTCGGACTTTTCGACCTACTCAGCTCCGGCAAGGCAGCGCTCACCGATCCGGCCTGGCCCAGCCCCTTCACGGAAACCTACCTTTTCATCGCCGCGATCTACTTCGTGATGTGCTTTGGGATCTCGCGATACAGCGCCTTCCTGGAACGAAGGGCGAGTATCGGGACGGCACGCTGACAACCGCGAAAGCGACAAGGAGCTTTTCATGAACGTAAGCGTGAATGTGCTTGGATCCAGCGCCTCCGACGCCGTCGGAATGATCGGCGTCAACAAGTGGTATGGCGAGTTCCACGTCCTACGCGACATCAACCTGAAGGTCGGCCGCGGCGAGAAGCTCGTGATCTGCGGCCCGTCGGGCTCGGGCAAGTCGACGATGATTCGCTGCATCAACCGCCTGGAAGAGCACCAGAAGGGCCAGATCATCGTCGACGGCACGGAACTTACCAACGATCTGAAGAAGATCGACGAGATCCGCCGCGACGTCGGCATGGTCTTCCAGCACTTCAACCTGTTCCCGCATCTGACGATCCTCGAGAACCTGACGCTCGCTCCGATCTGGGTGCGCAAGATGCCCAAGAGGGATGCCGAGGAGATCGGCATGCACTATCTCAAGCGCGTAAAGATTCCCGAGCAGGCGGCGAAATATCCGGGCCAGCTCTCGGGCGGCCAGCAGCAGCGCGTGGCGATCGCCCGCTCGCTCTGCATGAGCCCGAAGATCATGCTGTTCGACGAGCCGACCTCGGCGCTCGATCCGGAAATGGTCAAGGAGGTGCTCGACACCATGGTCTCGCTGGCCGACGAAGGCATGACCATGCTTTGCGTCACCCACGAGATGGGCTTCGCCCGCCAGGTTGCCGATCGCGTCATCTTCATGGATGCCGGCCAGATCGTCGAGATGAACACCCCCAACGAGTTCTTCAAGAACCCGCAGCACGAGCGCACCAAGCTCTTTCTCTCCCAGATCCTGCACTGAGAAGAGGTTGCAGCTCTTTCGGAATACATTTCGGCGGGAACAATGCCCGCGACCCGATCGCCTAGGTAGTGGGTTTTTCGCCTCTGAAGAATGGCTTCACCGCTTGCAGCAATGGAGCGCAGTCGGGCGCAGCCCTCACGACGGCCCCCTCAAATCCGTTGCCCTGAAGCCAGATCTCCGCTGCAAGCGAAATGCCCTGAGACGGCTGAGAGGCAATTCGTCTCACGAGGTCGGGCAACGCCTCCTTGATGCAGGAATTGACTGAAGAAGCGAGCGCGGGCGGAACCTGCGCTTGCTTCAGACGCACATCGATCTGGGACGTCAGAGGGTCGAGGATCACCAGTTGAATCAGAAACGCTAGAATGCTGCTCAGCATGAGATTAGGCCCTCCTTTGGAGCTGCAGGTCCTCGAAGCTGAGCACCACCTAATTCGTCGTTCCGGATCGTTGAGTGGAAGCGCCACCCATCTCTCGTGTCACATGGCGAAAGCTCAGCACGAACGCGAAACCGACGAAGGCGATGAGCGCGAGCAAAACGATACAATTGCGCTTGCGGAGCTTCGCAGCGGCCCCTGCGCGGTCAATTTGATTTTCGGACATGCTTCAGAACTCGATGAGAACTATTGCTTTGGAGGTCACCGAACGGCGATCGAGCCGGTCGCCACTGACGATGATCCGGTTGCTCCATAGGGATCGAGCAGGGCAGCGTCTGGTCGGCTGATTTCCACCCGGCCGGCCACAACGCTCTGCAAGCGCTCGGGACCCATTTCCTTCAGCATTTTGCGGAAGCTGGAGTGCATTCCGCCATCGGCATATGCGAGCACAGGAGAGGGAGCACTCGCGCTCGTGAGTGCGCTGTAGCGCCTGTCATCACTTGCGCGTCTCTCCGAAATCAAAGTTTGAATGGCCGGTTCGATCTCGTAGGCCGGGCACTGGCTACCGGCGACGAAACGCGAGTTGTCCCCCGCGGCATCGAAGACATATCGCCTTTCGCAGGCCGCAACCTTCGGAGGCTGCCTCGTCGCCTCGAAGTGATCGAACCCTTCCTTCAGATTGCGCCAAAAAGCGATGTGCGGGCTGTTGCGGTGAGCTGCCATGTTCTCCGGTGTCATCCGGAAGGGTAGCGCTTGCACCTGGAAGTTCTTCTGGCCACCGGCAAACGCTTCGCGAGCCAATCCGAAAATCTCCGTCACGCCATCATCCGTCATGGCGAAGCAGCCCGCGGACGTGCAGGCTCCATGGACCATCAGCGCGGAACCCGTGAACCCCTGCGATCGCTCCAACGCGTTCGGATAGCCCAGATTGAACGATAGGTAGAACTGTGACCGGGGGTTCATCAGGTCAGGAGTGACCGTGTAAATTCCCTCCGGGGCTTGCCGATCGCCTTCGCGCGTTTTGGGGCCAAGTTGCCCCGACCAGCGACACATCGGATAGGTCTTGAGGAGGGCAAACCGGCCACTCCGATCCCGCTTCCAGACCTCCAGTTCGCTCTCCTTTTTGAAGATGCGGATGAAGATCGGATCGGCCTGCGACATGCCTTTCGCCGACATTTGCGAGACCAGCTTCGCAGGCAGGGGCTGCAAATGTCGCCCGTCATCGCCTTCGCCGACGACGCAGCCGGCAAGCAGCGCCAAAAGGCCGATGGCCGTCGCCATTTTGACCAAGGTCGAGGAGCTTTGAGACATTGCGTGAGGATGACCGGATATGGCTTCTGAGGCGTTAATAGCGAGTCAGCCTACAAGCTGATGCCACTAGAGATTCAAGGGGCAAAATGCCGCGCGATTGAACCTTTGGCAGAATGGGGGCTTGAACCTCATGTCACTATAGGTGCGACACCTGCGGGAACGTAGGAGTTTGCGAAGTGAAAAGTTCCCGCCAGATTCTCGGGCGCTCAACCGCGACGTTCGCCGCGGATTGGAGAAGGCCGGCGGTGTCCCAGATCCCGCGCTACGCCCTCGCTGTCGCAATGCTGCGATCGGCGCGTGGACTCGTTTGAGCTATGTGGGCCGCCCACAAGTACCGCTCGTGCTGGCGTGGAGCGGAACGACCCGGTAGCCGAGATCGCGTTCCTCCCATCAAGCGATCCGCTGAGCCCCTAGCGAGACGGGGTAATGCTCGCGGTCACCACCTCCGGACGGCCAAGAATGCGGCCCAAGTCCTGCCAATCGTTCTGGTTGGTCGGGGACTGACGCTTGATGAAGGTCAAGCCGGAGCGCGACCACGGGAGGATTTTATCGATCTGGTTGTCCAGAACGAACTCTCCACGATCGGTCACGACGGTAAGAACTGCGTGCCCGCCACCTTCGCGGTCAATCACAACTGTGACCAGGAGCGAGGAGAGCGGCCAGCCCCTCCTCAAAAGCTCGCGCCGCTTTTCCAGCACATAATCCTCGCAGTCCCCTCTTCCGGTCGTCGCGTAAGTCCAGCGCTCGACAACGCCGAACTGATCGAAATCGGTTACCGGCTCGATCGTCTTATTGAAGCGGAGGTTGATTTCAACGAGCTCCGCCCAGCGGGCGTCGGTCAGAGCCACGTTCTGCCTAACGGTCCGCTGAGGAACACAGTCGCCCGGGTTGGCATTGCAAAATTGCCCCCACCCAATGGGAGGCAAGGCTGCTTGCCCTGCGTGAAGGTGAGCAAGGTCGGTCAGGCCATTGGCGCTCGCCGGCGAGATACAAAACTGGGCTGCGATGATCGCAGCGATGGCAAAGCAAGACCTAGCGAGCGCAAGCATGACAATCTCCTATCGAGAATTGTCGTAGCTCTCGCGAATTCAAATCGAACGAAAATCTCGGCGTAAATTGCGAGAACGGGATTCAGGATTTGTTGCCTTTAACAAATACCTCCTCCAGAACGCCGCCTACAGTATCAAATAGGATCAAGGAATACCGAAATGAGATCTCGGAACAGGGCCTTGGCGCTGGCTTTGATTGTCCTTGCGGGCGTCTTTTACGCTGTATCTTTTGTCCGCATGCAACAGACGGAAGACCGGAGACATGTCGAGGATCCGAACGTGCATTCGACGCCGGGCAAACTGTGACACGGGGAGTTGCGTCAATCCGCCTCAGAATGCCGCCTTGAACCTCTAGCGACTATAGCTTGCATTCTGTGCACCCAGTGTTCGTTAGGAGCGCCTGCAATGAATGATACCGCTTCCAAGCCACATGAAGGGTTGCCGTGTCCGGTGTGCCGCGTCGATCTCGTTATGAGCGATCGACAGGGCATCGAAATCGATTACTGCCCGAAATGCCGCGGTGTTTGGCTCGACCGCGGCGAATTGGACAAGATCATTGAACGCAGTTTGAGGGAGCCAAGCTCAGTTCAGGAGCAACCGCAGCCCAGCTTCCTACCTCAGCCCGGCGCTCCAACCCCTTGGGGGGCAGCACCTGCTCAGCCTGGCTACCAGGGCTATTCGCCCCAAGGCGGGCATCAAGGTGGCTACGAAAGTCATGGCGGTGGCCACGGAGGCGGTCATGGTGGTGGTGGCCATGGCGGCGGTTTCGGCCGACGTGGGTTCCTCGGTCGGATCTTCGATTGAACTGACCGCGAAAATCAGATCCGCGTGTCGTGCCCAGAGGACTGCCTAATCTCCTCGTCCTCAATCTGGATGGTCGTATGCGAGATTCCAAACTCCTCGCGCATGGCCATACTGGCGGCCTGCAAGGTGCTCTTCGCCTGCGACGTATCAGACGTGATGATATGACAGCTCATTGCATCGAGGCCGGATGTGAGCGTCCAAACGTGGAGATCGTGAACCGCGGTAACATTTGGGAGCGAAGACAACCGAGCTTCGATCGCTCCGACGTCGACTTCCGGCGGTGTCCCCTCCATCAGGATGTGGACCGCCTGTTTCAGGAGCAACCAGGTGCGCGGGACGATGAAGAGTCCGATCGCCGCGCCGATGATCGGGTCGGCCAGCTTCCACCCTGTAAACATCACCACTGCGGCGGCGACAATGACACCTAGCGAGCCCAACATATCGCCGAGCACCTCGTAGTAGGCGCCTTTGACGTTCAGGCTTTCGGACGAACCGCCGGCGAGCAATTTCAGGCTCAGCAGATTGACCAACAGGCCGACAACCGCAACAACCAGCATAGGACCACCGAGGATATCCGGTGGGTTTTTGAAGCGCTCGTATGCCTCGAATAGGATGTAGACGGTCAGCAACAACAGCACGACCGCATTCGCGAGCGCCGATAGAATTTCAAGGCGCACATACCCGAACGTCTGCTTCGGCGTTGCCGGGCGCTCAGCAAATCGAATGGCAATCAGAGCCAGCGCCAAACCGCCCGCATCGGTGAGCATGTGCGCGGCATCGGCCAAAAGGGCCAGGCTGCCGGTCCAGAGACCTCCAACGACCTCCGCAACCATGAAGGTTGTTGTGAGACCGAGAGCAAGCGCGAGACGCGACTTGTGCTTGCCCGCGCCGGTGACTTGCGCTCCGCCGTGAGAATGTCCTGCACCCATGTAGCCCTCTCGATCGATTTGCAGCTAGGCCGGTTGAAATCGGAACCTGGAGGAATTGAGACGAAGGCCCATCCTTATGGCCCGTCCCTGGAAGCAGCCGACGAGACTAGGAATGGTCATTGTGAGGCGGCTGACCCGGGCTCTCGATCCGAACGTCGGCCTTTAGCCGACCGGCACGAGCAAAAATGAACTCGACGGGCAGAGTGGTACCTGGCTCGACCTTCTGCCTCAAACCGACGAGACGAATTTGCTGATAGTCAGGCTTGAGGCTTGTCTTTGCCGACGGAGCCAGATCGATCTCACCAAGCTCGTCCATTCTCGTGCTGGCTGAGCGCCCGATGGTTCTCTCAAACACGACGCCAGAGGCTGCAGTCGTTTCGACGGCAACAAGTCGATCCAGCCTCGGGGCGTTATTCTCAAAGGTTGCGAACACTGGCAGGTCGTCCCCAACCAAGGCCGTCCCGCTCGACCACGGGTGTATTACGGATACACCGTTGGCCCGAGCTACGGGCTCAGTATGGGTCATACCCAGCAGCAGGAACGGCCCAACACCGATCAGCGCCAGGCCGACCGTCCTGCCAACGGCTTTATAGCTCGGAGAAGCGACCTGGTCGGCTCGTCCGAGAGCATCGATAAATTTCCTGAACCCGGCACCCATCATTTGGAGCCACCCTTAAATCCTGCGCTGGATGGAGCGGAGCGCGAAGTCAGCGGCAGCAAGCTGCCGAGCAGCATTGCAGAGACGCCGAGGCTGATGGCAATGTCGGCGCCGTTGAAGGTCGGCCAATGATAGCCTGCCCAGTGCAGATCAATGAAGTCGGTGACGGCGCCTTGACGCCAGCGATCGACGGCATTGCCCAGAGCTCCGCCTGCGATGAGTGACAGTCCTGTCTGCTCCAGGTTTGTCTCACTCTTCGCAGCCCAGACCAGCAATCCTATAGCGACGACAAACTTGAAGAGGCCGAGAGCGCCGGGCCAAGCGTCCAGCCACTCGCTGCCCAAGCCGAAGCTGACCCCGTAGTTGAAGCCGAGCCTTACATTCAGAAACGGCGTCAATTCGATGATGCGCGGAGGCACCATTACCTTGTTGAGGATCAACCACTTGCTGATCTGATCGGCGGCTAGCGCAACAGCTGCCCAAGCAAGCACGCGACGGGTTATCCGAGGCTGTGACATTACATGTTCCCGGATTGTTGAGGCCGGCAGCCAATCCATCGGCCAACGCGCGCGCAATAGGCACGATAAGGCTCGCCCAAAGCCTTCAGCAGAACGCCTTCTTCGATGCGCACCTGGAGCGCGATCGCATAGAGCGCTAACGCTGTGAGTCCAGCCTGGACGATGCTCGGCTTGGCGATGGAAAGGCCGCCGAATAGGAGCGCTTGGCCGACAAAAACGGGATTGCGCGAGATGGTGAACGGACCACCGTCAACGATAGGCCCGACGTGGTCTTCAGCCGCTCCGATCCGCCATGAGGTACCCATGTAACCCTGCGCAAAAAGGGCAAGGCAGGCTCCGGCAAGCACCAAGACTAATCCAATCACATCTGGCGCTGTTCCGCTCAATAGGCCTGACAACGCATCGGGGGAAAATGCATTATCGAAAATCGTCGTGGCGAGCGGCCACAGCACCGCTCCCGCGAAGGACAGCCTGAACAGCAGCGCCGGCACGAATTGGCGCGGCGATCCTTTGTCGAATAACCACACTGGCTGATCTGACGATCGAGCTAGCGCGGACGATAGCGCCAACAATCCCGCAACGTAGGCTATTGCCGTCCCGTAGGCTGCGAGTTCCAAGGCCGACATTGTCAGGACACGTGACTGGCGTTGAAGCGCAACAGCCGCAGAGCATTTGCGGTTACGATGACGGTCGCTCCCGTGTCAGCAAGGATTGCGACCCACAAGCCAGTGTAACCCAAGACGCTGGTCACGAGGAACACGCCCTTGAGCGCCAGCGCGATGGTGATGTTCGTCCGGATATTGCCCATCGTCGCCCGCGCCAGGCGGATCATGGCAGCGACATCCCGAACCCGGCTTTTGAGGACGGCTCCGTCCGCCGTCTCCAGAGCAACATCAGTGCCGGAGCCCATCGCCACTCCGACATTGGCTGCAGCGAGGGCTGGGGCGTCATTGATGCCGTCACCGACCATCATCACAGAAGTCTCGCTCGCGAGCGATTTGATAGCGGTGACCTTATCGTCAGGCATCAATTCGGCTTTGTGCTCCATGCCAAGTCCACCTGCGATGGCGGCGCCGGTTCGAGCGTTGTCGCCCGTCAACATGAGCGATCGAATTCCCATCGCCTTCAATTCGGCTACAGCCAGGGCAGCATCATCGCGAGGTTCATCGCGCAATGCGATTAGCCCCACAAGCTTGTCGCCAGCGATGACGGCAGCGACGGTCTTTCCATCGGATTCAAGCCGCTCGACATTCGCCTTGGCCTCAGAGTCGAACGTCGCTCGGGAAATCGCATGCCGGGGCGCGCCAACAAAAACCGAAATGCCATCCAAGGAGCCAGTGACACCTTGCCCGGCGATAGCCGCAGCATTTTGCGCCGGTCGAACCGTGATGGCGTGAGACTTGGCGCGATCCAAGATTGCCTCAGCTAGAGGGTGGTTGGATCCGGTTTCAACGGATGCCGCGAGTTCGACGACGCGGCGTTCATCCTCTCCGAGTGCGATCACTTCAGTCACGCGCGGAGTACCAGCGGTCAACGTACCGGTCTTGTCGAACGCGACGACGCCCGTCTTGGCGGCCGCTTCAATGACAACCCCGCCCTTCATCAGCAGGCCCTGACGGGCACCAGTCGACAATGCGGCTGCAATGGAGGCGGGCACCGAGATGACGAGCGCGCATGGGCAGCCGATCAGGAGCAGCGCCAGCGCCCGGTAGATCCAGACCGACCATTCGGCGCCGAGCAGGAGCGGAGGCAGCAGTGCGACCAGCACGGCAAGCCCGACGATCGCCGGCATGTACCAGCGCGAGAAGCGGTCGATGAAGCGCTCGGTCGGGGCGCGGGCCTCCTGCGCCTCCTCGACCAGGCGGATGATGCGGGCGATGGTGTTGTCCTCGGCCGCCTTGTCGACGCGCACGCGCAGGGCCGCTTCGCGATTGACCGAGCCGGCATAGACGGGCTCCCCGACGCCCTTGGTCTTGGGCATCGACTCGCCAGTGACCGGACTCTCATCGATGCCGGAGGTGCCGTCGGTGATCTCGCCATCGGCCGGGATGCGGTCGCCGGGACGGACAAGCACGGTCTGGCCAATTCTGAGGCTCGCGGCATCGACCTGGCGGGTCGAGCCGTTCTCCTCGATGATGGCCGTCTTCGGGACGAGATCGCCGAGCGCGCGGATCGAGGCGCGGGCCCGGTCGGCCGCGACGCCTTCGAGCACTTCGCCGACCGCGAAGAGGAAGACGACCAGCGCCGCTTCCTCGGCGGCGCCGATGAAGAGCGCGCCGATGGCGGCGATCGTCATCAACATTTCGATGGTGAAGGGGATGCCGGCGCGGGCCGCCGCGAAGGCGCGTTTCGCCACCGGCGCGACGCCGACGACGCAGGCCACGATGAAGGCCCAGTGGCCGATTCCGGGCCAGATCAGCCCGGCAGCATAGGCGGCACCGAGGAACAGGCCGGTCGCGATGACGAGCCGGCCCTTGCCCGTCTGGTACCAGCTCGCACCGTCGGGCGTGGCCTCATGGACATGGCCGGGCAGGCCGTGGCCGTGGTCACTCACCGCAGATGTAGAGCCCGAGACTTTGGCACTGTGTGTATGAGCGGCGTGCTTGTGGCCTGAATGATCGTGTTTGTGGTCGCCGTGATCGTGGCCATGATCATGCTTATGGCCAGCATGATCATGGTTGTGCCCGTGCTCATGACCATGGTTGTGCCCATGGTCATGAGCGTGCGAGTGGCCATGGGCATGGCCCGAACATGAATTTTCGCCGTGATCATGTTTGGCATGATCGTGATCATGGTGATCGTGAGTGTGACCCGCGTGACCATGATCATGCCCGCAGCCACAACTGTCTTCTTTTGCCGCTGGCGCCGGTGATGCCAGTGCTGCAAGCGCGGTAGTCGTGTAGCCGAGGCCCTTCACGCGCTTCTCGATCGCGTCAGGGGCGGTTCGTCCGGCATCCAGTGCAAGGGTCAAAGTCTCGGATATCACCGAGACTTTGACATCGCTGACGCCGGGGAGGCGCTCCACGGCGCCGCGAATCTTCGCTGCGCAGCTTGCGCAGTCCATACCCGCGACCTTCCAGGACAGTGTCTGCTTCGACGGTTCAGTTTTGTCGTGGTCGTGGGTTTGGCCGACGTCGTCATTCGCGTGGCGCTTGCTCTCGACCATCGCTATTGCGCCGAAGCCCAGGCTTTTTACGCGCTGCTCGACCGCCTGACGAGATGTACGCGTCTCGTCTAGCTTCAACTTCATCGTTTCCGACATCAGCGAGAGCCTGAAATCGGACACGCCTGGCATTTTTTCGACGGCACCGCGCACCTTGGCCACGCAGCTGGCGCAATCCATCCCGCTAATCTTCCAGCTCAAAGGCTGTAGCTTGCTGTCCTTGCTGGCCGCCATAGGGATGACTCCTGGTGCCCGAATTTCGGAAGCTGCCTCTCTACAACCTCTAGCGACTTCAGGTTCAAGCGAAAAATTTCAGACTCTGGTAGCGGGCGAAATCGCCCGCCGATGGAGTCTCGTCGGGCTTCGGATGGCTCGAACATTCAACGGGTATCCCCGGGCCTTGACAGGCTTCAGCAAGTTCTCTTATTGCAAATGAAATGCATTTACAGAAAGACCTTCCGATGAAGGGCAGCGAGATCGCTGAAACCGGCTGGCGCAGGCAGCGCGGCGAGCCGTCCATGCTCGAAGTGTTTCGGAGCATCACAGTAAATCCTGGCGCGACGCCCTGGCGCAGATTCCTTGCCTTCGTGGGCCCCGGCTATCTCGTTGCAGTGGGTTATATGGACCCCGGCAATTGGGCGACTTCACTCGCTGGGGGAGCGCAGTTCGGCTACGCGCTGCTGGTCGTTGCTCTCGTTTCCAACATCATGGCGATTATTCTGCAGGCCCTTTGCGCCCGCTTGGCCATCGCGACCGGCCGGGATCTCGCTCAAGCATGCAGGGACGCGTTTCCAAAAGCGGTCGCCTGGCCGCTATGGGCCTTCGCGGAGCTGGCCATCTGTGCAACCGACCTCGCTGAAGTCATCGGGACGGCAATCGCGCTGAATTTGCTGTTCGGCATGCCCATGGAGATCGGCGTATTGGTCACCGCTCTCGACGTGATCGTTATCCTTTGGCTGCAGAATATGGGCTTCCGTTGGGTCGAAGCCTTTATCATCACGCTACTCGGCGTAATCGCGCTCTGTTTCGGCATCCAGATTGCTCTGGCGGATCCGAACTGGGGTGAGGTCATTCGAGGCTTTGCTCCGACGACCGAGATCGTCCGCAATCCCCAGATGCTCTACCTGGCCTTGGGAATTATCGGTGCCACAGTGATGCCGCATAATCTCTACTTGCATTCCGGCATCGTGCAGACGCGGGCATACGGGAGTACGATCCCTGAGAAACGAGACGCGCTAAAGTGGGCAACCCTCGACTCAACGATCGCGCTGATGTTTGCGCTCATCGTCAATGCGTCTATCCTCGTTCTGGCTGCTGCAAGCTTTCATAAGACTGGGCAGACCGAGGTCGCGGAACTCGGCAGAGCGCACGAGTTGCTCGCACCGCTCCTTGGAGCTTCAATCGCACCGACCCTTTTCGCGATTGCCCTTCTCTGCTGCGGGCTCAACTCGACGGTCACCGCGACGATGGCGGGCCAGATCGTCATGGAAGGCTTCCTCGATATCAAGCTCCCCTCGTGGCTGCGACGGTTGGCGACCCGGCTCGTGGCCATCGTTCCCGCCCTCCTCGTCACCTGGATCTATGGTGCTGGAGAGACGGCGAAGCTTCTGATCCTAAGTCAGGTCGTCCTGGGGCTGCAGCTGCCTTTCGCGATCGTTCCACTCGTCATGTTCACTGCGTCGCGGACAAAAATGGGCGAGCTCGTCGCCCCGCGCTGGTTGACGGTGACCGCAGCGGTGGTGGCCGCCATCATCATCGTCCTCAATATCAAATTGCTGGCCGACCTTGCGGTTGGGTGAACATCTCGTCGCATTGCCTGACCGCAGTGGCCGGCTTAACAGGGCATCGTGAGAAGCATTTCGAGCGCATACTGTTGGCAGTGCCTATGGGCAGTTGCGCTCGCTTGCGCGCTGGTGATGACGTGCTTGATGCAGCCCGTTCAGGCCAGCTACGCACTCGAATTGACCGCCGCGAAGCCTGCCAAAGACCTGCCGACCGATTCTGGTTCGCAGGCGCCGGCCCGCGTTTCGGACCACCACCAATCTTTGCAGAGTGGGAATTCAGACCGGTACGCGCCAGGAGATCGGGCCTTGCTACCCACCGGCAATCTGGCTGCTGTCGACAAAAATAGCTTGCCTCGGTTCGTTCACCTACCTGCGCTCGCCGTCGATGCTACGGTTGTCGTGCCAGTCCGGGCACTTCTTCGCCAAGGATCAAGAGCACCACCAGCCCTCATGACGTGAGTTGAACCGGCCTAGCCGGCCCCTTCGCTATGAGGAGACGACCTTGATGATTTTGCCCCCCGCAAGCGGCATTCCGAAGTCCGGCTTGGGCGCTAATTCCCCAACTCTTCCCATCGGTCACAGTGGGGATCGACGAGCGGCGGCGCATGCCTTTCGTCGCTATCAGCGCCACAATCAAATGTTTCAGCCATGCCATTTCTGAAGTGGATACGGTACGGAGCGTGGGCTGCCGTTATCTTGATCAGCTTCACCTGCGCGGCGATTTTGCTGGGCTGGTGGCGGGTTGACGGATCCAGGGTTACCGCGAAGAGCCAATCCAACATCTCCGCGCCCGTGGACATCGGAGGGCCATTTTCGCTGACCGATCACCGAGGGAAGGCTGTCACCGATAAGGACTTTGTCGGCAAACCGATGGCCGTCTTTTTCGGCTTCACGCATTGCCCGGAAGTCTGCCCAACCACGTTGGTTCAGTTGGGAAACCTGACGAAGCAGATCGGGCAAGCGGCGGACAAGCTCCAGATCCTGTTCATCACGGTTGATCCTGAACGCGACACTCCAGAGCAGATGGCGCTCTATCTGGAGTCCTTCGACCCACGGGTCGTCGGCTTGAGCGGGACCCGTGAGCAGGTGGAGGCTGCTTTGAAGGCGTACAAGGCCTATGCCAAAAAGGTCCCGACCGACGGCAGCTACACCATGGATCACACCGCGTCCGTGTATCTTATGAATGAGGACGGCAGCTTCCGAACGATGATCGACTATCACGAGGAAGATGGCTCGGCGCTCGCCAAAATTCGCATGGTGTTGAGGTGATCAGCAGGCGCCGATGGCTCGGCGCTTCCGTCGTCATATTAGGCATCGCGGCCCCGGCAGCATATCTCGGGCTGGCTCGGCGATTTGGGGGACAGGCAGAATTCCGCCCGGCAGTGACCTTTGAGGACGTCAACGGCCAGCCGCGATCGCTGGCCGATTTCCGGGGCAAGTACGTGCTCCTGAATGTTTGGGCGACCTGGTGCCCACCTTGCGTGAAAGAGATGCCTTCGCTTGATAGGCTTCAGGCTTTGAAAGGCGACACTCGCTTTGAGGTTGTCGCCCTTTCAGTCGACCGGAAAGGTCCGCAGCTCGTCAAAGACTTTTACCTGCGCGCGAATATTCGATCGCTTGGAATCTACCTCGATCGCGAGGCCCGGAGCATGTCTGCCCTCCGGGTCACGGGACTTCCGATGACGCTATTGCTCGATCCAAGCGGCGTCGAGGTCGCGCGGTGGGCTGGAATGCGGGAATGGGATAAGCGTGAGATGATGCGGGAGATCGACGAGCGGATCACCAAAAGGTCGACTGGTCGATGATCGCTTCCGGACGACACCTTCAAGAAAGCGCGAGCCTCGGCCTCCCAAATTGCCTCGGATGCTCAACTCGCGATAATTCGCAACCATGATGGCAACCAGATCAGCTCGAACGATCGGACGCAGCCTTTTGGCTGTCGTTGGCGGTCTCGTGCTGCTGCTTCAGCTGCTGGTTAGTGCGTCGGCGACGAGTAACCATCTCGCCATCAAATTCGTTCAACGCGACACTCCGCTGTCAGAAATTTGCGGGACAACGCCGGCCACCAAGGGTGATCGCGCCGCGCATATCGAAGGCCTGAACAGTTGCTGTTTCTGGGCGAAACCCATCGCCTTGGCGTCCTTGGTCCCGCCTGCGGCCGCAGTCTTGGTTTCGGATCGTCCCGGGCCGGCCAAGGTGGTTTTTGCGCTGCCTTTCGCTCCGTTCGTTTTGCCACCCTCGACAGCACCGCCGCGCGCGACCGGCCCTCCATCCCAACGTTGATCAAGCGGGCCTCGCGAGAGGCTTTGCTAGGACCGCGTTCAGCGGATCCGAAGTCGTAGCTGAACCTCACGCGCACAGACAGCGCCGTGCATTGGGGCAGCTCATGATCCCGATCAGCCCAGGAGCGCCGCGGAGTGCTCGGCAAGATTCTCAAGTCCCGGTTCGCTATCCTCACGGCTGTCGCAACTGCGGCAGTCGCGATTTTGGCTGCGTCACCCTTAGTCGTTGAGAAGGCCCCACGAGCGGGAACCGCTGGGGCACTCGGGTTCTATCGACTCGGTGGCGAATTTACCGACCTGAAAAGCTTTCAGGGTCGGCCGGTTCTGTTGAGCATCTGGGCCACGTGGTGCTTGTCATGCCGCGAGGAGCTTCCGGCTCTCGCGCGCCTAAATCGCGAGTGGAAAGAGCCCAGCCTTCGCGTCGTCGCACTGTCCGTCGATCGTGACGGCGCGGAAGTCGTAGAATCTTTGCTCCGCAATCTCGGCATCGTGGACTTGCCGGTCTTTCTCGATCCCGCCGGCCGGGCCGTGAAAGAATTTTCGGTTTCCGGGCTGCCGACGTCCATCCTTCTCGATCGCAATGGTCGCGAGATCGGCCGCTGGTTCGGCCCCAGATCTTGGGATGCGACGGCAACGAGGCAGGAGATCATCGGGCTGATCGCAAAGGGCGGAAACGAAGGACAGAAGCCCTGATGGAAATCGCAAACATCAGCATTCTAGCCGCTCTCGCCGCCGGCGCCGTCTCGTTTCTGTCCCCCTGCGTGCTGCCGTTGGTCCCTGGCTACCTGTCGTATGTCGCGGGAAGTTTGTCGGCCGACTCCGACAGCCCGAGAGCGCGGATAAGTGCCTTTGCTATGAGCTTCTGGTTCGTGCTCGGATTTTCGACGGTTTTCGTCATCCTAGGCGCGGGAGCCTCTGCATTAAGCCGGCTTCTGCTCTCCTATCGCTACGAGGCCGGCCTCGTCGGCGGCGCGATCATCGTCGTCTTTGGCATTTTCAGCACTGGCGTTGTGCGCATCCCCTGGATGGAGCGGGAATTCCGACTGAGTCCGCAAGTGTCAGGCGGGCGGCCGCAAAGCGCTTACATTCTCGGGCTCGCGTTCGGTTTCGGATGGACGCCCTGCATCGGGCCGATTCTCGGCGCAATCCTCACCGTGAGCGCGACCTCTACGACGCCCGCGGCGGGAGTGGCTCTCTTGGCGATCTATTCGCTCGGCCTGGCCATCCCCTTTCTCCTCACCGCACTGCTAGCCGGCGGCATCACTGCGCGTCTGCGGAGGCTGCGCAGCTTCGGTCGAGGTCTCCAGATTTTCACGGGCCTAACGATGGTCGCCATGGGGCTCGCCATGATGACGGGGCGCCTCTCAACCATGGCGTTCTGGCTACTCGAAACCTTCCCAATCCTCGCACTTATCGGTTGAAAGGCCTCCATCTGATGACAAATCCCAGCATTTTACCCGACCAGGAAGGCCGGTGGTCGTTCCTGTATCTGGCATGGCTCGTTGCGCTGGTCGCGAGCTTAAGCGCGCTCTTCATCGGCGAGGTGATGGGACAGGCTCCCTGCAGCCTTTGTTGGCAACAGCGAGCATTCATGTTTCCGCTCGCCATCCTACTCGCTATCGCCAGCTTTCGTGCGGACACGACGGTTTGGCGATATGCATTGCCGCTGGCCGCTCTCGGTGCGGCGATCGCTCTGTTCCACAGCCTGCTCTACGCTGGCCTGATCCCAGAAGGCATCCAGCCCTGCTCGCAAGGCCCGTCCTGCGCGAGCGCAGAGATGACCGTCCTTGGAGTTCTGCCGCTCCCATACCTCTCGCTGGCAGCATTTTTAGCAATCGTGTTCGCCCTGCTTGCTTCAAAGTCGAAGGCACAATCATGAACCGTCGCGGCCTTATCATTGCAACTGGCGCGCTGGCGCTCTCGTTCTTCGTGGGCGGGAGTGTGGCTTACAACGCTCAACAAGCGCGGAGAGCGCGCGAGATTGCCGCGGCCCGTGCCGAGGCATTGGTGCGGAGCCATTCCCCGGTCCTTGGTCCGCCGAACGCGCCCGTCACAATCGTGGAATTCTTCGATCCATCGTGTGAGGCGTGTCGAGCCTTCTATCCGCCTTTGAAGCAGATCATGGGTTTGTTCCCCAACGATGTTCGCCTCGTTATGCGCTACGCGGCATTTCACGACGGCTCCGACGCCGCCGTAAAAATCCTTGAAGCGGCTCGCCTTCAGGACAAGTTCGTGCCCGTCCTCGAGGCACTCTTGGAGTTTCAGCCGGAGTGGGCCGATCACACTGGCCCCGTGTTGGAGAAGGCTTGGGCGCGCGCGAAAGATGCGGGCTTGGATATCGAGCAGGCGAAGCGGGACTGGACACGCGTTGAAATCCAAGCTGCCTTGGATAGCGACACCCGCGACAGCAAATCCCTGGAGGTGACACGCACTCCGACGTTCTTTGTGAACGGCCAACCGCTGACCGACTTCGGCCCACAGCAGCTCTACGACATGGTTCGTCGGGAGGTACAGAAGACGAAGTAGCGCGGATATTTTCGATACGGTGGCTGGATGAGCCCAGCGCGCACCAGCCACCAATTCGCGATTGTGGAGCTGTACCTTGTCGCGAAGAGCGATCGTAAATTTGCTATTCCGGGTAGCGATACTGATCGTCGTCGCAATCGGCATCTGGACCGGTCGTATCAAGCTTCGCGGATGAGACAACCGTTGTTCTGAACGAACGCCAAGGAAGCGCTCGGGCTGGAGTGGATACGTCATGCTTGACCCGCATCATAGGGCCCATATCATGCCTATGATCGGGGAGTTGCGATGGATCTACGTCAGCTGGAAGCGTTTGCGGCGGTCATGTCCGCTGGGAGCATCACGGGTGCAGCGCGCCTCCTAGGACGGTCACAGCCCGCTCTGACACGCCTCATTCAAGATCTCGAAAATTCGCTTGGCTTCAGCCTGCTTCATCGAAGCGGGCCGCGCGTCACAACCACGGAACAGGGCCTCCGATTCTATCAAGAAGTCGAGCCAGTGCTAGCTTGGCTCCGGCAACTGCGAGAGCGTGCGGACGCGATCGCGGCTGACAAGCCGAGGTCGCTTTCCATCGCGTCCATCGCGTCTTTTTCAGTCGGAATGCTTCCGGCTGCTCTGCGTCGCCTCGGTCTCGACAACCTTCCAGACCAGATCCACATTCGCACCGCGATTGCCGAGCAAGTCGTTCAGGACATCGCCACGCAAGTGTCAGAGATCGGCATCACGAGCTTGCCGGTGGATCATCCGGCGTTGGAAATCCATTGGATCGGTGAAGCCCCTTGCGTCGCTGCGATCGCATCCGACGATCCTCTCGCGGATCTGGATTGCGTGCCATTATCGGCGTTGGCCGGCCGACGGCTGATTACGCTGGCCAACCCATTCAGATGGCGTCGGCGGGTCGATCTTGCCTTGGAGGCTAACGGAGTCACTCCCGCGGCGGTGTTGGACACCAACACGTCGAACGCAGCCATTATGTCAGCCCGGGCAGGTCTGGGAGTGGCGCTCATCGAGCCCATCATCGCATATGGAATGCCTGTCGAAGGAGTTGTCATCAGGCCACTCGACGTCAATATCTCTTTCTTCTGGGCGATCGTGACACCTTACGGTCGTCCGTTGGCTGCGCTGGTTTCGGGCCTGATCGACAAATTCGATGAAATCGCCCGAGAAACTATCCCGGGCTTCGTCAAGCACCCTGCTGAGTCGAGGCAGCAACTCGTGGCGGATCTCGCGCGACCAGCTTATTCTTCCGATCGCTAATCGCGCGACCAAACGATCTCGCTCAGATGCCAGTGCGGGAGATTTCCTGAAGGTAGTCGCGTGACAGGTCCTGGATTTCCAGCAAGGGCAACAGGTCGTTGTCATCGGCCAGCGGGCGGCCGTATGCAGCCGACAGCAGCGCTAGGCCTGCTTCGTGGAGGCTAGCCGGACGCCCCGCAAGTCGGCCTAGCAGTATCGTAGGCCACAGGCCGAAGGGAGCGTCCTCGAGGACGTAGCGGCTCTCCGTTGTCGTAGGCCCAAAGCCGCCTCTCCCGCGCTGATGGAGCTCCTGGTTCATCTCCGCGATGCTGGCGATGGGGAGCTGGTAAGAGAAGAAGTAGTGCTCCTTGATCGACCGCACCGAGACGCCGAACTCCGCCGCGATCGCTAGTCGTTCGGCATCTAGTTCCTCCATGACCCGACCCACAGACGCGGTGACGTTTTCCGCCTGGCCCCATCGTTCCCCGCGCTCCATTCGCGTGAGATTGAAAAGCGAGATGGCCAGGTGATTTTGCGGATTGAGGTTGCTGAGTGAGATGGCCAGCAATCCGTCACGCCGGACAAAACGATCGCCGAACAGCGCTGTGCAAAGCGTGTGCCCGACCTCGATGTCACTCTCGGGAACCGTTGCGAGGTCGATCTTGGACCGAACGGAGTTCACCCCAACCTCAGTGGGCCCTTGTTTGCGCCCGGTCGTTAGCGTTGTGCCCCAAGCAATGATCGGGGCCTTTATACCTCGCTCCGAAATTAGCCGGGACAGATAGAGTGCTCCGAACGAAAGGTGCGAGCTGATGATTGTCGGTTGGCCATCGCGCAGGTTGCCGGCGATCGCTTCTATGGCCATGCGATGGGCATTCCCGGGCATGGCGAGCATCGCCACATCGGAGCCGGCGATCACCTCCTCAGCAGTCGAAGCGATCCGAGGTTGAAAACTCAGGTCGAGAGCACCTGACGCTTTCAGGGATGCCCCGGCTGAGAGCTCGGCCGTGCCGCGTCCGGAGGGGGACCAGAGAATCGGTTCATGCCCGTTGAGATGGAGGTATGCGGCCGCTCCAAAGGCGATGCCGCCTGCACCGAGAATGCCGACCCGCATTGAATAGCTCCGTTAGATCGAGCGGCCAGATGCTCTTTCTGGCGTTGTCGAGCGCGTTGGGGCTGCATTTCGCGCCCCTGGGATACGAATTACCGCTGTGACGGCTCTCGCTCGGTCGGCTCACCTAAGGTGTGCATGAGACGATTGGCCCACCCGAAGAGCGCGCTCGAAAGAACGAGATCGACGGCCTCCAAAGTGTTCAGGCCTGCATTTGCCAGATTCGCTGCCGCGGCTTCTGGGATCGCGGGCGGGGTCTCAGACAACTGTGCGGAAAAGTCGAAGATGGCCTGGTCCCGCGGTTCGAGCTTGGCCTGGCGCTCTCGATCGAAAATCTCGTCGATGACATCGGGGCGCTTGGACAGGTTGTTGAAGCGCGAAGCGTGGACCGCGGCGCAATAAATGCAGCGGTTCACGACGGAAGCGCCGACTGCGCCTAACTCACGCTCTGCTGAGCTCAACCCGTCCTTTCCATACATGATCTGATTGAAGAGAGGCGATCGAACAGCCAGCGACTCCGGATCATGCGCGAGGGTCAGCACATAGGGCGATACCCCCTTATTGGATGGGGTGACCTGCATTGCGGCCAACTGCTCGGGCGTCGCAGATGCCAACTCAACCGGCCTTATATACGGCGACCAAACAGGGACCTGTGTGGTGAAGTTTTCGACGACGCGCGTCATTTTGCCCCCTTCAACGCCTGCAGGCCTTTGATCACCCTGGCTTGATAGCTGACGAACGCTGCCAATTCGGCGAGACGAACGATATCTGGCTCGCCCATGCCAGATGCTTGCAGCTTCTCGATATCGGCTCGCGTCGCGTCCCGAGGACGCAATGTCAGCAGGTCGGAATGCGCAACGATCGCGGCAGTCTGTGCGTCGGTTGCAGCGTCGTGCTGCTCATCAATCTCGCGGCTCTGCTGGATAAGCACCTCATAATGCTCAGCGAGCTTTGGCACCTCGTACTGGCGGGCCATCCGGGCAGCGAGGGCGGCGCGTAGTCCGTGACTTATGGCGCCCGGCGATCGAGGGAACAGCACGGCGTCGTGGGTTGATTGGCTCAGCCGCAGGATCTCAGCACGGTGCGAAAGGGCTTCGGCGAGATTCGAACCAGGACGAGCATCCACGATCTCTTCGATCAGTGTCACAGCAGGCGCCTCCTTGATCTGACCAGCGTGTCATCATGTGACTGATGCATCAAGAGAGGCCTTGTATTCAAAAAAGTTCGATTGCGCTCTCCATTCATCACACCTTCATATTTGATTTGCATCAAAGCGCGTTTAGCATCCGGCATATGCATGCCATTGGATCGGCCTTTCAGGTATGGTCTGCCCGCGAAGGCGCGGGCATGGCGCCGTTGACGCATGTCTCCCGTTGGCTGGCGGGATTGGAAGGCGGCCTGTCCAACAAGATCGCTCTCCGAGGGCAAGATGTTTGGAGACGCCGGCTTTGACCGCACCCGACGTCAACCTCCAAGCTCTGGAAGCGCGACTTGCGCAGGATCTGGCCTGGTTGGAGTTGCCCGCGAAGAGTTGGGTTCCGCCGCAGTACGTCGACGATAAGCGCGTTCGAGATGTCGTCATCGTCGGCGCCGGCATGGCAGGGCTCGTCGCGTCCGGCATGCTAAAGCGGCTTGGGGTCGACAATCAGCAGGTTCTGGATCGAGCGCCGTCAGGTCAAGAAGGGCCATGGGCAACCTACGCCCGGATGCGCACACTGCGATCTCCGAAGCAGTTGACCGGCCCGGCGATGGGCCTCCCAGCGCTGACGTTCCGAGCCTACTTTGAGGCTCGGTTCGGGTGTGAAGCCTGGGAGAAGCTCGACCGCGCACCGCGCCTGGTGTGGATGGATTATCTGATCTGGTATCGGAAAGTTCTGAGCCTGCCGGTCGAGAACGAAGTCGAAGTTCAGGCGATCGATCCACGTTCCGATGGCCTCTTGGCAATGAAGGTCGCTCGCAATGACGGGGTCGAGACGGTATTTGCCCGGCACGTCGTGCTAGCAAACGGACGAGACGGGCTCGGCGGCCCCTTTGTTCCATCGATAGCGGACGCCATTGATCGAAAGTTCTGGGCGCACACCGCGGACGAAATCAACTTTGAAGCGCTGCAAAACAAGCGCGTGGCGGTTATCGGCGCTGGCGCGTCTTCGATGGACAACGCTGCGGTGGCGCTGGAAACAGGGTGCGCCCGGCTCGACCTTTTCATCCGTCGCAACGACATCCCGCGGGTCAACAAGTTTACTGGTATCGGCAGCCAGGGCGTTATTCATGGCTTTGCGGGCCTGCCCGACGAGTGGAAGTGGCGCTTCCTGGATCACACCATCCGTGCGCAGACGCCACCGCCCAGACCGAGCACTCTGCGCGTGTCCCAGCACGCTAACGCTCACTTCCACCTCGGCAGCCCAATTCTGAAGCTTGAGGAGAAGGGTGATCACGTCGTTCTGACAACGCCGAAGGGCGCATACGATGTGGACTTCATCATCTTCGGCACGGGATTTCAGGTCGATCTCCTAGCGCGTCCAGAGCTTTCGGCCGTGGCCCGTTACATCAGGCTCTGGCGCGATCGGTTCGCGGCGCCCGAAGACATGCCCAATCCCGAGCTCGAAAATTCACCCGACCTCGGCGGAAGCTTCGAATTTCTGGAAAAGGTGCCCGGTTCCTGCCCCGCGCTGCACCAGATTCACTGCTTCAATTTCCCGGCGACGTTGAGCCACGGCAAGCTCTCGGGGGACATTCCCGCAATCAGCGAAGGAGCTGATCGGCTGGCTCGGGGGATTGTTCGCAGCCTATTCGTGGCCGATCGAGAGCGCCACTACGCAGCTCTCACAGCGTTCGACACGCCAGAACTTCTTGGAGACGAATGGACTGATGCCGACGCAGCCGTAGGAGCACCGCATGCAGCGGCGTGACAGAACCGGCAATCGACTCCCATTTTCTCCGGCTGCCCCGACAAGCGCCCTTTGATGTCGCACCCTGGAAAGGACACCAGCCCGCATGCTTGAACTCAAGAATATCAAGCTGTCCTATGGAAATACGCAGGTCCTCAACGGCGTCGATCTCTCGGTCAATCGCGGCGACGTGGTCTCCATCATCGGCCCGAGCGGCACAGGCAAGACCACCCTGCTGAAATGCATCAACTACCTCGTGAAGCCTTCATCCGGGACAATCGCGTTCGATCAGCTTCACATGGACTACGCTCAGGCCGACAAGAAGGCCATCCAGGCTATCCGGCTGCGTACCGCCATGGTCTTTCAGCAGTTCAACGTTTTCAAGAATATGACGGTCCTCCAGAACGTGATGGACCCGCTGGTCGTTGTGCAGCGGAAGTCGCAGGACGAGGCACGCGAGATCGCCCTTCGAGAGCTGGATCGCGTCGGCCTCTCGGCGAAACGGGATAGCTACCCCTCTCAGCTGTCAGGCGGCCAGTTGCAGCGAACAGGTATTGCCCGTGCACTCGCTGTGCGGCCCGACGTCATGCTGTTCGATGAGCCGACATCGTCGCTCGACCCCGAACTCGTCAGCGAAGTGCTGAAGGTCATCAAGGATGTGACCTCGTCCGGCATCACGTCACTGCTCGTTACACACGAGATGCAGTTCGCCAAAAATATCTCGAACCGGATCGTCTTCATGGATCAGGGCGTCGTTGCAGCTGACGGTAGTCCGGCCGAGATTTTTGACGCCCCCGCCAACCCACGCCTTGCCCAATTCCTGCAAACCGAACTCGCCTTCCACTGAGAAAAGGAGTTTTGAAGATGTCTGCGACGAATTCAATCTCTCGCCGCGGGTTCGCGGTCGTAGCCGGCAGCGCCATGGTCCTGCTTGCCACCGCAACCGGCGTCTTTGCCCAGGCAGCTGGGGGCGCACCGCGCGTGGTCAAGATCGCAACTTCAGCGGAATCCAAGCCGCTCGCCTGGGGAGCGATTGGCGTTGAGCCGCAGGGATATGAGCCCGATTTGCTGCGCGCCATCAACGCGAAGCTCCCTCAGTACAAGTTCGAGATGGAGGGCGTGGCGGACATCGCCCAGGAAACCGGCCTGGCTACTGGCAAGTACGACATTGCTTGCGGTGGATATTACAGGTCAGACGCCCGCGCGAAGCAGTTCGTCATCCCTGAGAACCCGATGGGGGCGAGCTTGCTGAAGATCTACAGCCGCAAGGATAGCGACATCTCGGCGATGAAGGATCTCGTAGGCAAGCGGATCGTTCCGCTCACCGCTGGAGGTGGCACCTATCGGTTCGTCGTCAGCTGGATGCAGGAGAACCCTAATCACAAGCTGGAAATCACCACGTCCAGCGCCGGTATCCCGTACCCGGATCGGCTCAAAGAGGTCCAGAATGGCAAGTTCGACGCGCTGATCCTGCCCTCGAACCTCGGTGAACAGACTGTCATTGAGGAGCAGAAGCTCGACATCAAGGCATCCGAGCCGGTCTTCAGCGCCAACACCTACATGCTGATCCATAAGGCCGACAAAAACAAAACCCTCGCCGAGGACGTGAACAAGGTCCTGAAGGAGCTCAAAGAAGACGGGACGATGGATAAACTTTCGAAAAAATGGTTCGGCGAAGAGATCGTCCGATACATGAAGTAACGCCTTTTACGGCAGTCGCACACAGAAGCCGGTTACGAGCGCCAGTTTTGAAAGGGAAGTGAACGTGGATCTTAAGACGATGATCCCCGAGTTGATGACGGCTCTGCCGCTGACGCTCGTTATCACTTTCGTGGCGTTGGTGGCCGGCTTCTGCTTGGCCCTCATAACGACGACATTGCGTGTCGTCCGGATCCCGATCCTAAGTTCGCTTGCAGCGCTCTACGTCTCCTATGCACGCAGTGTTCCTGTGGTGCTGCAGCTGTTCGTGGCCTTCTACGGACTGCCGCTCCTTGTCGCCATTTTCGGGATGGCTGATTTCTTCACCCCCACCGTCGCGGCGATGCTGGGGTTGAGCTTCTATCATGGCGGCTACTTGTCCGAGGTGATGCGCCCGGCGTATCTCGCAGTCGACCGAGGCCAGCACGATGCCGCGGACAGCCTTGGGTACACCTTCAGACAGAAAATGATGGGTGTCGTCGGCCCCCAAGCGGTGCACATCGCACTGCCTGGTTACGGCAACGCGCTCATCTACCTTACCCACAACGTCGCCCTCGTAATGTACATCGGCGCGGCAGACGTGATGGCCACCGCGCATCTCATCATGGAGCGCGCATACAACCAGTATCAGTTCGAGACTTATCTGGTCCTCGCGGTCATCTACTCGATCATGTGCCTGATTATCTGGGTGATCGTGCGGTACTTCGAGCGCCGCTCGCCCATGTACGTGCCAGCAGTCGGTCGCGCCAAGCGCGTGGCCATGCCTAGCCTCTGAGAGCAGGGACGACCGACATGTTTGAAGCGGACATTCTCCTCGAAGACATACGAGAAATCCTCAGCGCCGTGCCGTTCACGCTTTTCATGGCGCTGGTGACGTTCGTGTTCTCGACGATCATCGGCAGCCTGTTTGCCCTCGCCGAGTACCGGAATATCCCGATCCTTCGCGAGCTCATTTTTGTATACAAGGTCGCCTTCAAGGGCATCCCGCTCGTGATCGTCATCTTCCTTGGTTATTACGGCCTTCCGCCAACGATCCAATTCCTGGCATCGCTGATCGGGATCAATTTCAACGGGCACCACACTCCAAATTGGGTCCTGCTCGTCATCGGAGTGACTGCTTGCATCGCTGCCTTCCAGGCAGAGGTGATTAAGGGCGCGCTCAACTCCTTTGATAATGGCCAAGCCGACGCGGCTCGTTCGCTTGGTTACACGAATGGCCAGCTATTTCGCCGGGTGATGTTCCCGCAAGTGGTGATCGCAGCCATTCCGGACCTAACCAATTCCATTATGGTCATCATGAAGGCGCTGTCGCTGGGCTTCGCTATCGAGGTGGTCGACATTTTTGCCCAGTCGCAGCTCACAGCCGCGCTGAACTTCTACTACCTCGAGGCGTTCGTGATCGCCGTCGTAATCTACATGATCATCGCGTTCCTGGTCACGACCGCGGCGGACCGACTGGAGCGGTCGCTTCGGGTGTGGACCTAGCGCCTGTATTACGGGCCTTTACTTGGCCAGGAATCCTCGTCGGTTATCGGCGGCATCCCGCGATACGGAAGCCGCAGCCCGAGCCCTTTGTTGGGCGCCCTTGTTATCTCCTCACTCTTTGCATCGCTGCGCTCTTGCGAAGGCGGCGACGGGCCTTGGGTCCGGCAAAGCGACCGCCGGAAAACAATCGCATTGACGGAACCGGCGTAAAGACTTCGCGTTAAGACCCTGCGGCATTGCAGGCGGTGGCCATGATGGCATCAGGAGCGATCAAATCGGGCTTGATCCTCGCAGCAATCGCCCTAGGTGCGACCAAAGCGTCGCTGCTAATTCAGCATCTTTTCCCTTCGCAGCCGATGTTGATTCTCCTCGGGCCGGTCCTGGCAGCCGCCGCTGTGGCGACGATCTTTTACAGGCAGCACTGACTTGGCGACTGCAGAGCAGAATAGCAGCCCCGTCGTGGAACCATCGAAGCCTCGCCTTCTAAAGGTCCTTGGGCCCGGATTAATCACCGGTGCGTCTGACGACGACCCGAGCGGGATTGCAACCTACTCGCAAGCGGGCGCGCAATTCGGGTTTTCGATCACCTGGACGTTGTTGCTGACACTGCCTTTGATGGCCGTCATTCAGGAGATCGCGGGCCGGATTGGCCGCGCCAGCGGGCTGGGACTTGCTGGCGTTATAAGCAAAAATTTCCCTGCCTGGGTTATGCAAACGATCGTCTTTCTCTTGTTTTTCGCAAACATAATCAATATCGGGGCAGATTTGGGTGCGATGGGCGATGCTGTTAAATTGATAATCGGCGGGCCAAGTACGATTTACGTAGTTATATTCGGATTTAGTTGCGTGTTAATGCAAGTGTTTATGAAATATAAGCGATACGTCTCTGTCTTGAAGTGGCTGACAATTTCGCTGTTTGCCTATTTTGGAACTGTGCCGGCCGTCAATGTGCCGTGGTCGGAAGCGCTGCGCGGCCTCGTCATCCCAACTTTCAACCCAGATCCTCAATTCTGGACCGTCGTCGTGGCGATTTTGGGCACTACCATCAGCCCCTATCTGTTCTTCTGGCAGGCAGCGCAGGAAGTCGAGGATCTGGGTGAGAAGCCGACGAGAACAGCCCTGATCGACGCGCCGAAGCAGGCACCCAAGGCACTTGCGAGGATTCGAACTGACACCGTGGTTGGAATGGCATTCTCCAACCTTGTGGCACTGGCGATTGTAATTACGGCGGCTGCAACGCTCAACGCCAATGGCGTAACTGACGTCCAAAGCTCGGCCCAAGCCGCTGAGGCCCTAAAGCCCGTCGCCGGTCAGTTTGCATTTTCCATCTTCGCTCTCGGGATCATTGGAACCGGCCTTCTCGCTGTCCCGGTGTTAGGAGGATCGGCGGCGTATGCGCTCGGCGAGGTCATGAAATGGCCCGTTGGGCTAGCTCGACCCCCGAAAGAGGCTAAGGCGTTCTATGCAACCTTGAGCATCGCGACCCTCGCGGGAGTCGCGCTCGACTTTACGCCGATCGATCCGATCAAAGCGCTCTTCTGGAGCGCGGTGGTAAATGGCGTAGTTGCGGTGCCGGTGATGGCGATCATGATGATCATCGCTGTTCGCGACGATGTCATGGGCAAGGGTTCGATCCCGACTTGGATGACGGTGGTTGGCTGGACCGCTACCGGAATCATGGCTCTCGCCGCGCTCGCGATGGGCGCGCTGTCGCTGATGTAGTCTATCGCTCTACTTGAGCTGGGTGTCTCCCGGCGGAAGCACGGTGGGGAGATAGGCCTTCTGGCCCAGCGCTTGGCGTGCCGAGAGCTACGCGGCGCTACGATGGGCGACAGAGGGAAAGGGGCGGGCTCGTTTTACCTATGCTGATGCTGTCCCGAAGTAGTCGAAGGATGAACTCAAGGCGATGCCTGATCACGTCCACCCATAGAATGTCCTCGCTAACAGGCGACGCTATCGGCATTGCGCCGCTGGCTCCACGCCCCGGTCGCTTTTGCCCCTAGACACGCGGGGCGTATGCAGACGGCCTAACACTTCGGCTGCTGTCTCACATCGGTCCATTCGCTATTTTCTGTCGGGAAGGATCAAAAATCTTGCTGGGCGGTTCATGTGAGTACCGCGGGATGCGGTTCACTTGGAGTTGAAACGATGCCTCAAGAGAAGCCTGGTCAGCATCACGACCATCCCGGCCACAAGCCCGGTGACCTCGATCAGCATGGCCATCGAGATAAGGCTGGACAAAAGGAAGTCCCGGGGAAGCATCATGATCACCCCGGCCACAAGCCTGGCGATCTCGACCAGCACGGTAATCGCGATAAAGGCGCGACAGACAAGACTTAAGAAATCATTCGAGGCGGAGGGCAAAACAAATTTTGCCCTCCGTAGACCCCTGTCTGCTTTAGACGCACCGCACCCTCTGTGAGCCATCGCAGATCCATCAGTGCGGTCTCCAAATATCTCCCTGATAGGACGTCCCGCACCGTATGCTGACGAGCCAAGGTGAGATCACGAAGCTGCGATTTTGCTTGCTCGGTGTCAAACAGACGCAGTTTTCGCCCTTTTGCGCCATATGACGGTATGTCAGAACAGGTGCCATGAAGTTTCGACTTCTCACGAATGTGTTGGTCCTTGGGCTGTTCGTCACGGCCACGATGTTGGCTGCGCTGGTGGCGCCGGCAAAGGCTGGTTACGCCCGCGTGGACAGCGAGACGATGGCGGCAATGTCGCCTGAGATGCCGTGCTGCCCCAATCCGAAAGACAAGCAACCGGATTGCGCGACGAACTGCCCAGCCGTCAGCTTCTGCCTGGCCAAGAGCTTCGCGAGCGAACCCACGGCGTCTGACCTGGTTGTTCAACCTGTTGTCGTAATGCTCGGGCTTGCGGGCAATGAGGCCGCACGCCTCTCACAACCGAGCGAGCCACCCGCCCGACCTCCACGAACCTGAGACATAGCCGGCGCTCATGCGCCGGTCGCGACCGCACGGTAAATCCGAGCGGCCGGTGCGCCGTGGCTAACGCCACGTTTGGAACTGCACGCGCAGGCGCAGCAGTCTTACCGTCTCAGGATCTCGACAATGATTTTCACCCGCACTTCGCGCGCGCTTATCGCCGCGTTTCCGCTCGCCGCCGTTGCGCTTCCAGCTCTGGCGGAGGTCAAGGATTACGAATTCCGCCTCACTCAGAGTGAATTCAAGCAGGGCGATGGCATCGTCATCACCGTCAAGCTGATCGACAAGCGATCCGGAAAACCGGTGCCGGATGCTGTCATTTTTGCCAAGCGCATCGACATGGAGCCGGAAGGTATGGCCACAATGGCCTCTCCGATCGAAGCGCTACCTGCTCCGGAAGCAGGGGCCTACAGCTTCAAGACCAATTTGGTCATGGAAGGCGGTTGGCGGTTGTCGCTTGGCGCCAAGGTCCAGGGCGAAACCGGCACGCTCGAAAACAAGCTGATCCTCAAGGCCGTGCCATGAAACGCCTCGCCCTCACGGGCCTCGCTCTCGCCGCCGTTCTGGCGGCGGGAGGTGCGGGCTATTGGGTCGGGCAACGCGGCCTTGCGGTCGGCTGGCGCGGGTGGCTCAGCATCGAAGGTTCGCTCGCGGCAAACGAGCCCGTCGGAACCGGTCCGGTCATCTACTATCAGGACCCCGACCGGAAGCCCGTCTATTCGGCGCAGCCGCGCCGGACCGAGGACGGCAGGCTCTTCACGGCCGTCCTCGCCAGCCAGGACGTCAGCTTCGAGGTGAAGCCTCCGAGCGAGGAGCGGACGGCGCAGGCCGACCCGAAGCGTGTCCTTTACTACCGCAATCCCATGGGGCTCCCGGATACCTCGCCGGTGCCGAAGAAAGACTCGATGGGGATGGATTATCTCCCCGTCTACCAGGGCGAGGGAAATGAGGACGGCGTCATCAAGCTTTCGCCCGGGCGTATCCAGCGCAGCGGCGTCCGTTCCGAACCCGTCCGCCGTCAGAGCATTGCCCAAACCATTCATGTGCCCGGCGTGGTCCAGCTCGACGAGCGGCGTATCTCCGTCGTGACGATACGCGCCGATGCCTTCGTCCAGGAGGTCGCGGCGGTCACGACCGGCGACCACGTCACGAAGGGAACCCGGCTGGCGCGGATTTACTCGCCCGAGATCAGCACGGCCGGCGCGCAGTTCATCACCGAACTCAATGCCGCGGCGCGCGGCGTACCCGAAGGCGGCGCAAGACAGCGGCTCGAAAACCTCGGCGTCCCTTCGGAGGTCATCGCCGAGATCGAGCGCAGCCGGAAGGTGCCGCTCACGATCAACTGGTCGGCACCGCGTGACGGGATCGTGCTCGAACGTTCGGTCAGCGATGGCATGAGGATGGCCGCCGGCGGCAGCCTGTTTCGACTCGCCGACATCTCGACGATCTGGGTTCTGGCCGATGTTCCGGAACGCCAACTGGCTGCCGTCAGCATCGGCGCACCGGCCACAGTGCGGCTGCGCGGTCGCCCGGGAAGTTCCTTCGAGGGGCGCGTCAGCGTGATCTACCCGGAGATCGCCGAGGCAACGCGCACCGCTAAGGTCCGCATCGAGATCGGCAACCGTGACGGCATGCTGCTGCCGAACATGTATGCCGATGTCGATATCGGCTCCGGTGATGCAGCTCCGGAACTCGCCGTTCCCGATAGTGCCGTGATCGATAGCGGCACGCGCCGCATCGTCATCCTCGATCTGGGCGAGGGCCGCTTCGCACCGCGCGAGGTCAAGCTCGGCCGCCGCGGCGACGGCATGGTCGCGATCACCGAAGGCGTCTCGGAGGGTGACCGCATCGTCGTCTCGGCCAACTTCCTGATCGATGCCGAGAGCAACCTTAAGGCCGCCCTGAGTGGCTTCGCCCAGCCGGAGGCCAAGCCATGATCGCCCGCCTGATCGCCTGGTCGGCGCGCAATCTGATCCTCGTCTTCGTCGCAGCGGCATTTGCCGTGGCAGCCGGTGTCTATGCGCTGAAGACCTTGCCGCTCGATGCCATCCCCGACCTCTCCGACGTCCAGGTCATCGTCTACACCGAATATCCCGGCCAGGCGCCGCAGGTCATCGAGGACCAGGTCACCTATCCGCTGACGACCTCGATGCTCACCGTGCCGAAGGCACGTGTCGTGCGCGGCTTCTCCTTCTTCGGCGTTTCCTTCGTCTACGTCATCTTCGAGGACGGCACCGATCCCTATTGGGCGCGCTCGCGCGTGCTCGAATATCTCAACGCGGCCGCGCGCCGTCTGCCTTCGGGCGTCTCGCCAACGCTCGGGCCGGACGCGACTGGGGTCGGCTGGGTCTATCAGTACGCGGTCATGGCCAAGAACATGTCGCTGGCCGAGCTGCGCTCCTTGCAGGATTGGGTGGTGCGCTTCGCCGCCTCGCGTGCGGAGGGCGTGGCCGAGGTCGCCAGCGTCGGCGGCTTCGTCAAGCAATACGCGATCGTGGTCGACCCCGTGCGTTTGCGTGCGCAGGGTGTCTCGCTCGCGACGCTGCGCGAGGCGGTCCGCAGCAGCAACATGGATGTCGGCGGACGCACGGTCGAGCTCAGCGAGTTCGAGTTCATGGTGCGCGGCCGCGGCTATCTGAAGTCGATCGCCGATATCGAGAACATCGTCCTGAAAAGCGATAGGGGTGTGCCGCTGCGCCTCTCCGACGTGGCCCGTGTCGAACTCGGCCCCGACGAGCGGCGCGGCATCACCGAACTCAATGGCGAGGGGGAGGTCGCAAGCGGCATCGTGCTCCAGCGCTTCGGCGCCAACGCGCTCTCCGTAATCGAGCATGCCAAGGCGCGACTTGCCGAGGTCGCGGCGAGCCTGCCGGGCGGGGCAGAGATCGTGCCGGTCTACGACCGCTCCGGGCTGATCGAGCGGGCGATCGAGACGCTGAAGGGCACGCTGATCGAGGAGAGCATCATCGTCGCCCTGGTCTGCATCGTCTTCCTGCTGCATCTGCGCAGCGCCCTGGTCGCGATCATTATGCTGCCCGTCGGCATCCTGATGGCGTTCGCGGCGATGAAGGTGCTCGGCCTCGGCTCCAACATCATGAGCCTCGGCGGCATCGCCATCGCCGTCGGCGCCATGATCGACGCCGCCATCGTCATGATCGAGAACGCCCATAAGCACCTCGAACGAGCCGCGCCGGACAAGCCACGCATCGACATCCTGATCGAGGCGGCCAGCGAGGTCGGCCCGGCGCTGTTCTTCAGCCTGCTCGTCATCACGGTCTCGTTCTTGCCGATCTTCACCTTGGAAGCGGAGGAGGGCCGTCTGTTCGGGCCGCTCGCCTTCACCAAGACCTTCGCCATGGCAGCGGCCGCCCTCCTGTCGGTGACCCTCGTTCCGGCGCTGATGGTCGTCTTCGTGAAGGGGAGGATCATCCCGGAGAGCCGGAACCCGATCAATCGCGGTTTGATAGCGCTCTACCGTCCTATGATCCGCGGCGTTCTCGGCGCCAAGACCCTGACCATCGCGCTGGCATTAGCGGTGCTCGCACTCAGCTTCTGGCCGGCGCGGCAGCTCGGCTCGGAGTTCATGCCGTCCCTCGACGAGGGCACGCTGATGTACATGCCCACCACCTTGCCCGGGATCTCGGTGACCAAGGCGGCCGAGCTGCTGCAAACTCAGAACCGGATCATCCGCTCGTTCCCGGAAGTGGCCTCGGTCTACGGCAAGGCCGGACGCGCCCAGACAGCAACCGATCCGGCGCCAACCGAGATGTTCGAAACCATCATCAACCTGAAGCCCAAGGCGGAATGGCGCGAGGGCGTCACGCTCGACAGTCTCAAGGCGGAGATGGACAAGGCGCTCCAGTTCCCCGGCGTCTCCAACGCCTGGACGCAGCCGATCCGGGCCCGCATCGACATGCTGGCAACCGGTATCCGCACGCCGATCGGGGTCAAGGTGTTCGGCACCGATCTCGCGCAGATGGAGGCAGTCTCGCGCCAGATCGAGACGGTGCTGAAGACCGTGCCGGGGACGAGCAGCGCCTATGCTGAACGCGTGATCGGCGGCTACTTCCTCGACATCGTGCCGGACCGGATCGCACTCGGCCGCTACGGGCTTTCCGTTGGCGACGTCCAGAATGCGGTCGTGATGGCGATGGGCGGCGAGACCGTGACGACGACGGTCGAGGGCCGCGAGCGCTACGGCGTCAGCATCCGCTATCCCCGCGATCTGCGCTCCGATCCACAGGCGATTGCCCGCGAGGTCCAGGTCTCGACGCCGTCCGGCGCCAGCGTGCCGCTTGGCGAGGTCGCAAGCGTCGAGCGCAAGCGTGGCGCGACCTCAATACGGACCGAAAATGGCGAACTCGCGGTCTACATCTTCGTGGACACGGTCGGGCGCGACCTCGGCGGTTATGTCCGCGATGCTCAGAATGCGATCGCCCAGAGCATCAAGCTGCCCGCGGGCTACCGCATCGCCTGGAGCGGTCAGTTCGAATATCTCGAACGGGCCGAGGCACGCCTGAAGCTGGTCGTGCCGGTGACGCTCGCGATCATCTTCATGCTGCTCTACCTGAATTTCCGCAGGCTGACCGAGACCTTCATCGTCATGCTGTCGCTGCCCTTCGCGCTGGTCGGAGGCATCTGGCTGCTCTGGTGGCTCGGCTTCAACATGTCGGTCGCCGTTGCCGTCGGCTTCATCGCTCTCGCCGGTGTCGCCGCCGAGACCGGCGTGATCATGCTGATCTATCTCGATCACGCGCTCAGTGAGGTGCGTGCGCGCTGCGAAGCGCAGGGGCGGGCGTTCTCGCGCGCGGACCTGCACGAGGCGATCATGCTGGGCGCCGTCGAGCGCGTTCGGCCGAAGATCATGACCGTGGTCGCGATCATGGCGGGCCTGCTGCCGATCCTCTGGAACACCGGCACGGGCTCGGAGGTGATGCAGCGCATCGCCGTGCCAATGATCGGCGGTATGGTTTCCTCGACCGTTCTGACACTGCTCGTGATCCCTGCGATCTACGGCCTGGTCAAGGGCTGGCGGCTTCCGCCGGCCGAGGAAACCAACATTGCGGCAGTCCAGCCTGCGTTGTTGAAGCGGCAAGCTGTGGTCGTTGAATAAGGTGGAGTGACTGACATGCGCGACATGATGAATGGGATGGGATGGAGCATGGGGGCTTTCCACTGGCTCGGCGTCGCCGTGCTGCTGTTGGCGATCGCCGCCTTGGTCAAATACGTCTTCTTTCGGTGAAGGTGCGGTCGAGATTGAAGGAGAACGAGTATGCAGATCGATATCCCACTAAGCCGCCGCGGGCTGTTCATCGGAGCGGCGCAGGCCTTCGCGGCCGTCGCTCTGGCCGGACCGGCGGCGGCGGCAGAGATGCTGCCGAAAATGACTGTGACCCGGGATCCGAACTGCGGTTGTTGCAGCAACTGGGTCAAGCATATCAAAGCTGCGGGTTTTCAGGTCGATGTGGTCGAGCTCGATGACGTGATGCCGCTTAAAGCCAAGCTTGGCGTGCCGGAGGCTCTGATGTCGTGCCACACGGCGGAGATCGGCGGTTATGTCATAGAAGGGCATGTCCCGGCCGAGGCGGTGAAGCGACTGCTCGTCGAGCGCCCGAAGGCGATCGGCATCGTGGTGCCTGGCATGCCGGTCGGTTCTCCCGGCATGGAGGTGCCTGGTCAGCCGCCGCAGCCCTACGAGATCGCCATCTTTTCGGCCGGCAAGCAGCACGTGTTTGCGCGCTACCGAGGGCTTCAGCAGGTCTGATCTGGTCAGGGATTGAACGCGGAGCCGGGCGAGCATAGCGCCCGGCTCAACGGTCGCGTTATTGCTTCGCAGTGCAGACGACGCGAGTTTGTTCCATGTAAAGCGCGCCGTCTCGCTTGGAGATTTCAAAGGTGCGCTGAAGGCCGCTGTCGAAGGTCACCACTACCGCGCTATCGCCAAGCGTGAAGTTCCCGCTGCTCTGCCAGAGGCCATCATACTAGAAGCGCCCATCGTTATCGAGGGTGAAGTGCGCCCCTCCTGCTGTCGCACAGACCTTGCCGTTGATCGCGCTGGTAATTTCTTCAACGCCCAAGGCCATGTTGGCACGGTGGGCTACGGCGGGTTCAAGCTGAATCAGGAGAAGCAAGCAGGTCGCCGATAGGGCGATTTGGCGGGACATCCTCATCATGGCCTCCTCCGGATTGCCCCGAGGACAACCCGGTCGGGGCTTGAGGATCTGGGGTTGAAATGGGGATGTCGGCTTCAGATGTGAAGTTTTTCACCTCTGCCGCGCGAGAATAGCCTCCATTTGCGCGATTTCCGCCCTTTGCGATTTGGTGATCCCCTGACAGAGCGCGACGATCTCCGGATCAGTGATGCTGGCTTTCTCGCACATCAGGATCGCGCCGGAATGATGTGGGATCATTGCGCGCAGGAACTCGGCATTTCCAATGCCGGCTTGGGTTCGCATGGCTATGAAGCCAGCGATAAAGACGGCAACTGCGCCGCCGCCGATGATCATGTTCAACTGCGGCGATGGGAACATGGCGCGCATTGAGACGAGCATGACGAGCGTCATCGGCGCCACCATCATCATGGTCATGTAGACGTTGTTGAGATTGAAATGGAAATGCGCAAGCGCTGCGATCATGGTGTACATGACGAGAAACATCACGATGAAATCCAGCGTCAGTTCGATCGCTAGGCGGCCGTAATGGTTCTGGCCTCTATGGCCAATGCCATGCTCTATGATGGCCTCCTTTCGGAAAGCTCAAGCGGACCTCGATACGAGCCAAAACTTCCAGAAGCGGCGCTATTTGCCCTTCGTTTTCAGCCATTCGTCGATCGTCTTGATCTCGTTTTCCTGCGCGCTGACGATTTCGGTGGCGAGCTTCTTGACGGTTGGGTCCTTGCCATTCGCGAGGACAACCTTGGCCATATCGATTGCGCCTTGATGGTGGGCTTTCATCTGCATCATGAAATCCACGTCGGCATCGCCGGTAAATTTCGACGGCATCGCCTGCATCATCCGCATCATGCTCGCCTTGTATTCCTTGGTTGATGCGGAATCGGAGGCCTCCGGCATCATCATTTTCATGGGCATACTATCGCCCATCTGGGGCTTAGGGGCTGGCTGGGCGAATGCCGCGGTCATCATTGAGGCCGCGAGGCCAGCGGTCAGAACGAGGCGCATCATCTGAATTCTCCAGAAATTCGAGGGCAGGAACGGCTACGCCGCCATCTTTCGGCAGCTTTCTGCACAACTACGGCAGGCTTGGACGCAATCATCCATGTCTCCGATCCGCTCGCATTCGTTGGCGCAGTCTTCGCAGATGTCAGCGCATTCGGCGCAGAGATGCTTATGATGCGAGGAGCCGATGATCATGACCTGGGCACTGGCGCGACAGATCTCGGCGCAAGCGAGCATCAGCTGGATATGCTCGGGGGCAGCGTGCGATCCGCCGAGCTTGAGGCAGTGGTTTGTGCTCATGCCGAGGCAGGCTTGATAACACTGCAAGCATTCGTCGATGCAGGCCTGCATCTCTGGGGCGGGGCGGTGCATGGTCTACTCCTTGAGCCAGTTGCGGTGGCGGTGAGCTTCCTGCTCCAAGGAAAGACGCGGGCGACGAGCGGGGGTTCCTGCCCGTTACAATCTGTAACAATGTGCTCGCTTGGTTGTGCTGTTGCCGTGCGGCGCAGTGATCATGCGTAGGGCGTCGCGACCGAACGATGTCCGCTGGGGGATCTGACAGGCGGTAGTGTGCGGAGGGACCGACTCGGCGCCGTCGGCTTCGCGGCGACGGCGAAAGGTAGTGCCCGCCCGGAGCGCGTTGCCGCGCTATCCCTTCACGGCCATTCTCATCAGCCCGATGGCCGAGATTTAAAATACCGTTCGATAGCGCGCCGCGCTAGATCCGCCTCATCCTCAGCGATTGGGATGAGACCCACGACGATGTCGGCGAGGCGCAACCGCTCGGTGTCGCAGTCGACATTGTCTTTCAGCGACGCCCTAATCTGATGCCAGGCTGCGTCGAGTGCGGCTTCTGCGCGCGCGATGTCGACGGGATCATTCAGGGAATGACCTGAGCCCCGACTTTCCTCCGGTTATGGGGAGAGTCCTAGGGTTGATTTAGGGCCTATGCGGCCCTGGTTTCCAGATGGATTTGTGCGGCGAATTCGGCGGGTGTTCTGTTGCCGAGGGCCGA
>Ga0209930_1000607_pt1 | contig 78605 bp, 93 predicted proteins | sample ThiBiot_500_biof_2_FD_183948 | JGI IMG/M metagenome (GOLD analysis project Ga0209930, IMG submission 183948) | Wastewater bioreactor microbial communities from Cape Town, South Africa - Thiocy_cont_500_biof (SPAdes) | ecosystem: Engineered > Bioreactor > Thiocyanate-remediating >...
GTAGGTACAGTTGTTGTCGGAACAGTGGTTGTCGGAACAGTGGTTGTTGGAATAGTGGTTGTAGGGATAGTGGTTGTAGGAACAGTGGTTGTAGGAATAGTCGTTGTCGGAACAGTGGTTGTAGGAATAGTGGTGGTAGGAATAGTCGTTGTCGGAACAGTTGTTGTTGGAACAGTTGTTGTAGGAACAGTTGTTGTAGGAATAGTGGTTGTAGGGATAGTGGTTGTAGGAACAGTGGTGGTAGGAATAGTCGTTGTCGGAACAGTGGTTGTAGGAATAGTGGTGGTAGGAATAGTCGTTGTCGGAACAGTTGTTGTTGGAACAGTTGTTGTAGGAATAGTGGTTGTAGGAATCGTTGTTGTAGGCACAGTGGTTGTAGGAATTGTTGTTGTTGGAGCAGTGGTTGCAGGTACAGTTGTTGTAGGAGCAGTGGTCGTAGGAATAGTCGTTGTTGGAACAGTTGTTGTAGGAACAGTTGTTGCAGGAATAATGGTTGTAGGGATAGTGGTTGTAGGAATAGTCGTTGTAGGAACAGTGGTTGTTGGAACAATTGTTGTAGGAACAATGGTTGTTGGAACAATTGTAGTAGGAACAGTGGTGGTAGGAATAGTCGTTGCATTGTCTGCTTGGTTTCCATTGATTTCAGCTATTTCATTTATTATCATTGGTAAGCCAGTGATATTTTGAATGCATAGATGAAATGCACAAATAAAAAACAGAAAAGCACAGGTGATACGTATTGAGAGCATCTTGTTGTTTTCACTGAAAAGCCGATAGAATAGAAATAATACTTGGATATTGATTGTAGCGGATGAGTTTATCGAATGTGACTGTTAAGAAATATATTTGTGTGAACTGTTATAATAAATTGAAGAAAAACTCGCAACTAAGCTGTTGCAATCTTGAGTACAGACTGTCAGTGAAAAAGAAAAGACAGGAGACATTATAATATGAAAACAACGAAAGAATTGTGACATCGAATGATAACGTTTTGGTAGCCCACACATACGAACTCCTCCATTCGTGTATTCATAAATGTAGGCGATAAAAAGATAAGTGTAGATTAACAGAAAAAATACGATAAAACCCTCGATTTTGAATCCGTTTTTATTTTTACGAAAAATGACATATTCAACATGTTTTCCAATTCAGATACATTTGTTAATCATCAAATTTTATTGATAATTCTTTTCTCAATAACATACCTTCAATATGAATCATATATTTCTTTTCTTTCCTGTGCTCGTCTTTTTTTCTCTTGTTGTGCTTCAGTGAACACGTGCATCATTAACCTCTAACTATACACGTTTTCACTATTTCTAAGATCTAAATATTTCAAAAAGCAATGCATCATCGTCGAAGTCAAGGCGATTCGAAATCAACAAGTAGCATAAACAACACATTAAATCCTCCTATGTCAACTTCAACAACAACAAATCCATCGACCACAGGTCGTGTTAGCATCTATTCTATGCGTGAACGTGTCATTATAAATAAAATGACTCGTATGATGAGTAAACTAGCACCAGATACTGAAACAGAAGTTACTAGTAGTTTACATCAAGAAATTCCAGCTATTCGTCTTGACAGTTATTTAACATATACATTTTATACAAGTCTACAAAGTTTTATTCATTTCAATGCGATCTATATACTTTTATATCATGGCATATTCTGGATTGATACATCGAAATCTCACAAAGAACTCGTTAAAACATCTCGTCTCGTCGATCAAACACAATATGAACAAACCTATTTTCTTACATTATCATCAGAATTTTTTGCCATATCATCACGATCAATCAATATCGATCTAATTAATAAATCAATTTATTTAAGTTTAACTGCTATTAGTTGTATTGAATTAATCAATGCATTTCTTTGGACAATTCGAAAGAAATTACCTCATTTCTTTCAACGAAATCAAAAACTCAAATATCGTTTCAATAAAATTCTTGTTGTTTTGATTATTCTTATTAATTTATCATTTCTTCTTTGTTTAATCTATTTTACTTTCATTACACATCATTTACCAATATATTGTTCGTTAATTTTCCTTGGACATTTATTTATATTAATTCTTCTCGATAAACCTCATCTATTCGATGAATCTCCATACAATCCATCGAAACAATCATCATCATCATCGTCGACTCGTAAATCACATCGAAGTTCGACATCATCAATGGTTACAACAGCATTGAATCGTCTTTCCTATCGTTCATCAACATCAGGTCAACCACGAAAAATCAATTCACTCGGTGATTCGAATACATTAACCGGTTGGTCTCGTTGGTCATCGGTTCTCGAAGATAAACTCGACGTACACGAATGTACAACAATCTATTCTCAAGCACGACAAGAAGCCGATGAGATTTGGCCTGTATTTCTTCGACGAATTCTTCTCAATATCTATCGAACAATATCCTCATTCATTCTCTTCGATTTCATTCCGATAAAAACCATTCGTAAGTGGTGATTATTATCGTTTTTTTTTGTTTGTTCATAATAATTTGACATCAAATTTCAGATACTCACGCACGTTCATTCGATACACAATCATTTGTCTTTGTTATTATTATTTTTCTTTTAAGTACATTCATAACTCATAGTTCATTTCTATTTCCTGTTAAACTTCAAACAACTCTTCATCGTATTGCGACACACCTAGGTCAATGGCGGCAACAAGCAAATATTCGAACGGATACGATTCCCGAATGGTCATCCGAATGTAATTCTTATACACGTGGTAGTGTCGTCAAATTCTTGCCAAACAATCGATATTATATTGCTATTCAATATTTGAATAATGCTGCTCATCCACAATCGAAATCACATTCGATTCTTTCGCGTTTCTTTGCCGATGCAACCTATTTTCTGACGTTACAATTTCTTTGTTGTCTTACACTTGTTTCTCTCAATATCATTTGGATTGTTCGAGAACGTTTTTGGGAACGTATTCTCATCGGTTATTTTCTTGTTTTCGTTAGTTCCTATCCTGTTTTTAAAATAGTACGCGATCGAGTCATTATGGATTTTGTTGAAGATCATGATATCAATCAAACATCGACAATAAAACAAAAAAAATCAAGTTAAAAATAAATCTGACACATAAATTTGTTGCTTTTCTTTTTGTTCGTTTCGACCACTACGTATAATTGTATCACATTATTTGTCCTGTGTATATTGGTGAAATAGTTGAAGATCTCATATCGATTTTCGAATGAAAACCTGAACTATTTGTTGATGATTGATTCGATAAATTATCTAATAAATTTTTTGTATTCTTAATAAATAAATTTGTTAATAGACGATCGTCATTTTTAAGAGATACTTGATCGGTATGACATGTTTTTAATGAGCCAACTTCTTTGATTAAATCATTAATTGAATAATGTTCGTCGTATACAATCGGAAGAGTTTTCATCGTTAAATTTCGACGAATTCTTCGAACACGACAACAACAATAAACGACGATTAGACATGAAATTAATATGAGAATTATTGTTGTTAACAGAATAATAATTAAAATGACCGATGGATCTTTGAACAAAAGAAAAAACAATAATAAGAAAAATAGAATTCTAACAATACCATCGTTTGATTCAACATGATACAATCGACTTTGTTCGATACCGAACTCATTTTCTGCTAGACACAACAAACGATTGAGTGTTTTCTTCGATGAAGAAATCAATTTCAGATCGATGTAGAGTAATTTCGATATACAAATCGATTGATCACAAGATGTACTTATCGAAATTTGATCATTGGATTTGAGAATTTGTTCATTTAACTTCCAATTAATTCTCTAGAATTGAAAAAAACTTCATAGAAGATGATTTTCATTCGAGAACAAATTCTTTTACAATAATTGGACTTGCAGAATAGATTTTACATTGATACATTCGATGATAATCTTTCGATTCTTGAATAAATACTAATGGTTTACCTAAAATAAAGAATTTTTCAATAGAAATCAAATAACTTCCGACGAAAATAACCTTTGATATGAACGATAAATTCCTCTTCGATCGGTTCGAATCCATCGGTTTCAATTCGATAGACATAAACTCCTTGTTCATTGTGTTTGGTTATATTTTCTAAGTTCAATATCGAACCTTGACCTATCAAATCTCCAAAACGATACCAAGTAATTCGTGCTCGTGGATACGAATCGACGAGACAACGTACAGTCGAAGATAGCCGACGGTCGGTATCAAGTATGACTAATTTCGGTGGACGAACAAGAATCATCGGTGGATCTAGTAGAAAAACAAAACAATATTCAACCATCAATCGTTTTCTTTTTGTTTCACATCGAATTAATAAGCGAATCGTTGTATTTGTCGTGCCTTGCGAATTACGAGCTGTGCATCCAATCGATTGATTATGAATGTATTTCGTGAGAGGAATATTAATTTTCGAAGTTGTAACTGAACTCAAATCGATTGAATTTGCATACCAACTAAATAAAAGTCAAAATAACAAAATCGATTCTATGATGTTCACTACCGAAATTGAGGACGAGGATTGCCATGAACAATACAGCGGAATGTCGCAGTTGAATTGATTGTTAATGAACCTTGATTTTGAGATTCAATACGAACTTTTGGTTTGTCTAATCATGATGTATTTTATTAATCTGAGAAAAGAATTTTTTTTGTCTTTTCAACTTACATAAAACTTCGAGTTTTTCATTGATTTCTTTCTTTGAATTTTCTCGAGAAATATAAATTTGTTCACAACGAATGATTGCATTATCCCATTGACTATCGATATTTGATATTGAATGGATAAGTTTCGTTCGATTTTTATTCGTTCGAACATCTCGTTCGTAGATTGTTTGCAAATGATCATGAATAGTTTCATCGTTTTTATATAGAACTAAACTCGATGCTGGTCGAGATGGAGATGATAAACAAGTGATATTCACTTGTTGACCTTGTCGTAATGGCAGTAGAGGAAGGAAGAATTGTGGTTGATCATTTGGTGGATCTAATCAATAAACAAATGTTTCTCTTTTTTAGATTGATAGACTTTCATTTCTACCGATAACATTTAAATAAACTCGTTCAGATCGTGCTTCATTCGCTAACATTGTTCGTTCTACTTGACATTGATATATTCCTTCATCATGACTTGTTACTTTACTAATCGAAAGATTGTAATGATCTAAAACAAATCATTTTGAAAGCTGTTTTTTTTTGTACACGGCTTCTCCCTACTCAATCGTTCATTGATAAATAAATAAAATCTCGGATAAGCCGTATATCGATAGATTTTAATCGGCCCATCGATAGTCGATTCTTGACGAATGAGTTGTGCTTTACCCAATGTACAAAAATCATTCCAACACCATGTTACAATTGCATTCGTTTGTTTCGAAACAATACAAGGAAATTGCACGGTTTCACCTTGATATGTATAAATATCTTCGGGTCCAATTAAAATCTGTTGATGAATTCGTTCTTGATCGTAAATCGATTCGATTGTTAAATTCAATCGAAGTAGAAAATAAACGATGATAAACAAGAAATTGTCAAACATATTTTGTAATCAACTGAAACGAACAAGAGAAATCAACTATTGATTAACATCTCCGTATATGTGCAGCGTAATTTCTATCGATATATTTGACAGATACTCTGAATTCTCCGTCCTTACAAACAAACATTTATACATCGATAGAGCGAGAGAAAACCTTGTGCATATTCAATTGATTATATCTCTCGATCGAAGTAGAAAGAGAAGAAAAATGAAAGTTTTTTTTATTTCTATGAACACTGATAGTCTAGAAAGATAATCGAAAATGATATTGTCTCATTCGACCTTTGAACGAGGACAGTAAATCAAATATTCGTCCTTAATAATCTTACTTAACTTTTTTTTTCATTCGAAACAAACACGTTATTCACATAGCTAATAATAACTCTTACTCATTGACTGATATTATCATCTCTGATTGTTTACATAAAAGTGTTAGATTAGTTTGTTGCTATCATCTACATAGAATGTGTCATTTGTTCGATCAATTCTCTTTCTATATATATACAGGCAAAGAACTGACATTCAATCTATTCTATTGTATTTCTTTGCGAATGTGTTAATCAATTCAACAGGGATGAGTATTGACCATTGATGCAAAATGAAACTGCTGGTGCCTGATTGATTAATCTTTTGTTTGTATTATAGTACATATACAAAACGAAAATGATAAATGATACTCGAGTGAATTGATTTTTCGATAATGTGATGCAATCGACAAGCTTGTTGACAATGCAGATAAATAAGAAAGTTTAGATTCATTATCAATGGATCAATTAGTTCGATATAGAAAATATGTTGAAATTTATGTCGTTGCATTGAACGGATACTTGATAGACGACTATTTCTTTGCCGAACTAATTGTTAAACTAGTTTATTAAGTGACGAACGTTTCACATGGGACTTTCGATGATATTCATTTAGAAAGTTGAGAGAGGAGAAAAAAACGTTCCGTTTGCAAGTTTAATTATGCTGAGATTAAAATGATGAATGCGCTCTTGACATCTAGCGTTTTGGATGAGCGACATTTTTAATGATTAAACTTAATGAGAACAACCAAAGTTTTTTTTTTCTTCGTTGTATTATTTTCTTTTCGTCATTACTATTTTTTGCATTTTAAATTCTTATATTCTTATTATTTCCGAGCAAAATTAAAGTATAACAAGAAGAAGAAGAAGAAGAAAAAAAAACTTTTCTTTGCTTGCTTTAACAATGAAGGCGATTGTTGATGACGTATGTGTTGTCGAAATGAACAAAATAAAATTTTCCTAATAAGCACCACTTCTTTTTGTGTGACAATCGATAGATCAATTTACATTTGCACAACATTGATTTAATTGGATAACTAAGAAGATTTGTTTCGTATTTGTATGTGCGTGTGCTTTATGTAAACGAATTAACAAAAGAAGAAAAAGAGGGAAAAAGAAGAAGAAGAAGAAGAAAAAAAAGAAAGGAAGAGGAAAAAAGGTATCAAAAGGAAATATTTTTCAAATGAGCTAAATATGACTCGTAAACGTTGCCATCGTTTTTCTCGCCTTTATTGTTCAATCCGTCGAACAGATTAGCGATAAAAAAAACAAACGAAGAAAGAAAAGAAGAGTATTAAAGGAGCAAACTATCCTCTTAACGTTCCCGTGCACATTCCTTTGTTTAAACTAGTAATTTAACTTTTTTTTCCTGCTTTCTCTTTTCTTCTTTAAGGACATCGTCGTCATCACTTCTAATGTTTTCTTTTTTTTGCTCAACATATTGGAGGATAATAAATCTTGATTATAAGAAAAAGTAAAGCAGAAATATGATGACAGAAGAAGAAGAAGAAGAAAAAGAAAAAGAAGAAGAAAAAAGACAGAATCATTTTTTTTCTTCTCTTTTGTATATAAGAAAAAAAAGAAGAATATACTCAGAGTAATAAGTATAATTAAATTGCAACTATTTGACAAGAGACGTACATTGTCAACATATTCGACGAAACTACTCTTTTACTTCGAGTTAAATTTATGTTGATTAACACGATTTTGATTAAGCAGGTAAAGATGTCAACTATTAAGAAGACTTATCTCTCATTAGAAAGGCAGAAAGAAGAGAGTCTGAGGCGTACTTTGTTTATCTTCTTTTTTTGATTTTTTTTTTCTTAAATTAAAATATTTTTAGATCAATGTCTGCTTGTCAAAATTTAATCAATAATGGTGTGCAAACGTTGTTATTTATGCACATTGTCACAACGTGTAAACACCACCAATGCATCTTCTTCCATTACAGAATCAAGTAAACTTGCTCATGCATTTAATCGAACTGATTTTGTCGTTTTGAAATAAAAAAATTTAATTTTTTTATACTAGCTAGTTTTTTTTCCTCTCTTCTCTCTTTTTCTCTTCTCCCTCCCCCTCTCTCTGTCTCTCGCTCGTCTTATTTTTACGGCTTTATTTCCCAACCGTTCTCGGGTTTTTCTTTTTTTAGTCTATCTTTCTTTCCTTTCCGTTTTTCTTTTTCTTGAAATTCTACAGAATACCGCGAAGCAGAGAGAGAGAGAGGGAGAGAAAGAGACACTTTTGCTGTAGCCGCGTGTTAACGTTACGCTATTGACTTGTTAAAGAATTTGATCTTTACAAATATGCACAGTAGAAAAAAAATGAAGTGGAAGATAGTCACAAGCATTTTATTTTTTTTAATGTGTTGTTTATTTTTATTCGATTTCAACTAGGCAAGTGCTAGACCATTAATGCCCGGATCTCGACGTGGCTTGGTTGCACCTCAAAATACTTTTCTCGAATCGATCATCCGGAAATGTAGTGGTGCACGTAAGTAACATCAAATTTGATCTTTAAACGAACGCAACGTTCATTTCTTTTTTTTTTGTATTCAAAATTTGAAGTCTTATTTGTTCTACATGATGAAATTTAACGTTGTCAATTAAATCTTTGAGTTCGTTGAAATGGAAGATTTTAATCAAACTTTTGCAGGGTTTTTCTTTTTGATATACATCATCCAACGAGAAAAAGGGATGGTTCAAGCAGAATTCGTCTTCTTCTGTTTTTGTTTGTTTGTTAGACTATTATTTCCCAGTACGAATTTATTCAAGATCATATCAATATAAAGAATTGTAAATGAGTTTTCCGGAGGGAAATTTCAAAGAATGACATCAGCAGCTTGTTGATATCTATTATGAAGAAGGAGGAGGAGCAGAAGAAGAAGAAGAAAAAACTAGAATGTGAGATTTCGATCGGCATATTTGCTCAGTTTAATATTCGCCTGAATAAACCTAACATTTCATTATCATTTTGAAAGAATATTAATATAGGATATGATAGAGATCGCGTGTGCAACGTGACACATCACCGCTGACGAGATAAATCAACAGGAAACAGGATGTTATTTAGTATAAAATGGCTCCAACACGTATATTCATATATTACCGATAATCATCAATAAGACAAGAATGTCCTTGAATGTTTCAATTGTTATTTTTTTTAATAGATACTGCCTTTATTTTATCCAATGCACAAATTGTTGACTATCCAATTGTTTATTCCAATGATGGTTTTACAAAATTATCCGGTTATTTGCGCACAGATTTAATGACTAAAACTTCAACATGTAGTTTTATGTACGGCGAATTAACAAACATTGAAACACAAACAAAAATCCGCGACGCCATGGAAAATTGTCATATTGAACAAGTTGAAGTTCTTCTCTATCGAAAGAATAGTAAACTTTATCTTTCTTTGAATATATATATATATTCATAAAATGGACTCATTGTTTTAATTCAGAGGCACCTATCTGGGTATTTATGCAAATAGCTCCGATTTCGAATGAACGTGATACAGTCGTACTTTATCTGTGCACATTTACCGACATAACTGCACTTAAACAACCGATCGAAACCGAAGATAGTAAGGGTGGACTTAGTAAATTTGCTCGGATAGCTAAATCAGTAACAAGAAATCGTTCACTATTAATTAATTTCGCTACTCCAACAACAAAGTCACTTAACATTGACTCGACTAAAACATCGCAATTACCAAATGTAAGTCGACGCAAAAAAGAGATCTAACCAGTTGACATTTTAATCTGTGGAAAGCCTAGAAAATTTGTCCGACTAGGGCTTGAAAAATAATTATTTCTTTTCTGACAACTAATTAGACAAAAAAACACACTGAAAGAAACTAATTAACCTGCTCTTTTTGAAATTAGTATATAAGCAGAAGAAGAAAGAAAAAAGAGTTTGCCTATTCGCTAAGAAACTCTTTCCAACACTTTTCTTTACTCAAATTCATTTCCGTTTTTGAAGATATTCAATTAGAAGAAAAAACGCAACTGTTCTTCTTCCTTTTTAGCTACTCAATCTCAATGCCGAAGTATTACCGGTATGAAACTATACACATGACTTGCAAATAAATTAATAAGAAAAAAAAACCTCGTTATGTTTCTTTCTTTCTTTTTTTTTCTCGCTCCAATAGAGTTATCGTCAAGAAGCACCAAGCACTCCTCCGCATATTATTCTTCACTATTGTACATTTAAAACTGTTTGGGATTGGGTGATACTTTTGCTTACATTTTATACATCATTATTAGTACCTTATCATGCAGCATTTAAAAGTAAATCACTCGATGATGTGCCTTTACTTGTTATTGATAGTATTGTTGATGTTATTTTCTTTATTGATATTATCTTAAATTTTCATACGACTTATGTTCATACGAGTAAGATGGAAATTGTTCGAAAGAAAAACAAAATATTGACGTGTTTTTTTTGCTTAGAATCTGGAGAAGTTATATCCGATCCAAAACGAATACGAAAGACGTATTTGAAGAGTTGGTTTGTTATTGATTTATTAGCTTGTTTACCTTACGATGTATTTAATGCTTTTCAAGAAGCTGAAGAAGTAAGATTCGAAATGGAAGAATATTTCGTTGTTGTTGAAAGAGTACATCTGTTTTCTTTTTTGAGATTGATATATTTCAACGTTATGGAAGCATATTCTCGGCATTAAAAGTTCTACGTTTATTACGTCTCGGTCGTGTATTCAGAAAATTAGATAATTATTTAGAATATGGTGCCGCTGTACTTTTATTACTCATTTGTGTTTTTGTACTTGTTGCTCATTGGTAAATGAAAATTACGAAAAAAAAACAAATCAAAATATTTGTTCATTTAGGTTTGCCTGTGTTTGGTATACCATCGGCTTCAGGGAAGGACGTGGTGGTCCTGGTCGAAGAGTATGTTCACGCAAACAAATGATAAAAAAAAGATTGTCAATTGTTTTTTCTTAGATGGAATACAGTTGGCTGGTTAAAATGGATCGAGAGTTGCATTATGCATGTATTGATTCCTATGGAAATCTGACGTCATATGAATCGAATGGTACATGTCGAAAAGCCGCATATGTCACTGCACTTTACTATACGATGAGTTCATTGACAAGCATCGGCTTTGGTAATGTTGCAGCTAATAGTGACAATGAGAAGATTTTTACTTGTGTCATGATGTTAATTGGTTCACTATTGTACGCAACGATTTTCGGTAATGTAACGACAATTTTTACGCAGATGTATTCGGCAACAGCTCGATATCATGAAATGTTGAGTAGTATACGAGAATTTATGCGTTTACATGGCATGCCCAATCAATTGAATGAACGTATTATGGATTATGTCGTTTCGACATGGGCTATGACGAAAGGTATCGATGCAACTAAAGTCTTGAACTATTGTCCAAAAGATATGCGTGCCGATATCTGTGTGCATATGAATCGAAGTGTATTCAACGAGCATCCAGCATTTCGATTGGCAAGTGATGGATGTTTGCGTGCATTAGCCGTGCATTTTCATATCAATCATTCGGCACCTGGTGACATGCTGTATCATTGTGGAGAGAGTTTAGATATGTTATGTTTTATTGTCTCGGGTTCGTTAGAAGTTATACAAGATGATGAAGTTTTAGCTATACTTAGTACGTGACAATGTGAATTGATTTCAGAAATTGATTTTTTGTTTTGTAGGTATTAATGATGTATTTGGAGATGATTTTTGGAGTAAAAATCGTGATAGCGTCGGTCAATCGACGGCTAATGTTCGTGCATTAACTTATTGTAACATTCATCAAATAAAACGTGAACGATTGCTTGAAGTTTTGGATTTCTACCATCCATTTAGTATATCATTTGCTCGAAATATGGTGCTGACATACAATCTTCGACAGCGTGTATGTGTAGAATGAATTTTTATTCTATTTATTTGTTTGTTTCTAGGTTATCTTTCGTAAAATTGCTGATGTTAAACGCGAACGTGAATTAGCCGAGACACGAAAAAATGAAGGTTTAGATCAAATCAGTTCCGATCATCCTGTTCGAAAGTTAATTTCGAAATTTCGAAAAATTTCCCAAGAAAATCGTGCCGCTGCACAAAACACTACCAATGCGCCAACGCCTCCGACGACAACATCAGCGAGTCCAGCAACTATTTCTTCACCACCGCAGCCGTTGTCAGTCCCAACCATACAGAAAACAACTTCGCCAACGAATACCGATTCGAATGATAATTCGCCGGCAACAACTATCGATCCAACAGCTGCACAACATTTTCCCGCGCCACCGAAAACACGAGATAAACTCGAAACTATCTCCGAACGTATCGAAACTCAAGAATCTCAAATCTCACAGATTACATCTCTCAATCAAAGTCCGCCTTTACAACGACCACCGAAATCAAGCAAATGGAAATGGCTGAAAACCGGTTCGACAGGACCTGACACACAATTACCATCGAGACAACAGGTGTCAACAAATCGAGCTGCACCATCACTTGAACAACAACCAACGAATCCATTCGATGTGCAAATTACTGATGATGAAGATGGTGCTGGCGAACGACGCCTATCCATTCCAATGAGTTTATTCATACCGAGATCGGCTCGGCAAAGTTTAAAAACAGTCGATGATAGCAGCAGTGAAAATGTAAACGAATCATTATCATTTCGAAAAACTAATCAAACAAGTTTTTTTTTGTTTTTTGCAGAGAAACTTAGACGAATCTCATTCGGATATCAATGCAGCTTTCGGTCCTCGACTTAGTGTTTCAACTTCACGTAGTGATCATTTAATTTCATCTTTACTCGAAATTAAAAATGATCTCAATACAGAAGTACGAACATTAGCCAAACGAATGGCACATATTGATGAACAGATCGGTCAGATTTATCGTTTTCTCACGCCATTAAATCAAAGTCAATCACTTCCTCGTCCACCTTCATTATTACTTGCGCATACGACGACAATCGAAGACAATTCCAAAACTTCGATCGTTTCACCGCCAATTGAATTATCAAAGACTCAATCTAATACAATCACGAAATCATCATCGTCATCCGAATCGGATCCAACATCTTCATCAACGAAAAGCGATCTACATAATGAACATCTGCCAACAGATTCCACTCCAACATCACCACGAGGACATTTAACTCGTGAATCGAGCGAACAAGATTCTCTCATACTTTCGATTCCACCGCCGCCATCCGTCTACAATCGTTCAGCAGCTGCGACAGTTCTCAATCTCGGCCTGTCGACTCTATCTCGTACGACAGCATCGAATCGAATTGCACCAGCAGCAACAACAACAACAATGAGTCCGAAACAAATGTCGACCGTTACATTTCGACCAGGTTCAAATACACAATTTCCTTCCGGTCGTTCGCCAAAATCGAAAATGCGTTCCAATGTCAATCGAACACCTCTCAAGCATGCACAATCATCAGAAAAATCCACCATTATCGATCTTGAATCACCTTCACATGTCGATGATGCCAATAAACAACTTCCTCTCCTCACATCATCGTCATCATCAACAAAATCAGGTAGCAGCATCTTTCGTCGTTTTATATCGGGCGGAAATAACGAGAAAAGCAATGTTTCATCGACACTTCTCTATCCGCCGACAAGCGACGATGAACATCCAACGAGTCCCGCAAGTTCAGGCAATGATGATGATGATGATGATTATCGACCATTAACATCGTCGTCGAATAAACATCATCATACGCCACTTTAACAAAAACAAACTTCTCGTTCGATTTTTCTCTGTAGGATTGTGATATGAACATTGTCTTTTTGTTTTGTTTTTCTACCTGGATTTTGTACACATTTCACCGGTGCATATTTCTTTCGAATCTCTACTAAATACGTGTAGCTTCTAACTGGTCGAGTTGAATGTAATGTATTTTTTTCTTTCTTTTTCTAGAAATTACAAATCATAATAATAAAAGCAGAATTGTAGTCGGTGGAATAGAAAATTCTCAATTAGCATCTTTCGATCATATTTATTTGAATGAATAAATAAAAAATAAATAGATTGACTTTGACATCGATCGTACAAGACAATACAACAAACATAAGCAGAAATAATCAAAGTTTTTGTTTTGTCCATTTGAATATTTTAAAAGGCCTACGCATTGAAAACATAAGATTATTTATAATTGTTGAACAAAAGAACTTACTGTGTCATAACCAATTGTAATGATTGGATTTGTAGTTGCCTAGTAAAAATGAAATTAATTAAATATCGACATAGAAAATTTCAACGAACATACACTATGCAAATCGATTGGATCATCTAGTTCAAGACTTGATGCAATTGTCTCGACCTAAACGAAATCAATTTAATAGTAGAATTTTCCGTTTTATTCTTTTGATTCAATACTTTTGACAGAACTGATTCCACTGATAATTCCATTTGTTCAATACGTTTTGTCAATTTCGATAAATCTTTAATGCCAACATTTTCTCCAGTCGAAATCGAATGAGTATTACTGACATTACTCATCGTTGCCCTAACCGGTATTCTATCACAACACATGTCAACATAAATCATCATTTTCTTTCATTTTTTCTTTCTCACTTGTTCTCAACAGTCATATTTAATTCTTTCATTTCTCGAAGAATTGCATTATTCTGTTGTAATAAATCATTACTCAATGCTCGTCGTTCATCTTCATCAAGAATACGATCACCGTCGGTATCATATTTAGCAAACAACGTTTCGATTTCTTCATCAGCATAACCACGAGATTTCAATTCTTGTCGCCATTCTTCGAATTCCAAACGTTTGTCATTATTAACATCGGCTAATGATAGAGCTCGACGAATATCATTGATACGATCATGTTTAGCCGATAAACGTTCACGCATTCGTGCGTAACTATGTTTAACATAACTGCCAATATCGAATTTACTTTTCTTATTCTGTAATTCCAGTTTCACTTCCATATATGTATCATTGATAATTGCCAAGAACATGTTCATTAAAACGAAAAAGACGAAAAATACATAGGCCAAGAAAAAGATCGGTCCTAGGAAAGGAGAAAGTTTTTGTTGTACGAATGGATTCGAACTTTTATCATACCAAGAACACGATGTGCTTGTTGAAGTGCTGGAAAATCGAATGTACCCAAAATGATTAAGAATAATGTATATCTAGAAAAAGTTCGGAATTCTATCAACAATATATTCAATCAATCGATAGAGATGACATACACGGAATATTGAAAAGCTCGAAAGCCTTCGATTTGAATGCCGAATGTTAAATAACCAAGTTGTGCAAAAGCAAAGAAGATTATAAAAAACATAATCGCAAAACCGGATATATCCATGGCACATTTCGCTAATGTTTCACTCAATTGTGTCATTGTTTTGTTGAAACTGACATATTTAAAAATCTACATTCAACAATAACAAAAAGATTTCTACTCAATTGATAGAAAAAAAAAGAATCCAACGAACTTTAATCCAAGCAAGAAATATCGTTGCACTTATAATATTATTAAATTGATATTGCCAATAGCACAGATGTGAAAAGTCATTGTATTGTTTTGGTTGTTGATCGAGAAGTTGACCGAGTAAATTATTGACTTGAACTTGTCGATAGATATTAAATGCAATGCAGACATAGGATAAACTAATCACAATGAGATCTAACCAATTCATAACATATTTAAAATATTCGGATTTGAGATTGGAAATTTCTAAAGCTTCTTCGATTGTGTAATAGACGATAAAAAAGAGAAAGATTATTTCGCAACTGAGAACAAAATAATCGAACGCATTGACATAACGAAGAAGTTTAACAGCTCGAAATTTCGATGATGTTACAACACCACCAACAGGCGGAAATTCGAAGAGTAATCTAGATTGAATTCAAATTCACAGTGGCAACGCATTTGCCAATCAACTTACTGAACTTGACAGAACATATTCATATTAGCATTGTAAACAGTAAAATCGAATATAATCGCCCGAGTACCACGTGTAATCCAAAGACTAGAATGAGAAAAATTTCGTGACAAACAAGAAAATATATAATTGATCTCGTCAAACTTTTCTTTTAATTGTTCGATTTCATTTTTGAATTCTTCTTGTGATGAACTGAATGTTTTAATAAATCCACCTTTATCATACACACCGACTTTGCCAGTTAAACTCGAACTAAACAATGATCTCGGTGGCGAATATTTAAAACTAAAAATATCCAATCTTCACAATCTCGAAAACGAAATCAATCATTCCTACGCTTCATCAGTACAGTTATCGGCATCGAGATTTTCACACGGTCCAAACGACTCTCGATCTTCGAATGCCGATGCATAGGCATTGAAACAAAACTTAATCTCTTGCCGAAAATCTGGAGCAACAACACACGAATTATTTCGAACGCGTTTCTGTCGGATTTGTACAGCGCCAAGCAAACGATTTTCATATAAAACATATCCGTAATCGCTGACATTCTCATCATTATACCATGTCTCAGTGAATAAATTCGGTGCTGCTATTTCAGTCATATACTAATCGAAATCGAATAGATTTGAAAAGTCACGATGAAAATCAAGAAATTCTACCTCCCAGAACTCGTCCATTTGATTCAATTCGGAGAACGATGGACCACTTTTATTGTTCGATTTATCAAGTAAAGTTGAATCGACAAAGGCACCTTTCAATGCCTGAGTCATCGAATATGTATTATTATCGACCATACCAAAAACAACTGAAAATACAAACTTTTTTTGTCGTTTGATAGAGAATTTTCTGTTACTAATTGTTAAAACTCCGATAAAAATCATATAGACAGTTAATTCTCGAATAGTTGTCTTCGCATATCGATCATTATATTCATCATTGTCGAATTTTTCCGTATGTGGCGTAGCCCAAAGTCCTTTAATTGAATATCGATTAGAAATCAATGAAAACAAAACAAATTAATTCTACTTCGTATCAATCGAAATCCTTGTTTGCAAACATTTTGATCTGATCGATCTTGAACACGATATTGTCCATGTCCGACTTGACTACTGTCAATAGACGATTTGCCATCGATATAAATCTCGTTTTCCATCTCGCTCGACAATTGTTGACTGACGTTAGTTGCCAAATGCTTATGTTTCTCTTTTTGTTTTTATTTCTCGATGAAAAAGAAAAAACTTAATATTCTACCGACGTCATTGTTTTATACTTGAATTTTCCCAAAAGAAATTCGAAAGAGTCAGAAAAATTACCTTTCAATAGAAAAAAAATACTAATCAATCGGTAGAAATTCTCCGTGGAATTGCGTTTCAATATTTTTCATTAAAACGAACAACCGATTGATGACGAAAGAGAGAGTATTAAACATAGAACTAGTGTCATCTGTCTCGTAGGAAGCCTACTGGTTGAACTCATCTTTAGCGAACACATATGGAGAGAGAGAGAAGAGATAGCCGAAAGATTGTTATCCAATGAAAAGTATATTAAACAACGAGTCACGTTTGTAAGTTATTATAATAGAAATAGATTTCATAAGAGAATAAATAAACTATCGACAAAGAATAATGTTGAATTTCTTTTTTCAGATATATTTATTATATTGTTTGTTTTTCTCTTTGCAATATTAAATAAATATGGCTCGAGAAGATGAATATGATTATCTGTTTAAAGGTAGACATTTTGCATTTGTACGAAAACATAAGTTCGACTTTGAGATTTCTTCTTCAGTGGTGCTTATCGGTGATTCAGGTGTTGGTAAGAGTAATTTATTATCCCGTTTTACTCGAAATGAATTCAATCTTGAAAGTAAAAGTACGATCGGTGTCGAATTTGCAACACGGTAAAAGAAAAGCTCGACTGATTTTATTTTCTTTTTTTTCTAAATTTGCCGATTTTGCAGAAGTATCCAAGTCGATAAGAAAACTATCAAAGCACAAATCTGGGATACGGCTGGTCAAGAACGTTATCGTGCAATAACGAGTGCATATTATCGTGGTGCCGTTGGCGCTTTATTAGTTTATGATATAAGTAAACATGGCACATATGAAAATGTCGAAAGATGGCTCAAAGAATTGCGTGATCATGCCGATACGAATATTGTCATATCCCTCGTAGGAAATAAATCCGATCTACGACATTTACGTTCAGTACCAAGTGAAGAAGCAAAAGCATTTGCCGGTTGGAAAAAGAAATGAAAACAAACGAGATTAATTTTTTGTGTTTTTCGTTTTTCTGCAGAAAAAAATGGAGTTTCTTTTATTGAAACATCAGCGTTGGATTCAACGAATGTCGAACAAGCATTTCAAACGATTCTTACGGGTAGATGAACAATTTCAAAATTGAATATTTTGTTTTCTTTGTATTCTTTAGAAATCTATCGTATTGTGTCTCAACGTCAAATTCATGATCCCATTGGTTCACAAGGCAATAGTGGATCGAATTCAGCACCTGTTCCGCTTCGTCCTCTATCAAAAGATTCCAATCTATCCAAACCGAATGGTTCATGTTGTTCTTAGATTTTTTGTTCTTCATTAAATTTATATTCGAACTTCATCATTTTTTTTTCTTTCTTCTGTAATTCAAGTGTGTTAAATATGATTGTCACACATTTTCGAAAATTATTCACACGCACAAAAAGCACACATACACACAAAAGATTCACAATCAGTCAAATGAAAATTCTTCTTATTTAAACGTAGATTTATTTGTTTTTCTTTCTTTCTTTCTATATATATATTATACATACAAATAACTGTGAAAATTTTCGTTGATTTTTTTTGTGTCACACATACTTCTTCTTCTTGCATATAAATTAGAGACGAAAAATCGACCGATTCATGATTGAAAGGTTACTAACCCGAGCTCGAAAGGTCAATTCGCTATTATTTGATGTCTAAATGTTGAAGCCAATTGCTGCATTTATTTTCATAAGTATCAGAGGAAATCTTCGGAATTGTTTGAATATATTCGCTTTCGGATAGATTAAAAAAACTTCCATAGAGCGAATAACGTGACGATGAACCACCAGGTGAATGTAAGCCCGCCATTGGATCGAGCCAATTGACTGTTGTTGTATTTAATAATTGATTTGGACACGATTGCCAACGTACAGGAATATTGATAGATGATTTTAATGATGAATAATGAAGATTTCCAGAGAGATCTTTGTAGATTTGACCTGAGTCGATTAGACTTAATGAACGTGGCATAAAATTCCGTTGAATAGGAGGAAGATTCTCGTCCGATGCACACACATCAATGACAAGCATCGGCATTTTCGAGATTTGATTTGTCATGTGAATATCGTTTTAGTTTTGTTTTTTGTATCCTGAAAAAGTAGAAGTGCATACACGAGAATGCGTGCTGTTCTCTCGTCTTTCTCATAGCATGTTTCGATCCTGTTTTATTTTTAGAGTTTTCTAATAATTAGTGAAAATCATCGGCGTGAGGGCATTAGATCGAGAGAAAGAAATATCATATTCTCTGCTTAACTTGCAAAGAACGAACCGAGAGAGAGAGAGAGAAAGGGAAGAAAAGAGGAATCCATTTGTTTTCTCGAATAAATTAATGATGGAAATGTCTGGAATTTGAAGAAGATTTTTATTCTATCTCATCCTACTGACAGGAAATAGACGAGGCGTTCGTTTCTTATTATTAAATCTATGTATAAGCCATGATTATAGAAAATATTCCAAGATAAAGATAGTAGTTTGTCAGACGTCTAGTTTTTTTCTTTTCTTTTATTAAATTCGAGTATGTCCACTAGGAATTTGCTGTTGATTATAGTTATATTGTTGAGGATTATGTGCGAGAATTTGTACGCCATGTTGTTGTTGACCTTGATATGGATAAAACATGGGCTCATTGGATCTCGATGATTGTGATGCTGGTCGTGGCGGTTGCGGAGGTTGTTCAGGAAGGAATTGAGCAGATGTTTGATAGGCACCACTCTGATGTTTTTGAGTGATAAATTGACGGATTAGTTGCGGATCGATTTGACCATGAGGATCTTGTTGTTGAATGGCACTCCAATCGATAATCGGCTCGGCAAATATCGGTTCAAATTGATCAGAAGGATATGCATTTTGAGATGCTGAACGAGCTAGATCGTTTGGATTCGGCGGATTTCCTGATGGTGTTCGTGCATCGCGTTGAGTCAAGTCAACAGCTGGATTCCATTGCTTTGGAAGAGTAAATAATTGTTGCGGAATTGGATTCGATGTAGCCATATGCGTGTTGACAGCATTAGCTAATTCATGAACATCAGCTTGTGTGGAATCGATGTTTGTTATGACGAATTCAATGCGTTTGCCAGTGCTTGTTACGAATTCATATCGACGTTGAGGTTCAAGAGTACGAATCTGTTGGATGTTGATAGCTGGTATTTGCTGTTGTTGTTCGAAAGGTAGTGGTTCCTGTCGAATAAAATTCGATTGTTTGAGAGGAACTCGTGGTGGAGGCGGTGGAATGAAATCCTGCGAAGACTGTGGCGTTTGTTGAGATTGAAATTTCGAAAGAACATCGGGATCATCAATGACATATTCTCGAACGATAGTTCCATCGGGTTGAGGCACTTCACGTGCGGTTACACCTGACATTTTAATGAGATCTTGAACGCCATCGATAGTCATTGGATTTCCATCTTCATCGACGATTTCATATTGAATATTGGATGTTTGTTGTTGACGTTCGCTGATAGTTGACAGTGGAGTCGAAGTTTCTCGTTGTTGATGAATACGTTGAACTTCTTCATCAGCTTCGTCGCCTGAGTTCAATCGACGATACGATGAACCCTTTGAAATCGTTGGTGGTGGCGGCGGTGGCGGAACATTATTAACTCGAGTATTCGACAGTGATTCGACAGATTCACGTCGACTTCGTTGACTTGTGTCGTCGTTTGTTCGAGTCGAACTTCGTCGTGTTGTCGACGTTCGATTGCTTGTCAACGACGACGATGATGGCGAAGCCATGACTTGTGTCAATGATTTCTGTTCGAATTTCGCTTTTATCTGTGCGAATCTGTGTTTCAACGATTGTTGTTCGTCGTCTGAACTTGTTGTCGACGATGTTGAATCTGTTATTGTTGTTGTCGATTGAACTTCTTTCAGTAAACTCGGATCTTCAATAATATATTCTTAAAAATATCAAAAATAAAAAATATTTCCCATTAAAAATACAGGTTTGTGTTTTCTCGTTTACCTCGTATAATCGATCCGTCGGCTTGTTTGACTTCGCGCACGTTCGATGCGTAGTCTCTCCAATTTTCTCCGTACCTATTTCTTATCGTATCCGCATCATAACGTTGAATTTGTTCGTTCGAAAATAATTCGTCATCATCGTTTTTCTTCTTTTTATTTTCTACTGATGATTCATAAAAACGTCGTGATGTTTTCATATTCGTTTTATGCATTCAAATTCGAAGTGAATATTTTGTATATCGAAACGAGATGAATGTGCATTAGCGCGTGACGAATCACCTCGATGAACTCAAATGTTTGAGACAAAAAAAAAGAAGAGAAAGAAAAAGTAACGACAACAATTGATTGTGAATGTATGTATGTTTATTTCTTTCAACAAAAACAATAACAAAACATCTATTCTATCTTGAGTTTATTAATATCATTTCGTATTTGATCATAAATCGGCGATACATGATAACCGTAGAATTTCGCTTTTTCTAGTTCACGTTTAACATAATTCTCTGCATTGAATTGGCCAGCTTTGCCGAGTATAATTGCGTTTTCCATTTCGAATAATTTGCCACGACGTTTGATTTTCTCGCGAAGTTTCTTCAAAAGATCGTATTTAAAACGTTTCAACCATTTCTTCTTATGATGTAAACGCATACGACGTGCTCGATATCGAACGGTGTTCGTCAATCGACTCGGATGATTTCGAACACGTCGTTGTCGTATGTAACGATAGTTTGTCGATGTCCAAGCACAACGCATACTTTCATTGATCAACGATGGACAATCGTAATAAAGCGAATCATCATCATTCAACGAATATTTATCGAGAATCGATATCGTCGTCGATGATGATGATGTGGTCGGAAGTGTTGCTGGCGTAGGTACCGTTTGAGATGATGGCAATTGGCGTGGCAATGGCACTGGTTTGTAACGAATCGATGTACTTGTCATAGCCAATCGTCGATAGAACAATCCTGTGCCGATCTGTTTGCTGAAATTCAAACATGATCTCGCAAACATGTTGCTGTTTTTTTTCTTAAACTAAAATCTAAATAACGAAAAAAAAACAAAAAAAAAGAAGATGAAGACAATTAAACATCAAATTAATTATTCGAATTGTGCTTTTGTTTCCTTAAGAGAACGAACAAATAAATGAATATCAATATAGTTTAAAAACCAAAGAAAGTCTAACCATGAGAGAGAGAGAGAGAAAAAGAAAAAAATAATGATCATAAATGTTTGTTTTGAATATGCGTCGCGTCAATGACAATTTGTTTGGCATACATACACACGTAAACAAGAGAAGACGAAGAAGATTTTTCACATTGAATAATGAGAGAAGATTTTGTTTTTTGTTTTAAAGTTCTCTTTCATCTGTACATTAGATAAATATATATACAATTCGATAGAACAAACGAGAAAGAGAGATTATTCGAATATATAACAAAGAGAAAAGAATTTTATGTGACTTTGTTTTGACAGATGAGCAAAAAAAACAAGAGAGAGAAAAAACTAGTAGAGACCAAAGAAAGAAAAAAAAACAAGATAGTTTCTGTCTGTATTAAGATAAACATTTTTTGTTTTGTTTTGTGGTTATATACAACCCGAGAAAGAAAATGAAATCAACGAAACATCACGATATATGATGATTTCAAGATAAATTTGGTTCGATTGGCGAATATCTATGGTTGTTGTTCATTATGGCTCATTTTTCGACATTCAAATAATTGAGGATAAAACTCATTGATAGCTGAATTAACGACATCGACTGACGGAGCTAAGAAAAACAAAAAAATAGTTCAAGATTTACAAGAATAAATCATCTACCTGTTAATGTCACACTGCCCGTGGTAAAAACTTTGAGAACAGCTTTATTGTTCAATCTGACTGTAGCACCTGGATGAATTTCTGGTTCATAACTAAATAATGAAATAAAAATAGTTTTTTTTGTTTTTTTATTTTGTGTATTTTTCTTCGTTCTCTACCTGACACATTGAGGATACGATTGACTTAATTTAACAATATCAATCGGCCATGGCATCGTGCATGTTGCAAGACAATTAACAACACGATAGTTTCGAAGTTTCGTTTTAAAGCCAAGTCGTTGTAAACATCGAGCTATACGTCTTGCTCCACGTTGTGCATCATCCTCGCTGGAAGAGAACGATTGAATTCATTTATTTATTTATTTATTCGAAAACACACACCTTGTCGTTCCTGTCACAGTCACTTTACCCGACGACCAAACATTGGCTGAACAAGATGGATTACGAATTTTCATCAAAACCATCTGAATTTTTAAAAAAAACAAAGACAAAAGTTTTCTTTTCAAACAAACAACAATCTTCGTACTGCGTGTTCACGTCTATAAATAACATTCGCACCTTCCATGGCTATTCTTCGTAAATTCAATTTACAACCAAGTGCAAACGAACAAACAACATTATTTACAATTAATTCGATCTCTGGATCTTGACAATTACTTTCATCTAATGAAGAATTCTAAACAAAACAACAATGGCGATCAACAACAACAATAGCAGCAATGTCGTACTTGTTGATCGTGATTGACGACTGCTGCTCGTCCGATCGTTGTTGTTTCAATACAAATACCCGATTGAACATGATTAGTCAGTGTACCTTGACAAGAATTTGTGATTGTCGAATGATTACTATTATTGATTAGTGTAAGTGATGGTGATATGAAATGTACTGTTTGTTGAGACTGACGAATAAGATTAGTTGTTGTATTTGACGATTGTGTTGCGAGATAGACAGGTGGTGAATTCGTATTTAATATTGAAACAACAGACGGTTGACCAGTTGACAAAAGCCAAGGAGCATTTGTGGTTGTTGTCGATGAAACTAATGTATTTGGATAACTAGGTCGTACGACGACAGCAGCAGTCGGTACTGCTGTTGGTGTTGTAAACATATTTATATATGTGTGTGCGATGTTACTTGTTTTCTTTTTGCTTGAAATCAAATCGATTTTGATTTATCTGACAAATATTCGATCAATTGTTTTAGTCATATTCTTGTTCCCTTTTTTGTTAATTGTCTTCTTTTGATTTCACTGTCTGCTGTCTCGCAGCTGATGATTTCAAACGTTCTTATATATATATTCATTCGTAGCCATTCAGCGTCGAACAATGCCTCTATGCGAACTCCGTTCTTCTTTTTCTTCTTCTCATCGTCCACAGTTTATTCAAATCAATCCAATGAAGAAAAAGAGAGAGAGAGAGAGAAAAAAAGATTGTCAAAATGTTGTCTCATCATCGTCATCGAATGGATGATTCCAAAATGATGAGTTCATTGTTTCATTGATATTTAACTTGATTCGTGTAGGTGTAGATATCGGTTGTGATGTCAACACAGCTGTTGTCATTGTTGGCAACGGTTTTTTAATATTATCTTCATCGCGTGAACGAAAATATTTAATTAGATTCTGTTCGAGCAGTTCAAGACGTTTCGATGAATTGATTCGAGTCAATCGAGATTGACGCGTAAAACGTAATAAACCTGTTTCATTGTTTTTTTCTAAGTCAGTCAATGGAGAAAAATGAGATTCTTCAATAAGACTCCTAAACAACAAAGAACAAATGAGAAATTTCTATTGTCTTCACTTGTCAAAGTATTACCATCGTTCATTGTATCGTCGATCTTGACGATTGCCGTGCCAATAATGATAGATGTTCATAGGTAGATAGCCTACTTTGGCTCCGTTCTCTGCTAGTTCAGCTAAACGATCGCCCCAAGTTCGAGCGAGATATCGGTAATCCTCATGCACTTCATTGGGTATCGTTTCATCGATACGATTGTACAATGCAAAAGCAAAATGAAGATCACCCGAGCCGATAATTGAGAATTCGAGAAGGCCGCCTAATCTATCGAAGAGATCTCGACGCATGGCCCAACCATAACCTGGATGAACGCAGCAGTCTGATGAACGATGAGCATCCACTTGTAGATTATGCTGCATAGCATAGACAAACGAATGATCTTGTCTCAAAACATTCTTTTTGCCTGATGGTCCGAGAAAAGAAGCGGTTTGAAACATTTGAATGATGGGAAATACTTGCAATTGATTGATTGTTAGATGAGGCCAATCTAATCTCTGAAACGCACGAAATTCAAAAAAAATTCCCCAACAATCAAATTTTCAAATGAACCAAACTTCAAATTCAATATCTGCATCCAACCAAGCGATGTATTCGACGTACGGTGGAAGGCGTTTCGCAGCGATATTGATTAGATTTTCTTTCAACCACAAAACAGACGGTGCACGAATCTGTAGATGTCTTTGATCGGTTTCTCTCGTAATTTCGAATTTTTGGTTCGATAAACCTAATCGTTCTTCCTTTTCGAATATACATTCGACAGTTAATAAAGTTATGCCCGATCGTGTCATGTGTTGATCGAATTTGTGATATAATTCAACTTTGGATCGATATCGAATTGGATTGAACAAAACAGTGATGACAGCAAAATGATTTAAATCATATTTTTCTACGGATGTTTTTTTCGATACTTGTACGTGTTTCATAATTGCAGTATTTGACAAACAAGATTCGTTTGGTATGCAATGTGAAGTCTACAGTTTATTCGACGACAGAAAAAAGAACAGAAATATGTTGAGACTTTATTTTTGGGAAGTTTTTCTCTTTCATTCTCTCTTTTCTCGTTCGTTCGTCTTATGTTTTACTTCAACAACGTTCTTGAAATGAAGAAGAAGAAAAAAAAAAACTTGAATTTAATCGTATACTTGATGATCAATTGCAAATTCTGTTTCTCTTTTCTTTCTTTTCTTTTTCTCAATCAAATGTCACAGTTACAGCAAGTTTTTTCGGTTTATTCGTATCCGTAATATCGTATCCACCGGCATTTACTTCTTCTCCTCCATCACCAAACGTAACAAACTGCATTAATCTCGCACAAATTATTTTCAGTTCAAATCGAGCTAGATCCTGGCCCATACATTGCCGATGACCACCACCGAATGCCAGCAACGCAGACAAATTATTCTTATGTTCAGGATCATCGAGAAATCGTTCAGGATGAAATCCATGTAGATCATATCGATCTGACCAATAGCGTTTATCTCGAGCAATAGTATAGAATGAAATAATAACTGAATCGCCTTTTGACAATGGAGCATCTGTGCCTGGTAATTGATCGTCTTTAACTAATGTTCGAACAGTGCTTAGTACGGGCGAAACTAAACGAAATAGTTCTTGAAGAACACTATCGAGATAGATGAGAGAATCGAGATCATCGACAGAAAAACGTTGATCATTGAATTGGGATAGTTCATCTTTGATTTTCTTTTGAATTTCGGGATGTTTACTCATGTAAAATATGAACCATGAGAGGGATGTTGATGTGGTACCATATCCAGCTGCAAGAAACGATAACATTTCACACATAACCTCGTATTTCGATAGACCTAAAGATGAATGACATTTGAATTTCTAATCTCAGAACAAATCTTTGGTTTTTCTACCTTTCTTCTCTTCTTCTGGTTTAGTTGCTTCGAGTTGTTCGTCTTCTTGTAACGATGTAACTAACGAAGCAATAAAACTCGTTCGTTTCCGTTGTTCAGTCATTTCCGGTGTTGCTTGTTGTTCTTGTTCAATCATACTTGTTAAATATCGATCGATAGTTTTTCTTGCTCGTTGAGCTTTGAAATTCAAACGCATAAAAATCTTTCCCATCCATGTCGGTAATACGAACAAAATCTGCATCGTATTCACGAGATCATAAAATGCTTGCGTGAGTTCATTGGGTTGACTGACCGTTTGACCATCAAGTGTTTGTAGATCATAATCAAATGCAATGTAACCGAAAACAGCCAAGAGCAATTGTTGACTTTGTTCGATCATATTGAAATGAACTGCCTTGGGATCGGTATAATTCGTTCGCCAACGATCCAAAAGTTTATCCGTACAATCGAGAATTGTATTGAAATGAACGAGAAGTTTAGCACGACGAAATAACGGACCAGTAAAAGCAGCGTGCCGTTTGAATTCAGCACCTAAATTCAATTTGTTGATTCTAATCGAGATCTAATTATTGTCTACCTTTCAAACAAATGATTCCTTTGGGATTAAGAATTTTAAATTGATTCAAAAATAAATCACCTTGATCATAAATATTTCGATGCGAAAATATATGTTGAACATCTTGTAAATTATTAATTATAATAAATCGATTCGAACCCAACCATACTTGATAAATATCACCGAATTTTTCTTGCAATCGAAACAAAACATCTGGCATTGACGCTGGTCGACGAGAAACAAAACCCAGTTGAATCATATTTCCGAAGAAGAAATGTGGTTCGATGCCTGGTATCGAACCACGCAATGTAAAATAAACAGATTTGAAATAATAATAAACAAGTAAAAGAAATACAAGAACGATTGCCAATGTTACAGTCAACATTGTCTTTATTTTAAATGACAGTAAATATGTTTATATATATATATCTGTTTTTTTTTTGAATGACGAAAAAGTATTTTAACGAACGAAGTAAGTATTTTAACGAACGAAGTAAGTATGTTAACCTCACGAGGCATTTATTGGCCGAAATTCGAGTCACTACTTTCTATTTCATCAAAATCAAATCAAGTTTTTGTCATTTGCATGAATAGATTTCTCTGTTCTATACAAAGTGAATTGTGCTGACCTTGCTATAAGTAATTTATCGTTTGATTAGCAGAAGAAGAAGAAGGAGAAAAATCGATTAAATATATGAAATTATTCTTTCTGATAATACAGTTTTATACACACATTACAACTTTGCTGCTTGTTATTTGCAACCAGTTGCAGTGTTATGTTCACAGTTTGAGTTCAGCTAATTATCCTATTATTACATTTGTTATTTGATCATCAAGGCGAAAAGAGTACATTCAGACGAAGAACAAGTATTCTACTTGATATTGATACATCCCTTAAGATATGTATGACTGGCAGCAGATGAGAAAAGAAAACCGAAATAAGATAGATGTGCTTTAATTGACAAAAAATGACTCCCTCAGATGAGATTCTTCAAGGACAGTATTTGTTTTATCTTCAATTTCCATTAGAAACATCGACACTAATGCCAACAAACTATGACATCTGCCAATTTACATTCTCTTCTCCTTTATCTATTCCGAATAGATGAATGCAAAAAAAAACGAACTTTCTCTCTTTTTGTTTTATTCAGTCAGTTATTAGTATAAAAATATTCCAAAGGATTTAGATGAGAGAAGATCCTTTCTGATTTGCACTCGAATGGAAGTGTCTTTAGCCTTTTTTTTTCTTCGTAAAATATCTCGTATCACCTCGAAAGGTCGATGAGAGAACGACACAGATCTGCTTCGTCTGTATATAAATAATGTGTACTCATGTGTTTGTATGTTATTTTTTTGCTTGTTGTTTCATCGTTTTCTTCTCCTCTCATTTCTTTTCTTTTTTTTTTCTTCTTCTTTCCGATGTAATTTAGTTGTACAGGAAAAAATCGATCCACTCGATCCATTGATTAATCGATAATGATCATCATGGGACATTTTGTCTTGCTTATACTCATCGGTTTTCTACAATATTCGTCTTGTAAATATATTCAATGTACATCTCATTGTTCTCAAATCACTGTATCATTTCTTCAATCCTTATCAATCCCATTTCAATGTCAAGAAAATCAAAAATTAATCTACGATACAGCATTGATTTGTATGATCGATTATCGAATCGATTACGATAATCAACAAATCTATATTAACTTCAAATCAACCAATGATACTGAACAAATATTCAAAGAATTCAATCAAACTGAAGCACTTATACAAAGTATATGGCTTGGTTTTACACGAGATTCTGATCAACCGAATATTACACATCGAAGTTATTCATGTTCGACAGAAAATGATTGTGCACGATTGTTTTATTTTAATACAATCGAATATTTAATAACCGATGGTCGAAATACACTCAATCGAATCAGTTCGATTTTATATAATCATACGACATCGAAGAATTATCGTTGTATTAACAATCTTAAATCAACAAATCGATCGTCAGTTCGATGTTCGAAAGGTTTATGTTATGCTCACAGTCACGATCATAAACAATATTGTACATCGGATTTAACACCGATGTTTTTCAGTGAAATTCAATATCAAATTCCACCATTAGCAAGCAATCGACGTGAACTTGTCGAATATAAATGTAATAAAAATCATTGCAATCGAAATAGTACTATTGCGAAAATACATCATCTACTTTTGGATTATACAAATTGGCAACAAATTCAAGAGAAATCATCATCATGTCAACAAATATTATCGTCGTTTATTGTTTTTAGTTTATCATTATTATTTAATCTTCGAGTTTAATGTGTTTGCTTTCGTTTCCTTTAGCTTATCTATTTAACCTTTCGTTTATTTTCAATACAAATAACTCAATCTTTAAGGGTCAAAGATGACTTGCCAAAATAAAATATCGATTAGTTCTTTTCTATCCAGATGCTTGCAACCATCAATAGTTTCGTCTATTTATCAAACTAATTATCTAATCAAAAGAAGATATCTTTTTTATTACTAACAGAAAATTTTTTTTGACAATTGATTAATATTTTGACATTTTCTCGTCGATTACATGGACAATAAGACAGGTTTGAGATGAGCTGAACGAAAAAAATGACTACCAGATATATGTCGTTCGTTTTTTGCTGTATTTTTTTGAGCAAAATAACTGAAGATGGTCTTGGTCGTTGTTGTTGTTGTTGTATTTTCGATAACTTCAGATTTACGTTTTTTAGTTGTTGTATTTTCATCTTCATCATCATCCCTTTTCGAGCGGAAATTAAAAAATCAATGAAAAACAAAAAATTCTTAATTCTGAATTTACCAAGAGACTTTATGACATTTGCTTTCGATCATTGTCGAAGCTGTTGACCAACTAAATCGAACGAATTTCGGAAAGCCAAATAATTTGTCGACATATTCAGTTAGAAAACGTTTCGTTTGAGGATCTACAATCAAAATCAATTGAACACATCGAATAAAATAATCATTTTTACCACCAGGATATCCTGAACCGTATTGAATTGTTGTCTGTTGATCATCATGGATTTCATGAAGTTTCCATGATTGAACAATTTGATCTCGAACAACTTTTGCACAAATACTCGATGCCGAAACAATCGGATAGAGTGAATCAGCTTTCTTCGAAACAGTAACTTTGATTTTAGGAAAACGTGTTCGAATCTTTTGAGCATATTTATCCGGATCACCGACAGTATCAACAAAAACCTATTTGAAAGAGAGAAAAAGAGAAGATAAGAACGACAACAGAACATAAATCTTTTGCTGAAATAATCACATACTTGAACGACATTAACACCTCGATCGAGAACTAATTGAATTAATTCCATAGCAGCATCTAAATGCAAGCCAGATGATAATTGATATTCTTTTTATTAGAAAGAAAAGAAAAAAAAACAACAACGTTATTTACCATGAGACATATCATTTAAGTTATATTTATCTCTAGAAAATGAAAATAAAGAAAATATATTTCTATGACAAATAGAATGTTCGTACCTTCGTAACATGCAAGTTGAAATCATGTGTGGTGAAAGAACTTTGAGGTTAAATCCGAGATAATCTTTATGTTTTTCATATTCACCAAAGATTTCAGATCGACGTTCTTCAGTTAATTGTTTAGAATCTATTCAATTGAATGAAGAAACAAAAAAAAACAACCACATATCTCATAAATTCATTTTCGTTCGTTTATTACCAGCACAACCGAGTTCAGTCAATACATCTAATTTATTTTCATCACAAAAGAAAGCTGAATAAACCATTGGACCTAGACAAAGAGATTGTTCGTTTTCTAGTTGATTTTTTGTAATCTGACAAAAACACACCAAGCACTGGTCCTCTGCCAGCTTCATCGATGCCAAGAAAGAATTTGTTCTCCTTTGCATAGGTCACATCCGCCGAGCGAAAGATCACATTTGCTAATGAATTTTTCATAAATTCAGATATATCCATTATCTAGAACATAACATAGTTGTTTGTTTTATTGCCGCGACTGTCGTGTGTGTGTGTGTGTTGCCGCTTTTTTTTTAAACAAAAGACCGAGATTGATGCTTCATTGAACCGACAATTATCCATTCGAGCATAGAATATCCTCATTCAAAAGTAAAAAGCAAACTTGAAGTTCTTATTTTCTTTTTTAAAATATATGTTTAAATACTCTTTTTTTTTCTTGGTTAAAAAACAAAAGGAAAGAAACAATATGCACGCCTAAAATCAGAAAGAACATTCGTTCATCTGACTACAAACGAGAGAGAAAAAGAAAAAGAAAAAAGGGATTGTGATGATATCGAATGACTAAAAAAGAAGAAGAAGAAAAATCACATGAGATTTATATACATGTTCAATTAAATAAGAGATCGGAATGATATATCTCATTGAAAAGAAGAAAGAAAAACTAAAGGTGTTGTTGTTTTTTTTGACTATCTTGACGTATTGTGTGTTTTTCTTCTTTCTTTCTTTTGTGTTACAAGACAAACAACGAGAAAAGGAAAACATCGATTGGAATAATTCTATTGCGATAATATGTTTTTGTTTTGTTTCTATTGTTTCGATCGTTCTCTAGCATTGACATTGATTGTTTGGTTTCGATTGTTGATCATTAGCTGTAAGACGTGTTGTGCCTTTATTGTAAGAACCACTTGGATTGCCATAGTTTGCATTATTACCTTGACCTGTATTCGACTCTTCTGGCGCGTCCGACATTTTTTCTAAAATAATATCGACTAATCTAAAAGCAAAAAGAAAAACAATTCAATCAAGATATCAAGTGAATTTTGCTACCTTTCGAAAACCGCTTTGACATTGATATTTTCTTTAGCTGATGTTTCAAAAAATTCCAAGCCTAGAAAAATATTCAAAACATGAATAAATATGTGTTTTTTTAATCCGGAAGACAAATAACAAAAACAACAAATAATATTCAATGAAAGGAAGAAAAACTTACCGAGATCATCGGCAAGTTTTTTTCCTTCGTTCGTCTGTACAACTCTCTCATTTGTCATATCACATTTATTTCCAATTAATATAACCGGAGTTTTTTCCCATGAATGCGTTTTTATCTGTAGAACCCTTTGAAAAACAATACAAAACAACATTGAAGCAAACGAGAAAACAAAGCATGACGAAAAAGCATAGATAAAGAAGAAGAAGAACATTAAAAACATTGTACATCCTAATCGACACAACATTTAGTTTACCCAATTGATCGGCAAGACGTTGGCCTCGTTCTTGTGTTATAGCTCTATCCTGTTCAAGATCGCATTTATTGCCAACTAGTACAACTTGGGCATTATCCCATGAATACATTTTTATTTGCGTACACCTGAAATGTTTGACATCGGATGTACGAGTTTCGTTCCTCTCTCTCTCTCTCTTTCTCTTTTTGTCTATAGGTTTTGCTTACCAATCTTGTACAGCATTGAATGATTCTTCGTTTGTAATATCGTACATTAGAATAAAACCCATTGCACCGCGATAATATGCAGCTAAATCAAGGGAAAATATAAATAAAACAGGAGAGAGAGGAAAAAAAAGCAATTTTCTACTTGTTATCGTTCGATAACGTTCTTGACCGGCTGTATCCCAAATTTGTAATTTAACACGTTTATCATGTCGAAATACAGTTTTAACCTTAAAATCGATGCCAACTGTACTGACAAAAGCGGATGTAAACGAATCGTCGGCATAGCGAAAAAGAAATGACGTTTTTCCTACAGATGAATTGCCGATGATTAGTAATTTAAACATGTAATCAAAATTTTGATCAGCTGCATCTTTAGCTGTACCAGTGCTTGTATTTTGCGTCATCTGAAACAAAAACACATATGCTTATTTCTTTCTCAAGGTCACACCATTCGAACGAAGAAATATTTTGTTAAATAATATTTGTGAAGTCTGTTGACGTCGCTACTTGTATAAACCGAGTATTTTCCCTTTTGGCTTGTAGAAAAAACGCTCGACAAGAAGAAGAAGAAGAAGAAGAGAAAAAAAAGCTTTTTTTTTCTTCGTTCTTTCTTTCTGTCGAAAAATATCTGATTGGATGCGGTTTAGAATTGATCATTTTCCAAGATGTTAATGCACAGATGAGTTTTTCAAAGAATAGAGGAACGGAATGAAATATGGCGAACGAATGAAGAAAATCGAAGTCTCGACATTTATTTTATCAGTTAAAAAACAAAACATGAAGGAGGAGGAGGAGGAGGAATGATTTCTTAAGTACAATAGAACAGCTGGTGTCGATTGATGTTTGTACCGCGTTGACACTTATTATTAATGATGATCAAATCGATAAAAAATTAACTTGAATACCTATCGTCGAGAAAAAAAATGTCACATATGTTTTAAGTATATCACCATATTATAGAATAATAATGATTTTTTTTTATTTCTTATTCATACACACACAGACAAACTATTCATATTCAAACGCACACACACATAATTATATATGGTATCAAAAGAAATTATAATTCAGTTGTTAAAAACGATTGACGAGACGTTTCCTAAATAGAAAAAGAAAACGAAATAGTAAATCAAAATCAGATCAATAGAATAAAGCAAGCAAACAAACAAATCCCATGCTCAAACTCTTACAAAGCAATCCTATTTTGGTCGCAAAATAATCTTTACAAGACGCTATTTGCCGTGTTTTGTAACGAGCTGATATATTATCGGCAATTAGATAGGATAAATTATCATAATTCGCATAGCGTTCTTCATTAAATTTTGTCGAATGAAAATCAAATTTCGTATAGATTTCATTCAATGGATTTAAACAATAATTAAGAATATTATCGTACGATGCATAAGGACAATTTAAAGAAGATTGCTAAGTTAGTTTTAGTAAAAACGAAAAGCAAAGAAAGAATATGAATTACTTTGTTTGATGGTGCTAAAATATATCGACTGTTCGATTTGGTTGAATCATTTGTTAGTTCTAAATGAGATCAAAACACAGTTTGTCAATAAATTATCTCGGTCTAATCTTTCGATAAACCTTTGACTTTCTTCTCATTTAAACAAGAGATATCGGTATTTGATTGTTGTTTATTCGGAACAATGACTTCATCTGTTTTGCCTTGAATGAGATTATCTAAACGTTGTGCAGCCGGAAGAGTTCGTTGTAACGACAAACGTTTATATGATTCAGTTGAATAACGATTTTCTTGTTCAGATTTGAGTTTTTTCAAACGATCTTCTTCCTGTTGACGTTGTTGTTCTTGTTCTTGAATTTTTTTTCGAATCATATACGATGCTCGACGAGAAAAACGTTGTGAAGCTTTTCGTTGAAAATTTCGATTCGAACTGTCGAACATTTTATCTAACACAGCTGTTTGATATTCAGTTCGGCCACTAGAAATCGAAACAATTCATTAGATTTCACGATAAAATTTACAATTGTCGACAACCTAAATCGAAATTTCGAGCCTAATTTATTGAAATTCTGTTTGATTTTGTTCGATGAATTCGTTCGAAAGAAAACGTGATATTCCATCGCACATTTCCAAACGTATTTACAATGTTTTTCATTTGCACAACAAAATGAAAAGAGAAAATTACGTTGAACATTCGGATTATGATCGTCATCTTCAATGACAACGATCGTTAATTTATTTCGACGAAAATCTAATCGAATGATTTTCGACCTTTGAAAGACAAAAAAAAAAGAATTCAATTTCATTTTCTGTATCAATCATTTTCTTTTCTTTACCAAACAAATAAACCGATTTTAATTTGATTCTCAAAAACAAGAACACCAGTTGGTGTTAAACCAAGTTTATATTCTAAACCATCTTTACCACGAACATGATGTAGATCAACTCCGTACATTTCTAACCAACGTGCTTTATTCAGATATTGAATTTCACTGTCAGCAGGAGTAAAACCTCTGTCAATAGAAGAATGAAATCAAATCTTTTTTCTTTGGAATTAATTACTTGTAGGTCATCCATTTATCGAGCACTTGCTGTTCGAATTTATCAGTTTGTTGTTCATCTCGAAGAAAATGAAAATCAGAAATTGTCTCGATTGAATGTTCATCTTTCGTAAAATCTCCTAATTCAGCTAGAAAAGAAGAAAGAAGTTCATCAAGTGTTCTCTTTTTCGTTCTTTAACTTTAATCAAATATAAGATTTCACCTTGAATCGATAATGCAGCTAGATCAACACTGATATCCGATGGACAATCTAATTTTCCTGTTCGAATGTCCTCGCGAAGTTGAAGAACAAATAAATATCTAATCAAAACAAATAATATGATTCGAGAGCGAGAATACAACAATAAGAATAACAAACCTTGTTAGTTCTTCGCGTAGATTCTGAGGATCAGATGCGTAGAATTTAACTCGAAATCGAAATGTATACGGAGGTCCAACTAAATTCGAAAACAATCGATGATTTTTCTTCGAATAGTTCTTTCAACGTACTTTGACATTGTTTTTTAATCGATTTAGTTGGATCAAGCCATTGCTAAGAATTCGAAGATTGAAGTTTGTTAATTGACAAACAAACAAGATTTCAATCTGTACCTTGATATTGAAAGTATCAGTGAATTGTAAAGCAAAATAATCGATTTCTCCGAATTTGAAATGTTTATTGACATGTTCGTAGAGTGTTTTTCCAAGAGCTTTTCGCTGAATACGAGAAAAGAAACTAGGTCAAGTTAAACATCATTTCATCGCTTACATCGATTTCGAAATGAAGTGTTTCGCCATCGAGACAAATCACTGTGCAAATGAGACCATTTTTAATCGATGGACATGTTGAATCTCGAGAGTAAGTCTTCGTTTTACGACGACTAAAAAATCGAATCAATCGAGATGCTGCCATCTAAATAGAGATATAGATGTTTATGTACGTGTTGTTCATCGGTCAATCTAACATGAAGAAGAAAAAAGAGAATGAATGAATGAATGAATGAACGGAAAGAAAGAAAAGAATGAGGTAGAGGAGACAGATGCCAAGTTTAACGATCTCGATTGTATATCTTATCAAAGAATATGTGACTGCTGACGCGTTTTTTTCTTCTTTACCTAGGTCATGTACAGAACTTCTGATGGTTTCTTTTCTATTATTCTTCTTTTGTTTGGAATTGACCTTGTTCAAGAAAATAAACTTTAATATCCATGTTTAAATAGGATGGATTATGTCATCGATGCTCTCTCTCTCTCTCTCTCTCTCTCTCTCTCTCTCTTTCGTATGTTCAACATCTGTATTCTATCAAGAGGAGAAAAAAGTGTAAGACTATCAAATCAATTGAGTTCTTTCTTTCTTTCTCTCTCTTAGTAAACAAGAGTAACAGCTGTCTTACGAACAAATACAACTGAACAAATGATCATTAGGATTTGTTTACTTAACAAGAAAACATGACAGACATACGTATATTAATCACTAAAAATCGATCTTTGCCTTTAATCGAACTCAAAAGGCTAAGAACCTATTAGAAAAAACATGATAATTAACTCCTTTTAGTTCAATATCTATCTGGTTAAACAGAAATTACATAAGAATAAATACATTTATTTATCATCAAGGTAAAACGACACAATATGCATGGTTATAAACAAGAATAATGTGTTTGTTTCTATTCAACAGCTCGATTGAAATTATTTTTATAGTCGTCCGATGTTGTGATGTATTCGACGAATCTTTCTTGTGGAACACTAAACGAAAAGAGAATCAATTTCGCATTGAATTACAAAAAATATAGAAATAACTGACCGGCCACTACCATCATCAAGTTTAGTCCAATGTTGTTCCCAGGTTGTAGTCACTGGTTGTGTGGAAGTACTAAAAGAAAAGCAAACATTGTCTCTTCATCGATTTTAATTCGATTTAAGCAATAATTTACTTGTAATATCGATTGAGTTTATTGAAGACTTCTTCACCGTGTTCTCGAGTAATAAAACCTAAAGATAATATCCGTATGTTGAGAATAAAATTCGAATTTCTTTTCTCCTGCCTGGTGTAGGATTATTGTGATCGAGAACGTAATTCAATCGATCACGTGCTGCATTGGCTGCATCACTTTGACTTCGAGTTAATAATAAATATGCATTGACAAATTCTATTCAATAAAAATTTGAATATTTTTACTCATTATTTCTTTTTTTCTTACCTTCGAATGTCAATTTGCCAGTACCAGTTCGATCGAATGCTTTGAAAACTCGATCAGACATTTTATCGAGATCGTGTTCGGACAGACTTGCTGGTGTTGGCGCACCGGCTGGCAAAGAACTGAGATACAACTCTTTGTATAATCGACGAAATTCTTTCTTATCCATTTCATTATTCTTGCCGGTTTGAACAACAAAATCAGCGTATAATCTTTCGACTGTAGCTCGTGGAATTCCTTGAATTGAAAATGTATTTTTAATATAAAAACAAAGGTTTTTCTCTCGAAAAGATCTTATTTACCAGTAACATTACTGAAACGATCTAAGTCCCATTGGCTAAAAGCGTTTTTTGAATGATTTTTACCCATTTTTTTTATGAGTTTGACAAGGTAAACTGAATGAATTTATATAGACGATGAAAAAGAAACGTTGAGGTCGTTGAGTATAAAAAAAAAGCTTTCTATTTCTGAAATTCTTTCTTTCTGCGTTTTTGTTGTGTTATCAGAACATAAAAGAACTGACGTTATGTACGTATACAATGAGTAGAAACGGTAAAAATCTCGATTGTACTGGTTGATTACGAAATGTGTTGATTAAAAAACGTGATTTCAAAGAAAGACGCACGTCTTTTGTTCCTGATCACGTTCACAATATGTTTTTTTCATGTGTTCAAAACGAATTCATTTATCGAAATAAAACGATGATCATAACAATGAATTTCGTTCTCGTTTGTTTTCTATTGAGAAATATTTTTGTTGATTCGAAATCGTTCGACTATCCATCATGTCGAAAGAATGTCGATTGTCTCAAGATCAACATAAATTCGATTTGTTTGGAGACAAAATGCGTTTCAAATCTACGTCGACGTCGACAAATTCATTTTGGTAATAGAAAAAAAACAACAAAAAACAAGAGATATTTGGGATTGATTGATCAAGAATTTTGAACTTTAGATGGTCGAATGTTAGGCTCAACATGTCAATCGAACGATCAGTGTCGTCGTACGCCTGTCGATGGCACCAAAATATGCCAAGATAATCAATGTCAATGTGCAACTGGTTATATTCCCATTGATTCCTATCGATGTATTCGTGATTTAGAATATTCCGTTTCTACTCAAGATAAAACTGATCCGCCTGGTTACGGTTCATTATGCACAATGAATTCCGATTGTCAACATGCAACTGTTCAACTCGAATGTGTTCGAGGTAGTTGCGTTTGTTTGGAAGGTTACGTGCCATTGGGCAAATATCTTTGCTATAATATTCATGGTCAAAGTAAACTTAAGAGAATACGTAGATGAAAGAGATCATTTTCTGTGTTTTTTCTTCTTTTGTATATATTAGATTCACCAATAATTGAGACCTCGATAGAAAAGCCGAAGCCATTGAACAGTGCATGTGTTAATGATGATATCTGTCAAAGGATGATTGCACAATCGTATTGTTTTGAAGGCACATGCACGTGCATCGAGGGTTATCAATCATTCGATGATGAAAGTTGTATTGAAAGTAACATAACATACTTTTCTCATTTGATGGATTTGCTCTATGAAAACGATGAAAACTGTTTAGAACCACAATCGATAGCTGTTGTTGTTACATCAGCAAAGAGTTTATTAGGTGGCAAATGTCAGATAGAAGATGATTGTCAAACATCGAATGCTCAATGTTTAGATCAAATATGTAACTGTCCACAAGGATCATTTCCAATCGATGATTGGAATTGTTTCAATGAACAAGGTAGAAATCTAGTTGAGAGTTTTTTTATTTATAAAATTCGAATTTCTCGTTCAGCCGAGAGCTCACTAACAACGACAAGTACATTTCCGACGACGAATTTCAATTGGTGGCCATGGTCACCGTCGACTTCATCGACTTTTTCACCTCGTCCTAAAACTTCGTATTTTCGTTGTCTACTCAATTATCAATGTCTTAATTTCGATGCTAATTCTCACTGTAAATCAGGTCGATGTATTTGTAATCGTGGCTATCGTCTCGATTTATCCAATGGAACACCTCGATGCACGGCAAATCGAATCACAAATGACAATGATGATGATTGTGATTGAATGAAATAAAAAATTGTAAAGACACTGTTTTATTTCTAAACTAAACAAACGATTTACACATGAGGGATTATCAATCTAAGAAGATAAATTAATGTCGTAGTTTTTCTGCTGTTGTTGTTGTTGTTGTTGTTTTTTTTTTATCGTTTTTGACGTCGTTGATCGAAGATTGACTTCGGTAGTTGATTTGTTCCTTGGGTTGAATCGAGATCATGTTCAAGCATTCGAAATGATCGGGATATTTTGCCTTCGGATGTAAGAGGTGCAGGAGGAATTGGAGTAGATTCAATAACCGACGCTGCTTGATCATTTGTCGACGGTGAATTTCTAGAAAAAAAAACAAATTCTATTTGATTTATTATCGATTTCAGTACCCTTTTATTTCATCAATGAGTCCGGCTGTTTGAGATTTAAAAGCTTCTAACACTTTATCATCACTGTAGAGTCCAATTGGTGAATTATATTGTGCATGATAGACAGCCGTACCAACTTGACGAGACGGTGCCTGTGGATCATCACGATAGGCTTTCGGTCGCCAAACTTCTCGTTCTGAATAAGATCAAAAGGAAAAAGAATAATAAAGTTATTCATAAATATAAATTAAAATCATTAATTATTTACGGAGTGGATCTCGATTATATGCCGATGACGATTCAAAGTTCACTGAGAAAAAAAGACAAACAAAGAAACGTGTAGATCAAACAAGAAGAAAAAGAAGAAAAAGAACTACCGATCTTTGGACGTAAATATTCCGGCGTTTCTTGGTTTGAATCAGCTACAACAAAAGAAAACAGTCAGGTAGAAATGAATTCTTTTCTTTTTTATTATTCTTATACGTGGTGGCCAATAGGTTCCTTGCGCTGTTTCATAGGGTCTATCATTACTTGTTCGTTGTTGGCCTACTAAATTTTGATTGTTTCCAATCGATGATTGAGGAACCTGTTGAACAGTTGTTTGTTTAATTGCTCCTCTGAAATCATTTTTAGAACGAACAAAAAACAATCTCGAGAATTTCTAGTTATCCATACTTAATAACAGTTAATTCAAGTTCATTTCCCGAACGTGTTATTTCCATTTTGGCTGCTTCATGTGTTAGATTAGTTACATCTCGGCTATTGATCGATATAACTTGATCACCTGCTTCCAAGCCATTCTGTTGAGCAAGAGTATTTGGATTAACCTTGATAGAAAGGTCAAAACGATATTCTTTCGTTTGGGTTTTTTATTCTCTCTCGAACTTACTAATTGAATCGATAACGGGACTGGATAATCACTTCCACCTAGACAGACGAAAAATAAACACAGTTTTGTTATTCAAATCGAAAAGATCAAGAAAACCTTGAAGTCGAAATCCCCATGGTTTTTCATTAAGATCACGTTGAAGACGAATCGTTATCGATGAATTCATATTGAAGATAATTATATCTATCCACAATTGTTGATATTAAAAACAGTTGCTCGCTCGACGTTTTTTTGTTTTTTGCCTTCCACCAATACACACGCGCGTATATAGAAAAAAAAGCTCGAGTCAATGTTTGACACGGATATATAGCAAAACCAGGGTAACTCGCTACGAATAGATCGATATACGAGCAAAACAGAATACGATATATTCTCTTATTTTCCCCCTCTCTCTCCCTCTCTTTCTTGTTCTCTGTTTGTATCTGTTCTTTTTTGTACATATTACGAGAAAGAAGCTGAAGGATCAACAGAAAGGAAAATTACAGAATAAACATCAAATATGGATAACCGATCGAATGGAATATTAATAAATTGATTCTATATTTTTTTTGTTGCTTTGCACCAAAAAGACTAATGCAGAAATGCAAATAAACATGATGAAACTTTTGGAAAATCTCCTTTTTTTGTTGCTGTTTTGTTTGACTTTTAACATCTGACAACATATATTCTATTGGCAGCGATTAATACAACACAACGAACCACTCGACAATCTTCTCTGATTATATTTTTTCGAAAGATCTGGAACAGACAATTTCACACATCTTTGCATGACTTCGCTTGAATTAATCTTCAAGACAGACAGATATTGGACATTAGTTCTTTTCTCTCTCTTCTTCTTCTTCTTCTTCTTAATGTTGTGGAAAGATTTCTTCATCAATTTTTCATTAGTTATCTTCGAATCGAGGACAAATGGATCAATCATAACAGCTATTCATCGCTGTAGGCAGTTCGACATTTTAATGATCTTAAAAATTATCAACAAACAACAAAACACAAAATCTCCTGAGAATTTGAGTTTTGCTATTGATTCTATTTTTCTTCTCGAAACATAACTAATTAAATCAAATCCATTGAGTAATATCATCAAAACAGATCCGTTTTGTTTTCCTAACGACAATGATTAATACGATTGAATTCGAAAGATGATAGTCTGTATGTATGTATGTGTTTTCTTTTTTGGAATATTTTGACGAGTTCTAGTCGTCTATTCGTTTAGGCTTAACAGCTCGAAAAACACTAATCATTTGCGACAACTTGTCATCATTATATAAACTAGATTAACACCTTGAATTCATCATCTGAAATTGGCAACCATTTAGAAGTATAACACATAGAACCAAGTTTTCTTTCTTTCTCTCTCTCTCTCTCTCGCTCGTTTTTCTTTCTAACTTACGATTGCTACTATCCAAGAACATGCACAGTCGTGTGTTTTTTTCTATTTCATCGCTCGAAGAGAGGTAATCAGACGCAACAGAGAAATAGAGAGCGAGAGACTCGCAGCATGCGCGAAATATTCTGTACGACGTTCTCGATGTCGAACAGACAATGGATCCGAGGGAGATGTCGGTTGATAGAAAAAAAAACGAAGGAAACATATATACCCTCATAGAATAATAAATATTTGTATTAAAGTAACCGATAGAACACATCTATCTTTTTCCTTTTTTTTTTTGTTCGAGATTGATTCACAATATGGGATTCAAATGTAATTAAATCAATATTCGATGGTATGTAAATACAAAATGTGCTAATATTCTTAGTTTTTTTTTTTTTGAAAACAAAATCGATCATAAAAAGAGAACTTGTTGAATCGAAACAGGAAATTGAGTTCTAACAGAAGTTGAAATAAGTCTCTTTAAATCGGTTTTGACATATAATTCGTCCTTAATTTTCTGATTTCCTTATCGAATGCATCTTCACTAAAGTTGACACCATTAATGATTGAATTATCGTGATCAACAAAGATGAAATTTGATCTATTAAGATTGTTTTTCTTATTAATCAATTAAATTAAATAAAAATTCTTCTTTTCCGCTCATCGTCATCGAGATAAGAGTCAAAATTCTATCCGAAAATTTGCTTGAGGCTGAACAGATAAATAAATATAGAGATGAGTTAGTTTTTTTTTTTACAAGGTCAACAGACGAGAAGGAAAGTTCTACTTAGAGATCATTATTAGATATTTATTTTTGGAAAATAACTAATAAATAGAGATAATTCGATAGTTTTCTTTCCTTCGTTATTAATACAAGAGAAAAAAAAAGAAACATCAAACAAGTAACAAAATCTTTTTCTTTTTCATTTCGTTGTTTTTCGCTAAATATCTCATTCAATCTTGTACTAATTAGTTACTTCAACTGAAGTCTAAACATGCAAAAAGAAGATTTTGCGTGATAGGTTTTGTCGCGTCGCGTGATTTGATAGTTCTAGTTTGTCCTCGTCGGTCAGGTTTTCTCTTTCTTTTTTTCTTCTTTCAATTGACATTTCGAGCTTGCATGTTCTTTTAATCGGGGAGTACATATCGAATTGATCAATTCAGATCTTCGATTTCTTCTCGACTAGATCCGAATACAATCGACAACAATAACAAAAGAAGAAGAAAAAAAAACGTTCTCTTTGCTTGAATAAGAAGCGAGACATTGTGTTTATGATTGATTAAATGAGTTTTTCTTTTTGTCTAGTTAATTCATTGTGCAATCGAAAACGATGATGTTGAAGTATGGATGGTAATGAATTAAGCAACGGAGGAACCTATCTTCTCGATGCTCAACCATCACCACCGCCAACATCATTATCAAATATAAATCGAATTCGTTTCGACGATTTTCCAACGTCATCGACACGTGATAGTGGTTGTTATTCTTCGACAGCTGATGAATTAAATTTAATGCATTCACATTTGCCGAATTCTTCAACTAATTCGAAACATCATTCGAAAATTCGACGTTTAACAACATTTTCGAATGATCTGAAAAAATCATCCGAACAAATCGGTAATGAACCGTTCGATAAAGTGATTATTAATGTTAGTGGTCTACGTTTTGAAACGCGAGCATCAACATTACAACGCTATCCTCATACATTATTAGGTGATAAACAACGTCGTGCACATTTCTTTGATTATATGAATAATGAATATTTTTTCGAACGACATCGTTCATCGTTCGAAGCTGTTTTGTATTTCTATCAGAGTGGAGGACGTCTCGCACGGCCAGAAAATATCTCAGCCGAAATCTTTCTCGAAGAAATCAAATTTTTTGATCTCGGTAAAACTCAACTGATCATTCAGCTAAATGTCTCCCTCTCTCTCTCTCTTTCTTTTTCTTTCAAGGCGAAGAAGTTCTCAAACGTTATCGAAAACAAGAAGGTTACGTTGAAGAAATACCTGTTCAACGACCTAACAATGATCTTCAACGTAAAATCTGGGAAATATTCGAATGTCCCGAATCATCGAATATTGCACGTGTTGTTGCCATTATTTCAATAATTATGATTATTGTTTCGATAGCTTCATTTATTATTGAAACACTCCCGTCCATTCGTCATGATCTAGCCGAGTCATTAGATAATCACACACAGCAACAATTTGCATCGAATAATGAATCAAGCATATTCTGGATATTTTTTATCATTGAAACCATATGTGTCGCTTGGTTTTCATTTGAATTTCTTTGTCGTTTTCTTGTTGCACCGTCCAAATTTGCCTTTATTAAAAATGGTCCCAATATAATCGATGTTGTTTCGATTATTCCGTATTTTATTCAATTAATCGGTCTAATCTATCAGAAAAAAGATAGTAGCGTATCGGGCTTTTCATCGACATTAACTGTTCTTCGAATAGTTCGACTTGTTCGAGTCTTTCGAATATTTAAATTATCACGACATTTTAAAGTAAGAATACGCAAATTCCATTCAACACTTCTCATTGCGTTTTTTTTTGTCTAGGGTTTGCAAGTTCTTGCACTGACATTTCTCGCATCCTGGAAAGAATTACTTCTGTTAATGTTTTTTCTTTTTATTATTGTTGTTGTTTTCTCTTCGTTTATTTATTTTGTTGAAGCAGATTATTCGAATCTACCTCTCACACGAACATTAACATCCACACCATGTCTATCAACACTAACAAACTACGAACAAATCAATCCAACAGCACAATCGAATAACAATCAATTTGCATCGATACCTGATTCATTTTGGTTTGCTATTATAACAATGACAACAGTTGGCTATGGTGATTACGTTCCACGAACAACACTCGGTAAAGTTATTGGTGCTGCTTGTGCTATCACAGGCGTACTAACAATTGCACTGCCCGTGCCGATTATTGTTTCGAATTTTACCTATTTCTATCAACGACAAATGGAAGATAACGAACGACAATATCAAGCACGACAAAAAGCTCAGCAACAAGCGAATCAATTAGCTGCCGATAAACGGCAATGTTATTCATCAAATGAAAAAGATCGTGGACCCGAATATAATGAATGGGAAACGCAGTTAAATGAACCGGATTATTCCGATTATCGTGAGATAACACATGCTGTCACGAAAAAACTCATACATAATGCCTATTTTAAGGCATTTCGAGGCTCGAAAAAGATTACACCAGCTATGCGATATCAAAATCTTCCAGCCACTGTTGCACCTCATCAATTAACACATAGAATTTATCAAATATCTGATGATAAAACCGAAACAGATCTGTTAGATTGATTAATCCATTTTGTTTGTTTTTGTTTTTTGTTTTTTGTTTTCTTTTCTTTTTTTTGCAAAGAAATAAGAGAGAAATGATGAACATAACGAAAATATCTGTTAAAAATTTTAAGATTTTCTGTTTGCTTTGTCCATTTTTCATAATTATGTATATGATGTTTTCTTTTGTTCGTGATTTTTTCGTTTGTTTGTTCTTCTTCTTCTTCTTTTTTTCTTACCAATTGTGACTTTGACTATTTATTTATTTATCTTCTTAAATGAATTATCCCGATGATGATGATTATAACTTTTTTTCTATAGTAATTTATATATACTAGTTGAGGTGTAGAGGTCGCTCGAATTCGAACTTAAATTGATTTAAAAAAAACTAAAATCTCATTTTAAATTCCAATGAAAAATAAAAATCAAATCATTTTTTTGATTCAAAATTTAAATTTTCGATAGTTTTCATCATTGTTTCTTAGTTACCATCTGCTCATTTGTGAACATTAATGGTTGAATGCAAAACTCTCGAATTAATAAATTGATTTACATAAGAAGAAAAAAAGAAAGAGAAAAGTCTCGTATTGAATTTATGCTGTTTTCTTCTCCATGATCAATCAATCAATTTCGAGTTCTTGACTAAAGAAAATAAACTCTCGATAGCTTTCTTTTTCTACATCTACTTCTCGAGCAGACGACAACGGACACACACATCCAGTAATGACAAAATGTCTTTTCAAGGCTTTAAAAGCCGTCGACCTTGAACAACATCTGAGCGTATTCCGTTCGCTCGGTTATGAATCAGCTGGTGCATTGGCCCATTTCCGAGCCGAACACTTTACACAATTGAACCTAACCGAACAAGAACTTCTTCGACTGATTACTCTTCTCGATGTGTTGAAAGACGCAACACGTGATGGCAAAATTTGTCCACATTATTTCACGTCATCGCCAACGAAATCATCGGCACCCATTCGAGCCAGTTGGAATGATGACAAAAGCAATTCGAAATCGAAACGTTCAACAAGTTCAATGAGTTTCAATCAACGTTCGACGCCGATGTTCGATTCGTTTCCACAACGATCATCGACCGTACTCGGTCGACAACATCCGATAACACCTTCGAAACAGACTAATCAACGAATCAACGGACCGAAAGCATTTCTCAATCGACCGGCTGTTCAACATGTCAAAGTAAAACACAACGATCTTCTTTTTTCTAATCGAAATATTTAGGTTAAATCATACAACTACGGTGTACCTCGACGTAATCGAACTGGTTTCAATCGTAGTGTGTCGTCGCCTCGTCATTCAAACGATGCGATTTCCTATGCCAAACCAGCTGAAATCTATGTCTACGCACGTAAACGACCTTTACTATCAACTGAAATGAACTTTCAAGATGCAATAACTGTACCTGACAATAAACGAATTCTTATTGCAGAAAATAAATCCAATCTTGATTGCACACCATTATTGAAAAAAGTAGATAGAGACGATTTCGAATGCGAGAAAAAAAGGATTTTTGATTTTCGAATTAGACGGAATTTCAATTCGATCAAGTCTTCGGTTCGAGTGTTTCCAATCGTGAAATATTCGAAACAACGGTTCTTCCATTTCTCTCCGATACTCATCGACATAATCTAACTTATATTTGCTTCGGACAGACGGGCTCCGGTTGGTTATGTCGAAGTTTTTTCTTCTATTTATCGATTTTTCTCTCTTAGGAAAAAGTCATACGATCTTTGGTAGTAAATCGAATGATGGTTTATTAGTATTTTGCACTCAGTTACTATTAAAAGAAAATGCTTATTCAGAAAACAGTGTTATTTGTTCGTTCTACGAGATTTATAATAATCAAGTTTATGATTTAGTCAATGCTGGAAAGAGGTTCTTGTTTTCGAAAGGAATTTAAAAAAAAAACCGAACGAATTGATTTAGATTATTCGTTCGTGAAGATGGCGAACATCATGTGAATGTCATTGGCATGAAAGAATTTGTTTTGACTTCAGTCGAGGATTTACATTGTGTCATTGACGAAGGTCTCAATCGACGACATCATGGCAAGAGTGCGTTCAATTCGAATTCATCTCGTTCACACGCAATTTTTCAAATCTATCTCAAGAATAATTACGACGCAACTGAAAGTTTTCGGTAGATATACGATTTTTCTACATTGTTACTTTTTTTAATGATTGATGATTTTAGTTTGATTTTCATTGATCTTGCGGGCAGTGAACGTGCAACCGATGCGCAAAATAATCAACGACAAACACGTCGTGAAGGTGCACAAATCAATTGGTCATTGTTAGCTTTAAAAGAATGTATTCGTTCAATGGATTTAACTCATACACACGCACCATTTCGACAGAGTAAACTCACGCATATACTTCGTGATTCGTTAGTCGGTTCGACAACTCGAACATGTCTGATGGCAACGGTGTCGCCGGCTGATGATTGTTGTCAATGTTCGTTGAATACACTTCAGTATGCGTCGAGAATTCGAGATCTCAGCATTCGACATCGACATCGATCAATGAATATGAATATTCCAACGAAAATCAATTCATTCGACGAGAAACAACAGACGAATTTCAAACCAGCAACATCATCGACGCCTGTTCATCGTTTAATAACATCGAATTCGAGTTCAAAGAAACCTTGGGACATCAATTGGCAAATTGTCGATGATGCCGACGTTATCGATCATTCGAAAACGAAAAAAATCAGCAATCTCGAACAATCGAGTCCATCGAGTTACTTTCCTCAACCGTTAACCGACAAGAAAAAGTCGAAAAAACAATCGAATACAGATTCACAATTACTCAATGCCAACGGTAATGAACGACATTGGAAAACAGTTCCAGCGCCGACAACGAACGCAACACGAATCATACCTCTCGCCGATGAAAATCCGTATAACAGTGGCACGGGTACGGAGAGTTTAGGAACGAAAATAACGAAAGCAGCAGCTCATGATGCGACATCAGATAGCGATTTCGGCAAAGATCCAATTGAATTCTTCAACAATCGTGATGAATTACTATCAATTGTTTCAGCTCGATTGACGCCTGTTAATAAACGATCATCATCGGTAACAACACCGAAAAGTTCGCGAGCTAATTCACCTCGAACAACAACAACAACAACTACAACACTCAACAACAAAAATCGACCAAAAAATCGCCCGATTAAATCCTCATCATCGTCGACAACAAGTCTCAATCATTTTCAACAAGATAAAAAACCGATTGAAAAGAAAAAATTCAAAGTACCATCATCGATTCATTTACAAACTCGACAAACAACAACAACAACTCGACCTTCACAACCAACAGGACCTCTTCGTGTCACGCACAATCCACTTCATCGAAAAGCCGATGTTTTCACAACGCCTCCGAAAGATTTTAGTTCGCCGTCGAAAGACTTCAGCGTACGTGTTTCAGATCAATTGAATGCTCTTCGATCGTTGCTAGAAAATCGTTTGAATGAACCTGAAGAAGTCAAAGTCGAGAAAAAGTCCATTCTTCAAACGTCACCAAGCACATTTGCTCGAGATTTTCTTCAATCATTACGTCAATCAACGTTCGATGATAACGATCGAGAAATCGAACGAAATTTTTCGACCGCAAATTCTCAGGAGAAATCGAAAGTCTACGAAAACGATAATACATCGAGCTCGACAACATCAACGAATCAATTCGTTTATTCAGTAAATGTTCATCGACAACCGATACTTTCCTCGTTTTCCGATGAACTCAATCACGCACGAGTTAGTTCAAGTGCAACGCCATCGTCATCATCGACGATTGCGTCGAATCTCGTGGAAAAAATCCATACTCGTACGTGTACCTCAAATGTTTTTATTTAGTTAAATGTTTTCTTTTCATTTAGAAGAACAACGAAATCTTTCAAGTCCAGTCGATGATATTCATTCTCAATCAACACCAAATGACCTTCATCGATCAGCCAACGATAGTTCCACTTCAAGCGATTCCTATTCTCCATTGCCAACACTTCCATCGACGAACTTCAACGATCAGAATTATTTTCTTGATAATCGAACAAGTAGCTCCATACTTGCAGGAACTTCATTCGATGCATTATTGAACAGTTTGAAAAGTATTCGAGAGAAAGATTTAGATTTCGTTGTACGAACCACCGATGATCAACTCATTCCCGTGGCCGATTAATCTCTTCGAATACGATCCGATGTGTGCGATGCTTTGTTTTTTTGTTTTCCTAGAATTTCGTAGTTTTTCTTTTTCTTTTTCCTTTTATATTTATTTTAACACGAAACAAAAAAATAATAAGAATTTCCTAACTCGCATTTTGTAAAGATTATAATCTCAGTGCTTTTTGTGTTTCTTTTTTTCTATTTGCTGTGCTGTGTTAGTCGTAGTTTTTCAAATAAAATCACAAAACGTAATTCGAGAGTTGATGTTCTTATCAAAAACATTGACAATGATAAAGGAAAAAATAAATGAAAAATCATTTCATCAAAACAATGCTCGCCAATTCGCCACCACATGTCGATCTCTATTCATCATCTCAAACGAAATTTCATTTCAAAGCTATTGTCTACATACTCGTTGCTCTTTTTGGTCTCGGCACATGGACAAATATTTCAGGTGTTTTCATCGAATTGCCATTGATCGTTTCGGTTCTACCTGAATCATGGCAATTGCCGGCTAAATTAACTCTTCTATTGAATTCTGCAAATATTTTTCCAATAGCTGTTGTGTTCGCTTCATTGATATTCAAAATCAATACCGTACCATTCGAAGTGCCCGTCAATTTTATTCTTCTATGCTGCAGTATTCTCTTTGCGATTGGTTTTGCATTTCTTTGGGATAAGACAGCGTTTATCTTCGGCTCGGAACAGAGTGTCTATTTGATGTTATTATGTTTTTCTACGGCTATTGCTGATTGTCTATCATCGACAACATTCATTCCATTTTTGCATCGTTATGAACCGATGTATTTGAATGCGTATTTTGTTGGAGAAGCATTAACAGCACTTTGTCCGGCGTTATTAGGTCTCATACAAGGCATTGGAGCATCGGATTGTACGAAGCCAAACAATGGAACAGTAATTGAAGTTCATCATGGCGGTCGATTTTCTGTTCGAACATACTTTATCTTACTCAGTTTATTACCATTTATTGCATTAGTTTCATTTACAAGTCTTCGTTTGATGAAAACAGGTCGTTTAAAAGTTCCAATTAAACCTACTAAAGCTAAACATCATCAATCACGTGTGTTTATTCTCATGGAAAACATCGATGATATCAATCAAATTCAACAAACAATTCAAAAAATAGATAAAATCGAAAATCAATTACAAAAATTAAATAAAACGAATCGCTTTCGATCGTTTCTATTTTCTCAACCGGCCGTATATCTATTCATTGTTTTTCAATGTAGTGCAATGCTCTACGGTGCAGCACAAGGTCTAACAACATTCTCACTCAATGCATACAGCAGTCAAACATTTCACTACACAATTATCGTTAGTAAGCAAAAAAAAACGAAACATTTTTTTTTATCATTGAAATCAATTTCTTTCTTTTTATCTATTTTTCAAGGCCAATTTGCTTATCCGTTAGTTACATTCATAGGAGCATTTATTCCTGAAGTATCACCGAAATTAATCTACGTTCTTTATGTGACTAGTACCAGCTTATTTGCCTATATTTTCATCACAGTAAATGACAGACACAGAGAGAGAGAGAGAGAAAAAAAAGAAACACGCAATGACTGACTTTTTTCTTTCATTATTATCTAGGCACGATTATCTCCATGTCCACCGTTGGTAGATCAAATATTTGGTCACGTTATTATCGTGCGCATTTTCATTTCAATAATTGCTCTCATACTGCCTTTTTTTCTTTAGTTTTTTGTCTGGATTTTGATGTATTTAACATGCTCATACATACGGATACTCATGGGTAATTATTTTCGAAAGAAATTAGGTCACCATGGACTGATCTATTTTGGTGTTGCAACTCAATTTGGTGGTTTAATAGGCGCATTAATTATTTTTCTTCTTACTAATAATTTTCAATTATTTTACGAACGGAATTTCTGCGATGAAACTATTCAGTGCTAATAACGAAAAAAGAGAGAGAGAGAGAAATTCTTTCATGTTTGTTTTGTTTTCATAACAAATGAATAATAATCATGATTTAAAAGAAACCTACGCTAACAAATGAATAAATCTTTTTCTTCTTTGACACTTTGGATGATGGAAAATAGTAATTTTCTGTCTTCTTTTTCTTTTTCTTCTCGTCTCAGTGAAAAGAAAGGAAACTTTAAAATTTATGCGTGCATGTTATTATTACTCTTATGTTCGTTTCTCTCACGCGAAGAAACCCGTCACAGACTTGCTTTTTCTCGCTCGTTTTCTCTTTTCTCATTTTCATTACGAACATTTCGATAATATATTTCTAGGTTGTTATGTTAACAACAATTTTGACACTACAGTGATATACCTGAATAAATAAACGAGAAAAGTATTTTATTGGCTAAAAATAAAAAGCAACAACAACAAAAAATGGGAAATAAAAACGGGTCAACTCATGGACTTACTGAAGAAACGAAAGATTTACTTATGCAACAGACTGGTAAATCAATTCGTTAACTTGTAAAACGAAAAACTGAATTCATTATTTAGGTATGTCGCAGTTTGATTTAGAACTGTGGTATCGAGCGATATTCGTAAGTCGAAACTAATTGTTAATGCCAAATAGATTGACTGTTTTTCTTATTTTTTTTTCTATTCAAAAGGATCGTTCGAAAAATGGAAAATTAACAAAACAACAAATGGTTGCTATCTATAAAGATATGAGTGATTTAGATCCGAAACGAATCAGTGAAGTTGTTAATTCATTAGAGAAAGCTTTCGATGAAGATCATAGTGGTTATGTTGGTGAGAAAGAGAAAATATTCAAATTTTCTTATGAATTAATTTGACGTAGATATCGATGAGTTTCTTCGAGGGTTTATTTTAACAACACGTGGCGATTTAAAATCGAAGATTGATTATACATTTCGAATCTACGATGAAAACGGTGATAATCAAATATCAGGAGAAGAAATTAAAAAAATGGCCAACGTAATTAATTATATATATATACGACATAGGAAAAAAAAAGAAATGTCATTGATCAATAAATTATTTATTTAGACTATTACCCGAATGTTAGGCGGAGATGGCAGTGGCGACGATCAAGCATGTTTTGCTATTATTCAAGAATTTCTCAATCAATTCACTGGTAAAGAACGTGGAGTTATATACAAACATGATTTTATTCAAACGATGCTCATGAATCGCGAACTTTTAGCTCTTCTTTCACCGTTCTACAGTAATAATTAATTTAACGGAATCAGTTTTGAATTCGTATTTTAAAAGTCAGATACATGCAGTATATCAACATATGTGTCTTTGTCTTTGTAGAACCGTGAATTTTGTTTTTTATTCGTTTAATAAATAAATATTATTTTGATTTCAAATTAGAAACATCAGATTAAGAAATTATCTTTTGTTTTGTAGTTATCCCCATAGAAATTCTCGAGGTGAACTGAAGCATATTAATTCTATTTTTGTTTTTGAGCATGACTATGTTTCTAATCCCATCTGATGTACTTTCCGTTCTTTATCCAAGGATCGTTCTCTCCGGGCAAAACAAAAGTTTTCAAGTTCATTTAATAGCTTTCACCGAAAATTAATCTTGTTCTTTCTTCTTTTGTTAACAAATGATAAGTTGAAAAGTATTCGTTTGATAAGAATCCACGTGTTTGTGTTGTCTACAATGTTCTTATTCGAATAAAATTCTTCTTCGTATGGCTCAACCGTTAGTAAACGGTATATCACCTCGAGAAGGTTGCCCAGGCACGAAGATTATCATTCGTGGACAGAATTTAGGCGATGATGCTAAGGATTTTATCGGTTTGAAAATCTGTGGTGAAGATTGTCTTGAAACAGCATCGTGGCAAAGTCCGAATAAAATCTTTGCCTATGTAGGCTATGGCAAAGGTCAAGGCGATGTTATTGTAACGACTAAAAGTGGAGGTATTGGAAAATGTTCAGTGTCATTTTTCGGACGAGATGAACAAGCTGGACCGTTTCAAGAGGTTGCATTTTGGGTTGATGAAGATGCAATAACTCTATTCGGTTTGAATACAACGAAAACAACAAGTCTTCTACCTGAAACAAATAATGAAACAACAGTCGACAATTCGACGACAGGTCTAGCCGATGAACTTTACAATCTCTTTCCTGGATGTAGTACGGATTTAACTCAACGAAATTTCAATCCATATTATTATTTATTAGCAAATAAATCGAATGTAACAATCGATGAATTGCGTCAAAATTTCAACTATTTGAAACAAAGTCAAACCGAACAAAATACAACATCAACGAAATTTGAAAAAAATCATATAGCTCCATTTCTAGAAGCTATCGACAAAGTGAAATCAATTCGAAGTCTATCAGCTGACGATCGAAAAAATCAATTCTATTCGCAAATTATACGTTTAATTGACGATGTTTCTCGTCAAACGTATCTTATCTACGGAGCTGACATAACACGAAAAGATATATCCGATCGAATACGTAATGCATTGAATTTAATTCAACGATATAAATTTATCTTTCTTCTTCCACAAACGATCGAACGTTGTATCAAACGTGAAGAATATGATAAAGCTACAACAGATCTTATTCGAGCTCGTACAACATTCGATAGTATCGATTCACAAATCTTTCAAACGATTCAACGTGAAGTCGAAAAACAAAGTCAATATCTACAAAAACTCTTTCGAGAACATCTCAAAGATTTTCCATCGTCTGTCGACGATCTTAAACTCTACGTTCATTATTCATTTCTACTCGATCCCAAATCAGATCCTGCTTGGGATTGTATTGATTATCAAGTTGTTGCGCTAAACAATGCACTTCGTTCGTGTACGAGTGATTCAATTGAAACTAAATTTCATCTTCTCGATCAAGCATGTGATATATTCAAAAGTGCGTTTTCTGATTTATGGCATCTAATTCAATTGTATTTCAAACGAAAATTCTATCCAAGTGCAACTGTTGAAAATATCGAACAAATCTATACTCATAAAACATCAGAATTTATTTCTTTGATCAATGAAACTGTCGAAATATTCATTCAAATCGTTCGTTCGAATCTATTCGATGCATCGATTGATATCTTTCAACGTGCACAAATATTTCCACATCATGTTCAAACTTGTCGTCTCTGCGTTCTACATGTTAGTTCTCTTGATTTATCTGTTGAAATCAAAACAAAATTACATCAATTAATATTCGATTTACGTTTCGAATGTTTTCAAATTCTAATCGAATCAACATTTCAGGACATTTCACAATTAGCACAACAAGAAACATGGCAACTCGATGTTGACGAACAATGCAATGCACATACGAAACTACCCGATCTTTTTCATGATTACATCGTAACTAAAGCAAATATTATCTATGAAAATATTCTAACAGTTAATATTACTAAAGGTGAACGAAAATTTTTCGACGATGAACAAGTTAAACGACAAGCAGCTATTGGTATCTATCGATTAGTCAATAGTTTCATCGCAGTTTTCGAAAGTTTAAAAGTCGAAAATGTATCGAATACAAATCGATTACTCATTCTGTTAAGTAATCTTTCGTATACACGTCAATTTATTCTTCCACGTTTGAAAAAACTCTTCATCGGTTATGATTTTCGTGGAATGGATCGTGTTTATGACGAAATCGAAAATAATTACAAAACAATTCACGAAGAATTCGTCGCACTTATTCATGACGTATATATTCGTAATTATTTTCAAAATATTAAATCACGAATGTATGCCGGAAATTTCGATTGGGCAAATCATAGTCAAGTGTCACAAGTTAGTAATTATATCAAACATATAATCTTCGATCTTGCTCGTGTCTATGCTGAGATCTATTCGATAAATCATCAAATGACAAGTACGATTTGTTCGAGAATAAGTTTAACGATTGCTAATGAATTGAAAGCAATCTATAGCAAAATCGGACAATTCAATCAAGAAGGTTCAATGCAAGCTTGTTTAGATATGTTATCATTGCGAGAATGTTTAGATTATTGTATGACCAATGATCTTTCGAATCTATTCGAAGAAATCCTACAGAAAATACCGAATTTAAACGAACATAAGAAATCAAAAGAATTGAAGAAAATTTTTCAACAATTTCTCAAACAAATTCAACCTTATTAATAAACTTTTTTTCTCTTCTCTCTGTATGTTACATTTGTCAAGAAAAGAAACTAATCAAACCGGATGTTTAACGACATAATTGAATTTTCATATTTGACATGACGAGTCAGTCATTAACTCTAACGGATGTTGAAAGAATTAGAAGGTTACGTGCAGAAATATCAGAGCTCAACTAAAGGTATGCTTTTATTCGAATGATAATTCAAGGTTATTTTTAATAAACATCGAACACAAACGTTCGCTTTTAATCGAGCATAAATTATAAAAATGAAATGAACAAAAGAATGAGACAGATCTTATATTTACTTGTCGATAGAAACAATAGATGTATATCATATCGATCTTGTTGTCATCATTTATCGAGGCTTTTCTTTTATTGACAATTCAAAGAGAATAAATGTGTTAATCATATTCGATGCATTAACATAGACATTAGATGTGTTAAAAAATGAGAAGAATTATGTGTGAAAAAAAAACCGTTTTTCTCTTTTTTTTTCATCTTCTAGAAATTCATTTATTTCGTTATGTTCTATCGAATCTATTTTCTCGTTTTCTTACCAATTATTTCGACGTTTGATTGTCAAAGAGTTTGTTCGATAACAGTCGAAATTTCTGAACATACATCACGAGAATATCTTCAATGGAATCTCATGGATTTACTTTCGAATCGAACAGCATCCTATCGAACATTTCAATACTCACTTTCGACGTATTCGGATTATTTCGAACTCGATTCACATATTCTTAAATATCGTCTCGATGAACTCGATCGAGAACAACTCTGTGAACAAATCGAACCGTGTTTTCTTCAACTTGAAATATTTACTCAAACATCATTTGTGATTCTTTTCAAATTGATTATCATTGATATCAATGATTGGCGACCATTCTTCTCCCGAACATATTTCGCACTTACAATCCGAGAAAATCTTCCAACGAACTATCAAGTTCAACTGCCAATTGCCGTTGATTACGATTCCGATCAATATAATATCGATCGATATGAATTTCTCAACAAAACCGAATCGATTTTTCAATTAGAAAAATCTTTCGACGAACTAAAATTAAATCTCATTCAACAACTTGACTGTGAAACGAAAAATAACTATCAATTATTCATTCAAGCAATTGATAAAGGCGGTTTAAGATCCAATATTTTGTAAGTCTCTTCGATATCTATTCGATTTCTCGAATATCTCTATTTTAGACACGTGAATATCACTGTCGGAGATTTAAATGAATATCACCCTAGTTTCACTCAACGTTACTATCACGTACATCTACCGGAAAATTTTCTATTAACAAATCAAACAGTAGTCAAAATCATCGCACATGATCACGATTGTGACGATCGAATACTTCACTATACAATTCTCAATACCGACATAGCAAATGATCTATTTCCATTTAAAATCGATCGATATACAGGTGAAATTCGACTTCGAACTTTACTTGACTATGAAACGATTTCAACGTATCGTTTTCGTGTGAAAGCATCGAATTCAAATCGTATGATTTCAAGTCTCGTGCCAGTTATCATTGATATACTCGATGTCAATGATCATGCACCATGGATCTATTTAAATATTTTTAAATCTTATCAATCAATTGAAACTAAACAAGAAATGAATGTCTATCTCAACGAAAGTGTTCACCTTCAACAAGCTATAGGAACGATTTTAATACGAGATCTTGATTCGATGATAATCAATCATCGATTGACATTAGAGATCGTCTCATGTTCACCATCGTGTCCAATTGAACTCGATTCCACGAGTCCAACAACGTATCTCATACGAACATCGAAATTATTCGATCGAGAATCGAACGATCAAAAATTTACGATTGTTTTTCAAGCGCGTAAGTTTGCCAACGCAATCTGAAAATTCGAATTTTTTAATTTTTTTTATTTACAAAGGCGATTACGGTGAACCATCGTTGTCCAGTGAATATTGTCTAATCATTCATATAAACGATGAAAATGATTGTGCACCGAAATTTTCACGACGAAAATATGAATTTCGAATTTCGAATGCATCTGAATCGGGTTCGATCATTGGCCGTGTTCAAGCTTTCGATGAGGATTATTCACCGAAATTTCGATTGATTGAATACAAACTTCTTTCGAACGAACACGAAGAATTGATTCGTATCGATGCCAAAAACGGAACTTTAGTTTTAGTTCAACAACCTTCATCGATCATCGCAGTGAATCGTACGATCGTTGCATTTAATTCAGACAGACCATCATTATTCGATCAAATTGAAATTGAACTCATATTCTACGACGAATCGAACTGTTTGCCCATGTTTAATCAATCGATTTATATTTTTAACACAACCGAACACCAAACAATACCATACACACTCGGTCAAATCTATTTTATTGACTGTCAATTGTCATTTCTACCGATTGTTTCACAGATGAATTCGTTAATATCATTTCCTTTCGCCATTGACTCGTCAACTGGCAATATCAATGTCATTGCTGATCTCGATTATGAAACTCAATCACTCTATCAATTCGAACTTGAAATTTTCAATTCCGAGAGTCGAACTCGTGTTCATATTCATATTTTTGATATCAACGATCATTCACCGATATTCAACATATCACACGAACAATTCATTTTCATTTCACTGAATCATTTCGATGAACATTCGATTTTTATAACAAATATTCTCGCAACCGATGCCGATGATAATCTCAATGGTTTAATTAGTTATTATTTTGTTAATCAAGATCTGTACGCATATTTTCATTTGTTTGATAATGGTTCGATTATTCTTCACAATCCAATAAATATCTATTTGCCTGTTCGATTAGAAATCTATGCACGTGATCATGGCTATCCGAATCGATTGAAATCCGATAAAACAATTGTGATTTATGTATGTGATGATTTCAAACCGAACGAATGTTCACCAACAATTCTACGACGAAATTTCTATCTCGGCTCGATATTAATTATGATTTCGATAGCATCGTTTTTAATCGTTATTATGATTTGTATTTGTTGGAATTTATATTTAAAAAATCAATTGCAGAACAATCGATCAACGACAACGACGACGAGAACATTTACTTGTCGAATTGAGCCAAGAAATAATCGAAGTAATATATAGAACTTCTCTCAGGAAATGATCTAGTTTTGTATGTTTAGTGCTTTCGGATAGTATCTATGATGCTTTGCCAACAATGAATGTAATCAATCATAGATTTAAATAGTCGAATCTCCGGTGTAGACGTAGAACTGATAGACATGTCACGAATTAGTTTTTATTGTTTTATTGAATTTTGCGAAAAATAAAAGAGATTTTTGAACGATGACACGACAGATGTCATTGTTTTTATGTTTCGGATATTTTCTGTCCGTTCTTTACCTCGTTTTGTCATTTGGATCTTCGACATATATAGAAGTACCAAGTCTTTTTTTGGTCGAGAACATCAATGATGTCAATGCGACTTTTATTTAATCTAACAGCTAATCATCATCGTCGTTCGTTTGGACTTTGGAAAAATGTTCAATTAGCTTTCAAACGAACAACAACAACAACAGCAGCACCGATCAAAGCACCTCCGTCGATACGTACGAAGTTTTTCGTATTCATATTCAATGAGTAAAATCTTATATTTTACATTTTGCAGCTCCGCTTTCTCAAGGTGCCAAACAACGTATTGGCATTTGGTTAGCGTGGTCAGCTGGTATGACAGCTGGTGCTGTTGTTCTCGGTGGTGTGACACGTTTAACTGAAAGCGGTTTGTCAATGACAAATTGGCATTGGTTGAATGACATGAGTCCACCTCGAACACCTGAGGCTTGGCAACAGGAATTCGAACGTTACAAACGTTTTCCTGAATACGAACAAATGAATCGTGAAATGACATTAGACGAATTTAAGAAAATCTTTTACATGGAATTTGCACATCGCATGTGGGGTCGTTTGACAGGAATAGTTTTTGCTTTGCCGGCTGTACTTTTCTGGCGACGAGGCATGTTCGATAAAGCAATGAAAAAACGTGTGGTTTTCTTCGGTAGTTTACTCGGATTTCAAGGTGCTCTCGGTTGGTATATGGTTAAATCAGGTTTACACAAAGAAACATTAATCGACGGACGCGCTAGTGTCTCACCCTACAGATTAGCAGCACATCTTGGCACAGCATTCGTTTTATACTCTGGTTTATTATGGAATTCATTTAAGTACGACTGTGTTTTGTCTTCAATTAGTTAGTTATTCTTCTTCTTCTTCTTTGTTAGATATTTAGCTAGACCTGATGTTTATACGTCGACGCATGTTCCACGTAAATACGCCATAGCTGTACATGGTCTTTTATCATTGATATTTGTGACTGTTGTTGCTGGCGCATTTGTTGCTGGTCTTGATGCCGGTCTTGTCTATCCGACATTTCCAAAAATGGGCGATTATTGGATACCACCGGAATATTCCGATTTAAAACCCTGGTATCGAAATATCTTCGAGAATCCAGTTGCTGTTCAATTCAATCACCGTGTACTTGGTCTGACAACGACAGGTGCCGTTCTTGCGTATACATTGGCGTCATTTTCGGTTAAATTCGGTCATCGAGCAGCTATGGCAAGAAATCTTCTCGCAGGAATGGTCCTCGTTCAAGCAGCATTAGGCATCGGCACACTTCTCTATCATGTACCTGTGCCGATGGCAGCAGCACATCAATCAGGCTCAATTGCACTACTCTCGTTTGCTCTTTGGCTTGGCTATGTATTGAAACGTGTGCCGAAAATATAATATCGATCTTAGGCGAATTTTTTTCTACTGATGTTGAATAAAAAAAATGTTTGATTTTTGCGAAAATTTCAAACAGTATCAGTAAATGATTTTTATTTCTGATAAATATTAAATATATCCTTGATGAAAGAACAAAGATAAACACACTCATACCAAAGCACGAACCGTTCACGTTTAGTTAATATAAAAAATAGTTGGGCTTCATATTGAAAACCGAAAAAATAGAAGAAAAAACATCATTAAAACGCTAAGTATGTTTGTCAATGTCTAAAAAACATTTGTTTCTTTCGTAAGTTAAGTTCATTGTTTCAGGTTAGGATAAAGAAAGAAAATTTCTAAAACTATGAGAAGAAAAACTTCGAAATCGATTTGTCTACTCTAACATTAATCGCCGACTTCGAATGAGAAGATCATCGAGATCCGGATAGAGATACGATGAATAATAATATCTATGCCATGGTTGAAGTGTCTTCAACAAAAAAACTACAGACGAATCAATAATTTCATTGGCAACTTACATAAAAATCAAGATTTCGTCGAAGTGTATGAATAACTTTATCGCTGAGATCAGCAGCAGGCGTGTGTCGATATCGATATCGAAATGAGTCACGTTGTAATGTTGGACTCAGTAAATCACGTGATGCATAATTATCTATTCAGAGAAAGACGAAAATCAAGGATTTACATGAAAATATTGTTGTTGTCGTACCATCGTAATCGAATGATTGAGATAATTTCGGCGATGGTGAACGTGATCGTGATCGTGCTCGTTCGACCATCGAATTCAAGCTTCGACCAAGAACGGGCGATATCGATCGAGAACGATTGAGATTCTCTTCAATCGGCTGATACGTCGCTCGAGTCTCAGGTCGAGATAAAGTAAAATCATTGATGACTAACCCATCGTTGAGCACAACGTGAGATTTCGGTTTTCGACCGATGAGATTGTTATCAACCTAAACAAAACATTCGATTGCAAAGAAGCGAAGTTTTTCTATTCGATTTACATGTCGAACGACAAACGGCGGTCGTCCTTTGGTTTTATCAAGAGGCGTCACGAAATTAATATCTCTCTCAACGGCTAATTCACGGAGTTTCTCTTGAGTTTCACGGTTTGCATAATCATTTTTCACTGCAGAAGAGATCGTATGAGATGTTATTGAGCGAGATACACTTCCTGGCCGATAGGACGATTGAGTTTTCGCACCCGATCGTCGAGTTTTATTTGCCGACAACGATAAACCAGTGACATCATCAATCGATGGACTTGTACTAAATTCTAAACTTGGCGATATGCCCGGAAAGTCAACGGTTCGATTCAAAAGAATGTATCGCCGTAAGCCGGTATACTCGATCCGATCGGATGAATACGGATAAAGAAAATCTCGAGCTGTGGTTTCGTAACTCGCCAAGAGAATAGGCGATGGAACATCGTTTTGAATGAATTCAATGAGAACATGTTCGCCTAAATACCGTCATTTCGATTCAAAAAATTCATCAGAATTTTTTTTAAAAAAAAACCTACGTTCAAGACGCTCGAGAACATCGTGTGTGTCATAACAAAATTTGAAAGTCTACGAAAAACAAACGACTGAGTTTTGGTTTCAAAATGATCAAATTTTTTTTACTTTTTCGAAGAATAATTTTTGATCGACGTGCATCGGCAAGAACGACGGCATTAAGCGCGTGCGTTTATGCGAGCCGAGAAGGCAGATATTTACGTAGATATCACCAGTTTTAATCAAACGAGTACCAGGCGCATCGACACCATGAATGTTAAATTCAATGGAATATCGATAATCTTTACTTGCCGCTGCCATTTTTCGTTTTTTGTTGTTATTATTGTTTGATGTTCGTTGTTCGACAAGTAAAAGCAAAAAAAAGGTACAAGTACAAGTGTTTTATTACGACCGCAAGCTACGTGGGAAAGAAAAACAGAGGCAGGCATTTGGCATGACGATTTCGTTGGTTGTCAAGGCGATTTTTGTCCGATCGTGTTTGAAGAAACAATTGAGCAATTTGAGTTGGAGAATTTTATTTTCGAGAAATTTTTTATTGAAAATCGATGAAAATAAAAATAAAAAGCGTTATATGAAATTAGCGACATCTATAATGAATTCGATAGACTTTTGAAAAACATAAAAATAATTTATTGATTTGATTTTAACGAATTTTTTTTCGTCGGAAAATTTTTCATTTACACCGAAGACTAAATGAAGTATCCAATGGTGAATCACTGTCATATTAAAAAGAAAAAAAATATTTCTTGTTCATTCCTATGTACCTTTGTTTACTTCTCGAAGACATGATTTTTAATCTTAGCTTTTTTCTTCTTTTCACCAAACAACATTTTTGTATTTTAGTAGATTTTTTTTCCGAATAAAAAGAACAGAATGACAGATGATAAACTTGAAACATCCAAAGAACTCGATGTCTGGATCGAACAATTGAAAGAATGTAAACAACTCCAAGAGAATCACGTGAAATTTCTTTGTGAACAAGCTAAAGACATCCTATCCAAAGAATCCAACGTTCAAGAAGTCAAATGTCCAGTAACAGTCTGCGGTGATGTACACGTACGCTTGTGTTATGCTCGTTGTTTTTCTTTCGCATCTACTCTACGCGTTTCTAGGGTCAATTTCATGATCTCATGGAATTGTTTAAAATCGGCGGTGATTCGCCGAATACCAATTATCTATTCATGGGAGATTATGTCGATCGAGGCTATTATTCAGTTGAAACAGTCACTTTACTCGTTGCCCTCAAAGTTCGATACAAAGATCGAATAACTATACTCCGTGGTAATCACGAATCACGACAAATTACTCAAGTCTATGGATTCTACGATGAATGTCTGAGAAAATACGGCAATGCCAATGTTTGGAAGTATTTCACTGATCTCTTTGATTATCTACCGTTGACAGCCATTGTTGACAATCAAATATTCTGTTTACACGGCGGACTTAGTCCGTCGATCGACACGCTCGATCATATTCGAGCGTTAGATCGTATTCAAGAAGTGCCACACGAAGGACCAATGTGCGATTTATTATGGTAAAAAAAGAAGAAAACGACGTTTTGTTCGAGAAAAACAAGACTTTTGCAATTCTAGGTCCGATCCGGACGATCGTGGTGGTTGGGGAATCTCTCCTCGAGGTGCTGGCTACACGTTTGGCCAGGATATATCGGAGACATTCAATCATACCAACGGTCTTCAGCTAGTTTCTCGTGCACATCAATTAGTTATGGAAGGTCGGTCGAGAAAAAGCAACACTTCCGATGTCTAATTCTTCGGTTTTTTCCTTTAGGTTATAATTGGTGTCATGAGAAGAATGTCGTCACGATTTTTTCCGCTCCCAATTACTGCTACCGTTGCGGTAATCAAGCAGCCATCATGGAACTAGATGATTCATTGAAATACTCATTTCTTCAATTCGATCCGGCACCACGACGTGGCGAACCGCATGTCACGCGGAAAACACCCGAGTATTTTCTCTGAAACGGAGATTTTTAGGATAAATTCTTTGCTAAGCAATGCACATAGATCTGTTTGTGTGTCGATATATATACATATATTTTTCTTTTCTGTCTTCTCTAAGCAAACATCTTTTTGATTAAAAACCACGTCTCTCTCTCTCTCTCTTTCTTTCTCTTTTTTAATTAAAAATATTCAATTCAAACATTCTCTTTCAGAAAAATGTTTTTTTAAAATTGATTTGATCAAGAAAACAAAACAATGACTGTACAATCGAAAAGCGACGAAACCAAAGCAGGCCAATATTCATCGAAAGAACTCGATACCTGGATCGAACAATTGAAAGAATGTAAACCATTACAAGAAAATCATATTAAATATTTGTGCGAACAAGCAAAAGATATTTTATCGAAAGAATCGAATGTTCAAGAAGTCAAATGTCCGGTGACTGTTTGCGGTGATGTACATGTAAGCACATCGAAACTCGAGTATTTTGAGAAAAAATAACCTGAATTCTGTCGAAATTTTTTGAAAATCCGCCAAAAATTTTACACGACCGGTAATTTTCCTTTCTTTCAAGGGCCAATTTCATGATCTCATGGAATTATTTAAAATCGGTGGCAATGCACCGGACACCAACTATCTATTCATGGGCGATTACGTCGATCGTGGTTACCATTCGGTTGAAACTGTAACATTATTAGTCGCACTCAAAGTTCGATACAAAGATCGTATTACAATTCTTCGTGGTAATCATGAATCACGACAGATCACTCAAGTCTACGGATTCTACGATGAATGCTTGAGAAAATACGGCAATGCCAATGTTTGGAAGTATTTTACCGATCTCTTTGATTATCTTCCGCTGACAGCGATCGTCGATAATCAAATATTCTGTTTACATGGCGGACTTAGTCCATCGATCGACACACTCGATCATATTCGAGCGTTGGATCGTATTCAAGAAGTGCCACATGAAGGACCAATGTGCGATTTATTATGGTAAAAAAAGAAGAAAACGACGTTTTGTTCGAGAAAAACAAGACTTTTGCAATTCTAGGTCCGATCCGGACGATCGTGGTGGTTGGGGAATCTCTCCTCGAGGTGCAGGTTACACATTTGGTCAAGATATATCGGAAACATTCAACCATACCAACGGTCTGCAATTAGTTTCTCGAGCTCATCAACTGGTTATGGAAGGTACGAGATATTGACACATCTGTCTTTCTCATCGATTGACCGAACTTCTCGTCTTAGGTTACAATTGGTCACATGACAAGAACGTCGTTACAATATTTTCAGCACCGAACTATTGCTATCGTTGCGGTAATCAAGCGGCTATCATGGAGCTGGATGATTCATTAAAATATTCTTTTCTTCAATTCGATCCAGCTCCACGTCGTGGCGAAATTCAAGTAACACGCAAAATCCCTGACTACTTTTTATGATCGATACCAATTAGATTTTTGTTCTCTCTTATATATATTACATGCGTGCTGATCAATAAATGAGTTTGTGTGTGAGAGAGAGAGGAGAGACGAGAGAGTGCAAGAACCTTTATGTCATTGACACATTTCTTTATTAATACAAAAAAAAAACTTCAAGCAAAAAAAAATAAACGTCTCTTTTTTTCTTCATGTTGGGTTATTGAGTTCGTCGACCATCTTTTCGATGTGTTCGATGATGTTTGCTGTGATCTGTCGGCAATGATTGAGTATTGGAATCGTACGAACTGTTATCGAATGGTGATGCATGAGAATGAGCTAAAAGACTTGTGGAACGAGGATGTTTCAATGATGTTCGTTTGCGTCTCAAATGAACGGTGCTTTCAAGAAACTCTTTTTGTTGTGATGTCAGTTCTTTTTCTACGGTTGTTGATGATTTCGGACTAGATGAGTTGAATTTTTTAAATTCAGGTAAAAGTGCTTCGACATCGTCGGCTAAATCTTGAATTGATGCAACGAGATTGAATCGTTGTCGACTTTGATAGCGAATAGTTTTCTCATCATCATGACTGTTTTTATAATCACCAGTCCATTTCCAATATTGTCCAAATGCCGTCCAATCACGGGTCGATATCAACTGCATATCGTACTGAAAATTTTCTCGATAATGCCGTCGTGCATCATCAATATACGTTTCCAATAATTGTTCTTCCCATGTGCCTGACAAACGATGGAGAATATCGTTTAAATTCGTTGCATAACGACATGTCGCATAACTATCAAGATTCCATTCGACAACAAGATTGCCATTGGTTATACCGACGAGCACATCGTGTTTGTGTTGACGAACCAAACGTAAATATTGGCAGAGAAAATTGTACGGCACAGGACCGCGAACAAGACGAATGCAGTTTTTGTCATGATGTGAATTGACCGTTTTTATTAATTGACCAATGTTCGATGTTTGACTCGAATGAAGATACAATTCGACATTGGTTTTCTGTTGTTGAAGCGAATTAGCAATGAGGGAATATCGACCAGGATTATTCATTTTAAGAAAAACATTGTAACCGTCTTCATCGAGACATTCGACAAAATCACTGCTTGTCTTTTGATGTTCGGCTGTACGATGAATACGTTGGGCACGAAATACTGAGCCTTGATTATAGATTTTACTCGACCAATGTGTATCAGGATAGTAGCCTTTAACACGATCACGTGACATGAATAAAACCGAACATTTATGTTCCGTAGCGAACTCAATTAAGTCTTCGAGATTAGGAAATATTCGAGCACATCGTTGACCGTCACGAACGAATTCAAATAAACCTATAGATCATCAATTTAATTGTTATTGACGCACGTTCTTGTTTTTCAAATTTACCTTTGAATAATTCTGTAGCAGCAAATGTACAATGTTTGGGATAGACTTCGAATAATGGACTTTTGTCACTTTCATTTTGTTTCAACGGTGTAAACAGAAGTTTATTTGAAACATTTCGATCGAAAAATAATATTGTTTGATTATGATCTTGGTCCGTTTTCGAAAATGTGATTAATAATGGTAATTGATTCTCAGTATGTTTTAAAATATGTTTGACTGAACTATATGCATCACTCCAAATACATTGAGAAAGTATTGTTTTTTGAAGATGTGCTTGTTCTTCAATATGCAATGTTTGCGACATTGATAGGTTTGTTTGTTAAACAAAAACAAAAAATTAGTCGTCTAGATTCGACATTATACGCTCGAATGACTTCATGAGACAATATTTATGACTATTCAGGTGTAAAAGAGAAAAAAGGTAAATAGGAAATAAATAATAAAAAATGTTGCTATAGGTAAAATGTGTGATTCATTATAACGATGTGTGAAAATCATGTTTTAATTAAAACATTTTATTTCAATTTTTAGATTCCTTCGCAACTATCAAGACGAATTGTGCCTTGACATGAGCACACGTAAGGGTATTGATCCATAGTTGTACGAACACAATCACCAGGATAACAATCCAAAGGACATTCTGAAATAATGAATAAACGTATAATTCGAATAGGAGATATTTTTGATAGCATACCTTCGAGAACATTCAATATCTCACATTGATCACCTTGGTATTTATTAGGACACATGCAAACAAATGAATCTGCATTTTGATAACAAGTACCGCCGTTATAACAAGGACTATCAGCGCAAGTCAATGGAACTACGAAGAGAAATGAGAATGAATATATTTTTTGAAGAAGATTATTATTGAATTACTTCGAGTTTCGCATTGATCACCGGTTATACCTCGAGGACATACACATGTATAAGTTTGATTTTGCGAGATACATGTGCCATTATTCATACAAGGCGCAGAATCACAAGGATCATATGTACCATGTTCACAATATCGACCTGACGTTTCTCTCGAGCAAAGACACATTGCATTTCCTTTGTAATTGTAGCAGAGACCATTGTTCAAACAAGGTGATGGACTACATGGGTCTGAGAGGTTCATTTTAGTTGAACAATATGTATCTGTATAGCCTGAAGGACAGATACAATACGGAATGCCATTGGCAGCAGCTGCACAGGATCCACCATTTTGACAATATGCTTGATAAGTTTCACAGATGTTATGTTGAGTTATATTTCGTTCACAATACTGTCCAGTGGCATATTCTGGACAAATACAAAATGCTGTATTACCTAAATCGACACATTGGCCATTATTCATACATGGATTTTGTGAGCATACATCGGCTGAGAATAAATCAAAATAGTGAAAGAAAAGAATAACATTCGTTTACTTGTATTTGGACGTTCGATTACATTCTCACAGATTCGTCCATAGTATTCACTTGGACAGATGCAGAAAAAACCTCCTTCAACTGGTGAAACACAACTAGCACCGTTCAAACATGGATACGAAGCACAATTTCCTTAAAAAAATCATTCAAATAAAATCATTCGAATAATAAATCCATGAATTCATTTACGTTTATCTTCTGGTATAATATCGAGACATATTTTACCGGAAAAACCCGGTGCACAATTGCATTTATAACACTCTTCACTAGTTGATCTTTCGCATGTACCATTATTTTGACATCGAATGTAATCACACATATTTACTAAACAAAACGATGCTTCTTTTTGTCTTTAAAATTAAAATTCGTTCATACAATCAGGATATTGACATTTCTCCGGTTTATTTTCAGTAAACGAACCACCAGCATTGACCGTGAGTAGCACTGTAGCTACTATGAGAAAACCTTGAAACAGATGCATCGTCTGAAAAATATTATTGAATTGCGAAAAGGTATTCAATTTATATGATAGCTCATGAGATTAAAATATTTATAGATTTTTTTGCAAAACAATTATTGCAGATTAAAGTATAGGCATGACTTTGAATTATTGAATTAGGAATTAGAAATATGACTAATTAAATCAAACTCACGGTTGGTTTATTTCGAAGAAGGAAAAAAAGATCTTTTTTTAAAGACAAAAAGATGAATCAATGTCTTTTCATAATGTTTGATTATTTTCCACAGCTCGATGGAGTTACAGCACCATTACACATACAAGCATATGCATTTTGAGCAGCACCAGTTTTAATACAATAGCCAGGTGAACAATCTAATGGACAGGCTAAAATTTCACGACGAGAAACAAATTATTCATAGATTTGAAGAACAGTAAGTCTTTACCAGCATCAGATGTTGGTTTTGGTGTGTCACAATTTGTACCAGTATACATGCTATTACTTCCGCAGAAACAGAAGTATGAATTGCCAGTTGTATAGCAAGTAGCACCATTTTTACATGGTTGATTAGCACAAGTGATAGCCGCTATATGAATAGATACACGCCTTTGTTTTTTTTCCTCAATGATAAAAATAAAGATACATACAGCCGGCCGTAGTTGGTTGAGTTGTTGTAAATACTTTTGCTTTATCACATGTGTCACCGGTGTAATAGGGTGTACAACTACAGATAAAACTGTCTTCAAATTTATAGCATGAACCACCATTCAAACATGGATTCGAAGCACAAGCACTGATTGCTTTAAAAGAAAACGAAACCAAAGATGATTTGTCTCGTTTAATTTCAAAGTTCAAAGAAGAAGAAACTAACTCGATTGAGTTACTGGTGCAGATGTAGTCGATGGAAGTTGTGAGGCACATGTTTGACCTGTATATCCTGGTTTACATAAACAGAAATATGAATTACCATTGTTGAAGCATTGAGCACCATTTAAACATGGACGAGATGCACAACTGTCTAAAAGTCAAAGATGAATCTTTGATTGAATATAATTCGTTGTTGTCTCTTTACTTCCTTGAGATGAACCTGAAGTTGTTGTTGTTGGATATGTTGTTGTTGAAGGTGTTATTGTTGAAGATAATGTTGTTGAAGGTGTTATTGTTGAAGATGTTGTTATTGGAGGTGTTATTGTCGGAATTAACATATCGCAGATTTCTCCTGTATATCCGGCTGGACATGTACAAGATTCAACGCCGTTATTCATTCGACAGACACCACCATTGAGACAAACATTTATAGGGCAAGTACCTTGACAAAAAAAAACACGGAACTATTTTTATATTTCTTTCCGAATAAATGCTTACTACTGTTGATATCTGTTTCGCAACTTCTTCCCGTCCATCCAGCAGTACAACCGCATAAATAATCATTGCCAACGACTGTACATGTAGCTCCATTTTTACAAGCAGCCTCTGGTGCTACTGCACAAATATGTGTAGCTAAACAAAAATCATCGATAGGAATTAAGATGTGAATTTATGAAACAACAAAGATCATTTACAGAAGACAGATGTTTCACAATAAAGACCAATGAAATCATTGGGACAAACACAAGCATAGGCACTGGGACCTTTTTGTTCACAACGACCACCATTTTGGCATGTAGCACCGCAATTAGCCTCTACAAAAAACAAATCAATCATCTTTCCTATTCGAATTATTTATTTGCACATACCTGCAGCTATTTCTGTTTCACAATATGAACCTGTATAACCAATTTGACATTGGCATCGATAACATTCTGAACTATTCGCATCTTTCAGACAAGTTCCATTTCCACAAGTAACAAATGAACAAATATCAACTAGAATAGACATTTTTAATGTTGAAAAAGCTCGATGAATTCTTGTAACTCACTGTCTGGTACTTGACATTGACCATAGATCGTACCAATATGTACGATTGATAGAACGATAAAAACAATTGACCATTGCATCGTGATCGTATTTATCTATTTTTCTTTTTCTCTCAATGATATCTCATTGAAAATCAAGTGTATTTATACTCAACCGACTTGTGTCATATTCCACTAATGAAAAAAAGGATTAGTTCGAGAGAAAATCAATTAATTTCCTCTTTTTTTTCGAAGGGCGTTTTATCTTGTATCCCTGACATTGAAACACAATTCAAAACACAACAAAACATACCGTCATAATATCTATTTTCATTTAGTTTAATTCAATGTAGGCGAAAAATCAATTTCAAATAAAAAAGGAAGAAAAAACGAAACGTTCTAGTTTAATTTCATTCGGTATAAACAAGAAATATTGTTACTGTGACATAGGCATCCTGTGTTTCTTTCGATATTGTCAAATGTCGATCCCATTTCACATCCCAAAGGCATCGACTGACGACACGTAAATCTTGTCCTTGTTTTTGTCCGATTGAAGCTTGAACAACACATTTATAACGTTGAAATGGTAGTTGTTTAATTTGTGAACGAACAAGTTCAGCAAGACCAACGGAAAATTGTTTGCCTTGTTTGGGATCATATTTATAATTAGCAACGGCGGATTCGATCGCACTTGTTGCTATACGACGTAAACGACCGATATCAACTTTATTTTCGTTTGTTGGTTCCAATCGATAGGTATTTTCATAACGAATCAGTCGACGATCATAACCAGCTCGAGGTATCGACGTACGAGATGATTGACGACGCGTACGTGCAGGAATATTTGCACTTGCCCCACCTGCTTGCCCAGAATTTCTCGGAAGCGAAACACGAGGCTTTGAACTACGTTTCTCCGTGCCAAGAGCATCGGTTAGTTTTTCTTCGGTTACTGTATTCAAATCAGTCATGTTTCGTTTCTAACACAACTCAAATGAACCATTATCTTTGATTTTCTGTTGCTAGATCATTCATATGTCAAGTATCTAATGGATTTTATTCAATTTCTTTCTCTAAAGAATAGAAACTTACACAACAACACATGCACACACACACACACACAAAGAAAAGAAAAAAAAAGAAAAGCAACATTTATTCAATTTCTAATGTATTCTCTGTCTGTTCGCCTTTTTCCTTTAATGTTTTATGCCTAGAGCTTGTTCTATCCAATAAAGAAAGTTTATCTAATGATAAATCGTTAAATTCGGAAAACGAGTGCGAAGAAAATCGATCGTTTGTCTATCGACAGCTGGATTGTGCGTTAAATCTAATGTCTTCAAATTAATCAACGTTTTCTCTTCGAATAACTTTCGAATTCCATCCGATGTCAATTGATTTTTGGATAGATTCAATGTTTTCAATTGATCAAGAGTCAATTTAATTAATTCATCGATAATTTCATCAGTTAAATGATTTTCTTAAAATACACATCTATCAAGATAAAAGAAAAAAACAAACTCAAATTCAACGATTACCTGACAAATTAATCGAATAGATAAACATGAAATTTTCGAAAATATTCAAAAGAAATTTCATTTGATTCGTTGGTAAACTTAATCGTTGAAATGCCAGATGATGTTTATCGAAAAATAATTTCAAAACTAAACGAATATTCGAATAGAGAAATGAATTTCTCTCGCGACAGAAATTCTCATAGATTAACAATGGATTTTTCTCGATATAAATCGCTTTTATCTCCGATTCATCATTTGGTAAAGCGAATTGAATTGTATCGCTTTCGGATAGACCTAATTCCCAATCTTCACGATCGTATAACGTCACAAAACAAGCACATATATGAAAATTATCATATAAACGTTTGATAATTTGATAGCGAAGATTAGTGATCGTATCAGATGATGATCTAAATTAAAATCGAATCGAAAGGAGTTTTGCTTTTTGAAGTTTAATACATCGGTATGCGAAGTTTTTGTTGTTCGGTTGTTGTTGTTGTTGGATGATTTGTTTTGATTGTACAACGAATAATTCGAACGATGTTCGATTCGGATGTAGCTGATGCTTGTCGAGATCGAGCTGGTGTTAGAATTTGAAACGATAAATCATTAGGAATAATATCGATAACTTCAAGTTCATCATCAGTTATTGTTCGTTGACGTTTTCGATTGTCACATTCGTTGATCAGCCAAAGATCATCATCGAAATCCATGGGTTCATATTTTTGTATCGAACGAACACGTTTTTCTTTTGTTAAATTTCGATTTCGTAAATGAGATCGATTACGAAATGAAATTTGTTTATCAGCGAAATCACTTTGACCGATTGTTTGTATGCGATACATGGGCTCATCTTCTACAAAAGAAAACAATAAATGTAATCGATAGAAATCAAATTATGTCACACTTTGAATTGTGCTTAGAAGTAAATCTTTGAATTGATGAAATTTTCTCCAATCATCAATTGACATACTCTTCTCGTAATCAACTAGATAGTCCACAGCTGTATAACCCTAGAAAAAAAAGGAAAATCGAAAAAAACAAGAAATTTCTTTTCAAATATTCGAACATTTTTCGTTCGAATATTGGCTTTGGCTCCGTAGGTTAACAATAATTCGATTAAGTCTAAACATCCATGATAACATGCAATTATCAATGGCGTTAGACCGTTATTTGTTCGAGCATTGATATCGACGTTTTCATCGAGTAAATGACGAACAATTTCGAGATTTTTGCTATCGACAGACTTGTGCAATGGTGTCCAACCATGACAATCAGGAAGATTAACGTTATTCTAAAGAAATCTACGAATGAATTTGAAGTCAAAATCAAAGAATGATTCGAACATCTATGGGAATCAATTGTTGAATATTACGAATCGAATTTATTCGATCTTCTTCAATGAAATCATTTGAACAACGTAAAATTTCACTGTAATTCTCTTCATTAATCACTGGTCGAATATTCGCCATGAAATCTTCGAATTCGTCATTTAAATATATTCTCGAATCACGTATTTTCATTGCAAATATCAATGCAACTGCTTTTCTCTATCAACAAAAAAATCATTTTCATATTTGACTAAATCAATCGTAATTTATTCATCTACAGTCAAATTCTCTTCATTAGTCGATCGAACGAGTGTTAACACACGTTTAAATGTTCGTATTCGTGATTCAATATCAAGTTTTAATCGATATTCACATTTAATTATTTCACAAAGTGAATATCCTTGCTAAAATCAACAACAATTACGTATGATTTCTTAAAACAACATTATTATATAACAACTTCAATATCACCCGACACTCCTAAACCAATTCGACAGCTCATTTCTCGTCGAAAATAATCAATACTCAATTGCCATTCTTTCAAATCTTGACAAATACTTCCTAGTGACGAATAAATCGTTGCCATTTCTAATTCGTTCAAATTTAAGTCTTGCGCATGTTTCAACTAAGAAATACAAAACAGATGAATATAATTAATTATTCGATCAAAGACTGACTTGTTTGAGATAGTAAAGTTTACTCCGTTCGGGTCGACTGAGACACGCATAAGTATCTGCACATTTTTCTGCGAGAGACATTTTTCGAATGAGATCTGATTCCGTTTCATAACGATCTTCTAGACCGGTTAATAACCTCTGAACTAGAAACAAAAAATTATCTTTTAATATAATCGAGAAACATCAGAAGACCATTGGCTAGATCTTGCATAGCGTTTTCTTTGATTGAATGATCAGATTTTTTAAATCGATAGATTTTCAAAAGATAATATTTCGCTTGTTCGTATTCATCGAATGAAACAAGTGTCTACATAAACAGATAATCAAACGTTTCAAAGAGAAGCGCGAGAGAGTCGAAATTACTTGAGCCATATCGTATAAACACGAGAGATAATCATTGGTATTTTTCGTTAATTCAGCATAGTGAATTGCATTTTTGATTGTTGCAAGAATTTCTTTTTTATACTGTAAATAATTCGGTAGACTGAGATAAAAACAAGATAATGACGAATGAACACGAGCTAATTCTTGATAGAGATTATGTTTTCTATTCAAACATAAAACACTAGACTCCTTTCTTTAGCTACATAAAGTGACTTACTTAGCAAGTTCAATAGCATTTCGAATGTATTGACTATAGGATTTGAGAGTTACATCATCTTGATTATTGTTTATATATTTCTCACCCAATGCATTAGCTAAAGTTAAACGATGATGAATTTAGTTTTTGGTCAGTTTTTGTTTCTTACCAATGTTGATATAACTTCGAACTCGTCGTAAAGCTAGATCATTTTCAATATCTTGTCGATCTTTATTTCGAATGAATGTTCGTTCTCTATTTTGAATTTCTAATTGATTAATAATTTCTAAACTTTTTTCTGCTGCTTCGAAACTTTTTTCACGTAGACTCCTGGGTAATTCATCACATTGTTCATCATACAAGATATCATCTTGTAAATAACTAAACCAAAGCCAATACATATAAGCTAAACACGCATAAGCTTGTTCTAAACGTTCGTTATTCGAATATGTCTTTGCTAGAGTTAAGAATTTCAAATGATATTTTTCACTAATTGTAAATTGATTTTTATAGAGATAACATTCGGCCAGAAATCGATAGCAATAAAGAATATCATCGTGTAAATTTGCTTGTTCACTTTCATGCAATTCAAGTTGAAAATATTTTATAGCTTGATCGTAGTTTCCAATCGAACGATATGCTTCTGCGATTTCATGATAGATATTAATGTTTTCTTTCGGATTATTTCTCGTATCGATACGATCGAGTTTTTTAAGAAGTTCTATTCAACAAAACAAATATTTCTCTTTTTTCTACACGAAGAAAAAAACTTGATTAGATATACTTTGAATTTTTCTCTCATCCATTTTAATTAAATAGTAAAAACCCTCGTTTTTTACTCTTTCCTGTCCGTTCGTTTCAATTGGTCTAAGAACTATTCGATAAGAATTCGATTATTACTAATCTTCATGTAGAGGGAGTTTATTTTCACAAAACAATTAAAAGTTCTGATTTTCGTAATTCACATTGGACGACAATGTTGTTGTGTTTATTGGTGGAGACTAGAAAATTAGAAAATAGAAAAGATTATTGAGGGAGAAAAAAACTGCTTACGATATCTTCTATGACACCGGCTTGTCGAGCGTGTGAGACTAGAGTTTGAGAGTCTTCTAATTGAGAACCATATCGAGCGACATACTCGGCAGGATTTGCTAATTGAACGCCGAGATTTTCAAATCGACGAACAATTTGAGTTTTAGGTTGTTCATAACTATGAAAAAAAACGAACTAAGAAAAAAAGATATGCGTGAGAGGAGAAAATTTACTAGATAATAATATTTCGTGGTTTTTGTACTGCTGGTGGTGGTGCACGTTGAACAATGACACGACGTTTTTGTTGAGCTCGATAGGGCAACCAACGTTCGACGATGATATCACGTGGTTTAGGTGGAAACGGTGGTAAACGTTCGATGATAACTGAACGAGGAGGAACCAGAGTTGGAGGAAGCATTTTCGTAATAACTGAAAAGATAAAAATCTAATTAAACATGAAATTCATCGATGTAGATCGTTGTACCCTGTGTGCCGACAGTTGGTGGCAATTTTGGTGGTGCCTCACGAATAACAAGTGGTGGCAAAGTTGGAGGAGGTGGTGGACGTTGTCCTACATAGTAACAAATAATAATAATCGAGAGAATGAAGGCTGACTTACGGATGTAGAGAGGAGGTGGTACTGGTGGTTGAGGTGGACGTACTTCTTTGATAATCAAAGGCTAAACACAAAATTAAAGCAATTTTTTTTCTTGTTAATTTCCACGATATAATATACGCCTGGCGGTGGCAAAGGTGGTGGTTGTAAAAACTTAACATATACTCGTTGAGTGTATGTTTGTGTCGGACCTTGAGCAGGTCGACGTAGAATTTGTGGATTAGGATCTTGAAATAATCGTCGCGCATCAGAATTTTCCTGATAGATCGTCGATGACTGCTGATTAGACATGTTGTCTATTTGCGTGCCTTTTCGAAATCAATCAAATTTTAAATATAAATTCTGTCAATATCAATAAAAACGATCAAAGTCGAGCTAATGCGTGTAATTATCGTATCTGTCTCTACGCTCAATGTACATAGAAAACAAAAAAAAAGTACATTAACGTACTACAACCAATGTAAACAAGGACATAAATGATTATTCTTTTTTTTATTAGTTCTTTATATTATCCTTGAAAACAATGTTAGGAAAAAAAATGAAATTTGTATCGTCTATCGTACGTATTCGTTTATTTGAAAATTATGAGACAAATAAAAATATTCATAAAAATAATTGGAATATTCATGTGCATCGTTTGTGCTCGATTTTGAAATGCTTTAGCTGCTGCTTCTTTATTCCCACATTTTTCACAGCAAATATGTCGTGTATAAAGTGCTAAAGTGCCAGTATCACCTGATTTTGGACATTCTCGATTTGCTTCACAGAGAAAGTCATCTTCCCAATTGATACATTCTTCAGGCGGACGTGGATCTTTATTACTTGATTTTAAATCATCGATATCTCGAGATCCTGCGCAGAAACCATCTAACTTTTGAAAATCATCTACTATTTGCTCTTTTAAAACGGCAGGATCGAGTGTCGATTTAGACACACATTGATCACGATAGCAAATCGAATCTGGACCACAAGTTGAGCCAGGCAACATTGGAGTAAATTCGAATTTTACTACAATTGAAAGCTGTATCATTTTTTTGTTCTCCTCATTCGATTACTTTGAGAATCTTTATCTTTAGTTTGAAAATATAAACAACGACTACCGACAGTTGATTCCGAGTATAGATAGTCGGCATTTTCTCCCATAGCTTGTTGATTTGCTGTAATGATTTTTGCTTGTTGATCATTCGTCATTTCTTGTCCAGGTAATGTCGAATATTTATTCTTATTAATTTTATAATCGTCTGGTTTATTGAATAAACACGGAAAATCACAAATCTTTTTATTGATCCAATCGTTGTCACACCGTGTCCAACGTGCTCGTTCGTATGATGTTGTGTGTGATAATGTCAAGACCGACATCATACTATCTGTAAAACATGATGTGTTAACTTGATGGACAAGACCTAATTGATGGCCCATTTCATGAGCAAGATAGAATGCAGCATTTTGATATGGAAGTAAATAGAGAATTTCTTTTAGTAAAAATTAGTTTGCTTATTTAGTTGTTACCATGGAAAGTCTCGGCTTACTATATTTTGATTGGCACATTCCTCCGAGTTGTGCATAACCTTGAGCACCATAAGGTCCTTCCCAAGGTTGAAACGAAAGTAGAACAACGGAATCATATCTATGTAAAAACAAATCGATTCTTGAAAAAGATAACTTCGAAATTACTTTTCATAATTAGTAATCAGAGGTCTGATACGATCCTCATATGCATCTGGTTCCTGTGATTTGTCGTCAACAACTGTTAAAAATTCTATTTTTGAAACAATGATTTCAATTCTAATATCAAGATCGTTAGATGATTGAAAAACCTACAGCATACAAAAAAGACAATTGTCTTTTATGTGATCTTTCGTTCTTTACGATATTTGCTGTATCGACAATTGTCTGTACATATTTTTCATAAGTCATTTCGGATAATGTCGGAAAATATCTTTTATCAATAACAAATAATGTTTCTACAAAAGCATAGTATCGTTGGCAATGAACGAATGAAAGAAACAATAATTCTAATATAAATATTGCAGATTTCAACATAATAGCAACACGAACTGAGAGATTCAAAGTATTTTTTTTACAACTGAAACATTTCAGCGCTAAAAATTTCTTTTCGTTCACGTACTTCTCAGCTAATAACAAGGCATTTTCGTGTCAGGTTTATGTATATGTCACAGTAAAACTTAAAATTTAGGACAATTTAAAATTTTCCTAGACCAAATTCAAATCTTGCTAAATTTCTATTTGAACTGGTTATTTTTTAGTACTAATTAAAATTTTAGTTTGCTCTAGGAGAATTTAAAATTTTAATTTTTCCTAGAACAGCTTAAAATTTTGATTCGTTCTATAGTAGAATTTTAAATCGGCCTAGACTAAAAACATGAACATCACATTTTAATTTGTACTATAGGAAAAACTAAAATATTTTCTTGGATTAATGACATTCCTTTATTATTACATTTCGAAAAGCAAGAAATTAAACTAAAGATTTGAACATGGATTTGTTTT
>Ga0209930_1000611_pt1 | contig 78151 bp, 86 predicted proteins | sample ThiBiot_500_biof_2_FD_183948 | JGI IMG/M metagenome (GOLD analysis project Ga0209930, IMG submission 183948) | Wastewater bioreactor microbial communities from Cape Town, South Africa - Thiocy_cont_500_biof (SPAdes) | ecosystem: Engineered > Bioreactor > Thiocyanate-remediating >...
CGTCGTTCACGACCCTGCAGACTCAATTTCGAAAACACCGGACTCATTATTGATGGGACCGGCCTCAAAATCACTCAAACGGCACAAAAAATTCGAACTACCGAACGAGCCAAATGTTCCATAAGATAGCTTATGCGAATCTATTTTCATACGAAATATCAATTACTTAATGTCTCTGCTGTTGCTCCCCCCATAAGATTGCAGTTTGTCCCGATTGGCCGTCGCGACACACCACATAAGGCCGTCGCGGTCTTGGCGGCGAAGTGAGCAGGCACTGCCGGATGGCGTTTCACGCGTGAGTCCGGCAGACGTTTCCTCGACTTCCCGGCTTGATCCTCGGTGAGGGCGGCGGAAGATATGCTGACCAATGCCAAGTGAGTTGGCGAAACGGCACCAAGGATCGGCTGCAAGCTCGCTTCGCCGCTGTTTGCGTGCGGACGGCCGATGGACCACCTCAGCGGATCAAGGACATGGGCCAGCAGCATCTTCCTGAGAACGAAGCCTGGCTCATCGTGCGCCGCAGCCATTCCGGACGTCATGGCCTCGTCGGGGTTCGTATCAGGACTCACTCCTTGGTACGATTTTCGTCCTGGGCCTCGAAGACACGCTGCGCATAACTTTCGAGCAAAGCTTCGCAATCCTTCAACTTCTTCTCCGCCTCCGGCGCGAGGGGTGCGCCGTAGAAATCGAGTTTCTTGATTTTCTCGAGCCAGCCTTGAAGCTTTTTGAGATCAGTGTCCTCCTCCTCAAGTTCGGCGTACGTGAACTTGTTGATGGAAAACTCCTTCGCTATCTCTTTCTCAAAGCCCGCGCAGCGCCCGAGGAATTCACGGTACTGGTCGTCCCGGTCGGCCTTGAAGCGGTCGACGACTTTCTCCTCTTGGCCTTTGTCGAGCGCAATCGTCTCCAGAATGACCGCCTCGCCACCCATCTCGGCAACTTCGTTCTCGACCATCTTCAACTGCCGAACATGCGTGTCCGTCTTCGGCAGCAGGCAGACACCGTTCTGAAGATAAACCGCACCCATGCCTTTCAGGCGACGCCATAGCGCTACCCGTTTGGCGCCCGGCTCCGCGGGCACTTTGTACGTCAGAAGCAGCCAATTAAGTTGTGACATCGCTACAATATAATGATACTACCGTTACAAATCAAGCGGAACGACTTCGACATGCACCCCTCCTCCAGCGTCGTTTACTGCCGCGGTCTAACGAAAGGGTTCGGCTCCGGCCCAACCGCCGTTCGGGCGTTACGGGGGGTCGATCTCGACGTCAAACCCGGGGAGGTCTTGCTGATTATGGGGCCGTCGGGATGCGGAAAGACGACCCTGCTCTCGGTGATCTCGACCCTGCTCGACCCCGATTCCGGGACCTGCGAGGTACTGGGACGGGATCTTGCGCGAATGACACCGCTCGAGCGTGCACGCTTTCGCTGTGCAACGGTCGGGTTCGTCTTTCAAAGATTCAATCTCCTGCCGGGTGTCTCGATCCTCGACAACGTCACTGTCCCCCTTCTGATCGGCGGCCACGCCCGCAAAGATGCCGAAAGCAGATCGTTCAAGATTCTGGGCGAACTGGGTCTCCGCGATCGCACGTCGGCGTCACCCAACGAGCTGAGCGGAGGCCAACAGCAGCGCGTCGCCATCGCCCGCGCCCTCGTCCATAACCCGAAACTCATCGTATGCGACGAACCGACGAGCGCGCTTGATCAAACGACGGGACAGATGGTGATGGAAACGTTGCGTGACCAGGCTCGACAGACCGATCGCGCGGTGATTGTCGTGACCCACGACGCACGCATCATGGACTACGCAGATCGGATCGTGCGGATGGAAGATGGGGCCATTATCAGCTGCAAGGATGCAACCCAACCGGAGATGCCGTCATGATCGGCAAATACGCATTGCCGGCGCTGGCGGTCGTGGGCCTTGCCGCCGCCGGCGTCGAAATCCTCACCGGTGAACATCAGCCCGCCTATTCGGCACCGGTTGCACGCTCGGTTGAAGCTCCCTTCGCCTCGAACGTAGCGGGTACGGGTATGATCGAGGCCAGCACCGAGAACATCGCGATCGGAACGCCGGTCTCAGGCGTTGTTGCAAGCGTGCTGGTGAGGCCTGGCACTCATGTCCGTGCGGGGGAGGCCCTCTTCAAAATCGATGATCGCGAATTGACAGCCCAATTGCTACCGGCGACTGCCCAGGTTGGTGAAGCAGAGGCGACGCTTGCCAGGGACAAGGATGTCCTCGACCGCGGAGAAGCCCTGTCAAAGGCCAACGGGGGTGCCATCAGCGTCGAGGAGTTGCGACGGCGCCGCTTCGTGGTCGCGATCGATCAGGCAACATTGGATCGCACAAAGGCCGACGTCGAGCGTCTCAAGATCCTGTTGTCGAGATACACCATCACAGCCCCGGTGAATGGACTCGTGATGCAGGTGAAAATCCGCGTTGGCGAATTCGCAACTACCGGCGTACTTGATCCCCCGTTGATGGTCCTGGGCGGCGATGCGCGGCTCCATGTCCGCGTGGACGTCGACGAACAACAAGCCTGGCGGGTCAAGCAGGGAGCGTCCGCAGTCGCCTTCGTCCGCGGCAACCCGGATCTCAAGACCTCGCTGCAGTTCGAGCGGCTGGAGCCGATGGCGGTGCGCAAGGCGTCCCTGACAGGCGAGAGCATCGAGCGGACCGACACGAGGGTACTGCAGGTGCTCTACAGCTTTGATCCGGCCGCGCTGCCGGCCTACGTGGGGCAGCAACTGGACGTTTTTATCGACGCATCACCCGACCAGCGCATCGCAGATGGGGTTCGATAGGTGCTGCGCCTGGGCATGCGGATGCTGATCGCCGACCGGGCCAGATATCTGGCCCTGCTGTTCGGCATTGCCTTCACCGCCTTTCTGGTCTCCTTCGCCGCCTCCTTTTTCTGCGGGTTCATGACGCGCAGCTTTGCACTGATCGCGGAGAATCCCGCTGCGGACGTATGGGTCATGGACCCGGCAGTCGTGACGCCCGAGCAGACCGTGAACATGCCTGGCGCCACCCTGAACAGGGTCCGCAGCGTCGATGGCGTGTCGTACGCGACACCGCTCGTGCTCGGCTCTTCGGCCGTCCGTTTCGGCAACGGCCGGATTCAGGTCTTTCAGATCATTGGCGTCGATGATGCCACGCTGGCTGGAGCGCCTCCGCTCGAGGACGGCCTTTCGCAGACGGTGCTTCATCGCCCTGATGCCGCCGTGGCCGCAGCGGGCGGCACGGAGGGCAAGCTGGGGACTCCGGCGCGACCAAGCGACCTTTGGCCGACGGATGGCCCCCATCTCGACGTACCAACCCGGCAGATCAATGCCGGGGACGAAGTCGTGGTGAACGGGCACCGCGTCAAGATTGAGGGCGTCGCATCGGCCTTGCCGCGCTTCCCGCCGCGGCCGCTCCTCTACATGACGTTTGCCAATGCTTCCCGCGTTCTGCCGCCCGAACGGCGCATCCTGACCTTTGTACTGGCGAAAGCCAAACCCGGCATTGATGCACATGAACTCGCTGCGCACATCGAGGCATCGACGGGCTTGCGCGCGCGAACTGCGCAGGATTTCCGGTCCGACACCGTCTGGTGGTTCCTGCTAAACTCCGAGGATGTCGGTGACGTCGCCTCGATGCTGGTGCTGGCCATGGCCGTCGGCTTCGGGGTCGCGGGTGTGATGCTCTACATGTTCACCCATGCGAGCCTCAACCAGTATGCGGTGCTGAAGGCGATGGGCGCGACATCGAAGATGTTGATATCGATCGTCTGCGTTCAGGCCGGCTTTTGTGCGCTCGTCGGAACCGGCCTCGGACTTGGAATGTGTGCGATCGCAGGCCATCTGGCGGCCTCTCAAGGACTCCCGTTCCGGATGATGTGGTTCACTCCGCTGGTCGGCGCCGCTGCGGTTCTTGTGGTCAGCCTGGCCGCGGCACTGATCTCTTTCCGCCCGGTTATAAGACTGCAGCCAGCAACTGTGTTCTCGATGAATTAAATGCGGAGGCGCATCCTGTCGTTTGGATAGCTCTTTCAAAGTTTTTCCGTGTCAAGGTCCAGGCACTTCTGGACTTTCAATATCTGATGTCAAATAGAGATCGGCGAAAGATCGCTCACGCTGGAGATCTTCGAAGACGGCGTACCTCCGCGATGGCGCATCCGGAATGAAAATGGGGTGTTTCCCCAAGCTGACGAAATCCATCTGACGACCATTTGCTCCGATGGTACCGAGCAATCATTTGGCTTCGTCGCCAAGTCTGGTTTCCTTGAAAGCGTCGGAGAAATCCCGGAGCCGCACGCCTTCAAGGCTCGCCTGTCATTGCGAGGTCAAGAATCCGTTGAGACCATGTTCGAGGAGCATGGGCACTCGCACATGAACTTGGGGGACGAAGACGATGCTCACGCCCGAGCGCACGCGGCGGATATCCGCAAACGTTTCGAAGGAAGCAGTGTCACGACCTGGCGGATCATCCTGTTTGGCCTGACGGGTGGTCTTATTCCTTGCCCTGCCGCCATCACCGTTCTGCTGTTGTGCATCCAACTCAAGCAGTTCAGTCTTGGCTTCACGCTGGTGCTCTGTTTCGGAATCGGACTCGCCATTACAATGGTATCGGCAGGTGTCCTTGCGGCGCTGAGCCTGCGACACATCGAACGCCGATGGACGGGGGTCAGCACCTTCGCACGCAAGGCTCCCTATGCATCGGCGGTCTTGATCGTTTTCGTCGGACTGTATACGGGTTGGATAGGTTGGAGCGCTATCTGACAACCTGCCATGGGTTTTAAGCCGATCGCTGGAGGCGATCTAACCAGATTTCAGCAAAATCTTCGCCCGCACTTAGGATCCGGCTCGACTGCGTGATGCTGATTGATCTTTGGTGGTTGGCAAGCAGGTTCGTGATGAACGGCTCATAAATGGATCATTCTGGCCATATTTAAGTCGACCTTTGTACGAATGAATTTATGTGGGAGTCCGCCTATCGGAAAAATCTGACTTCCACGAATGGAGATGTGTCATGAGCACTACCAGAATTCTCCTAACGGCAACTGCATTGCTGTTGGCCACCTCAACCATGCCTGCCCTTGCGCATGACGATGACAACTATGGTTACAGCAGGCACGATGAATTTCATGATGATCTATCCGATGCCCATAGGCGTGCGCATGAGGACGGATTTTATAGTCGCAGCGAACACCGTGCGTATCACCGCGCCCTTCGAGATCTGCATCAGAACTACCATGGCGACGATTACGACACGTCCTATCGTAGCTATTACAGCCCTTATCGGCGCTATTACCAGGTACGGCCGGGCTATCGCGCGTACTGGGGTTGGTGATCAGCGGGCTTCCAATCCGACGCTTTGAACGGTCGGGCGATATTGATCCTATGCTTCCGAAATCTCACGAAAAGATGTCAGACAGATGTGGCTAATCAAAAATTTCCGTGGTGCTCTTGCGGCCATTGCAATCGGCTTGATAGCGCAGCCCGCGGGCGCACACCCTTCGGTAAAATCCACCAACCCGGCGATGGATGGAGTGAACAGCATTCCTCCAACCCAGATAGAACTCAATTTCAGTGAAGATGTGATCGCCAAGTTCTCCGGCTTGGAATTGAGGGACGAGAAAAGCGAGAAGATCACAACAGGCGTTGCTACAACAGATCCGAAAGACAAGAAGCGCCTTGTTGTTCCTATACTAGGCTCCCTTGTTCCTGGACGTTATACCGTCAAGTGGCATGTCGTCTCTACAGATACCCACCGGGTGGAAGGCAAGTACTCGTTCAGCGTTAAACGCTGAAGCCTGACCAGGAGTTTTGCTCGCTCGCTCAATTCCATGCTCTTGTAAGATCGCTTGAACTCTCGTAGTTGGGCTCCGTGCAGCGTCCGCAGCACCTTTGCCTCCGAAACCTCGCCAGAACGGTCATGTTCCTGGCGATTTCAGCGTTTCTGCTGCAAAACGTGGTGATTTCGGTTTCGCAAGCTTCCGCCCTTTCTCGCAGGTCATGTGCACGAACACGATGGTGACAGCGCCGAGGGCCATGTTCACAGCCCGTCAGCACCCGATCACGACGACGATGGCGGCTTTGCCCGGTCGTTCTCCGCGCTGTTCGGTGTCTTCGTGGCGATCCCGTCGGACGTAACGTTGTCCAGGTTATCGCATCCTTTCCGATCGGGTGGCTCGCGGACCGCGTAGGGTCTCTTCCAATGCTCACGTTCGGTTACGCGTTGGGAGCATTGACGGCCGCCCTCGCCGCCCTCGCATTCTTCCTCGAGACGAACAACCTTCTTGCGCTGGCGAGCGTCTTTTTTGTCGCCGGACTTTACTCGGCCGTGCAGGAGGCCTTGGAGGCGACGGTGACGGCCGACATGGTAAATGCTGACACCCTGACCATGAGTTACGGCGCACTCGGTACCGTCAACGGAATGGCGAAGTTCGTTTCCAGTGCTGCGGTCGGCCTGTTGTGGACAACGGTATCACCCATTTTGGCGTTCGGAGTCGCCGCATGCCTGATGACCGCTGGCGCGATCACCTTGGGCAAGTCGCGTTGAAAGTCCTAGCATTTCCGCTGAATGAACCTTCCGATCTCATCAGGATCGGCAAAGATCACGGCCGCCCGGTCACCCAGCATTCCGGCAGGCATGATCGCCGGGACGTCCATCTCCGGCCCGTCCTTGCTTGAATCCGTCATGAAGCGGAGATTGCGTTCCCAGAACGCGCGCACCTTCCCGTCGGCGGTGGTGACCCGATAGGTGTCACGGCAGTAGGTGATCACTTTCACCTGCCTGGCAGGCTCGATCTTCTTCAGGTTCGGGTCGTGGCCGCCGCCCATCATCCCTCCCATGCCTTTCATCGGCATCTGTGCGGACTGCTTGGGTGCGGCTCCCGGCTTGGTGGCCTCTTTGAGGAACGCCAGCAGATCGGCGCGGACGCCTGAGTCCTTGATGCCTTCAAACGGCATGGCGTTGTCCGGGACCATGCGTGGCGGATCGGTCAGCCATTGATCGAGCGTCTTGTCGTTCCAGACGATCCCGGACGATTTCAGCGCATCGGAATAGCGATCGAAGCTCGACAAACCGCCCGCCTTGCGACCCCAGAGATCGGCCAGGCTCGGTCCGGTCATGTCGTGGCCCGGTTCAAGCGAATGGCACGCCGCACACGCCCTGAAATCACCCTGTCCCCGATTGACGTCACCCGGTTGAGCCATCGCTCCGGAAGCAACGGCGACGCCAGCGAAGACCACCGTCCACAATCCCTTCATCGATCCCCTCCCTTGCTGGACGAGCGCAGATATTTGACGAACGCGGCCGCCGCGAGCAGCAGGACAATTACCACCAACAGCCCAATGAGACCCATTCCCCACATCATCCCTGACGTCATGTCGTGCATCATGGTTCACCTCATTCGGCGGGCTCCAGAATGCGTGACAGCCGTTTCGTGGTCGGGGTCTGAGGCGATGGCGGCGTCGGCCCGTGAGGGCCCTCCGACTGGAAGCCTTTGATCAGGCCGAAGGTAGCCGGGATGACGACCAATGTCAGCAGCGTCGATGAGACCATGCCCTGATCATCGGCACCGCGCTGCCGCGACAATTCCCAACGCACTTCGACGCGATACGTCACCAGGTACATGTGTCATCTCGCGCACCGTTTCCAAGCTGATCGCCTTCATTGCCAATTACCCTTTCAAGCAAGTCCTCATTCGTCACGGCCCGGCGGCCGGCTGCATCGTGCCGAGGATGCTCACCGTCAGGAGGACCGCCCACCCCAAGACCTGCTCTCCGAGGACATGGTTGCGCAGCCGTGCGGATGACCTCGCCAATTCCTCGGCCGCGTCCGTTCGGACCATGCGCATCGACGGCACCAGCCAGAATCGGTTCGCGACGGCAAGCGCGAGCATTCCACCGAACAACGCAAGCTTCCCGAGGAGGATTTGGCCGTACGGAGTGCCCAGCAATCCGGAAAACGATCCGACCAGGAACCAGCAGTTGACGAGGCCCGACCCGATCAACGCGGTGACCGCGACATACCCTATGCCGGAGAACCGCATCAGAATCCGATCCATATCCTTCGGCCCCACGTTCAAGTCTGTCCCGAGGTAACGATACAGGATCAGCGCCAGCGGAATGAGGCCGCCGAGCCAGGCCCCGGCGGCGAGAAGGTGTGCGGCGTCGGCAACAACGTGAATGACGCCAGCCCACCCTTCCTCGATCTGGGCGTGACCCGTCCCGGCCAGTGATGCCAAAAGGACGGCGGCCAGGAGTGGCATCATCCATTTCTGGTGATGCGCCGCCACCTTCGAACGAAGACCCCACGCCGTCATGCCAACCGTGAGGACGGCAAGGAGCATGCGCAACGTCCAGACGTGACCGAAACCCGTGTCGTGGACGACCGCCCACATCGTCTCCATATCGACCAGATCGCGCATGCTGCCGCTCATGTTTGCGACCGCAAACGCGAACCAGCAGAGGCCGCTCAACAAAGCCGCGCTCGCGGTCCACAGAAACAATCTCGTCCGCCAGTGGCCCAAGGCTTCCGGTTCGGCTCCCGCGTATGCATAGAGCGGAAATAACGACAGCCCCGCGAGGGCCGTCGTCGCCAGATAGTGCAGAAACCGCGCGATAATGAGTCCGACCTCAATCATCAGCGGGTCACGCTGAACGAATAGGTCCCTTTGACGCGATGCGTGTCGTCCGAGACGGCATGCCAGTCGACCTTGTACTCACCGGGGCCCAATTCTTTTTTCAGCGGCACCACGAGTCGCTTCTTATCGATCGGATCAACCGAAGACTTTCCGGTCGCGATCGCCCGGCCCGCCTGGTCCTTGATTTCGATGCCGGAGAATTTCGGTATCACCGCTTCATTGAAGGTGATCCTGATCTGCTTGGGCGACGACGCCGTCGCGCCAGCGGCAGGCTCAGACGTCTCGAGTTGCGGATGAGCAAGGGCTGCTCCGCATGAAAAGATTGCTGCGATCATTGCGAGGATGATCGTTGCGGCATATGACATTCTGTTCTCCATATGATGGTGGACGCGGAACAGCATTTGCGCTCCGCAAACCTATCGTTGGCGGTACTGGCGGCACGACGACCAGATAGCCGACGTGCCGCATCAGCGCCTCACTTTCCTTTTTCGATCTTCGTGATGGTGATGCTAGCCGTTGCCCGTTCGGCCTGGAATTGCACCTTGTCGCCGACCTTGACCTGCTTGAGCATCGCCGGATCCTGGACGCGGAACACCATGGTCATGCCATCCTCGTCCATGTCGAGGCTTTTGATCGGACCGTGCTTCAAGGTGATCTTGCCTGCGGCCTCGTCGATCTTCTTGACCTCACCCTTCACCATGTCCGCCTGCGCCATGGCTGCGGCGGACGACAAGGCGAAAGCGATCGCGAGAATTCCCGCCATAAAGTTGCGCGCTTTCATCTTCACTCCTCTTCAGTTACTGCGCCTTCCCTCGAAAGGCTTTCTTTCACGCCAGCGCTGGATCCTGTTGCGCGCGTCGCGAAGGGCGAACAGTTCTCCCACAACCACACGCGCGGTCACGGCGGGGCAGTAGTGAAATTCCCGGACGGCAAGCAGAATGCCTCGTTTGCCCGCGAGTCCCTTTTTGAACTGCCGGATTCCCGGATCACCGGGACCGCTGATTTCGTACCAGCGGGCCTTTGCGTGTTCCCCGACGTGGGCCAATAACCCCTCGCTGCGTGCGGGTTGTCGCCCGGCATGTCATCGATCCGGCGTCCATCCATGGCTTCTCTCTGCATGGCAAACGTCATCGGATCACTTGACGATGACATTGCCGATCATTCCCGCTTCGCGATGACCGGGGATCAGGCATGAGTATTCGAATGTGCCGCGCTTCGTGAACTTCCAGAGGATCTCGCCGGTCTTCTTCGGCGCCAGGCGCGTGCCGTTCGGATCATCGTGCTCCATGTCCGGGTTCTTCTTCATCGCTCCGGCGTGCTTGAGGTTGTCGGCGGTGGTCGCGAGGATGAATTCGTGATCGAGTTCGCCATTGTTGCGCAGGACGAACTTGATCTGCTCCTCCTTGCTGACCTCGACCTTGTCCAGCGTGAACGTCATCTTGCCGTCGGTTTCGCCCATCGTGACCTGAACGATCCGTGCGGGTTTCTTCGCATCGCCAGGCTCACCGGCCGAATAGGTCTCTTCGTGATGTCCAGCAGGCCCTTCCCCGGCCCATGCCGATGCCGAGAGCAGCATGGCGGCGAACAATGCGACGCCGATTCGATGAAATGCGTTCATGTCAAATCTCCTTGGCTGGATCGCGATTTGCTTCGCACCGTCGTCCGTTCACATCCCCTTCATCTTCATGCCCTTCATGCCTTTCATCTTTGCGGCGCCTGCATCGTCTTTGCCGTTCTGCGGTCGGGCTGGCTCCGCGGCCGGAGCATCGATCTCGTATGCAACGGTGCCCGGCGGATTCTTGTAAGGACCGGGATCGCTGTAATCATCGCGCGCCATGCCTTCGCGGATCTTCATCACCGTGAACATGCCGCCCATTTCGATCGGCCCGAATTGTCCGGAGCCCGTCATCATCGGCAGCGTGTTGTCAGGCGCGGGCATTTCCATCTCGCCCATCGCCATCCCTGTCGAACCCATTACCATGGCATCAGGTGCGAGCTTGCCGACCGCCTTGGCCAAATCCTTCTTCGAGACGCTAATCATGTTGCGCATGTCGTGTCCCATGGCGTTCATGGTGTGGTGCGACTTGTGGCAATGCAGCGCCCAGTCTCCCGGGTTGTCGGCCACGACGTCGAAGGCCCGGACCGCACCGACCGGAACGTCCGTCGTGGTCTCCGGCCTCTGAGCGCTTTCCGGAATCCAGCCGCCGTCGGTGCAGGTCACCGCGAAGTGGTGGCCGTGCAAGTGGATCGGGTGATTGGTCATGGTGAGATTGCCGATCCGGACCCGCACCCTGTCGCCGAGCCGCACGGGCAGCGGATCGATGCCGGGAAATACGCGGCTGTTGAACGTCCACATGTTGAAGTCGGTCATCTCGTTGACCTTCGGCAGATAGGTGCCGGGATCGATGTCGTAGGTGCTCATGATGAAAACGAAGTCCCGGTCAACCGGACGGAACATCGGGTCGCGCGGGTGCACGATGACCATCCCCATCATGCCCATTGCCATCTGCACCATTTCGTCGGAGTGCGGGTGGTACATGAACGTCCCGCTGTTCTTCATCTCGAACTCGTAGACGAAGGTCTTGTCGGGCTTGATGTGCGGCTGGTTGAGCCCGCCGACGCCGTCCATGCCGTTCGGCACGATCATGCCGTGCCAGTGCACCGTCGTATGCTCGGGCAGCTTGTTGGTGACGAAGATGCGGACCTTGTCGCCTTCGACCGCTTCGATCGTCGGCCCCGGCGCCTGGCCGTTGTAGCCCCAAAGGTATGCCTTCATGCCGTCGGCGAACTCCCGCACCACGGGTTCGGCGACGAGATGGAATTCCTTCCAGTCGCCGTTCATCCGCCAGGGCAGCGACCAGCCGTTGAGGGTCACGACCGGACGGTAGTCTGGACCACTGGTGGGATGCAGCGGCGGCTGCATCGTCACCTTGTCCATGATCGGCGCTTCCGGAATGTTCGCCGCCTGCACGCGGCCGCTGACGGCGCTGGCGCTAACGAGCGCGGCCGTACCCAGAAATCCTCTTCGAGATAGCATGTTGGTCTCCATCAATGGCCTCCGCCGCCGCCCGCCTGGGCGGTGGTCGTCGGACGGGACTCTGTTGGTGTTTCTCCCGAGCCGCCGCCGTTGACGACGGTCTGCAAGTCGGATTGGGCGAGCCAGAAGCTGCGCTTGGCTTCGATGGCCGCACGCAGCGACGCGATGCGCTGACGTGCTTCGACCAGCAACGCGAACACGTCGACCTGCATGCTCGAGAAGCGCAATTGCATCTCTTCGGTAATGATCTTCCGGAGCGGCAGAACTTCGCGTTCGTATTGCCGGGCGATATCGTAGGTCGAGCGGTACGTCCGGTACGCATCACGCGCTTCCGAGCGCACGTTGATCGCCTTCTCGGTCAGGCGATTGAAGGCCTGGTTGTAGGTCTCGGCCGCCTGACGCACCCGGACCTCGCCGCCATCGAAGATCGGGATTTGGAATTGAACGTCGAAACCGCGTTCGCGGAACCGGGAGCCGTCGGGATCCTTGGTGGTCTTGGAGATCCCGGCAACATCAAACAGGGTTACGAACCGCGTCGCCTCGGTGAGGTTGAGTGCTTTGGCCAATGCCTCGAGATCCATGCGCGCGATCTGCAGGTCGAGGCGGTGGGCAACCGCATCGACCTCGATGCTGGGCAGTGATCGCGGCTTGCGTGGCAACGTTGGCAGAGTGTTGGGCAGCTTGAAGCCAAGGTCGCCGCCCCAAAGCCCCAACAATCGGGCGAGGCGCTCGCGCGAACTCGTTGCGTTCTGACGTGCGGAGGCGAGATCCGCCGTGGTCTCGGCGTAGAACACCTGCTCGCGCGCCTGATCGAGCTTGTTCATCGATCCCGTCTGCCCGAGTTTCGTCGCCAATTGAGCAATCGATTCCGCCGTTGACTTCGCGTCCGTCAGACGCCCGACAAGTTCGTTTGCGGCGACGGCACGGTAATATGTGCGTCGAACGTCCGCGGCGAGCCGCAATGTTTCCAACGCGGCACGTAGCTGCGCCTGCCTGAAACGCTCACGCGCAATCTCGGAACGAAACGGCAGCGTCGCCAAAGCGAGAATATCGCCAACGACCTGTCGCTCGATCTCGCTCTCACCACTTCCGCTGATCCGCGACAACGAAAAAGTTGGATTCGGCGGCAGGCTCTCCTGGACCATGTCGGCCTCGGCCAGCGCCAGTTCGTTATAGGCTGATTGCAAGCCCCGATTGTTCAGGAGCGCGACCTGAACGGCCGTCTCTACCGTGAGCGGCTGACCGAGAAGACGCTTGACCGCATCGGTCGCAACGACGGCGTCATCCGTATTCCGGATCGCGATCACGTCCTTCTTGATCGTATGGTCAGCGATATCGGCGACGACGCCCATTCCTCGATCGGGCGAGAAGGTCGCGCAGCCGGAAAGGAGAAGAGAAACGGTGAGTGCCAGCGCCGATCGATGGTGTCGGGGGTGACTCTGATGCGGCAGCAGGCCACGGATGATTTTCATGGCGCGCTCCTAATGCTCGTGCCCGGATTTCGGTGACGGGGTGACGCGCTGGTTCTGTTCGATCCAACCCGAAGGTGCCGTCGGACGGAAACTGGTGTAAGGCGCGATGCTCGAGCGGTAGCCGACGCCCGCGACCTTGGCACCGGGATCCGCCGGGTCGGCGCCGACGAGCGGCACAGTCGGTACCGCGCAGCCGCCCAGGGTCATGGCCGCTAAAGCCACCCCCGCGAATGCCCTAAGTGTTCTTCCAAATATTCCGCGCACCACCGAACCAACGGCGGCGACAGTCGCCCCAAGCTGCGCTGACATAAGAGTTTCCTGAACTGACGATGGACCACAGGCGCGCGTGCCCCGCACGGGCACGGCACCGCGTCATGCTGTTGTCAGGTCAGGAAATGGGGGGACGATAGAGATGCGGGGGCGGGTTGTCCGTCAGTTTCCGATAATGATCGGACGCCCGGACGGCCTTCGGCACCGACGGTTGCGCCACAGCGACGAGCGGCGCGGGAAGAGCCGTGATGCTCTTCAGTCCGCAGCACTTTCCATCCGCCGAATGCGGCGCTTTTGCCGGATCGGCGTCGCTCTTCAGCGCGACCGGCTTCGCATCATGATCGGCGGATGAATCCGCGTGGGTCTGAACGCCGGAATGATGATGGTCATGTCCGCCCTTGTGGATATGCATCACGCCTTCATGATGCATATGGACCATGCCCGGCACATGATCCTCGTCGGTCAGGCAATAAGGAGCGGCCTGACTGCCGGGCAAGGCGAAGGACAGCGTCGGCGCCAGCACGCAAAACAGATAAGCCAGGGCGATGAACCACCCTGCTCTCCGCCGTTGCGTCCTGGTAAGTCCGACCAACATAAACGCGTCAATGCTTTCGAATTGCCGTACCCGGATTCGGAATCATAACTGCGAAATCTCGTGCCGCCAAGACGGAACCGAGAGGTTCATCGTTCCGCCCGTCCGACCACCGCCATCAATTCCGCGATCTTGCGGCGCTGATCCGCCTTGTCGCCGCTCGCGATCGCATGCTCGACGCAATGGGCGACATGGTCCTTCAACACCTCTTCCTCGACGCGGCGCAGGGCGGCACGGACGGCGGAGATCTGCGTTACGATATCGATACAGTAGCGGTCCTCCTCCACCATCTTGGCGAGGCCGCGCACCTGTCCCTCAATTCGGCTCAAGCGTTTCTGGCATGACGTCTTGATGTCTTTTCGCATTCGCTTTATATACCCCTACCTGGTACCTGTTACAAGTCGATGAGGAGGCCTAAATGACCAGGTCGCGAAACGCAAGTTCCATGGACCAGCCGGTCCCCTCCTCGACGGCAACGCACCAGCATGGCGGCCAAGCCCACGGCAATCACGGACATCACCATCCTCCCGCGGAAAACGGAAAAGTCCTGGACCCGGTTTGTGGGATGACCGTCGACCCCGCGACGAGCAAGCACCGGTTCGATTACCAAGGTCGCACCTATCATTTCTGTTCGGTAGGCTGTCGTACCAAGTTCGCGGCCGCCCCGGAAACCTACCTCGACAAATCCAAGGCCGCGCCGAAGGAGTCTGTTCCGGAAGGCACCGTGTACACGTGCCCGATGCATCCGGAGATCCGGCAGATCGGTCCCGGCAACTGCCCCATCTGCGGTATGGCTCTGGAGCCCGAAGTGGCAACGCTGGACGCCGCGCCGAACCCCGAACTGGCGGACATGACCCGACGGTTCTGGATCGGCCTCGTGCTCGCCTTGCCCGCGGTCGTCCTCGAGATGGGCGGGCATCTGGTCGGCGGCCACGGCTGGGTCGACCAAACCCTGTCGAACTGGATTCAATTGGTCTCGGCGACGCCGGTCGTGATCTGGGCGGGCTGGCCGTTCTTCGTGCGCGGCTGGCAGTCGCTGGTGACCCGCAACCTCAACATGTTCACCCTGATCGCGATGGGGACCGGCGTGGCTTACGTCTACAGCCTCGTCGCCACCGTCGCCCCGCAGGTCTTCCCGCCAGCGTTTCGCGGACATGACGGCGCCGTCGCCGTCTATTTTGAAGCGGCGGCCGTGATCACCGTCCTGGTGCTGCTGGGCCAGGTGCTCGAATTGCGTGCCCGCGAGGCAACGTCGGGAGCGATCAAGGCCCTGCTCGATCTCGCCCCAAAGACGGCGCGTCTCGTTGCGGAGGACGGCACCGATCATGAAGTCCCGCTCGACGGCCTGAACGTCGGCGACAGATTGCGCGTCCGTCCTGGCGAAAAAGTTCCGGTCGACGGCGTCATTCTGGAGGGGCGTTCATCGATCGATGAATCCCTGGTGACCGGAGAGTCCATGCCCGTCACCAAGGAAACCGGGGCCAAGGTGATCGCCGGGACGCTCAATCAATCCGGAAGTTTCGTGATGCAGGCCGAGAAGGTCGGCCGCGATACGGTGTTGTCGCAAATCGTGCAGATGGTCGCACAGGCGCAGCGGTCGCGGGCGCCGATCCAGCGCCTCGCCGATCAGGTCGCGGGCTGGTTCGTGCCTGCGGTGATCGTTGCCGCGCTCGTCGCTTTCGTGGTCTGGGCCATGGTCGGCCCTGAGCCTCGTCTGGCGTTCGGTCTGGTGGCGGCCGTCAGCGTTCTGATCATCGCCTGTCCATGCGCCCTCGGCCTGGCAACCCCGATGTCGATCATGGTCGGTGTCGGACGCGGCGCGCAGGTCGGCGTTCTCATCAAGAACGCCGAAGCGCTCGAACGTATGGAAAAGATCGACACGCTCGTCGTCGACAAGACGGGCACCCTGACCGAAGGCAAACCGAAGGTCGTCTCCATCGCGGCGTCCGCCGGATTCCAGGAGGATGATCTGCTGCGTCTCGCAGCGAGTGTCGAGCGCGCCAGCGAGCATCCGCTGGCCGACGCCATCGTTCGAGCGGCCAAGGAGCGCGATCTGGCGCTGGCAAACGTGGAGGAATTCGATTCACCCACGGGCAAGGGGGTGACAGGCAAGATCGACGGCAAGAATGTATTGCTCGGCAACGTCGGCTACCTGCAGTCGCTCGGCGTCGAAACCCGATCGATGGAAGCGCAGGCCGAAGCGCTCCGCGGCGACGGCGCCACCGTCATCAATATCGCGGTCGACGGAAAGCTGGCCGGGCTCTTCGCCATCGCCGATCCCGTCAAACCATCGACGCCCGACGCCTTGAAGGCGCTGGCTGCGGACGGCATCAAGGTCATCATGCTGACCGGAGACAACAGGACGACGGCGAATGCGGTTGCGAAGCGGCTCGGCATCTCCGAGGTCGAGGCGGAAGTTCTGCCCGACCAGAAGAGCGCCGTCGTGGACAAGTTGCAGAAGGCCGGCCGGATCGTCGCCATGGCAGGGGACGGCGTCAACGACGCCCCTGCCCTCGCTGCGGCCGAGGTCGGGATCGCGATGGGCACCGGCACCGACGTCGCGATGGAGAGTGCCGGAGTAACCCTGTTGAAGGGCGATCTCGGCGGCATTGTCCGCGCTCGCCTCCTGTCGGAAGCGACGATGGCCAACATCCGTCAGAACCTATTCTTCGCCTTCATCTACAACGCCGCCGGAATACCGATCGCGGCCGGCGTGCTGTATCCGGTGTTCGGCCTGCTGCTGTCGCCGATCATTGCCGCGGCGGCGATGGCGCTGTCGTCGGTAAGCGTGGTCGGAAACGCGCTGCGCCTGCGAATGGCCAAGCTGGAGAACTGAACGGCAGGGGTTATTTCCGGTATTAGGGATGATCCCCCCACCATCAGGGGGAGATCGCCATGGCAGCAGAGGTTGAACTCAGGATGGGCAAGGATGAGGAGGCGAAGAAGTGGCCTGCCGATGTGGGCAGATGTGCTGTGCGAATATGCCTTGGGATTCCTCTTCGGCTGGTCCGTTTTCCAGGCGTTGTTCATGAAGAGCATGTTCGGTTCCTATTTGGAATCCCTGCGCAAGACGTTCATGTCGGAGCTGCTGTCCATGAATGCCGTGATGGGCGGCATGACCGCAGTGATGGTGCCGTGGATGACCCGCGACATGCTTGCCATGAGTCCTGACGGCCCCCGCTTCTGGTTCGTGATGTCGATCGCCTTGTGCGCGGGGTTTGTCGTCGCGCTCCCCATGAACTGGTGGCTGGTGGACCACGGTCTCAAGCACGGCATGATGACCGTTCGCCCCGAAGGTTCTCCCGTGCCGTAGGTTGCTGCGGTTGCACTCGCCGGCGCTGTACTTTCTGGACATCACGAGCATGGCTTGGGCGGCACCGAACATAGCCCGGCGATCGTCCATGAAAGCACTCATGAACGCCATGGCGACAGGCCCGGCATGCCGTCGCCGGAACACCAGCATCACGCCATGGGCAGCCCCGCCAGCCGAAGTCAACTGGTCGTGATGACAGCCATCAGTTTTGTCATATTCGGTGCAGGCTTTCTCGTGGCCGGTATCCTAGGCGACCTCACCATGCACCACTGAAGCAGAATCCGATCATTATCATTATCTTGTCCCGCCAGATGCCGGGCCACTTGATGCCGGCCGCTGACAACCACGAAAGCCTACGTCGCCGCCAATGATCGCATGCACAAGCTGCGAGGCGTGCCGTGTGATTGAGGAGTTCAATAAATGGCGCACCTTGCAGCGCAAGCACGCCCAGCTCTGCGAGGATTTCCTGTTGACGAATGCGCTGTCTGAGAGATCGCTCGGCGAAATCCGGGCTATCAGGACTCAATTCGACAATTGAATCAAATTTACGGCACATGAGTGCCAACATTATCAGGCCGCTAATATCTCAATGGCGGCGCGAATACCAACCTGCAACCTGCTTAGTAGTTCTCTAATTCGAGGGTTTATTTCCGCTGCGCTCGCGTTGTGGGCATGATGGCATCCTTCGGCGTGATGCCGCGCTCGCGCGCCACGCAGAACGCCAGTGATCATTTCTCCTCTTCGCCAAAAGATGTATGCAAAGTGTCGAGCGTCCCAGCGGCATGTTGCACTTTCGTGCTGGGTGCACCGCGCAGCGTATCCATCATGCCGCCGAACTCCTCGTCCTGGCTGTCTGCGGCCGCTGCCAGAATCTCGCGCACGTCACAGTTTCCGCCCGGAGGGAGGGGGGGCTGAGCGCCGAGCGATAATGCCTTGCCCGATTGTAGCTGTTGCGGGGCCGCACGGCGCGGAGCGAGTGTCAGTGCCGCGACGGCCTCTGGGCTGGGTGCAGAAGTTTTCGCTTTGCTGGCCGCGCTCTCCGCCGTGTCGCGGGCCGCCGGTTTGCGCCGCCGAGAGGGTAAGGCGGGCCTCGCCATCTCAGGCGGCTCCTGCGGTGGCTTCAGCTCCGGGGTGATTGCGCCCTGCAAGGGCTCGTCCTGCCAAGTCCGCAGCTTCGGCAGAGCGGGTGGAGCTCCCTTCGTACGTTCGTAAAGGCTGCGATACGGCTTATCCAGATAGTGTCGGATTTTCGTCAGTTCGAACGATCGCGAGTTTTTCACCATCAGGATCGAAAGCCGGGCCGACATCTCACGCAGCTCGAGCGGATTGCGTAGCGGCCGCGGCGTGTAGTGGGGGGACCAGACGCGCGGCGCGAATACCCCCTGCCCGGGCCGCTGGATTGGCGTCTTGTAGACCTGCGTCGTCTCTCCGAGCATCTCCGACACGAACTCCGATGTCGCAAGGTCGTTGATCTGGATGAACAGCTTGATTTGGGAACCGGACACCGTCGTGATGCGTGTGTTCTTGCCGTAGAGCTCATCGAGCTGCGCGATATCCTGCATGACGATCGCCATGCGGAAGCCATAGCCGGCGCTGATCGTGATCTTGGAGATCAACGAATCCATCCGCCCGACATGATAGAATTCGTCGAGCATCAGCAGCACTTGGTGCGGCTCATCGCCACCGGGTATCTTGATCATCAGCAGATCATGGATTTGCTGAAACAGAATCCGGATCAGCGGGCGGAAGATTGACAGCTCTGCGATGGTACAGCCGATGAAGATCGTCATCGGTTGGCGGCGCAGCTCGCGGATGTCGAAGTCGGAGGTCTCGGTCGCCGCCGAGATGAGCCCGTTATTCCAAAGCGACATCGCCATGTTCACATTGAACACCGCGCTGTTGCGTGTCTCCGGCTCCAAGGCGATGTACTGGTTGAAGCTATCCACCACCCACGTCGGCAAATGCTGACGCTCAGTCTTCACGATCGCGCGCAGTACGGAGGAGATATCCTTCCCGGTCGTCGTCATCCGCGCCACGGTGCGCAAGTGCTGAGCGCCAGCAATCAGAGGCGACGACAGCACGTAGCCGACCAGGGCAGACAGCAGGAGCCGCCCTGCCCCGGCCCAGGTATCGTCCGCCTTTTCAGGGATCACGAAGGAAGCGACGACCAGGCAGTCAGTTGCCATGCGCTCGTCGCGGCGCACGAAATCGAGCGGATTGTAGCGATGCGTGTCGTTGGAACCCGGCGAGAACATGAAGACCTTGTTGCCTATCGCCGCCCGATGGTTGGCCAGCGCCTCGAAGTTCTCGCGCTTGGGATCGAAAAAGACCGCCGAACCCCGCCAGAGATAGCCGTTCGGGAGAACGAAGCCGGTGCCCTTCCCCGAGCGCGACGGTCCGACAACCAGGATGTGGGCGGGTTCGTCGGAACGGATCGTTGCCCCACCGAGCGTGCCGAGCACGATGCCCTGTTTGGTCGTGAGGCCCTGTTTGGCAGCCTCCATCAGCGTGCCGAAGCGCGCGGCGCCGTAAGGCATTTGCCGGCGGTTGATAAATGCGAACATCAGCCCGGCCAGCCCAAGCGCGACGACGGCAACTGCTGCATAGCCAGCGCGAATAAGCGCTTCGGCCCGCGTCGGTGTAAACATGAGCCGGTCATAGAAATGACGCCAGGCGATCAGGAAAAAGTCCGAGCGGTCGGCGTTCTGCATCCGAAACAGTGCCCAGCGGTTGGCGCCTTCGCTGGGAAATCGCGTCGGCGCCCAACGGAGCGCCACGACGACCTCGTAGGCCATGCTCCACAACAGCCAGAAGGCAAGGATAAGAAGGACCGCGATACCGATCCTATAGGCGACGACGCGCGCCATGGCTGCCTCTTCCTTTTGCCCGTTCCTGCCTCCATTCTTCCACGCGGGAAAAATAGACGGCCGAGGTGCCGCGCCAGCCGCCGATCTTGGTCTGCTGGATCACGATCGGTAGCACGGATTTGATGTATCCGACGATCTCGTCACGCCGCAGGCCAAGACCCGCCTGCATCACCATGAGGGCGAGTTGCTCGAACGCGCCTGCCGGGCTGTCGGCGTGTACGGTGGTGATGCTGCCGGGATGGCCGGTATTGATGGCGCGCAGGAATGAATAGGCCTCGGCGCCGCGGATTTCGCCAAGAAAGATGCGGTCGGGTCGCAAGCGCATCGAGGCTTGCAAAAGCGTTTCAACGGTGACTCGGGCCTCCCCTTGATCGCCTTTGGACGCGACGAGCGGCAGGTAGTTTTTCTGGATGGGATTGACCTCGCGCGTGTCCTCGATGGTGATGATGCGCTCGTCGACCGGTACCTCTTTCAGGATCGCGTTCAGGAACGTGGTCTTGCCCGAACTCGTCCCACCTGACAGCAGGATCGAATAGCGATTGACGACGGCGAGCCGGATGAACTCCTCGATGCGGCCGGCGTCGAGGTGCTCGCACAGGCGCCTGTCCGTCTCCGACAGCGTCCCTTCGCTTGCAGTCGTCACCTTCTCGAACGATCCGAGCTTGCGATAGTCGTCGAGCCGCATCTCCTTGATGACCTGCTTGCGGATCGCGAAGGCGCCTCCCGCCGTCGTCGCCGGCGGCGTCACGCCCTGAAAGCGCTCGCCCGTTGGCAATGCCGCGGAGAGCAACGGATGCTCCTCATTGACACTCTGGCCCGAATGACCGGCGACGCGTTCCGCCAGATGGCGGATCGCATGCTCGGTGAGACTCGGAACCTCGTGACGCTCCATCGCGGATTGGCCGAAGCGCTCCACCCAGACCTCGCCCGGCCCATTGGCGCAGATCTCGACGACTTGATCGTCTTCGAGCCAGGGCCGGATCGGATCGAGGGCACGGTCAATGAAAACCGTCAGACTTCGCGCCAGCGCGTTCACGCTTCAGCTCCCTCAAGGCTTCCTTGACCGGGTCGGGATAGAGCGCGGAGAAATCGAGGTCGCGCCGTACGAAGACGATGATCCGCGTGCCCTGGTCGAGATAGATAGTGGGGGGAATGTTGATCGAGTTGCGCAGCGCCTCCTGGGCAATGTTGGTCAGCGTCTGCGAGACGTTTTGCGCGGCGATCTGGCGGGCCTGCAGACTGAGTTGGTTCTGGTTCACCCCCGTTTGCGTCTGCGTTACGATTCCGGTGACAGGATCGGTCGTCGTGATGATCGTGCCATTGCCATTGGTGTTATAGTTCTGGCCGTAGGCGCTCAAGAACTGCGAAACGCCGCCGACGAGCGACAGCATGATCGCCGAGCCGAACCGCTCAAGGTAGTGGTTGTCGACGAAGCCGGCATTGCCTGCCCGGCCAAGGTCGTCCGTGCCGTTCGACCCGAGTTGCACGGAGACGCCGTCCGACCGCAGCATTCGCGTCCAGACCACAAACACACGCGTCTGCCCTTGGGCGATGCCCGATTTGTATTCCCCGACAAGGCGGCTGCCCGCCGGGATCAGCACGCGCCGCCCATCGAACGACCAGACGTTCTCGGTCACGACCGCGCGCACCATGCCCGGCAGGTCGCTTTGAACGGCCGTCTCGAGCACGCCGCGAATCGTCGTGCCCTGCGCCACCAGCGCGTCGATTCGATTGTTCTTGGTGGCGCGGGAGACCTCGACGCCGGCCGCCGACACAGAAGCGAGGAAGCGCCGATTGGGGTCGTCCTCGGGACCGGCCGCAGCCCGGCTCCCATCCTCGGGGTTGGCTGCGGCCGCCGCCGCGGCATTGTCGGCGATCACCTGGGGCGCACGCAGCCGCTCCCATTTCCGTCGCTCTTCCTCCTGGCGCTGACGCTCAAGCTCCGCGAGACGCCGCGCTTCGTCGTCATTCGGTGCTGCGACGGCCAGCGGCGGTTCAGGCGGCGGCGGTGCCGGAAGCGCCAAGGGAGGGGCTACCGGAGGGGGCGGCAGGACCGGTTCGGCCGGTGCCGGCGGGATGACGATGGTTCCCTGGTTGGTTTGCGTCCGACGCGCAGACAGCGAGGGGGCCGGAAACTGCGTGGTGGTGAATTCCTCCTTGTCAGGCGTCGTCAGCAGAGGCGAGCGCCGCACCACGGAGCCGTAGATCATCCAAACAGCGACAATAAGTGCGCCGATCGGCACTCCGAATTTCAGGAAGTTGCCGAGCGCGGTTCGACCGCGCGCGACGGAGGTTGCTGCCGCGGCTTCCAGTTCGAACGAGCGGTAGTCGTCAGGCGTGGGCATGATCAGCCTCCCACGGTCGTCGCCGTACCCACACGTTGCGGCCTATAGGGCTCCAGCCCGTTCGGCTCATGCACGTTGGTCAAACGGCGGTTGAAGACGCAGGTCGACTCCTGACCGTTGCGGAGCGTCCACTGCGGCGACACCTTGTCGACGATGACGTAGGGACCCTCGGTCCGGAAATTGACCAGGCTCTCGTTGCGGTCCGCGTCGACGATGTAGATCGCCGGCGTCTCGCCCTCGAAGCGGAACCAGGTCTTGGTGCCGTCGTCGAACACAGCGACCGGCTTGTTTGCCGAGGAGCCCTTGTAGCCGTAATCGCTGTTGGCGTTGGCGATGTTGAGGTCTTTGAGATTGGGGTTAGCGGCGCGCGCCTTGGCTTCGGCCAGAAGTCGCGCGCTCACCTCATCATCCGGAAACCGGAATCGTACTGCGTAGATCTGTCCTGACGGCGGCCGCGTGTTCGAGCGCAGCAAGAACGAATAGATGCGCTTGTCGGTGACGACGTTGAGGTTCGATACCGCGTTTTTGTCGACCGGCTTGACGAAGATGATGTCGCCTTTGCGGTTCGGTTCGACCTTCCAGGCAATCGAGTCGCCGAGCGCCAGCGTTTCGATCTTTTCGTCCGGCTGCAGCTCGATCATCGTCGACGTCCCGTAGCTGGCGTCGATCGCGGTCACGTTGTCCCTGTTGTAGACGACATCCCGGACACGGGAATCGGTGCGACCAGGGCGCGGAAGCGCTTCCGCGTGAGCCGCGCTCGCCGTGATGCAGAGGATCAGACCGACGACGACACGACGCTTCCTCATTGCTGCGCACCGACCGTTCCAGGCGATGGCGCCGTTTCCTGATCGCGGCGATATTCCAACACCTGGAAGCCGAGCGGATTGTCGAAGCGCCACTCATTGCGCATCGGCGTGGAGGTGTAGCGGAAGCGAACGAGCGAAACCCAGTTGCGGGTGATGATGTTGGTCGACGATTTCTCCTCGGTGGAGAACCGCGCCAGCGCGGTCCGGTTGTTCGGGAACGTCACCGATTTGATCGTGGCCGCGACGACCGTGTTGGTGCCGTAGACCTTGACGGGGTTGCTCGGATTGGCGGGCGAATAGATTTCCGTCAGTTCACGCGCAGCGTCCCCTGTCGCCAGCAACTGGGCGAGGTCGAAGTTGTCCTTTAACGCCTTCGGGTCATAGGTTTCTCGCGCCTTGATGTAGCGGACGACGTTGAACGTCGTCACCGCTTCGTCCTGCGTCAGTGCTCCCTCGGCCATCGGGCGCTTCACCTCGACGAAACCCGTCGTCTTGTCGACCACGACCATGTACGGCTCGTAGGTCTTGAGGGGGACGAGCAAGGCCAGTGTTCCAAGGGCGCCGACGGCGACAACGGTCATCACCGCCGCGACGATCCAGGCGAGCGCGCGCGAATTGCGGTTACGCCGCGCGATGTCGCGTTCCCAGGTCGCGCCGTCAGCGTAGTAGCGCGGATCGACCCGCGCGGGCTCCGATGTAACGATTTCAGTCATGGACGCCCTCCGCCACTCTGGGCCGGCGGCGTGCCCGGATTGCGCAGCTGGTCGGCGAGTCGACGGAACTCAGCGGACTGGGCCCAGGATCCAGCGCGCAGACCGACACGCGCGCGCTGGCGGGACGCCAGCTCCTCGCGGCGCGACACCGAGGCCGGATTGAGCGGATTGCGGAATGCAAGGCGGGCCCGGTTGGCGGCCGCGCCGAGGCGATAGCCTGTTGCAGTGGCGAGCACCGCACCGATGCGTGGTGCGAAGATCGGCACGCCGCCGGCGATCGCCGCTGCCATGTTGTTGATCTGGCTGAGCAGCAGGATGCCGATGATCGCGAACAGCACGACCGGGCCGATGGTGGCCCAGGTCGCCGACTTGGAATTGGCGACGCTATTGAGGGTGTCGATCGTCTGCTGGATCAGCGAGACGTAGAAGGCGAGGAACGCGTAGACGAGCACCTGCACGAGGAAATACTGCACGAGCGCGCTCAGCCAACCGCTGAAAAAGCGCGTCGTGACGCCGAACAGCAGCAGGATGATGAACAGCGGCGCCAGCGCGAGGAGCAGCCACATGAACATCTTCGACAGCACGATGAGAAAGATCGCAAAGCCGATCAGGATCGCCATCACGACGTAGAAAACGGCCGCGAAGATGTAGGGCCCCCAATTGGTGATGCCGGCATTCTGGAGGAAGGCCTCGGTGGCGCTGTTGGTCGTGTCCCACATATTCTGAAGGGCCGACTGCACGCCGTTGACGGAGTTCAGATTTGCGGAGGTTCCGGTGTTGTTGGCGGTGGTGACGGCGCTCAGCAGCGCGTTGCCGATTGCCGAGGGGCCGTCGTTTAGAAAATTGTACGCAAGCGTCTGGAAGTCGCCCCACTTCGTGGCCATGGTGTAGATCAGCACCGCGCGGAACAGGCGAAACGCGTGGTCGGCGGGACCGCCCGTCGCGGTGCCTTGCCAGATGCCGACACCCCAGAAGATGACGTAGAGCGTGAGCAACAGGCCGGCGACGCTGGTCGTGCCGCCGGCCGTCGCCGCGCTCGCCAAAGCCTGGTAGGCGGTTGAGACATAGTTCTGACCGAGTTGGTCGACCGATTGGAGCAGCAACGTAATGTTGAAGGCGTTTCCCATCGCTCCTCTCAGATCGGCCGCATGGGGCCGCAGCGGTCGAGGCGCTGGAAAGCCTCGGGGCCGGCCGGCGGCGTGACGTCCGAATAGGCGAGCGGCGTCCCGCCTTCGTCAGGGGAGCATGGCGCCTTCAAGGGTCTATACGCACAGCCGGCGAGCGCGGTGCCGAAGAGTACGAGTGCGGCGAATGTCATGATGATCTTCACGGGGCCGGTGCCTTCGGTTGCGTGAATGTCATGGCGCGCGAAGCGGCTTTGGCGGTGTCTTCTTGTCCGGCACCGGCCCCTACCCCGCCGCTGATTGCAGGTGCGTCGCCTCGCGGGAGCGCGTAGCGGCCGACCACGACGCCGACAATGACAGCGACGATGACAACAAGGATCAGAGCACGCACGGACATACCGCCCCCCATCACGTTGATTACTGTGTGAATTTCATCGCCCGGGCGGCAGACGATTCCGCGGCAATGCGATCGAGGTTCGCTTGATTGGCGGCGGCCGCCGCGTTGTTGACGACGCCATTGAGCTCATTGATCGTTTGTCCGGTCTGGATTTGCACCTGGGTGTTCTGGTCGACGCTGCCTTTGAGGTCCTGCGCCTTGCCAATCTGTTGGCCACCTTGCGTGAAGGCCGACGATCGCTGCTGCACGGCGCTCTGTGTCGAGTTGATCAGTCCGGACAGCGTTGCAGCCACGTTGACGGAGTTTTTGTATGCGGTGTCGGCGGGGTGGGCTTGGCCGCTGACGAGACCGGTGATTGTCTGCACCAACTGCAGCCCGTTGATCAGCGTGGAGACGATGTTCTGAGACGCGGACCCCATGCCCGCGAACGACAAGGCCCCGCCTGAGATCACCGAACCGAGGGAAGGCGCTTGCGCCATCGAGAAGCCGCCACCGAGCGCCATCTGGGCCAGCGTCCCCTGCGCCTGCGAGGAGCGATCGCCGGTGACAGCCTGCAAGGTCTTTTGTGTGAACTGGAGGATCTGTTGATCCGCGTTCAGGATCTGCTGCGTGCTGGTCGCGATCTGCTGTGCCTTGGCGAGGTTCGCGCTATCGAGGACGGGCACCTGCGCCACCGCCGGCGGTGCCCCCGTCAAAGCCAGCGTCAACACGGCGAGCATGAATATCCAACGCATCGGAGTCTCCCTACCGGCTGTTGGCGGAAATCGCGGCAAGCGCCGCCGTCACATCGGCGACCGTTAACGCTGCGTTCGCGCCGGCATCGCCGGTGTTGGCGGCGTTCTGCACTTGGACGAGGTAAAAGATGACGTTGCCGTCGGTGTCGACATAGCGCGCGCTCACGCAGGATGGGTCGGGCGACGAGCCGGGGGGCGTTGTCGAGCACGCCGATGGCGCCCGACAGGGGTCGGCCGCCGTCCCGGATCCAACCATGCCGATGGGACAGACCGGGCCTGATGTCGCCTGGGCAGCACTGGCCGTTGCGCGCATGCCGAGCGCCGACCGGCTCATGTCGCTCGTCATCGCCAGATTCAAGGCATTGAGCGCCGTCACCCAGAGATTGGCCGAGCCGATCGCGCTATTCCAAGCGAGGTTGTTTTGCAGCCGCGCCGCGCTGTTCATGTCGATCGCGGCCATCACCGTCGGCGCGGTTCCGACCTGCTGGCCGGCTGCCTTGAACGCCGATTGGGCCGCCGTCATTGTCGAACGGCTGGCGTCGAGACCGGCCACCACGTCCCCACTCGACTTGAACAAGGTCTGGCTGTTGAGCGCGGCGCCCTGGGCGGTCGGATCGGGCGTCGCCGACAGATCGGGGCCGTAGGACCGAATGGCCTGGCTGCCGGCGCCGCTTTGCGGCTGCACGGTAGGGTTGGTGATGGTCGCTTTCTTGCCGGTGGTGACCGCGCATTTGACGCCGCTATTGGCGTCCTGCCGTTGCGTCGTCACAGGCACGAGTTTTACGGTGGTGCTGGCAGTCTGCGAGCGCTGCGTCAATTGCGCCGCGTCGTTGACCGGAATATCCGCCAGCGCGGGCGCAACGCCGGACAAGAGGGCAGCCGCGACGATCGCCATCTGGAGCTTCATCCCTGGCTTCTCCCCATAAAGATCGGCAGCCACACCGCCGGGTCATCGCCGACGCGCGCGCGCAACGCATCGAGCTCGGCGACCGTCTCGGTGCGCCCGGACAGCACCTTGATCAGGTCGGGCATGCTGGCGAGATTGAGCCGCGCCACGACGCTGTCGCGGCCATGCTTGATCAGGAACGAACGACTTTCAGGGACCGTGCCGCGGATCCAGGCGACCTCGCGCCCAGAGAGGCGAAAGGCCTTCTGGTAGCTTTCGTCGTCGGCTTTCGGATTCGGAAAGAAGATGTTGGTACTGGTCTGTTCGATCAGCGTGTTCGACGCTTTCGACCGCACGATGTCAGCGGCAGACTGCGTGCCGAAACCGACGATGCCGTTTTGCTTGCGGATGGTCTTGAGCTTGTCGCGAATGAAGAATGCGAACACGTCGTCATCGAGGAGCCGCCAGCCTTCATCGAGAAAGATCATCACTGGGTCGCCGGTGAGTAGCTCCTCTGTCCTATGGAAAATATACATCAGCGCCGCGGTGCGGATCACCGGATCGTCGAGCACCCGTGTCATGTCGAATCCGAACACGCTCGACAACGAGAACTGATCCTCCTCGTTGTTGAATAGCCAGCCGCGCTGGTCGGGGCGCATCCAGCTCTCGAGGCGCGCCAGCAGGTCGCCCTCCCCTGCCCTGATGCGGCCGCGCAACAAGGTCGAGAAGGCTTTCAGGGTGCGACCCGCCGGACCGCCGGTGAGCGCCGCGGCGATCGCGTTCCGGATCACCTGCTCCTCGGACGCGGTCAGGTCCGCGCCGTTCGCCGGCCGCAACATGAAGGCGAACAGCTGGTAGAGAAATTCGCGGTTGGGCGCGCTGTCCGGCAAGGACAGCGGGTTGAATCCGGTCGGTTCGCCCGGTACCAAGGTCTCGTACTGCCCGCCGAGCGCCCGGATGAAAATCTCGGCGCCGCGATCCTTGTCGACGAACAGCAATTTCGGTCGAGGTTGAACGCGCTGCGTCTGCGCTGCGATGAAGGACAGAAAGACGGTTTTTCCCGATCCGGTCGGTCCGACCACGGTAAAGTTGCCGATATCGCGGACGTGATGGTTGTAATAGTAAGCCGTCTGCGACGTCGTCTCAAAGACCGAGATCGCCGGCCCCCAATGGTTGCCGTTCGGTCGCCCGCTCGGGTAGTTGTGCAACGAGGTGAAGCCGGCGAAATTCTTCGACGAGATCACGGCCTTGCGGGCGATGTATTGGAAATTGCCGGGGAGCTGCGCCCAAAACGCGGGCTCACAATTCAGGTCTTCCCGGGTCCAGATCACCGAACGATCGGTCAACGCCGCGCCGACCGCCGTGACAGCCGCCCCCACCTCCAGCAGATCGCGACCGAGGCACATCACCGTCATGTGGTGCTCGCCATAGATCGCCTCGGAGGCGAGTAGCTCATCACGTGCGTCGTCGAGATGTTCCGCGACGATGGAGCCGGCCTCATCGGACATGTCGACCTGGCGCGACACCCGGTCGATCTGCTTGGCCGCCTCCGGCCGATCGACGATGGCAAAGGTCTGCGTCGCGATGAATTCATGCGGCACACGCAAGAGATTGTCGAACGAGCCCGGCCCGGTCTGCGCCGGGTATTCACGGATCGACACCATGGCGCCGAAGCGGGTATCCTCGGGTCCCGCGCCGCGGATTTCGATGGCGTTGCGGCCGAAGAAGATCCGCTTCATCGAGAGCGCATCCGCGATGTTCATGCGCGGCAGATGCATCGGGCGAGGGATGCCGCCATTGATGAGCTGCACCAGGAACTCCAGCGGCTCGGAAAACCACAAGCCCTCCCGGCGCACCACGGCCAGCTGGCGGGCGCCGTATCCGGCAAGATTCTCGCGGACCGCCGTGGCGGCGTCGCGAAGCTCGGTCACGGCAGTTTGCGCGGCGACGGATTCCCCGGCCTCATCCTTGCGGCCGAGCAGCTTGGTCAGCATCACGTCAAAGGTGCCAGCCTGCCCCTGTAGGGGGCGGCGCACGAGCGTCAGATAGATGTCGTTGACGAACATGCGGCGCTGCGACAGCGCCGCGTCGTAGCGCTCGTCGAGTTCACGACACAGCGGATTGTCGAAGGTCGACTCGATGCGCGGCTGCACCTCTCGCCGGATGATATGGGCTGCAAGGGCGAACCGCGAATTGGCGAGCGTGCGGACCACATCATTGCGGCCCAACAAACGCGCATTGACCTCGCTCATGTCGGAGGTTTCGAAGGAATAGCCGTCGAGCTTGAGCACCGTGAGGACCAGTCCGTCGCGGGTCTTGATGATGTGGTCATCGACATGCCGCGTATACGGCAGGTGCGATGCGACGGGACGCTCGCGCCGCGACACGGTGCCGAAGGTCAGTTCATCGAGCAGAGCACGCGCGACCATGCCGTCACCTCAAGCGGGGTAGCTGTCCGCGGCCCAGAAGGCGCGGGAGCGGGGCGGACATTTGGTGGATTTGACGAACAGGATTTCGAAGATGCGGTCGTCGCGCAGCGTCATCACGAAACCGAACAGGTGCAGCGGGATCGCCACCAATAGCATGAAGAGATTGTGCGAGATCAAAAAGCACACGCTCGAAATCACGCCGTTGAACATGAAGTACATGTACGGCACGCCCATCAGCGTCGGCGCCCGCGTCAGCGCCTTAACGAGGGGCGTGATCAGCGGGTCCTCGAGCTCGTTCTCTGTCATTGCCCGACCGCCGATTGGAAGAACTGGACGATCTGCGCGGAGCCGAACACCAGCACGATGCCGAAAATGACGCTGCCGGCAATGCCCCAGGTCAGCCGGCCGGACCACGCGAAGAAGCCGCAGGCGATGACGGCAAGCGTGGCAAGCGCGGTCGCGATCGGGCCGGTCAGCGCCGACACCAATTGGGTCAGCGTCGACTGCACCGGTTGCAGCGTCCCACCGCTCGACTGCGCTGCGGCGTCGGCGACGCTCATCACCAAGAGCGCTCCGGCAAGGGGCCAGCGCGACAACGATCTCTTCATCCGATCCTCCGTTTCAGTCGACATGCATGACGAATCCATCGCTCCAGCCGCCTTGGCGCGCCGGTGTGGCCGGCGAAGCCGCAGCGGTGCTCGGCGTGTTTGGCTCAATCAGATCCGGCTGCCCGACAGGGTGCCGCTCGCCACGACGGCTCGCGCTCCCCGGCTCCGGCCAGACGTAGAAGTCGTTGATGACCTGCGCCACGAAGCGCACGGTTTCCGGGAATGGCGGGACGCCGCGGTTCTCTTCCACCGCGCCCTCGCCAGCGTTGTAGGCGGCGAGGATAAAGAACGGATTCCGATACTTCTCATGCAGGGCGCGGAGGAAGCGAACGCCGCCTCGGACGTTGTCGGCGGGGTCGCAGAGGTTCACCTTGAAGCGTTGCGCCGTCTCCGGCTTCAACTGCATCAGGCCGAATGCGCCTTTGTCTGAAAGCGCGATCGAATTGAAGCGACTTTCGTTCTTGGCGACCGCCTGGACGAAGTCTGGATAAAAATTCTCCTTCGTGGCGATGCGCACGACGAGGGCGCGCGCGTCGTCCGCCGCTATCGCCCTGACGCCCGCGCAGGGCGCGACGGCGGCAAAGGCGCTGTCGATGCGCTCGATCGAAGCCGGGGGCGTTTCAACGGGAAGCACGCTGCCCGAGGCATCGACGGCAGCGAGGCGGGCTGGCTTCCCGGTGCCCTGCGCATGCGCGCCGCCGAGAACCGCCAGGACGCTGAACCCGATCGCTGTGATGCGACTCGACATGCCACCCCGCCTCCATTTTCCAATAGACAATATATTATATGTTGATAGCTTGGCAACAGGATAAGCCATGTGTCCCCTGCTCTCACTCCCGGAGGATGGATGAAGCGCGGTGCAGCCCTGTTGGTGGCCGTCGGCCTTTTGTGTGCGCCTGGCGCCGAGCGCGCGCACGCGCAAGATGCATCGTTTGGGTGCAAGGTGTTGCTGTGCGCGGCTGCGACCGCGCCGGGCTGGTCGGGCGTCCCCTATTGCGTGCCGGTCATGCAGACCCTGTTCCGCCAGTTGGCGAAGGGCGGCGGTTGGCCGTCCTGTCCCGAGGGCAACGCGAGTGGTCCAGGCTATGAGCCCTACCAAGCCTGTCCGGCTGGATTGACCCCGGTGCAGCCAGGGTCCGACGGCGGAGTCGGTGTGTCCGCAGCGCCCAATGGAAATCTCTGTGCCGATCTCTCGAAACCGCAACAGACCTGTTCCGGCGGCGATGGCGGTTGCACCACGACTTATCCAGCGACGGCGCGCGATCCGCGCAGCGATCCTTATTACGTCGACATCAGCACGGCGAACGGCACCCAACGCTTCTACTTCTCTCTGCAGGGCTACTGAGATGAGCCGCGCCCACGTCCTTGCCGGAATTGTCGCGCCATTGCTCACGCTCAGTGTGGCGTTCGCGGAGGCGCCGGCTTCCCGCTGGTTTCCGGTGCCGGCGGGTGCGCTCTATCTCACTGGCGACAGTTGGTCCGATGCCGGCATCACCTATCGCCTTTATGGCGTGCAGTCCTGCCTTCGCGGCACCCGCTTCACCAACGCCCACGGTCTTCAACGCGATTGCGGCGAGGCCTCGCTTGCGATGCTGGTGGCGCTCACCCGGGATCTGCGGCCGCAATGCTATGGCGCCGCCGAGCAGCCGGAGACCAAAACCGTCTTTGTCTTCTGTGTCGCGACCTGGGTGACCGGCGCGGGCGCGGGATCGCGGATCGATCTCGGCACGGCCTTGATCGCGACCGGGTTCGCTTTCGCCGCCTTGAAGCCTGACGGTCAGCCCGTCCACGCCCCCTATTTCGTCGCGCAGCTTGTTGCGCAGCGCGCCAAGGCAGGCTTGTGGGCGTTTCCTGACCTGCCCGAGCCGAACGCCATCATCCTGCGCGCCCTTCACGAACAGGCGCGGCCGCCCCTGCCGTCGCCATCGAAACTGCCAACTCCCGCAAAGTCCAACCAGCAATGAAGGAGACATACCTTGAGAACCACAAACCTGTTCATCCTGCGTGGCCGGGTCGGCCAGGCGCCGAAGGCCTTCAACAAGGCGGCCAAGATCAATGTCGCGACCGACCGCTCCTGGACCGACGGCAAAGGCGAGCGGCGAGAGGAAACGGACTGGGTGACGGTCACGATTCTCAATGAAAAGGCCGCCGAATGGGCGGTCGCGAACATCGCTAAGGGCGACGCCGTCTACGCCGAATGCCGGATTGCCGACGGTTCCTATAAGAAGGATGGCGAAACCGTCTACACGACAGACATCATCGCCAACGTCTTCCACAAGCTCGATCTTCGATCGCGCGACGATGCAGCCGCGTAAGCTCGTCCTTGGGATGGTGTCGGGCTTTGCGGTCTTCAGCAGCCAGGCTGGGGTGGCTCAAACGCCTGCCGCCTCACCTGGCGTCTATTCTCCCAAGGCAGCCGTCCAGTCGCCGCCGTTGCGCGTCGAGGTGATCGACGGTACGCGCTTTCGCGATATTGAAACGCACGAAGCCTACCGGCTCTACGGCATCGACACCTGCGCGCCCGACCAATCCGCACGCCTCGGCCGCCAGGCCTGGCCCTGCGGCACGATGGCAACGGCGTGGCTTGTGACCGCGACACTTAACGCGTGGCTTGCCTGCACCACGCTGCGCGATGAGGCCAGCGAACATCTGGTTCGCTGCGCCTCCGCCGGTCATCCCGACATCGCCGCCGACATGGTGCGCGAAGGGGTGGCGGTGGCAATCCCGGCTACGCAAGATGACCCTGGGATTCGCAGCTATGCGCTGGCCGAGCAGGACGCCCGTAAAGCGTACCGTGGCTTGTGGTCGAGCACCTTCCAGATGCCGTGGGACTGGCGCGCCGGCCGTGACGTCAAGCGGCAACCAATGGCGCGCGGCGAGGCAACACCATGATCCGGCGACACCATTGTCTGATGACACCATTGTTGATCGTGCTCGCCGGCTGCACTGCCCCGGCGGCGCCCGTTCTCGACAATGGTCCGCCGATACCGGAGCCGCTTTACAGCCCCGAGCAGGTCAAGCCGGGGCGCCTTGAATATGCTCCCGACCGTTCAACCTTCGCGCCGTTTCTGACAGAGCGATTTCCTTATCCAACGCAGCCCGAGGCCAACGCGGCCTATCGTCGTCTGCTCGCGACAGCGCCAGCGGATCGCACCTACCCCGCCTCGATTTGGCTGTTTGGGTGCAAGCCGGGCGCGCTCGATGAACAAACCGCGCGGGTGACGCGTTATCGCGCCCCCGTCGTCCATTGCGCGACGGATTTCGTGGATGGCTCGGGGCGGCGCACGCGGCGCGAGACGGCGAACTTCTACTACTATGGGGCCGTGTGGAACATGCAGCCCGTCTACCCGCCGCACACCGCCGTCGCGTGGCGCAATCGCGAACGATCGCCCAAGGACTTCTGGTGGTGGGTCCCGGGCCGCTCCCGCTACGAATAGGAGGCGGGTGGTGCGCGGCAAGTTGGCATCAACACGAGAAAGACGATATATTAGATGTTATGTTGATGCGCGGCGGCGAAGCTGGCAGGTTGGATGGTGCTGCGCGAGCGTCCTGATCGCGGGGACAATGATGCTCGAACTTGCCACCAGCGCTTACGCGCAATCGCTAACGCCCGATCCCGGAGCCTGGCGGCCGATGTCGTATGCGAACCTCCAGAATCCTTCACCGCGGAGCGCGACCTATAGCGACATCTGGAAAGATGCCATCGACGCCAACAATCGCGCTTACAAGGCGCGTGGCGATCAGAGATTCTCCGGTGGTAACGCGCCTGCCACGGAAGCGCATTTCGTGATCTGGAGCTCCACGAAATCCGTCGTGCTCTCAATCCTCAACACGGTCACCGGCTGCACGCTCAAGGAACTGCGCGCGGCCGCCGGCGCGACCGTAAAACTCTGCCCGCTGCGCATCGCCGTCTACGAAGGACTCCAGGTTCGGACCCTCGACGGCGGCCGCGCGTGCTTTCTCGAACTCGCTTCGCCCGCCGGCGCCAGCGTCACCCCACAGGCTGCTTCCTACGCGTCCTACGATGTCGCCACCAAGACCGTGAAAACCGGTCTCATCATCGATCATCAGGCCGTCGATGGCTGCTCACAAAACATCGCCCTTTATCCGCCATGAAACGCTGCCTGCTCCTCCATCATGATGCCACGCCCGCTGACGGCGCCGTCAAGGCGATCCTTGCGGGGCGCGCTGGCGCGCTGCCTGGACCGCGCTCCCGGCCGTGTCATGCTGGTCGGCAATCTCAGCATCAGGAGGCTTCGATGCGATTCAAGTTGACTCTTCCGATCGTCGCGCTGCTCGCCATTCCAGGCGTTGCAGCCGCGCAGGATCAAGCTGCCGGTGGCTGCCAGGCGATGAGCTACTACAGTTTCCAGATTCCGTCGACGACCGACCCGCTACAGACGCTGGTCTGGCCCGACGTTATCCGCGAGGCGAACGCCTACGTGACCACCGAGCTCAAGCGGCCGCTCGGCGGCAAAAATGCGCTGGTGACCGCACTCGCATCAACCTACCGCGACGGCAGCCGCACCATCATCGTCAGCACGGCGCTGTCGCGCGCTTGCGATAGCGGGGCGAACGACAAGGGGGCCGAGATCGAGCCGTCGACCTGCCCGTTGCGCATCGTCACGATCGAGAATGGCAAGGTGATGTCCATCAAATCGGACACCGGCTGCTACACGGATCACGCGGATCCCGACCTACCGGCGAAGAACCGCAATGATAGTTCCTACACGCGCTACGATCCGGTCGCCGGCACGATCAGCTTCCGCACCACCATCGACGGCCATGACGTGCCGAGCTGCGCACGTGTCTATTCGCTCAAATGACGTTCTCGGATGGGAAGGCAATCTATGTGCAGGCGCCTTAGCGGTCTGATGGTCTTCGTCGTTCTTTGCGTGGGTAGTTTGTGGTTCAGCGAGGGGCGGGCCGTTGCGGGACAATATTGCGAACGGACCAATTACTCCGCCCAGGATATCACCGATGCGGTAAGGGACTCGCCGTTGCGCGATGATCTCAAAGGGACATCCTGCTCGCTTGGCGGATTGGGACGCTTCGAGTCGGGCGGCAACAAAGGCAACTACAATGGCAGCTGCTGCACCGGCATCTTCCAGCTCAATAATGCCAATGTCCAAAAATACGCCGGGACGGATCGAGCCGGGTACGGGTGCATGTCGTTGCAGAACCAGGTCGACGCATGGGCTAGGCTGACCAACGACGGTTACAATTCACCTGCCGTGAAGCAGCTGGCCTCGATGTCGAGCTTCGACGGCCAGAATGTCGACGCCAGCTTTATCGCGGCGTGCATTCAGCTTGGCACCGGCAATTGCCAGAAGATGCTGAATTCAGGCAAATGCTCCGGCTTCGCCGACATCAACGGCACAACCATTTGCAAGATGGCCAACAATGCGCGCGCGATGGGAGATCCGAACTGCCAGGATGGCCAAGCCTTCTGCGGTCCCTCCGGGCCGGGCGATTTCCCGACCTCGACGGGCATCGCCGCCAATCCGCCGACAGCTTCGAGCGCATCGATCATCGTCAACCCGACAGATGTTTAGGCGGCCGCGCGGTCAATTCACCTCGGACGGCTCGCGGATGATGAAGGGCGCGAAGATGTTCATCTGCTCCTCGATCGCGGCGCAGAGATCGCCGCCTCGGTAGTGCGCATGCACCAGCGCCCAGAACACGACCTCATCAGAGCGACCGGCGAACAGCGCTTTTTGCAGCGTCCTGCCGATCAGGGTGACCGCTCTCAGATGGTCATAGCGGGCGCGTAGTTCGCGGGCGACGATTTTGGTGTCGGCGGTCCGTATCACAGACGTTTCCTCTTTTTGCACTCATTTCGGTCACGCGGCTTCAGGCCATGCTGCGTCCGAAAGGCGGGCTCGCCCCGGCGCAACGCGACGGCGCCTGTCCGAGTCGGGAATGACCGTGAGCATCAGGTTTCCTCGGCTTGTTAGACAAGACGAGTTGGCCACGCATGACGCGGTGCCAGTATGGTCAAAAAAGACCATTGCCAGCGCGAGTTCCGCGTTGCAGGCGCCGTGCCAAGGCCTACAAAGACAGGCTTGGGGCTAGCCGGCGCCGGAGGCCGATGGGCAACCCCTCAGCCGGGAGAGCGACGCCGTGGTCGTCGAGCACGTAGCCGAGCTCGTTGCATAGGTCGCGGAAGACAACGCGCCGGCACTCTTTCTCGGCCGCCACTAACGCGCAGCGAAGACGGTGCTCCTCCTCGGTTGTACCTTCGGGCCTACAGGCCGGGCAACTCGCTGCGTGGAATGCACGCTCCCATTCCGCCAGCGCCTCGACGTAGGCGCGGTGGGCGGCGACCGCCTGCGACTCGAGCGAACTCTCCTGCAGCTCCCTGGCCCCGGCGACTCCAACTTCCCAGCGAAATACTGTCTGCGGTGCGCCCCCGCAAACAAAACTCGGTGACTCTTGGTGATAGGGGAGTTCGAAAACCTCTGTTACACGGCCCCGTAGCCTTTAGTTCGGGTGAACCAGTTGCATACGCCACGGGCTCCTATGGTGTGCCGCGCTAATCGCTCCCGCCATCCATAAGGATTTATCGGCGGATCGTGTTGTCCCACGGCGACCTCATCGACCACGACGCGCATGAGTCGCGGCTAAAGCATGGTCCGGAGTCCTCGGATGCGAATGGCGCTCTCGATGGGCTATTCCGCCCACCGGAAGAGGCGCTGAAGACGCGTCTGTTGGTCGGCTGCGAACTGCCCCAGGTTTCGCCTGTAAGTGTCAACGCAGCGTCCGATCCAAGATAACCTTCAGGTTGCGCGCACGCGAGAGAGCGGCGCCGGCGCCTGGGGCAGCGTTGAGACTGCGGCGTTCGGCGTGTGGTGCATCCGGGGAAGGATCAACCGCTCTCGAATGGACTTTCCTTGGTCCGAGTGCGGCCTTCCACGATCAACCCGCGTATGTGGAACGGCCCGCGGTGCAAGGATGCATTTCAGTCGATTTCACCACATGAGGACGGTGCGGTCATATGTCCGGCCTACTTGCGCGGTGGTTGACCGCTGGCCTCGATGAAGTCCGCGAAGCAGGTGGCTGGATCAAGGGGGCGCGCTTTTTGCGCGTCACGGGTTTCGGCCTGGCCTGTTTCGGGATTTCGTCCCGTGGTTCATCGTCTGTTGTGCACCTCGCTCCTGCCGGCAGTTGCCGGGCAGCTCGTGTCGGCGGCTGCGCCCTATGCAGGAGCTGAATCCGCCGTAATTGGATTGCGATATACTCCACCTTTGTTCAGCAACGCCCAGATCATCCGGGCGATCTTGTTGGCGAGAGCGACTGCCACCACCTTAAATGGCCGTCGGCCCAGCATGCCCTTCAACCAGGGCCATACTCTGTCATGATATCGAACATGGCGAAGCACAGATGCTGCTCCGGTCGTTAGCAATGATCGCAAGTCCCGATTGCCCATTTTCGATATTCGACAAAGCCGTTCTTTGCCTCCGCTCGAATGGGCTTTCGGGGTCAATCCTATCCATGCAGCAAAGTGGCGCGCTGATTTGAAGCCAGCGGGATCGGGAACGAACGCCTTGACGGCGGTTGCGATGATGGCTCCGACGCCGGGGATTGTCGTAAGGCGTCGCATATCGTCGTCTCGACGAGCTTGCACGACAATTTCACGTTCGAGCTTGTCAATCCGCGCGGCAAGCATTTCGATTTGATCGACGATTTCGGTGAGGGCGAAGCGCGCGGCGGGAGGTAGTCGCGCATCATCCTCATCCCGAATGATGGCTGCCAGGGCCTTGACGTTGGCGATGCCGGTTGGAGCGATGATGCCCAGTTCGCCCATATGGGCACGCAGGGCATTGATTGCCTGGGTTCTCTGGCGCACGTGCAGGGCGCGCGTTTTCAGAACCATCACCGCAGCTTGCTGCTCAGCCGTCTTGACCGGCACGAAGCGCATGGTCTTCCGCGTCACCGCCTCGCTGATGGCCTCCGCATCGGCGGCATCGGTCTTGCCGCGCTTGACGAACGGCTTCACATATTGAGGCGGTAGCAGTTTAACGTCATGGCGGAAAACTGAGATCTCCCGCGCCCAGTAGTGCGCGCTTGCGCATGCCTCAATCCCGACTAGGCACGGCGGCAGTCTTTCAAAGAAGCGCAAAACTTCTGCGCGTCGCAGCTTTCGGTTGAACAGTGGTGCGCCATCAGCATCGACGCCATGAACCTGAAAAACCCGTTTGGCCAAGTCCAGCCCAATAGTGGTAACTTCTTTCACGGAACGGTCCCTCCTTGTGGCGTTTGCAACAACGACCACGTTAGCACTTTGATGCTGTCGGAGCGGGCCGTTCCACCGCATCAAGGGGTTCGCTACGCAAGCGTGCGACCTCTCCGGCTTCGCCTGCGAGGTGACCGCGGCCGCGCCCGGACACGTCGGCGCCTGTCGAGCGGGGATGGTCCCCGCCCCAAGACGGGAGCCTCACGATGTCACAGAACCTCAACCTCGCCCAGAACCACGCCTTCGAGCTCGCCCGCACCCTGATGGTGCCCGTGGTGCTCTTCCAGGTCGACGACGCGTTCGGCGTGATGGTCTCGAGCGAATACGACGGCGAAGAGGACACGATCGTTCACGAGTACGACCCGTGGTCCCCGGCTCACTGAGCCGGGCGACCGACCGATGCCGCTGGCGCTGCGCCCGATGCAAGGGAGGCTGCGCCGCGGCCGGAATCAGGTGATTGCAACGACTTGCCAGCGCGCCCTTGCATCCGGCACGCTTCGCGGCAGGCGGGTGGCGTCCCGCCGCGGTGTGGCGGCGGGCGTCAACCGAGGAAAGGACCGGGCGATATGCCCGCGTAGTGAAGGCGATGGAGAAAAGCGAAATCGAAGAACTGAGAGGAAGGGTCGGCTGCGCCGCCCTGCTTGAGGATGACGGTTGGAAAGTCGACGTAAGAGAAAGCACGCGCCGCGCTGTGAAGTACCGCCGCGATGCGAAGATCGTCATCGTGATTCATGAGGGACGCGGCTGGTTTGATCCGTTATCTACAGCGAAAGGCGACGTGTTCGACCTCGCCGAGCACTTGGGCGCCCATGGTTTCCCCGAAGCCTCCGCCCGCGTCGCCGCCCTCGTCGGGTTCGTCCCGGCGGCGCCCGCGTGGGAGCGGCAGAGCCGGCCAGCGCCGGTCTACTCTGTCGGCGATCGCTGGTCCCGCCGCGCCCGTCCTCGATCTGGCTCGGCCACATGGCGCTATTTGACGGAGGAGCGCGGCATCCCAGAGACGGTCGTTGCGACGGCGGTCCAGCAGGACCTGCTGCGCGAGGGACCGCACGGCAGCATGTGGGCCGCACACCGCGATCAGGACGGTGCACTGCTCGGCTGGGAGGAGCGCGGCCGCCAGTGGCGCGGCTTCGCTACCGGCGGCGCCAAGGAGCTGTTCCGGCTCGGGCCCTCGGCGGCGCGGCGGATCTGCGTGACCGAGGCGGCGATCGACGCAATGAGTCTGGCTGCCATCCAGGTGCTGCGGCCGGATACACTTTATGTCAGCACCGGCGGCGGATGGTCGCCGGCGAGCGAGCAAGCCATCCGGCGGATCGCAGAACGGCCGGACACCCGGCTCATTGCCGCGACCGACAACAACCGCCAGGGCGACGTCTACGCTGAGCGCATCCGAGCGATCGCGGCCGAGTCGGGCGCTTTTTACGCGCGCTCGCGGCCGCGCGCCGGCGACTGGAATGAGGACCTGAAAGTCCTTCTCGCGCGGATAGACCACGAAGCACTCGCCGAAGCCGGGTGATGCAGCCTGCATTGCTGCTGTTGCTGCCTCGAGCGCCCGGCCTCACCGCGGTAGCGTGTCGCCTCGATCCACAGGAGCGAGGCTCGGCGCTGTTCAAGGCTGCTCTCGCCGCCATTCGGAGCGCCGAGCAGCGTCATGCCGGGGTGGAGGAAAAAAGAACAGGAAAGGAGGAATAACAGGAAAGGAGGAATGACGTGCCGCATGCCCGGCCGGCGCGTCAAGGGAAGCTTCGCCCGCTACGCGGCCCTTGACCCGCCGGACCGGAGAGGCGGCCGCAGCGAAGGGGTCAGAAGGGCTGAATTGATGGCGAGCCGAAGGGGGTGAGCCGCGCTCCAGCCCGACGAGGCTGAAAGGAGCCCGCCAATGACCCCCTCTCCGATCCGCAAGGTCTACCAAGGCGTCGCCGACCGCCGGCAGATGTTCCGCATGTTCGATCGTCATGCCCAGCGCCCGAACCGTTGGGAGAACGACGACAGCGCGCTCTATCGCGGCGAATGGTTCGAGATCGGCCAAGCCGAACACGACTACATGCTCGAGATCCTGCCGCCGCTCTGGATGAAGGCCGAGAGGTTCGCGATGCGTGAATTCCTCACCGACAGCGTCACCAGCGTCTTCCTCGCTCTGACGATCGACGGTCGTATGCGTTGCTTTCATAGCTACTGCGACCTCTCCGATCACTCCTCTCCCGGCCGGATGCGCACCGCGATCATCGAACGTGAATCGCGACCCGTGAAAGCGATGACGCACGAGGAGCGGCTCGAGCATATCTGGTCGAGCACGCATGACGATTATCGCGGCTATACCGGCGAAGGCTGGGCCGCGCATCTGCGCGGCAAGCGCACCGTGCTGGTTTATGGCGGCGGGCGCGGCACGGTGCTGAAGCTGCTCGACGATCTTTCCGACGCAGAGATTTCGGCGAAGCTGCCGGTGCAGCTGCGCTCCCTGCCTGAGCGACAAGCGGCGTGAGGGAGGCGGCGATGTTCACATTCCCCATCCCCGCCGTCCGCACAGTCATCGACCGCAGGCGGTCCGACGCCACCGCCAATGGCGGGTTTCGCAATCCCTATTACAGCCTCAAGCCCGGCGAAGGCGAGAAACCCGGCCTCTGGCTGGTGGGCGACAACGGCGTCTACATCATATCGAACGGCAAGCTCGCCGACGGCGCCCGCCCGCTCGTGGTCTATTCCGAGGAATGCCATCCGGTCGGCGATCCCGACTGGTTCAAGCGCCGCCACTTTGGCGGCGATGACGGCATCGAGTTCGACGCCGAGCAGCTCCTGCCTCTCATCAATCGCGATTTCCGGTTCACGCATCTGCGCGTGCAGCTGAGCGAGCACGAAATCTCGTTATCGCTCATCGCGCGATAGCGTTTCCCAACCATCAACACCCGTGACCATCCGCGCCCGCCGGGACAGCCCCGACGGGACGATGGCGCGCGACCTCATCACAAGGAGAATTTCCAATGGCGCAAGACGATCCACTCACCCTCGACCTCTTCGGCAACACGGCGCTGTCATCCGGCCTCGGTCTAGGCGTCACCGTCTTTGGCGGCGACGCCACCTTCGATCCGGATGATGATAACGATCCCGATCCCTCGACGCCGGCTCCCGCGCTTCCGGTTGCGGCGGTCGCACGTTCTGCTTCATCCCTTCAACGAGAACGCGGAGCGAACTTCCGTCTCGCCGGCGATCGCGCCTTGGCCAAGGGCTGGAAGCGTCGTGCGCGCGACAACATTGCGGCGATCCGGCTTGCCGCCGCCATCGAGGCGGAGGAACGCCCGGCGACCATTGAAGAAAAGGAGCGCCTTATCCGTTTCACAGGATTCGGCGCGTCCGAGCTGGCAAACTTCGTGTTCCGGCGCCCTGGCGAGGCCGAGTTTCGAAAGGGTTGGGAGACGATCGGCGAGGACCTTCAGGACGCGGTCGGCGATCTCGACCACGCCTCGCTCGCGCGCTGCACGCAGTATGCCCATTTCACGCCGGAGTTCATCGTCCGTGCGATCTGGGCAGGATTGCAGCGCCTCGGATGGCGCGGCGGCCGCGTGCTCGAGCCCGGCATCGGCACCGGGCTCTTTCCGGCGTTGATGCCGGAAGAACTTCGCGAAGCGTCCCACGTCACCGGCATCGAGCTCGATCCCGTCACGGCACGCATCGCCCGGCTGTTGCAGCCGCTGGCGCGCATCGTGACCGGCGATTTCGCGCGGACGGAACTGCCGGCGAGCTTCGATCTCACGGTCGGCAATCCGCCGTTCTCCGAGCGCACCGTGCGCTCCGATCGCGCGTATCGTTCGATGGGCCTGCGCCTGCATGATTATTTCATTGCGCGGTCCATCGACCTGTTGAAGCCCGGCGCCCTCGCCGCCTTCGTCACGAGCTCGGGCACGATGGACAAGGCTGATTCATCGGCTCGCGAACACATCGCGAAGGTTGCCGACCTGATCGCTGCGATCCGCCTGCCAGAGCGCAGCTTCCGCGGCAGTGCCGGCACCGACGTCGTCGTCGACATCCTGTTCTTCCGCAAGCGAAAGATCGGCGACCCGGAAGGCGATCTGTCCTGGCTTGATCTCGACGAGGTGCGGCCGGCGACCGAGGACGAGGGCGCGATCCGCGTGAACCGCTGGTTCGCGAAGCACCTGGACTTCGTGCTCGGCACGCACGCGCTCGCCTCCGGTCCTTTCGGCGAGACCTACACCTGCCTGCCGCGCGAGGGCGAAGATCTCGACGCTGCAATGGGGTCTGTGGTCGCTCTTCTGCCGCAAGCTATCTACGACGGCGAGCCCGAGGTGATCGATCCCGATCTGGAAGAATCCGACGACCCGTCCGACGTCGATCTGCCTGTCGATCGGCAGGTGCGCGAGGGCAGCTACTTTTTCGACAAGGCGCGCGGTCTGATGCAGGTCGTCGACGGCGAGTCCGTTGCCGTGAAAGCGCGCAAGGGTCGAAGTTCAGACGGCATTCCCGAGAAACACGTCCGGATCATCGGCAAGCTGATCCCGATCCGCGACGCCGTGCGTGAAGTGTTGAAAGCGCAGGAGCTTGACCAGCCGTGGAAGGACGCGCAGGTCCGCTTACGCATCGCCTGGTCGAACTTCGTCCGTGATTTTGGCCCGATCAATTTCACCACCGTGTCCATGACGGAGGACGAGGAGACGGGCGAGGTGCGCGAGATGCATCGCCGGCCGAACATCCAGCCCTTCCTTGACGACCCCGATTGCTGGCTCGTCGCCTCGATCGAGGATTACGACCTCGAAACCAACACCGCGAAGCCGGGGCTCCTTTTCACCGATCGCGTCATCGCGCCGCCGGCGGTGCCGGTGATCACCAGCGCGGCTGACGCGCTCGCCGTCGTGCTGAATGAGCGCGGCCGTGTCGACATCGACCACATCGCCGAGCTGGTGCACCGCGATATGCAGGACGTGATCGCCGAACTTGGTAGCGCCATCTTCCGCGATCCCGCGGATGGCTCGTGGCAGACCGCTGACTCCTACCTCTCCGGTTCTGTCCGGGAAAAGCTGAAGGTTGCTGAAGCCGCGGCCACGCTTGATCCGTCCTATGAGCGCAATGTCGCGGCGCTTCAGGGCGTGCAGCCTGCGGACCTCAAGCCCTCCGACATCACAGCACGGCTCGGTGCGCCATGGATCCCGGCCGCGGACGTGGTCGCCTTCGTCAAAGAGACGATGGATGCTGAGATCAAGATTCACCACATGCCGGAGCTCGCCTCGTGGACGGTGGAGGCGCGTCAACTCGGCTGGATGGCGGCAGGCACGTCGGAATGGGGCACAGATCGTCGCCATGCGGGCGAGCTTCTTGCCGACGCGCTCAACAGTCGCGTTCCGCAGATATTCGACACGATCAAGGATGGCGACAGCGAGCGGCGCGTGCTCAATGTCGTCGATACCGAAGCGGCGAAGACGAAACTCTCCAAGATCAAGGACGCCTTCCAGCGCTGGATCTGGTCCGATCCCGACCGCACCGACCGTCTTGCGCGCGTCTACAACGACCGCTTCAACAATATCGCGCCACGCGCCTTCGACGGCTCGCATCTGAAGCTTCCTGGCGCCTCTGGCGCCTTTGTTCTTTATGGGCACCAGAAGCGCGGCATCTGGCGTATCGTCTCGGCCGGATCGACCTATCTCGCGCACGCCGTCGGCGCCGGCAAGACCATGACGATGGCGGCCGCCGTCATGGAGCAGCGCCGGCTCGGGCTGATCGCCAAGGCGATGCTGGTCGTGCCCGGCCACTGCCTGGCGCAGGCCGCGCGCGAGTTTCTCGTGCTTTATCCGAACGCGCGCATCCTCGTCGCCGACGAGACCAATTTCACCAAGGACAAGCGCCATCGCTTCCTCTCGCGTGCCGCGACCGCGACCTGGGACGCGATCATCATCACGCACTCCGCGTTCCGCTTCATCGCCGTGCCGTCGGCGTTCGAGCAGCAGATGATCCAGGACGAGCTGGAGCTTTACGAGACCCTGCTCACCAAAGTGGAAAGCGACGACCGGGTTTCGCGCAAGCGTCTCGAGCGCTTGAAAGAGGGACTGAAGGAGCGTCTGGAATCGCTCGTAACCCGCAAGGACGACCTCCTGACCATCTCGGAGATCGGCGTCGACCAGATCATCGTCGACGAGGCGCAGGAATTCAGGAAGCTCTCCTTCGCGACCAATATGTCGACGCTGAAGGGCATCGATCCGAACGGCTCGCAGCGGGCATGGGACTTGTTCGTCAAGTCCCGCTTCATCGAGACCAAGAATCCCGGTCGCGCGCTGGTGCTCGCCTCCGGCACACCGATCACCAACACGCTCGGCGAGATGTTCTCGGTGCAGCGCTATCTTGGTTATGCCGCGCTGTCGGAGCGCGGCTTGCACGAGTTCGACGCCTGGGCGAGCACGTTCGGCGATGTAACGACCGAGCTGGAACTGCAGCCCTCCGGAAAGTACAAGCCGGTCACTCGCTTCGCCACCTTCGTCAACGTGCCAGAGCTCATCGCGATGTTCCGCTGCTTCGCGGACGTCGTGATGCCGGAGGACTTGCGGCAGTATGTGAAGGTGCCGGCGATCTCGGCCGGCAAGCGTCAGATCCTGACCGCAAAGCCGTCGCCGGCATTCAAGCGCTACCAGACCCTGCTCGGCGAACGCATCAAGGCGATCGAGGAGCGCGATCGCGCACCGGAGCCGGGCGATGACATCCTGCTGTCGGTCATCACCGACGGCCGCCACGCGGCGATCGACTTGCGCCTGGTCGATCCGGATAGCGACAACGAAGCCGACAACAAGCTGAACCTGCTCGTCGGCAACGCCTTCCGTATCTGGAGGCAAACGGCTGAGAACAGCTACGTACGCGCGGACAGCAAGGCGTTCGAGTTGCCTGGCGCGGCCCAGATGATCTTCTCCGACCTCGGCACCATCAGCGTCGAGAAAAGTCGCGGCTTCTCCGCATACCGCTGGATCCGCGACGAACTGGTCCGCATGGGCGTGCCGACGTCCGAGATCGCCTTCATGCAGGACTACAAGAAATCGGAGGCGAAGCAGCGTCTCTTCGGCGACGTGCGCGCCGGCAAGGTCCGCTTCCTCATCGGCTCCTCCGATACGATGGGCACCGGCGTCAATGCGCAATTGCGCCTGAAGGCATTGCATCACCTCGACGTGCCCTGGTTGCCGTCGCAGATCGAGCAGCGCGAGGGTCGCATCGTGCGTCAGGGCAACCAGCACGATGAGGTCGATATCTTCGCCTATGCCACCGAAGGGAGCCTTGATGCGCAGATGTGGCAAAACAACGAGCGCAAGGCCCGCTTTATCGCCGCCGCGCTCTCCGGCGACACCTCGATCCGTCGGCTGGAGGACATGGGCGAGAGCCAGGCCAACCAGTTCGCCATGGCCAAGGCGATCGCATCGGGCGACCCGCGCCTCATGCAGAAAGCCGGCCTCGAGGCTGACATCGCACGGCTCGAACGGCTGCGGGCCGCGCACATCGACGATCAGCACGCGGTACGGCGACAGATCCGCGATGCCGAGCGCAACATCGAGCTTTCTGGTCGCCGCATCGGCGAGATCGGCGAGGACATCAAGCGCCTTGTCCCGACCGCTGGCGACGCCTTCACCATGGCGGTGACGGGGGCGTCGTTCGACGAGCGCAAGCTTGCCGGCCGGGCGCTGATGATGGAGATCTTGACGCTGGTGCAGCTCCAGCAGGAGGGCGACACGGTCATCGCCTCGATCGGCGGCTTCGACGTCGAGTACAGCGGCGAGCGTTTCGGCCGTGACGGCTATCGCTACACCACGATGCTGCTGCGCACCTCTTCCGAATACGAGATTGAGTTGCCGGTGACGGTCACGCCGCTCGGCGCGGTCGCCCGCCTTGAGCATGCGCTCGACGACTTCGAGGGCGAGCGGGAGCGTTACCGCCAGTGTCTGGCGGATGCCCGCAGACGGCTCGCCTCCTATGAATCGCACGGCGGCGGCGACTTTGCATTCGCGGACGAGCTTTCGGAAAAACGTCGGCAACTCGCAGAGGTCGAGAGGGCCTTGGCGGAGGACAGCGAAAGTAGAGGCGAGATAGCCGTGGCTGCCTGAACAAGAAAGGAGGAGGGAAGAAGGGATGAGGCCCGCTCGCGGATCGGGCGGGCCGCTGGCGCTAGCGCTCAACCGCCGCCTGCGCGATCCCGGCCCGTCGTCCTGCGCAGGGCTTTGGCCCTGCTGGTCCAGCCGGCCAGGGATGCTCGGCCGCAGTTGCACCGGCCCGTCCGCTCCGCGGGCCGGGGGTGTCTTCGGGAAGAAGACGAGAAAGGACCGGGGATGCCGGTCCGCAACTCAAAGGAGCATACCCATGCAACTAATCAAGGTCGATCCGCGCGCGCTGGTGGAGAGTGCCGACCATTCGCGCCAGACCAAATCGACGCCGCAGGCCGACGCGCTCTTACTCGCTTCGATCAAAGCCGTCGGCATCGTACAGCCGCCCGTCGTGTCGCAGCAGACCGATGGCGGCAACGGCTACATCGTCAACGCCGGCCGGCGCCGCGTGCGGCTGGCCATCGCCGCGGGTCTCGACGAAATCGATGTGCTCGTCGACGAGGCCGCGAACGACAACGGCGCCATGCGCTCGGTGGTCGAGAACATCGCCCGCGAGCCTTTGAATCCCGTCGATCAGTGGCGCGCAATCGAACGCCTGGTCGCGCTCGGATGGACCGAGGAGGCGATCGGCGTCGCGCTCGCGCTGCCCGTGCGACAGATCAGGAAGCTGCGCCTGCTCGCGAACGTCCTGCCTGCGATGCTCGACCACATGGCGAAGGGCGACATGCCCGACGAGCGTCAGCTCCGGACGATCGCGGCCGCGTCGCTCGACGAGCAGAAGGAGGTCTGGAAGAAGCATAAGCCGTCGAAGGCCGATCCCCAGGTTTCGTGGTGGAGCGTTGCGCAGGGGCTGCAGAAGACGCGCATGTATGCGCGGCACGCGAGTTTCGGCGACGATCTCGCTCAGGCCTACGGCATCCAGTGGGTCGAGGACCTGTTCGCTCCCGCCGACGAGGACAGCCGCTACACCACGAACGTCGAGGCCTTCCTCGGCGCGCAGCAGGAGTGGATGACGGCGAACCTGCCGAAGAAGGGCATCATCGCCGAGGCCACAAACTACGGGGAAGTGAAGCTGCCGCCGAAGGCAGAGCGCGTCTACGGCAAGCCCGCGAAGTCCGACTGCACGGCGATGTACCTCGACCGCGACGGTCGCGTGCAGACCGTGCACTACCGCATGCCCGCGGCGAAGAAGCCGAAGGACAAGGGAGCGACCGCTTCGGACAACGCTCCGGACGATGTCGGCGTGGTGTCGAAGCCGCGTCCTGACGTGACGCGCAAAGGCGCCGAGATGATCGGCGACTACCGCACCGACGCGCTGCGCGACGCTATCGGCCGCGCGCCGATCGAGGACGATACACTGATGGCGCTGCTTATTCTTGCCTTCGCAGGGCAGAACGTCTCGGTGACGACAGGAAGCGGCGGGACCTATTACGGCCAAAGCCGCCTGGCGAAGAACGCGGCGGTGCTGTTCGACGCCGACGGCAAGCTCGCCTTCGACATGGATACGCTCCGTGTCGCGGCGCGCACCATGCTGGTCGACGTGTTCTCGTGCCGTGAGAACGCCACCAACAGTGGCGTGGTAGCCCGCGTCGCTGGCGAGGTGGTCGGCGCGGACTCCTTCCTGCCGAATATGGGGACGGAGGACTTCCTCTCCTGCCTGTCGCGCCCTGCTCTCGAGGCGTCGTGCAAGGACACGCCGGTCCTGCCACGCCAACGCGTGAAAGATACACGGGCGGCGCTCGTCGAGCATTTCAAGAAGAGTCACTTCGTCCACTCGGCCGCGCTCTTCGCACCGGACCCGACGAAGCTTTCCGACTGGTTGTCGTCGAACGCGACGACGGCAGACGACGACGACGCTGAAGAGGACGCGACCGGTATCGTCGATGACGTGTCCGACAACGAGTCTGAGGCGTTCAGGGAAGCGGCTGAATAACGGCGCGCGCCCTCTCTTCCGAACGATCCGCCGCCGCCGGCCACGCCGGCGGCGGTTCTGTTTTCCACGCTTGCGCAAACAAGGAGGACACGATGTCCGCGCACACCATCATCGACAACGCTCCCATCGGTTCGATCATCGCCTGGTCCGACGGAACGCCACAGCCGCCGACGCGCTTCAACAGGAAGCTCGCCACCTGGCAGAACAACAACAGCAAGGGCCGCCTCATCCGCAAGCAGGGCGGGCGAGGCGTCGGCAATATCTCGCTATCGGCCTGTTTTACTCTTCATGAGGCCGACTATGGCGCCGGTGGCGTCGTCGCGATCCGCGTCCATCGGACGTTCTCGCTGGAGTCGAAGCTGGAGTTCACCATCGTCGAGCGTCCGACCATTGGCTCGGTCCGCGTCTTCGACCGCGCCGGCGACGACGCCGAATTCGTCTACCTCGCGACCAACGAGGCCGATGCGAAAGAGTGGCTGACGCGCCACGGCTATCCGAACGCCGTGTTGGTAGGAGTGACGGCCGACGAGGTCGGCGCGGATATCGTCGAGGGGAGGACCGCGGCATGAACGCGCCATTCCCCGCTCCCGACGAGGTCTCATTCGGCCGCAGCGCCGACGGCCTGCTCGTCGCGCTCGTCGGCGAGACGGCTTTCGCGATGGCGCCGGCTCGGGACGGCCGCCACTACCTCGTCACAGCCTGGTGCATATCCCGGCCCATGGCCGAATGGACGCGCGGAGATTTCTACGGCCATCTCGGCGAGCTCGCCGACGAGGCGGCCTTTCGCAGCGCCGTGCTCGAAAACTCCGAGCATCAGCGCGAGCGCAAGATGCTGGGCCGGGTCGAGGAATATTCGCGCGCCCACACGCCATGGGGCGCCTCGCAGGGCGCGACCGTCTACGCCGACGGCGTCACGTCGCATTCCACAGCCCGGCACGGCGGTTTCAAGCTCTCCGCTGACCGAAACCGCAAGGTCCATTTCCTGCTGCGCACGAAAGGCGGCTGGTACGAAGAGGACGTCGAATGGGCGATCATCGCCGTCACCTTCCCGCATCTCTTCACGGCGTTCGAGCGTCGCTGCGCCGAGCGCACGATCAAGGATAGCTGGCCCGATGCCTGGGAGGGGATCTTCGGCACGATCCTCCTGCCGGGCGAGTCCCGAGAGAAGGACCGCCGCGCCTTCGAACAGGCGCACGCGCAGGACTGGATCGTCGTGTCGGCGATCAGGTCGAAGCATAAGTCCGGCTTCGTCGAAACTGTCGCCACGCGGGGTGCGAAGCGCGGTCCTGGGACCGAGGTGCGCCGCTTCCTCGTCCTGCCCGACGAATACCACGTCGGCCGCTTCGGCTTCGTGATTGATGAGGCGCGCCACCAGGTCTACGGCGGCCCCTCCGACTTCGTCGGATGGAGGTGATCCATGCCCTTGCGCCTCATTGCCAAAGCGTTCGGCTGGCGAACGGCCACTGACGAGGACAGCGAAACGCCGGTCCTCTTTGTTTGGCATCCGTTGCTCGGACGGCACTTCGCCGGTTCCGACGCCTGGAGGCGGACCGTGCGCGTCTCCATCTACGCGCCGCAGCCTTACCCGGCCGATGCAGACAGAAAGGAGGTTCAGCCATGAAGGCCTATCTCGTCGCCGTGAACCTCCTCGTGCATGCGCACCACAATCCGGAGAGCGCGATCGCCGACGCGCTCGACGGCATCCTCACGCCTGAAATGCGCAAGCACGCAGGCGCTAATTCGGCGCTTCTCGATTGGGCGATCGCTGGCGACGACGTCGCCTCATCCATCGCCGGGGTTTCCCTCCCGGACGACTACATGCCGGACGAGTCCGCCTTCCCCCTCTGGCCAGTGGGGACGGTACGATGACCGAGCCCCGGGACCGGCGCCTCCTGCTCGCGCGCATGGAGGTCGCGCAAGCCGAGACGCAACGCCATCTCGGCGTGATCGAACGCCAGATTGCGGCGCGCGCCGAGAGGCTCACGATCACCGACCGGGCGAAGCGCCGGCAGCACGGCCGAAGCGCGTCGAGTTGGACGAACGCGGACGAGCGGTTGTTTCAGCAGCATGTCGCGGAGCTCGCCTTGGCCCGTCGCGGCGAGGTCGACGCCCTGACGCGCAAGCTCGACCGGCAGGAGAAAGCGATCGCCGAGTTTCGGAGGCGCAATCGCGAGTCCATTGCGCGGGTGAAAGGCGACCGGCAGCACCAATCCGATTGCACACGGCGCATGCGAGCAAACGTTGACGGCGTGAAGTGGTCGGAGGGTCTGTCGTGACCTCCCACGGTTTCGGCGGCGGATGACCCTTGGCCGTCGCTCCCTCGGTATGTGTTGCGGTCTGAACCGTCCGCGGTCCGCTTCAAGGGCAAGTCGCGGAGCGATCGGCGGCCGCCGTCTCGCGATGGGGGACCGCGTCCTTCGCAGGCCCGAAGGCCCGCTCGCCCGCAACCCGCCCATGCTCGCCCTGGCAGCCGTCGCCCCCTGAAGTGGCCCGCTGGGGTCGGTTCTGGTCGACCGCACCCCGAGGGAGCAACGGTCGAGGGCCCAATCGCTTCCCAAGGCGAAACCGAGAAAGGATCTCATCATGACCAAGACCGCCCGCTCCTCTCGTTCCACCGCTCGCGTCATTCCTCTCCGCCGCGGCACGACGCTCGAGATGGTCCGGCTCGCATGCCCCGACGTCGCGCAGACGCTGCGCATCTCCGAGAGCTTCGGCCTCGCAGTCCTCGACAGCGACGGCATTCGCGACCTGCACGAGCGCCTTGTCGTCGAGACCGCCGATGCCCTCAAGGACGGTCTCAGCGACCGCGCGATGGAAATCCATCTCCAGCGCATCGTCGGCTCCTATGTCGGCTCCGCGCACGGCGCCGGCCAGTTCTACTCCCGCGCCGTCACCGAGGCGCGCGAGGCCACTGCCAAGCTCGCCAACGACGTCCGCGACGAGGACCTCGACGGGCCGGTCGGCTTCGACAGCCAGTCGCAGCGCAAGCGCGAGTTCGCAGCCGACATGGGACTGCAGGCGCATGCGCTGCGGATGGCGGCCGAGGGCGCCGTGGCCGCCTACGAGCAGGTCATCGGCGAAGCCTGGAAGCCCTTCGAACGGCAGGTCGAACAGGCCGGTCAAACCGTGTCGAAGAAAGCTGCCGCGGTCCAGATGGCGGCTTTCGAATAAGCCTCACGGCGGGGCTTCGGCCCCGCCTTTTTCACGTCGCGACTCCGCGGGCCGGTCATGAGACCGGCCCCTTTTTTGTCGCTGGCGGAATCAAGCAAAACCAGAACTACGCATCGCGCCAGCGCGGCCCCTCTCGGTCCCGGGTCTTGCGGCGGATACGGCGCACGCGCAACGGCTTCGCCGTCCTCCGCTTCGCTGCGGCCCTGTCAGGTGCGCGACCCCTTGGCGCCGCCGCTGCGGCCCCCGCGAGGGCCGCGACTGGCGCGGCCTCCAAAATGGAGGTCTTGGAAATGAGTAGGAAGGAAGAAAACCCGCGCGCCGACATCTACGCGCGCATCACCAATCGTATCGTTGCCGATCTCGAACGCGGTGTCCGTCCCTGGATCAGGCCATGGAACATGGCCAACGCGGCAGGGCGCATCACGCGGCCGCTGCGCCACAACGGCATGCCATACCAGGGCATCAACGTCATCCTGCTTTGGTCGGAAGCCGTCGCGCGGGGCTTCACGTCGCCGACATGGATGACGTTCAAGCAATCGCTGGAGCTCGGCGGCCACATCCGCAAAGGCGAGAGCGGCACGATGGTGGTCTACGCCAACAAGATCACCAAGACCGAGACGGACGACAATGGCGACGACACCGAGCGCACCGTGCCGTTCCTGCGGGCCTACACGGTGTTCTGCGTCGATCAGATCGACGGCCTGCCCGACCAGTACTATGCGCGGCCCGCTCCGAGCACTCCGCCCGCGCAACGCATCGCGCACGTGGACGCGTTCTTCGCGAACACCGGCGCGACGATTCGGCACGGCGGCGACAAGGCGTTCTTCGCGCCAGCGCTCGACCTCATCCAGATGCCGCCTTTCGAAAGCTTCCGCGACGCCGAGAGTTACGCGGCCACGCTTGCGCACGAGTGTGTGCACTGGACTGCGCCGGCGCACCGCGTCAACCGAGACCTCAGTCGCTACGCGAGGGACCGCAGCGAACGTGCCCGCGAAGAGCTTGTCGCCGAGCTTGGAGCTTGTTTCCTCAGCGCAGACCTCGGGATCGTGCCCGAGCTCGAGCCGCGCGCGGACCACGCGAGCTACCTCGCGTCGTGGCTGGAAGTTCTGTCCAACGACAAGCGCTTCATCTTTTCGGCGGCCGCACATGCGCAGCGCGCCGTGACCTACCTGCACGATCTGCAACCGAATGCGGCCGAGATCGGCGAAGCGGCGTGACACGCGCTACCATCCGCACGATCAACGCTTGCGTGCATCGTCCGCCTTCTTCGACGTACGAAGGCCCCGCCGCGCGGCGGGGCCTTTCTTGTGTGTTTCGTCAGGGGTGCGCTGGCCACCGGAGGTGACTGGTCCTTCCTCCCACCTTTCAGCCGTGCCGCGAGACGGGCCGGGTGCGGGTAGCGTGCTGTCCGAAACGTCGGCCTGTTTCTGGGTGGACAGTCTTCACGTGGCGGCCGGGCCGTTGGCGCCGCGATCGCATGTCCAGTTATCCTGTCCTGCTCACCAAGCTGGAGAGGCCTTGGACGGTGCGTGCGAGTCTCTTTCACCAGTTTCACCAGTGCGCCCGAAATACTGCCGCGCGGTGAGGCGTGCCGATCGCTGCGACGTTTCCTCGCCGTTCGGTCTGACGCGTCCACTGCGTCCTCGATTTGGCATGTCTATCCGAAGGCCGTCGTTCGCTACGCTCCGTCTCGATCTCAAGACCGCAACGGCCGTTCTTGGCTTTCTTCCCCTGGTCGCTGCGCGCCCATTCCTCGCGAGACAAGAAAGCCTCGCCCGGCCGTCCTCCACTGCATTGCGGCCCTTCGGGTGAGCGGTCCGATCGCCTCCGGCCAACGACTGCCATCGAGGTCGCGATGGTCGCGGCCCGAGAAACGAAAGAGGACACGAACATGGCTACCATCGGCAACTTCACCGCCAACGGCAACGGCTTCGTCGGCACCGTCAAGACCCTGGCTCTGGGCACCGTCAAGACCAAGATCGTCCCGGCCGAGCGGACTTCGGACAAGGCCCCGGACTATCGCATCTTCGCGGGCGCGAACATCGAGTTCGGCGCCATGTGGAAGAAGAAGTCCCAGGACACGGGCCGCGAGTACCACTCGGTTAAGCTGGACGACCCGAGCTTCCCCGCTCCGATTTACGCGACGCTGGTCGAGGTCGAAGGCGAGGAAGGCTTCTCGCTCATCTGGTCTCGCCCGAGCCGCGACTGAGCGGTCGCGCAAGTAGGCCCCGCTGCGCGGCGGGGCCTTCGAGCGTGAGCGAAAAGGAGAACGATGATGTGTAAGGTCTTGAACGCGCGGAGCGCCCGCAAGCGCTCGAGCACGACGCAGTGAGAAAATGGGCGCGATCGAGGAGCTGCGCGCCCGCGATTCTCGTCTGCTGGTGCGCACCGCTCGCGCGCCACGGCGACGTGCTCGTTGTCTTCGACAACAGACGCTGATCATTCCCTTGGTGCATCCAATCTCGCCAGCCGGTCGGGCATGTCGAGCAACTTCATCGCCCCGGCGGCAATGGCTTCGCCGATCGTCGGATAGGTTTCATCCGAGCTTATCGAGACGCCGTCGGGAAATGTCACAGTCGCCTGATAGCCGTTGCCTTTGGGCGTAGCCGAAAGCTGGATGGTTGGCATGTCACGGCTCCTTCCTGGCCGAGGGTATTCTCGCTGCAAACCGACGTCGACGGCGCGGATTGTATCCGTCGGCGCCTGAGGTCGAACAACGCCAGCTTACGTCATCTCCCGCGCGTTGAGCGCGACAGACGTCGCTTGGATTCGCCACTCGAGGCTGCCGCCAGGAGGTCGTTCCACGTGTCTGGCGGGTTTCCGCGGTCCAACATCTTCCTAAATACGGCGTAGGCGTCGTTCGCGCTCTCGTAGGCGCGCAGCGTCGAGTCATCGTTCACCCATGCGAGGACGATGATTTTGGCGTCCGCTGATTGCTGATAGCGGAAGAACAGGCGGAATTGCTGAAGGAATTTGGCGCGGAACCAGTGCTTGTAGTGCTCGCCGAGCGTGCTTCCCTGCCGGTAGACGTCGCGCGCCGGGTCACCCGGTATGTCTTCGAACGCGACCTTCAAGACGGCCGCGAGGAGCTTCGCCCTCTGCTTCTTCTTGTATTTCGTCGGGTCTTTCTTCCGCGCCTTCTCGACCGCCTCAATCATCGCCTCGAGTTGATCAAGGAACAGCGGATGCGCGAAGATTGTCCATCCGTTGATTTCAACGATGTCGTCGCTCACGCCTCATCGTCCGGGAGGGCCGCGTCGAGGTCGACCGTGACGCCCTTGACCAGCGTCTTGCCGCGCGTGAGCAGCGACTTCGATACCGGCCGAATCCGCGCAGGCTCTTTCGCCATGTCGCGCGCCAGGAATTCGAGGAACTTGCCGATCACGGGATCGCTCTGGTTCGCGCCCGCCTCCCTTTTCGAGATCATGACGGTGCCGTCGGCCAGCCCGCGAAACACCACCTGGTCGCGTTTGCCGAGGGCGAGCATCTTGCGGATGGCCGCAGGCACGGTCGTCTGCCCGCGATCCGTGATGGTCGCGGGGATCTCGAGGATTTCAGCGGTCTTTGCCATAACCGGCTCCTTGCATCGCCAGACCATCCAATGTAATGCATTTGCATTGTAAGTCAAGATCGCCTATTCGTTCGGCGCGAAAGCAACGTTTCCAAGCCTTGGTTCGGCGACCGGAATGGGTAACTCCATGGCGCGGCGTTCGCGAACCGCTGCTGGGCGCGCCGCAGCATTAAAGGCGGGCCAGCCGCGAAGTTCGCCGGTAGCGGGGAGGGCCAAGTCGAAAGCGTGCGCCTCTGCCAACACGCGGCAGCTGTGCTACAGAGGAAAACTTGCTTATTTGGGGGCAATTGCTTGAGGCGCCAAGATCCAATTGGACCAGAATTTTATGTTCCGCTAGGGGCGGCAGAAAAAATTTCGGACGCCGCATTCTACCTAGCGGCGGCGCTCTCAATTATCGTGTTGCTTGTTGAAAAGGCGTCGCAACCGAAGCTTTACGGAGCAGTCCAAGCCACGTTTGCCGTAGCAGTGGTCGGCTTCTTCGTAAGTGGCATCGTGATACGAACCTACTTTGCCACGCGCGCGCACTCGAGCCGGTTCGCCGACTTCGTCTCGAACGCGTTCTCTGTTCCCCTCGTCCCTTCTCCGTCCGAAGGCTACTACAACACTCCTGCAGGTGATCCGTTTATCCGCATGGGGGCGTCTGTGCTGGAAAACACGCTGTTCACCAAATCGATTCTTGCGAGAATGTTGCGCTTCGAACGGGCACGCATTTGCGTATACGTCCTCGCATGGCTTTGGGCCGCCGTCTATCGCGCCACGGACCTAGAACTGCTGGCTGTCGCCGCACAGGTCCTGTTCAGTGAGCAGTTGCTGTCGAGATGGGTGCGCATGGAATGGCTTCGCGCCAGGGTTGAGCGCTTATACGACGATCTTTTCGCGCTGATTCAGTCCTCGTCCGATGCCAGGAGTAAGGAATTCCGCGCGCGCGTGATCGAAGCTCTGATCCGTTATGAGACAAGCAAAGCCCAGGCAGCTTTATCCCTCTCGTCACGACTATTTAACAAGCTTAATCCGGAGCTCTCGGCTAGGTGGCAGTCCGTGTGTACTCAGCTGGGTATCGCCCCCGCAACCGACCCAGCAGCCTGATGCGCTTGCTCGTTGGGGCGATCGCGCAGCTTATCAATCAGAATTGAGCGAATCCCGGGGCCTTCGATGAAAGCTCCGATTTCAGCCCCCCGCGATCGACGTGCATCGACGGTTGTGGCCATCCAATTGAAACTCGAGATTACGAGAGAGTCGTCGTCCCAACCTAGGTACTTCGCGTGTTCATTTTCGACGCGGGCGATCTTGATGCCACGCTTCGCAACGTCGGCAGGCAACGGTTCGTGCCCCTCCTCCAGCAAGAATTTGCTTGGACGCGTGTATTGAAGGCGAACATCGATCCCACGAGCCGCGGCGGTCTCCATGGGAACAAGCACAGACGTCTCAGCTGACAAGCCATACAGGTCGCACGCAATCTCGATTTCTCTTGACGCACGGTCTCGCGCAAGCGTAACGCAGGCATAGTGATTGTAATCTGTTACGAGAGATATCGAGTATTTACCGGCTTCCCCTTGCGACCTGATCTTTGCCTTCAACTCCGACCAAATGTGGTTGAGCTGCCGCGCCGTCGGGCTCCAATTGCCGACAGCCGGAAGCTGGTTGGAGAGTAGCAGGCTGAGGACTTTTGATGCGAAGAGCGCGCTGCGCGTTCGCAGCGAGACCTCCATCCAGTCGAACTCAGAAGAGAGAAAATTGCAGCTGCCGACAACCGTAGTCCATAATCCGGTTTCATGATCGTCATAGATCAGCACTTTGGCATGAGAGCCAGACGAGTGTGGGGAGAGCCGAATTCTCCCCCGAGCGCCGGGCGGTAATCCGGCCAGCACATCAGTCGCATCCGAAAATTTTCTGGGCGGTCCGCCAACCTCTGGGTCCACATGCAGACCCCAGAGTAACTCGACTCGGACTTTGCGTCTCGCGGCGCGCTCGAAGTCGGGCAGCAGGTTGCGAAGGGTATCAGCACTCAGGAAGCATGAATGGACCACGACTGTTGATTTTGCTCGCTGCAAAGACTCTCGGAGAAGCGTAAGGTGAGCGACGCCACCCACAATAATATCATCAGCGGTGAGGTCGTCCCGCGCCGCCTCCTGCACCATGTGTGATTTTGCTGAATAGGCAGTGATGTCGTCATCTTTGACTTCTGCCGACGCTTTTACCAAGTTCGCCCGCAACCCAAGAGGTGCGTTCGGAGGGAGTCCGACCTGCACCTCATTGAAAGCTATTCCGACCCGCGCATACGGCAGTGACGGTGTGCGAAATTGCGGTGTTGTCGGTTCCAGGCTCTCGTTGAGATTTAAACGAAAGAGGTCTCGTAGCGCGGCATCATTTGGTTCGAACGTGTGGAGGAGCGGCGGCAGTCTTACAGCGTCAGCCGGTAGATCCTTCTCATACACAAGATCGATGTCGTCCGCCCGCATCCAGTGGCCCGTCAGCCTCTCGACACAAACCGAATCCCAGCGAATATCCTTTTGTAAGCGCTCCGGAAGGGTCCTCTCTTTGGCGTGTCTCTGCCCCGCCGGGGTGGCGGCGAAGTAGATCTTATCGTTGTCGCTTCGTACCTCGATCCAATTGGCGCGCAGGAGATTGATCAAGGCTTCGACGACGAGCCTGTGAGGGACATTTGCCATTACCGCGAGTTCAGAAGCCGTTTGCTTTGCCACCGTGCTCTCGACGAGGAGCATGTGCTCAATGAGGCTCCAGCGGCGGCCAAAACTGTAAAGATAGCTCACTGCCATCCTGTAAAGCGGAACGTAGAGATATTTCATTTAGTTGCCCTCACCCGGGACAGGATGCGCGCCTTCTCCGCTGATGCCATCTCCTTCATCATCCGGCCAATGTACGCATGCTCGTCATATTCACTCGTTGTGGCGTTGCATCGCGACGCAAAAAAGTCCCAACTTCCCACGATGACGAGCTTCTGCTTCGCGCGGCTCAGCAGCACGTTCATGCGATTCTTTTCTTTGAGGAACCCGACGCTTTTCCAAGGAACGAGGGCATTGTTTCGTACAAGGCTGACGATCACGACGTCCGCCTCAGAGCCTTGGAATTCGTCGACCGTTGCGCCCATTCTCTTTCCGTGGCCGAGGTCAAACGGGGGCTTAAACATGTGCGGGAGCCGGCCGGACGCGTACGCTCGCTCGATAGCTGTTCTGATCGCCTCCAACTGGCCGTTGTACGGGGAGAGAATTTGTAGGTCGCAGGGCTCCTCGCCATGGGGTCGAATCTGCTCAAGGACCTTGACGACTAATTCGGCCTCTGGCCTCGAGACAAAGAGACCTTCGACTTCACCTTCGGCGAACTCCTCCTTTCGCTCCCACGGAACGTCGCACCAAACCACTCGCTGCTCTGGGAGCCAGGACGTTGAGGGAATCGTGAAGGGCGTGGGACCCTTGAAGCGATCATGCGTTTCGGGCGGTGAGTGCAAAAGGGTCCCGCCCTCTTCATCAGGATAGAACACTCTCCCGACCAGTTCGGCGATGTGCGGGTGCATGCGGTGCTGGTCGGTCAGAATCGCAGCGGGCGAATCCTCTGCGCTACCCGATGCACTTCGCGTAAAGATCGTCTCAAACAGTTTGACCATACGCGCCCATTCCGCGCAGCGGTCGATGAAGGGATCCCGATCCTCGTCGTCCGCCACCAGTGAGGGATCTACTAATCCCGGGGCAAACCGAGCACCGCCGTGTATTGCCTTCCGAACCTTGAGAGGATCGCCGAGGAGATCGGTGAAGCGTCGGACATTGAACGGCGGAAGCTGGTGGTGGTCTCCGATCAGAAGCAGTCGATGGCTCTCCTGCAGGGCGATCGCCATATCGAAGCCGTGCGCTTTGCCCGCCTCTTCAATGATCGACCAGTCAAACCGCCGACCGCGGCCGGCGAGGTCGGCCAGATCAGGCGAATTGAGCGTCGAAAAGGTGAGGTTGGCTGCGTCTTGCACCAGAACCTGCATCGTCCGGACATCCGTATCGGCGTCTGGGGTTCTGCTGGCGCCATGGTCTATTGCTGAAGAAAGCCGGTCCTGCAAGTGCGCCGGCGATCGACGCGCCAAATCACTGTCATTAAGCTGACTGAGCAGCGCCTCGGTGACGATCTCCGAACTGTCGCCATCGCCATCGTCGGCCCCTAAGCGCAGAACAATCGGTCGATGGTGGTTGTCGTGGCCAGCGAAGACCTTCGAAAGTTTGTCGCGGACGTCGTCTACGGTGTGGTGAGAATGGGCAGTAATAAGTATCTGCGCACTCGAGTCGACATTGAAGAGTCGATCAGCAAAAGCCTTGATCAACGTGGTCTTGCCCGTGCCAGGAGGACCCTGGATCGCAAAAGAGGGCTGAGTCCGCCAAAGCCGCTGAAGCGCCGTGAGCTTGGAATCATCAAGCAGTATTGTCGCTTTTGCCGGCGGAAGGGCATCTGAATTGTTGCGTGCCACTTCGCGGGGGGACGCGACGAGGCGCAATAGCCCTTCAAATAGGCGCAAATCCTCGATTGCTTTGTGCCTCCGACGGATCTGCGCAAGCGTGCCGCCGTGATTTCGAGCCAGATAGGCCCGCCCCTCGCGCACTGCGGCGGCGCCCTGGGTCCGAAAAAGGTAGCGCGGTCCTTTCGGGTCGGGTTTGGCCCGCACGAACCGCCAAGTTGTTGACGAGGTGTCGCTGCCGATCGTGTGCCGATCAAGGAATGAGTAACGGTCTTGTTTTGGGTCTTCCTCATCGTCAGCCGAGACGGCTTCTGCTCCTAGCTTGAACCAGTCCTGAACCTGCTCCTGAGGAGCATCAAGATTGAGGAACCGGGCTAGGTCTGCTCGTTCCGGCTCTTGAACCGGGGTTACAATAATCGTCGTGTCGTTGATGCCCTTATCAATCTCCAGGATGTCAACGGCGCAAATCTGCGCGACGGTCAGTACCGTATCGAGTTGTTGCGTGATCCGGAAAAACTCGTGCACGGTACGTAGATTATTTGGGAGCTCGGTCCGTTGAGTGCGGATGGGGAAGACCCTGTCCCATTGTGCCGACCTATCTCGCGCAGATCGAATATTCTTCCGAACATGCGGAAAAAGCTGAACGTCGAGCTTGCGCTGTCCCAAGCTGAAAAGCTGATCATCCGAATTGATCCGAGGAACCCGTTCGATGCCGTCACAAAAGCCAATGTCCCATGTCGTCAGACTGTCAACCGACCAATTACGGACGCGGTACTCGAGCTTCTCGCCCTTGAGCACGTAGTACGGCGATGGAGCGGTGCGTCCAATGACACGAACGTCGCCTCTCAGGTCCTTGCGTATCCAGTCCCGCTGGGCGACGGGGTCATGCGCGCTTGCTTTTCCCTCAGAAACGACTTCAATCGTCCGGGCAATGTCTAGTTCTGAGCTGAGGCGCACCGCGACCAGCAGATCCCTGCCGGACGAGGAAGTTACGGCGCCAAGATCACGGATGATCTGCCGCAGCAACTGCTCGATCTCTTCAGCATCAACGAGACGTTGTTCCTGATTATCTTCCAGAAGACGGCGAATGACATCTCGCTCAGCTTCGCGGAGATTCGTTAGGTTTCCAATAAGCGCGGGCAGCGCCGCTCGCTTCTTCGTGTTCTTGAGAGGCATGCCGAAAAGCTCGGCGGCGGTCAAACCGAAGTCATACCAATCGGTCGCTGTGGAATACTCGCCGTCTGGCTTGTCGAGCTCGGGGGCGCTAAACGCGCTTTTGCGCAAGACCTTTGACGCGCCGCTATCGGGTCCCACAAGCCGCAAGGACCATTCGAATCCGCTCAATCGAAACTCGCCTTGCCCGTCCGGACTAACGAACACTGAAGACGGCGACAGGGAACGGTGGAGCGTGCCTTCGCGATGGAGGATTGCGAGCGCTTCGGCTATCCGCAGCAGGCCTTCCCAAAGCGGGCGGCGCCGACTTACCTCGACCAGGTTGAGGAGCCAGTGATATCGGCTTCGGTTCTGCAAAACATCGGCGAGGACCTGTCTTCTCCCGCCATCGAGGATCGCGAAAAAATACTTCTCGTCCGAGTCCAGATCACGCAGCTTCACGAACAGTTCGGAGGCTCCTGGATAGCCTTGGAGCCGCATGAGGCCGCGAACTTCTCGGTTCCACAGCGCTTGGATCGCTGCGCTGTCGCCCGGGCCCTTGGTCCAGAGTTTGGCGTAGTAGACGTCGCCTTGGTCTTCCGCCTGCCAAAGGTCTGGAATCCCTCGCTTGGAGTCGCCTGGGACAATTTTGCGCGTCAATCTGTAACGCCCGACCCTTTGTTCCGCCATTCTACCCCCGCCCCGTTCTGCCGTCCTTACTTTGCCCGCGTAAGTCGATTGCTTTGGTGCGCTTTGCATTTCTTCATCGTGATGCCGATTAGAGCAATGGCATCTTTGATCGTTTCGAAAGCTCCTCCAGAGTTTTTTGCGCGAATCAACAAACACGGCGTCCCGAGGAAGATCATCTACAAAATTCCCCACGCCCGATACCGTCCCCGCCCCGTTGCCTCCCGCAGCCCGAGCTCGGCAACGAGGTCCTGTGCCGCCCGTGGCGTGATCCGCAGCTCCTCGGCGATCATGCCGGCCGAGACGATCGGCCGGGTCAGCACGTAGTCGAGTAGCGCCGGCAGCCGGGAGGTTGAGCGACGGCCGCCGAGCTTGCGGGCCAGGAGCGTTCTGGCGGTCAGCCAGCGGTCGTGGTTCTTCAAACCGGATTCGGCCGCGGCCGCGATCGCCTCGAGCTGCACGGCGAGGCGGCCTGCGCTATCGCGCGTCCGGCGCCGCTCGCGTGGAATGGCTTTGAGTCCGTCATGGAGGCAAGCCAGGTGCGAGCGCGTCTTGCTACGCTCGCGTAACACGCTAGCCGCGAGCAGGCGGCCGAGCCACGGTGTGTGCTGCAATGGCTCGATCGCGCTCCACGCGTCCGCCGCGACTGCCGCCGCCAAAGTCGGCGGCAGGGCGTAGGTCTCGTCGACAACGGCGCGCCACGCGTCGAGGCGTTCGTCCTCGTCCCAGTCGAGATCGTACATAAGCGGATCCCGCTCGGGCCGCTTCAGGCGACGGTCATTCGTCTCGCCGGCGAGCGTGCGGTCGGCTAGGGCGATCGCGGCGTCCACGGCCGCGAAGACATCGGCCATCCGATCGTCCACGGGAGTTGCGCGCGCCGTCTCGACGGAATCCGCCTCGCCGTCCTCGCCGTCGAGATCAATCGGTTCGTCGGTTTCCTCATCCCGGTCGCATGGCTCGTCGTCGCGGGCGCGCCGCAATCCGGCGAGCCCGGCCGCCGACAGCGCCCAGTCGGGCTTCGCCTGGGCGATGCGCCGCCGCGCCAGCAGCACGGCGTGCGCGCGGGTCAGCTCGTGGGTCGGGGCGCGAAGGTCCATGCCGGCGTCGTGCAGCACCAGGTCGTCGAGATGGACCAGCTCGCCCTGCAGCCACAGGCAGGCTGCGGCGTCGGCGAAGTGGGTGCGGGCGATCCAGCCCTGCCGGATCGGGCTGCTGGCGAGGCGCTCGTCGAGCCGGGCCAAGGAATCCTCGGCGACGGCGAGCGGGCCGGCGAGTGCCGCCCAGGGTAGCGGATCGGGGATGGTGTAGCCGGATGGCAAGGTCTTGATAACCTTAACGGGACTCATCGCTACGGAAGTTAACACGGCTATAGCTTCCGTCATAGCAAGGTCCGGCGCACGACGTGTGCCACTATCTATAACCACCCCTTATCGATAGTGTTGGACACGGAATCGCAAATCAGCGATTCTGACGGCCCGGAGCCCGGAAAATCATGCCCGCCGGGCCGCCGATCGACGAGAGGACGCAGCCCTGACAGCCCTCTCCCCTCCTCCGGATGCGCTCGCTTGGCGGCAACGACGGCGCGGCTTTGGCCGACACCTGTGTCGGCCGAGTTCAACGGTCGTCGTAGAGGCCGTCGCGAAAGGCCTTGTCGGCCGGCCGCGCATCGGTCCTGTCGCCTCGCGCGCGGAGTTCTCGCGCGAACCGCACGCCCTTCTCGACCAGCGAGGCCGGCTCTGGCTCAAGCTCGGCATCAAGGTGCTCAAAGCCGGGCGTCATCTCCGAGGCCTCGATCGCGGCAATGTCCTCCTCGGTCAGATCGACGGTCCGAACGGCCCGACGATCGCGCCCGGTCGCTTGGCGTTCGGCTGCCGCCGCCGGCGGCGTGTTGGTTTGGCCGGGGTGACGGCTCATGGCGACTTCCCTCCGTTCGCCCCGATATTACCGCAGGGGCGGCTTCTCCGCACGGCGCCCGTTGAAAGTCGCGGCGATCTTCCTTATAGTCACAATGGTCATTATGGTCATTATGGTCACAGGAGCAGGTCGTGACAATCCCCCGAAAAACCCCCGCTCAGGAATCGGATCACTGGACGGTCGCCGGTGCAAAGGCCCGCCTCTCCGAGGTGATCGAGCGCGCCCAGAGCGACCCGCAGATCATTACCCGCCACGGCAAGCCGAGCGTCGTCATCGTCTCGGCTGAGGAATGGGCGCGCAAGACCGTCCGCAAGGGCACGCTGGCCGAGTTCCTGATGGCCTCGCCCCTGCGCGACGCCAATCTCGTTCTCGATCGGGTCCGCGATCAGCCGCGCGACCTTGATCTATGAACCTCCTGCTCGACACCAACGTGCTCTCCGAAGTTCGCCGACCGGCGCCCGATCCGACGGTTCTCGCCTGGCTCGATACGGTCGACGAGGACCGGACGTTCATCAGCGTCGCGTCGATCGCCGAGCTCCGGCGCGGCATCGCTCTGATGGACGATGGCCGCCGTCGCGAGGCGCTGACCGCCTGGCTCGCGGAGGATCTGCCGGCGCGCTTCGCCGGGCGGATCCTGCCGATCGATCCCGCGATCGCCGAATGCTGGGGCGGCCTGATGGCGCAGGCCCGCCAGAGCGGCTTCGCGCTCTCGGTCATGGACGGATTCTTTGCGGCCACGGCACTCGACCGTGAGCTGGTGCTCGCGACCCGCAACACCAAGGATTTCGCGACGCTGGGCGTGCCGCTGTTGAACCCCTGGACTGATAAAGGGGCGCCGGAATGAGCACCCCTGCCCGCCTCCCGGATGCCGCCTCGCTCGAAACCGTCATGGCCGGGCTCGATCCGGCCTCGGCCGATACGGACATGGTCCCAGCCCTCAATGCGGCGTTTCCTGGTTTTGCGTTCGACCTCGCGCCGATCGATGACGATTACTGGCGCGACACAAGGTCGATCCTCCAGCCGGACGGCACGCGGCTCGGCGAATTGCGGCCATGGATGACGGCCGAGATTGCCAAGGACGGCGGCGACATCAAGGCGGTCTGGTCGCGTCTGAAAGAGACCGATCTGCAGATCACAGAATGGCGCGGCTCCAGCGCCTTCGTGTCGGCGCCGACCGGACCGGGCGCGGCCGACTATCTACAGATTGCGCTTGGACGGGAGATCGAATGGCGGGCCGGACCGATCGTCAACCCGGACTACCGTCCGTGGGGCGAACAGGAGCTGCTCGATCCGAGCTGGCCTCGCACCCATCAGCTTCCGGACTCGGATCGCCTTGCCGGCCCGGTTTACCGCCTGCTCGACGGCGCCGGCGGCGCGATGATTCACGTCCGGAGCTTCCTCGATCGCTGCGGCCGCATCGAGCGCGAGAAGCGAGAGGCCAAGCGGCCCGAGCTGGAACGGCGCGTCATTCGGGAGGTCGGGCCGGGCGGAACGCGCGAAACGCCGTTCCTCGACGCGATCCCGGACTATTTCGACTGTGCCGCGTGAGCTGCGGTTCTTTCAGGACTGGGAGGAATCGAACGCCAGACCGCAGCGCGTTTTCGCGCACTGGGCGCTGGATGCCCGCGACTACACCCTCAAAGGCGACCGCGACGTCGGCTTTATTCCCCGACCGCTGCGGCCGCCGAAAGAGCGACCGCTGATGACGCCGGAGAAGGCGTCGATCGTGAGATTGGCCTACCCTTTGGCTGGTTCTTTCTGATGACCCACGGCCATTGGGTCGACCCCGAAATCGGACTTGCGATCGCTGAAGGCGTGAAGGCCCAGCGCGTACGGCTTCCCGACCCCGACGCCCGCGTGCTGCTGCGCTGGGCGGATCGAAGCTACGGTTTTTGAGAGAGCGCCGCTTATGGACGACATCACTTCGCGCGCGCTGGTCTCCGACCCCGAAACCCGGCGGGCGTTACAGCTCGACGCGCTCTCGGCGATCCTGCCGATGGAGCGGCGTGATCGGCTGGCCGAGCTCCTGACCGACGATGACGTCGCGACGCTGAAGCATCTCGCGCGCGAGGGCATGGGCGAGAACACCTTGCGGGCGCTCGCCTCCGATCTGGCCTATCTTGAGGGTTGGGCGAAAGCCGCGACCGGCGCGCCGCTGCCATGGCCGGCGCCGGAAAGCCTGGCCTTGAAATACGTGGCCCATCACCTGTGGGATCCGGCCGAGCGCGAAACCGACCCGCAACACGGGATGCCGGCCGAGGTAGCGACGGAGTTGCGAGAGGCGTTGCTGCTTCGCACCGATGGGCCGCATGCGCCATCGACGGTGAAGCGCCGGCTCGCGAATTGGGGCACGCTGCATCGCTGGAAAGGGCAGGAGGGTCCATTCCATTCGCCCAGTCTTCGCACGGCAGTCAGGCTGGCGGTGCGGGCCAGTACCCGGCCCCGACAGCGCAAGAGCAAGCGGGCCGTCACGCGGGACGTGCTGGACCGGCTGCTTGAATCGTGTCGCTCCGACCGTCTCGCCGATACCCGCGATCTCGCAATTCTGCTGCTGGCTTTTGCCTCCGGTGGACGACGGCGCAGCGAGGTGGCGCGGCTCCGGGTCGAACAGATCAGCGAGGAGCCCGCGGTGCCGCTCGATCCTAAGGATCCTCATTCACCGACTTTGCCGTGCGTGGCGATCCATCTCGGCCGAACCAAAACTGGAGTCGCGGACGAGGCGGGGAGGGTGCTTCTGGTCGGGCCTCCGGTCGAGGCGCTGCGCGAATGGCTCGAGCGTGCCGACATCGGCAAGGGACCGATCTTCCGGGCCATCGATCGCTGGGAGGCGGTCGAGGAGAGGGCGCTGACCCCCCAGTCGATCAATCTCATCGTCAAGCGGCGCTGCGCGATGGCGGGCCTGGAGCCGAGGGAGTTCTCCGCACATGGGCTGAGGTCCGGCTATTTGACGGAGGCGTCGCGCCAAGGCGTTGCCCTTCCAGAGGCGATGCAGCAGTCGCAGCACCGGTCGGTGCAGCAGGCGGCAAGCTACTACAACGACGCCGAGCGTGTTCGTGGGCGGGCCGTCCGCCTTGGTGTCTAGGAGGGGCCCTTCATTAAGTTGTCCGCGTACAACTGCCCTCGAAAGGCATGAGTGTTCCGCGGGCGGTCGGGAGCGGCGAATCGGGTGTTCGGTGCTAAGTTGTCAGCGTACAACTGCGTCACGTGAAGACTGATTCGCGCGCGAGGCTTCGGACCTACCCGCGACGCTAGGGTGGCGCCGTTAACCTCTCGTTAACTCAATAATCCTTGCGGCACCGAGAGAATCGGGCATTACTCTCCATCAGCGCATTTTGAGGCAAACTGCTCAATATTCCGCAGATGCAGAGATTAGGATGCCAACGTCAGCGAAACCTCTCGACGAGAATGTGCGTGATCTCCGCTCTCTGATCAATGCGGACGCAGCGGAGCTTTCGGCACGACTACGCGCCCAGCAGCTTCGCGACTTCCCGCCAGCGGCTGAGAAGACGATTCGTCGGTTTTCGTCGGCGGAAGCCGCGCGCTTCATCGGCATAGCTGAAGGCTACCTCCGCCAATTGGTATCCGAAGGAAAGGGCCCTCCAGCACCAGCGAACAGCCGTCGGAGTTATTCGATCGAAGACGTCGATGGGTTGCGCCGCGACCTCGACAGCGCGGGAAAAGGTGCGCGTCGCTACGTCCCACATCGGCGCGATACCGAGGCTCTCCAGGTCATTTCGGTCATGAACTTCAAGGGCGGCAGCGGCAAGACGACCACCGCCGCCCACCTCGCGCAGTATCTCGCGTTTCGAGGCTACCGCGTCCTGGCCATCGACCTCGATCCGCAAGCAAGCATGTCAACGTTGTTCGGACACCAGCCCGAGCTCGATGTGGGCGACAACGAGACAATCTTCGGCGCCATCCGTTACGACAGCGAGCGCCGTCCAATGCCGGAGATCGTGCGCGCCACCTACATTCCGAATCTCCACATTGTTCCGGGTCAGCTCGAACTCATGGAATTCGAGCACGAGACACCCAAGGCTTTGATGACGCGACAGAGCAACGACTCGATGTTCTTCGCCAGAATCGGGGAAGCTCTGGCACAGGTTAGCGACGCCTACGATGTCGTGGTGATCGATTGCCCTCCGCAACTCGGCTTCCTCACCCTGTCTGCACTGTGCGCTGCGACAGCAGTTTTGATTACCGTCCATCCTCAGATGCTCGACGTGATGTCGATGTCGCAATTCCTGAACATGACCGGAAGTCTGCTTGATGTCGTCGCCGAGGCCGGCGGAGCGACCCAATACGATTGGATGCGCTATCTCGTCACCCGTTATGAGCCTAGTGACGGCCCACAAACGACGATGGTCGGTCTGATGCGCTCCATCTTCGGCTCACGCGTTCTGACTCATCCGATGGTGAAGAGCACCGCAATAGCAGATGCCGGGCTCACCAAGCAGACCTTGTACGAGGTCGAACGACAGCAGTTTACGCGCGGCACTTACGACCGCGCCATCGAAGCTCTCGATCTCGTGAACGGAGAAATCGAAAGCCTCATCAAGCAAGTCTGGAAGAGGAATTAGCCATGGCGCGCAAGATCAGCTTTGATCTTCCGACGACGGCGGATCAGACACCACAAGAAGCGGCAGCCATTTCGCCCGCCAATCGGGTTCGGCCGTTGCTGGGACTTGATCGCCCGATCAAACAATCGAGTGCGCTTGGCGCAATATCGCAATCGCTTGGCGGCATCTCGGAGAAAGTCAAACGGGCGGAAGAAATCGAGCAAAAGCTCATCGAAGGCCAGGTGATTGTTGAACTCGACCCGGCGCTCATCGACAATTCTTTCATCCCTGACCGAATGGAAGCCACCGAGGAGCAGAACGCGGCCTTCCGCGAGTTGATTCGCGACCACGGACAAAACGTCCCGATTCTCGTTCGCCCAAAGCCCAGCGACACGGAGCGCTACGAGGTAGCGTTTGGCCACCGACGCCTGCGAGCCGCCCGAGATCTTGGCATCAAAGTACGGGCGGTGGTGCGCTCGCTGACCGATGAGCAATTGGTCATTGCGCAGGGCCAGGAGAACAGCGGGCGCACCGATCTTACTTTTATCGAGCGTGCCCGCTTTGCAGCGAGACTCGAAGATCGGAAGTTTTCGCGCGAGATCATTATGGCGTCGCTCAACGTCGACAAAGCCGCTCTCTCACGGCTCATCTCGATCGCGACCCGAGTTCCAGCAGCCGTTATAGACGCGATTGGGCCGGCACCAGCCTTCGGCCGGGTGCGCTGGCAGGAACTAACGGATCTGCTGGAGCACGAAGACAATCGCACTCGTGCGATCGACATGGTCAAGGCCCCGAGCTTTCGTGCCCTGGAAACGGATAAACGCTTCGAGACACTGGCGGCGGGGCTACGCGAGAAGACGTCGCGCGCTCGCGCTGAAACGTGGGCGGCAAAGGATGGAACGCATGCTGCCAAGGTCTCGCGTGCCGGCAAGAAGCTCACGCTGACATTTGACGATCGCGTCGCTCCTAAGTTCGGCGACTTTGTCAGAAAGCGGCTTCAGACGCTCTACGACGAATTCAAAGCTGGCGATCCGCCAGCATAACCCAGCTTGCCTGGTCGGAATGAGCCGACCGGATCAAGGCACCGCAACCAAGTCGGAGAACCATAGGCAAAAGAAAAGGCTCCCGAAACGTCACCGTCCCGGAAGCCCCTCTGTCGTGTTTGGCGACTGACAGAGAATCACTTCCGCGAATCGCAGTCAAGTGTCTCGTGAGAGACGGCGTCGTTTTGACGAGCAGATTTTCTTTGCCCTAACTGAGGCAAAGACATGCAGTCACACTCTCCAACGACGCCCTTTGGGCGGCGATCGCTGACGCTTGCCCACGTGGCAAGCCAAATGGTGGCCACCGCGCGGCCACCCGAGAAGGTCGTACACAAATGGAAGATCTTTCATGCCATCTGCACAGCGCGGCCGCGCCTGGGCGTCTCCGAGCGCTCGTTATCGGTCTTGAACGCGCTGCTGACCTTCCACCCCGAGACCGCGCTTACCGGTGAAGACGACCTGATCGTCTTCCCGTCGAACCATCAGTTGTCGCTGCGGGCGCATGGGATGCCGGCATCGACACTGCGGCGTCACCTCGCGGTTCTCGTCGATGCCGGCCTGGTCGTCCGGCGCGATAGCCCCAACGGCAAGCGCTATGCGCGTAAGGGCAGCGCCGGCGAGATCGAACTGGCGTTTGGTTTCGACATATCGCCACTGGTTGTTCGATCGGAGGAGTTCGAGAGTCTGGCGGCCGACATCGAGGCAGAAGCGCGGGCGCTCAAGCTTGTCCGGGAGCGGATCACGCTGTGCCGGCGGGACATTGCCAAGATGATCGCCACCGGCATCGAGGAAGATGTTCCGACACGTCGAGACGGGCAGGGGCCGGCCGATTGGCAGGAAGTCCATGCCGCCTTCCGCTCGATCGTCGATCAGATTCCACGCACCGCAACGAGGCAAGAACTCGAGCCGATCGCCGAAGAGCTGTCACAGCTTGCAGATGACGTCCTCAATCTTCTGGAAACACACATCAAATCCACTGATTCAAGCGCCAATGAGTCCCATACTGAGCGCCACATACAGAATTCAAATACAGATCCCCTAATTGATCTTGAACCTAGCCTTCGAGAAGGCAGGGCGGCGAGGGCGGAGCCCAAACCTCAACCACCGAGGGTGGCGGAAGGGACGTATCCGTTGGGAATGGTGCTGAACGCTTGCCCAGACATCGTGGATTACGCCAAGGGCGGGATTTCGAACTGGCGGGATTTGCTCGCGACCGCCGCAGTGGTTCGATCGATGCTGGGGATCAGTCCGAGCGCCTGGGAAGAGGCGCAAACTGTGCTGGGCGAGACGCCGGCTGCGATTGTCGTCGCGTGCATCCTGCAGCGCGGCGCTGCGATCAGATCCGCCGGCGGCTATCTCCGCGGACTGACCCGGAAAGCGGAGGCCGGAGAATTTTCGCTCGGCCCGATTTTGATGTCGCAGATCAATTCGCGTCTCAACGAAAAGCGCCGGGCGTGACGCGATGACGGCCTCATCTCCACATCCTCGTTTTGCCCTGCGTTCTCGAGCTTGGACCATGGGCGCACCTGACTGCGAACGGTTGATCGAGCGACCCGCGTGTCGCAGAAAACTGAAACTGCGCGGCCGTTCCACACTGCTCGATCTCTCTGCCGCGGGCCGTGCGCGTCCTGGGAATCGCCAAGACGATCGTACTCGTCAGGACAGGTCGGCGCTTCCGAAATGTCGTCCGTCGGCAAATGTGCGAAACGCCGCGATGCCCACATGGCCGTCCTTTTGGTTGCGCCGACCGAAGATCCGGGCACTGGCGGCGATGGCAGGTCGTTCTCCCGTTCGGGCTGTTGCTCCGGTTGCATGGCTGGATTCCTATGGCCGTCGACGGCACGTCGGCCCCTGGAGCCAAGAATTTTCCCCTGCCGGTTTCCCCCGCAAGCGGGGACCCCGACCGGCATTCCTCGCGCATGCGCCTGCGGCGCCAAAATTCGTGGCTCCGGCCGGGGCGCAGCGCTGCGCTTGCCCTCCGCTCGCCTCTGGCGGCTCCGGCTCTGTTTCGTCTTCCCGGCCATGAACGGATCGCCATCGCAACGGGGCACAGCCCCACAAGATGGAGAAAGATAATGCGCAATATCGCCGAATTCACTCTCATCGGTCGGGTCGGAACCATCAAGCAGGTCGGCAAGACTGTTCGCGTCAGCATCTGCGCCAACTACCCGTTCAAGGACGACAAAGGTCAGTGGAAGGACGACGCGCACTGGAACGAGGTCACAATCTTCACAAAGGCGATCCAGTCTTACGTGAACGAGCACATCAGCAAGGGAGACTTGGTCCACGTCCGCGGGCGACTTCGGCAGAACAGCTTTGAGCGCGACGGCCAGCGGGTTTACACCGTCGATCTCATCGGTCTGGAGTTGGGCCGGCTGGCGCAAGCCAGCGAGCGCGTCGCCGCATAGCGGATCGGCGGGGAGGTTTTGGCCTCCCCGCCGCTTTCCGCCTTCCGGTTGTGCTAATTTCAGTATGGCAATTTGCGTGATCGCGTCTGACGCGCAAGGCTACGCTCGGCTTGATTTTTCTTTTCGATTGCGGAAACCAACTCATCGTAATCGATACCGCTTTTATTCAGCGCACGACGGGCATCGGTATCGTTGAAGCCAAGCAATTCGAATACACTCATATTGAGGCTCGATGCGATGCGTTCGATGGTTCGGAGCGTCGGATTTCCTCTACCACGCACCATCGTGTAGTAGGTGCCGCGCGCAAGGCCTAGCTTTCGCTGGAAGCGTTCCGTCCCACCGTTCTCGATTTCGAGTTGCTGGAGCCGGGCTGCAAGCATTTCACTCAGAACAGAATGATCGGTCGCCTGGGGTTTGCGGACTGGTGACATGGTAGGTTGGCTTTCGGGTCCACCGGGAGAAACGCCGGGGAACATACACCAAGCCCGAGGTCCAGTATATTGGACGTTGGAGAATTTTACAGGCAAATCTTTGAAACGACTCATCTTGCCGCCCGAGTATCCCTGATGTCCGCGCGGCGTCCGGCCGTGGGGCTAACCTGCCGGTGAAGCAATCTCAGCGGGTCGATACCCGCCCGCTCGGCTATGAGCTCGATGTAATCGAGGCTGGGATTGGCTGCCGATGTCATCAAGTGGAAATAACTCGATCGCGGAATGCCAAGCCGCTCCGCGAATTCCCGCCGGCTCAGCCCCGATTCCAGCCTGAGCGCTTCCAATCCTGCGTGGAACGCACTCCGCAAGGTGCTGCCTTGCGCTGCGTGAGCTGCCTTTCGGCGGCAACACTTCTCACCCATCGCTGATTCCTCGCAGTTCCAAACGCAAACGGTTCCGCCGCTCCGCCGGTCAAGCCTCCATGTTGGACGGCCGGTCAACATTCAATATAATAGACGGATTCGATTCAACCAAGAGAGGTGCGTTCGGACAAAGAAAAACCCGGCAGAGCCGGGTCTCTCATGAGGATGAACGGGCTGGCGACGCCAATCGCCAACAATGCCCCTATCGCATAGAGGCATTTTAGCCCGCGCCATCCGACAGTTCAAGGGGACTCGCGTTTTTACGCCACGGTCTTTGTTTGCCCGCGCTCTCGCTAACGAGAGGACGCGAATGGAGATGCTTGACCAAAATCCGATTACGCCGTTTGGGCGGCGACCGCTGTCGCTCAGTACCGTCGAGGCGCAACGCGGCGTGAGAGAATTCCCCGAGGGCAAGCCCGCGCACAAATGGCAGGTGTTCCGAAACATCTGTGAGGCGCGGGCATCGCTCGCCATCTCCGATCGCGCGCTTATGGTTTTGAACGCACTGCTCTCGTTTCATCCCGACACAGTATTGACTGCCGGCGCGACCGATCTGGTCGTGTTTCCCTCAAATCGGCTTCTTGCCTTGCGCGCGCATGGGATGGCAGCCTCGACCTTGCGCCGCCATCTTGCGGCGCTTGTCGATCACGGACTCGTTCTCCGAAGGGATAGTCCGAATGGCAAACGCTACGCACGCAAGACGCCTTCCGGCGATATCGAACAGGCGTTTGGCTTCGATCTCGGACCGATCGTGGCCCGATCCGACGAATTCGCTGCCGCGGCCGAAGCCGCCATCGCCAAGCGCCAGGCGCTCGGCATTCTTCGCGAACGGATGACCTTGGCGCGGCGTGACATCGCCAAGATGATTGCGACTGGTGTGGAGCAGGGTGTCGCCGCCGATTGGGCCTCCTATCATCGGACGTTCCGAGAGATCCTGACCCGGCTTCCTCGCGTCCCGAAATGTGAGATTCTTGAGCCCATCGTTGTCGAACTAGTGAGCTTGGCAAAAGCGATCGTCAAAGCTCTCGAACAACACCTTGATCCGATCGAGCCCGTCCCGCCAATTTCATCGGCCGATCGGACTCAGAACTCAGGCCCGGAGGAGCCTAGTTCATCCGAACCTGACCCGGCACCGGGCGCCCATGAGATGGCTGACCCCAGCAACGCTCGAACGGCCAGCGCAATCCCTATTCGCATGGTGGTCGAACTCTGTCCCGACATCGTCGACTATGCGCGCAGTGGCATCCGCACGCCGCAGGATCTCATTACGACCGCATCCACCGTTCGTTCCATGCTCGGCATTAGTCCAAGCGCCTGGGAGGAAGCCCGCATCGCAATGGGCGATGGACAAGCCAGTGTAGTGCTCTCGGCCATTCTGCAACGGGGCAACGCCATCAAGAATCCAGGAGGCTATCTCCGAATCCTGGCCCGGCGCGCCGCAGCGGGCAAATTCTCAGTCTGGCCGATGCTGATGGCGCTTCGGCGGCAAGGGCAAGCTGCCCGTGACAGAGACCCACCCTCATCTTCCTTCCCGGACGACTTTTCGTAAAGGTGATCCTGCTTGTGTCGCTTCCCTCATTTGGTGCGTCGCGTGGCCGCGAACATGCGGCCTCAGCGCGGACATCTCTGTCAGGTTTCGTGCGACGGCGGCAGCCGGCCGATCCGTTTGAGGTGGTCGTAAACTATGCGGTCGATGATTCGAAGCGGCTGTGTTCGCTCCTCGGCGGCCATTTGACGGACCACAAGGTCGATCGCATCGGGGAAGCGCAACGCGTAAGGCCGAGATGAGGATCGTTCGCCGTAGACATCGAATGGATTTCGATCGCGGGCTTTCTGAGGGCGTGATGGCTTGCGGGTCGACGCGCTTTCCGTCGAGGTCGGATGTGCTGCTGGCGCAGCGACCTGATCTTCATAGGCGGGTGTTACCACGACCGGCTTTGCCGCGGGGGTATCGATCGGCGCCGTGTTCACGCGATGAGCGCGGAAGGCGTCGCGGGGCAGGGCGGGGCGATCCGGTTTCTGTGCAGAGTCGGGATCCGTCATGCGGCGTCGCCCTGGTCGGCACCTTGGCTTGCAGCGAGCAATTCGCGGACGACCTGATCGGCGTTGTAACGGGCCTTGCGGACCGATTCGTCCTTGTCGCTCATCTGGTACAACGTGCCGTGTCCGCTTGTCATGGTGCGATAGGTGACGCGCCGGTACAGCGCGTTGGCGCAAACGGGAACTTTTTCTGCATCGAGATAGGCGACGACCTCCTTCAGGGGCCGGGTGTTGCGGTCGAGGCTGTCGTATTCGTTGAACAGAACACGATGCTGGCTCATCGGCAGCTTTGAGCTGGCAGCATGCTGTTCGAGATTGCGGATGGTGCGCACGACCTGGGAAGCGTCGAAGGTGTGAACCTTGCAAGGAAGGACAACGAAGTCGGCGCGGAGCGCCGACTGGATCAAGACATCGCCATAATAGCCGGGGGTGTCGACGACGACGACGTCATAGCCGTCCAGCCGATCGATCGCCTGGGCGAGAGCCTTTTCATCAGGCGCGCGCACGAGGTCGACGCCCTGCGGGCTCAAGCCCCGCGCGACCGATGACGCATGCCATTGGTAAGAGGATCCCTGCGGATCGGCATCGACAATGGCGACCGAGTAACCGTGCTTGGCGAACTCGCCGGCGAGGATGATCGCGACGGTCGTCTTGCCGCTTCCGCCTTTCGGGTTTGCCACGGCGAAGATGCTCGGCACTTGGTCCTCCTTAGGCGGTGAGCTCCGTCGGCGGAATGACAACATACAACATAATGAACTTGCGGCAATCACGCAATATCTCTTTTCGGTAGATCGTGATTGCGGTTTTGTCGCAATGCACTGGTTCGTTAATCGGTGATTTTGCGAATGCGGTGATGCCGCGTTGCCGGGATGTCGGATGAGGTTGTTACGGTGTTGAGGCATTCCCGTTCTCCGGCGTTACCGTCTTGCCGAATTGCGGTCTTGCCGCAATCAGGAGCTTGTGGATGGCACTGCGCGCCAGAAGGTTGGAGAGTTCATTCGGACAGCTTTTTTGGACGCAAGCGCCTTCATGCGCTGAGTGTCTAACATTCAGTGTATTAGATATTGGTTGACAAGATACCGGTTTGTGGGCCAAACCGGGAAACGGCTGCTGAGCGCAGCCGAGGGCACTGACGCGCGACGCCGGCGTCCTGACGGAACGCCCGGCGTATTCGGCTTCGGTCTGACGACCGACGAGCCGCTCAACCGGAAAGAGTGTGGGGACGCGGATGGCTGGCTCTGCATCACTGAGACGCAAGCCGAGACTTCGGACCGAGCTCTCCGAGACAGATGAGCAGCGTCTGCAGGAGGCCGTCGCGTTGTTTGGCTTGCCGAAAGCCGAGGTGGTGCGTCGGCTGATCCGCGCCTCCGTCCAAGCAGGCCCCGCATTGTCGGCCGAAAACACGCGCGCTGTTGTGGAGTTGGCGAGCCAGGTGCGCATGGTCGGCCGCAATCTCGCGCAAGTCGTCAAGGCGATTCATCGCGGCCAAGCCGTTCGCATCGAAGACACCGAGCCGGTATGGCGAGGGCTGCACGAGGTCATCGCGGCGATCAACGACGAGCTGACTGAGATGACGGTCGCCTACGGGTCGAAACTACGTCGCGAGGCCAAGCTCGCGCTGTCGGCGGAGATCTCAGGCGAGGAATTGACGTGAGCCGTGCCGCACAGATCGTCTGGTGGCTTGAACAGGTCGAGGCGGCGCGTCGGGCAGTCGTGGAGGCGCGCGCGGAACGTCGGCGGCCGCGTCGGCCGGGCGATAACGTCCGCGCACGGCAAGTACACGTCGCGCCGCTTCCCAAGATGCCGCCGGCACAAGATATCATTCGCGGCGCGACAATTACGGGCGAGCGTGATGAGGAGCGGGCTCGCGCGATCCCGGCCGCGAGCGGAGGTGCCGGCGCAGGCCCTGGGGCCTCACCTTCGCGTGGGGCGCGGGGCTCGATCTCCGGAGGCATCAGCGCCGGTGCTGGAGCCGGAGTGAACTCGACCGGGGGAGGGCAGGGCGGTCCTCTTGGTCGAGCCCGGCAGCTCGCTGCCGGCTACCAGCCTGCCGTCATCAAGGTGGTTTCTTATGCGCGCGGTGCCGCGCGCGCCACGGCGACCGGCCAGTATGTGCAGCGCGAGGATGTTACGCTTGAGACCCATGACGGGCGGCTGTTGACGGACCGGGAGGCCGTGGCCGAGGAGATGAAGGCCTGGTCGACCGACTTTTCGAAGCGCGCGGAAAGCCAAGACGTCGGCGCATTCCGTCTCAAGGTTGCAGGTGTTGCAGATAACACCGAAGGCCGAGCGATTTACGAGAAGGCGATCGCGTCCGCGTTCTCCGGACATCGCCACGCGACCCGCATCGATGTCGACGATAAGGGACAGCTCGAGGCGCACGTTGTCGCGGCCATGGCCGGGAGCGGCAAGGAGCGGTTCCGCATTCGAGAGGCTCAGGCCGCCGATCAGGAATACGACGCCAGACCACGCCGTCTCGATTCCGTTTCAGATGCCGCGGTTCGTGCCAGGATCGCAGCGGCCACAGGCATTGATGCGGAGACTGTGGTCATTCGGCCCGGGGCGACGAGCCATGGCCGCGATGGCGTCACCTACAGGCTCAACAAGCTGATTGAGCGGGGTCCGGCGACCGACGATCGCGGGAAGAGCCTGTCCAACGTGGCGGATGCGCGGATTTCCGCCCGCGAATGGGGGCTGTCGCTTCGATCGCAATCCGCGCGCGATACCATGCACATGATCATTTCGGCGAAGGCCGGAACTGATGTGGCGGCCTTGATCGACGCAGCGCGCGCCTTCCTGCACGACCGCTTTGCCGATCACAAATTCATGTTTGGCGTTCACACGGATAAGGAATCTTCCGGGCACATCCACGCTCACGCCGTCATCACCGTGAAGAACGAATCCGGCCAGAAGATCCATCCCAATCGGGACACTTTTGCGGAGTGGCGCGAGGTCTACGCAAAGCATGCGCAGGCGCAGGGCCTGAAGATTGTCGCCACCTCGGCGAAAGAGCGAGCCTCGTCGCAAAGTTATGGCCCGAAGGACAAAGCGATCGTCGACGCCGCCGATCGGCCACGCCCGGCACGCGCAGCCCGCGATCGCGCCTACGCCGCGGATCCCGCCAATCAGCGTCTCATCGACAATGCCCGGCAGCGGATCCGGACGGCGAAAACCAACCCTATCCGCCTGCCGATGTCAGCGCCCGACCGCAAAGTCGTGAACGAGAGTATCGTCGCCTGGAAGGCTGTTGCGGTGGAGCAGCCATCAAACAGGATGGCAAAGGATATGCTCGAACGGCTGTTGATGGCGCAGACCGTTGGGGCCATCCTTCACACAATCGGCAAGCGTGTGGAGTTTTTGACCAGGGAGAGCGAGATGCCAATTACATCGGAGCAGATGGTCCAGGATTTACGCATCATGAATGATGCGGTCTCCCGGACTAGCGATCTCTTAGATGGAGAGACGAAGCCGCAATTTCGCGAAACGTCGGGGCGCTACCTGGAAACGCTCGCCAATCGTATTGATCTGCAACGCCTGCAGGAGCGTGGCGTACAGCAACTCAGCCCGGCGGACGTCGAGGCTGTAGTTGGCGCGAACGCCGATCGGCTCATCGAGCACGCCCAGGAAATCCGCGTCAAGGAAGAACGGGAAGCGACATCTGCGGAGCGTCTCGCGAATCGTGCAATCGACGTCGAGCGGGGGCAGGAGGCGCGAGGGAGTATTGATCCTACTTCGCAAGAGGAATTGAAAGCGGAAAGGGCCATCGTTGTTGGCTCGCAACAATCCGCGGCGCGTGAAGCTCGAGAGGCGGCCGCGGCGGTCGAGGC
>Ga0209930_1000613_pt1 | contig 78124 bp, 83 predicted proteins | sample ThiBiot_500_biof_2_FD_183948 | JGI IMG/M metagenome (GOLD analysis project Ga0209930, IMG submission 183948) | Wastewater bioreactor microbial communities from Cape Town, South Africa - Thiocy_cont_500_biof (SPAdes) | ecosystem: Engineered > Bioreactor > Thiocyanate-remediating >...
AAAGAATTTATGATGTTGTCAAATATTTACTTCGATATTATCAATTAATAACTACTTATGATGCTGATCCACCCAATGATGGAAAACAAATCAAAGATATTCTATCGAAAGTTCCAAAACCAAAAATCAATTCGAATGATCAAACAGCACGTCCTGCATCACAACCCAATGAACAACAACAATCGACAAATAACAATTCTCAACAAAATAATAATTAATCACTTCAGTCATCTCTTTTTGTTTGTTGTTTTTTGTTTGTAAATATTGTCAAATCTTATCTAATGTGTCATTGTAGAGCTAAAATGTATCGAAATGTTCTGGTTCATTTCACAATAAGGATGAAAATGTTAGGAATGTAGGAAAAAAGTTGAAAATACAACCGTTTATAGGGCGACTTTCAAAAGTATAGAAAATATAGGGATACTGCGACATTCTAGCTGTTAGTAATCCCCTTGACGTCATTAACGTCTGTGATGCTACGTCGGTAGGATATCAGTAACGTCCGCGAGCGGAGGGGGAAGGAGCACTGAGTCCAAATTTTCTGACCTTAAACTTCAACGCTTCCTTTCAGTTCGTGTTTCACAAGATCGAAACCGGTCATGGACATAACTCACCTTCCATCTCCTAATTATTTACTTTGAAAATGTATGTAAGCTTATTAAATCAATATCAACAAAAAATGGATGTCATAATAAGAATTAAATAGTGCCGATCACGTTCTATCTATGATCCAGCAAATATAGAAAAAAAATATGATAGTATAACTATGTTTGTCAACCATAAAACAACGAGAAAAATTATCACACAGTCATTTGAATTTTTATCTGACTAGTGTTACACAATACAAAGATGATTATCAAAAAAAGTCAAAGAATTGAATTATAACGAATTATCTGAAAATGTTCTCCAAATAATGAAAAACAATTAGGTGCTCATGCTCATTCATTATTGGCTACATGGGTCAGATATACCGATACAAGTATGAGAATATATATTCCCAGGACGAACATGCCTCACCACATCTTATCGGATCCTAACAAAATCCGACAATTTTCCATGGTGGATCCGACGAGGCCCGATAGTCAGATTTTTCATCCTGGAATTGTTTAGATTCCAAAGTTTATGTTTCATCAGAAATTTGACGCTTTTTCGATAGATTGGATGGAATGACTAATGATGATAAGCAATCTGACGGAAATTTCTGTTGAATAGAGTAAAAGTTCATTGGAAATAAATCGATGAGATAAACAGCAATAATATAAAGATGAACTTGAGAAGAATTTTCCTTGATTATTTAAATAGAAATGTGCGATATTTAATCGTTTAGTTAAATCAATCCAATCGAATAAATCTTTTCGAAATTCTTTTCTAAGAAGTCTTCCTCCAGATCGATAACAATATAAAGTTCAAATTTGAAATGTTGGAACTGGTAAATAGAAATATTGTTGAAGATTGTTACAAATAGAATTCGATGATATATAATCAGTAGAATTAGGAATTATGGGTTGAGTTGATTTGAATAGAATAAAGAGAAATAAGCAAATATTGATTGAACAGAAAGTGGAATAAGATATGTTATCCAGTTTCTTTTTCTTTTGAAAAGTTTTATTGCTAACTTCTGTTCAATTTTTTTGCTAAATATAAACATGTTTTTGATTTGAATCAAGATAAAATGAACACAAATAACAACAAAAAAAGGTGTAATCATCTATTTGTTTGAGAATCAAGATCGAGTGAAAAGAATAAAGAGAAAAAAACAAACGTATAATCATCATTTTTCAGAATATCTTCAAAATCCTAATGATATTGGTCATTAATTGATGACCATCTTAAATTGTACGTGGCGTTTCTGTATAGTTTAAATCGCATACATTATTCACCGGCTGAACTTTATCCCAAGCCTGAACGTACTGGACGAATTTGAATGCAGAAGCAAGTTCATCATAACTTTAAAAAAAGTTAACTTCTTTAGTATGATGTGACAATTTAAATCCTACTGAATCTTAAATTTCAACCAATTATTATCCTGAGGATAAGTTTCCAATTCGATTTTCACAATCGGGCCATGTACAATCGCAATACTATGCATTACATCGGCCATTTCTATGAAAAAAATACATTTGAAAATTTACAATCACAACTCTTTTTGACTTACGCTGCCAATGATTTCCTTTTGTATTAACAATTCGACCTTCAGCTTGACTTTCGGACACACGAAGTGCCTAAAAAGAGGACATCTTAATTGGAACGTATATAAAGAAAGACGCCGTGAATAAATAGAAAAGGAAAGAAAGAAAAAATATCGATAAATCTAGACGGTGAGATATTGAAATATAAATCTTTCCACCTTCATTTTCAACTTTACTTGATCAACTACATCATATACGTATTTCTGTGTTCAATAATTTTCTTTTGGACATTTTTCCTTTCTCTTTTTCCATCGATTGTTCTCGTCTCATGAATTCACTTATTTTACTTATGCTTTCAAGGATACACATTACTGATGATTGGAATATATTGAGAGATTGTACAAACAAAATAATTATTCACAGGTATTATATATACAGAGAAAATAACAAAAGAACAATGATCTATTGAATTTCTCCAACGTCTAATGTGCTTTCTCAAAAAATAATTTGCTTATTATTTCTTTCGTCGGTCAAGTGTGGCGCCACTGGAGAATCATAGATGGTGTATTTAGAAGAGATCCTTACACGAGAAAAATCTTACCTGAGGTTCTCCACACTGATTGCCGTTAGTTCTGTAAAAATATTGGTGCATCACTATGTTCATGATTAGAAGATGAATTCAATCGATTTGTTTTTATTCTTCTTATTTTACTGATGCCGCTGTTAAGATGTGATTCTCTATCTATGACATCATCTCGATATATATAGATATATCTCGTATCCTTTGTTTTTCGTATCTAGGGTTTTTCGCTTCTTTAGACAAGTAAGCACCAAATTTATAGAATAGAAATACTTTATTTAGAAAAATTGAAACAAATTGAATAATACGTAGAATTAGTAATAAATAAATATGACTAGGTAACACAGATTTATTCAAAATAACAGAGCCGATTTAACTTTTTTGGATCGACCTTTGCCTCGACGTTGGTCTAAGTGTTCTGTGCGAGTTTCATGTTTAATAGCATACATTTTAAACATAATTCCTGAACCGATTGAATGTTTACACGCATATAGTTTCATTTCACTTGAACAACATTTCTACCTAATAATAAAGTTTGTTAACTGCTGCATGTAGAGGAGAAGGTATTCTTAATTGTAATTATCGTGCCATTCCGCATTCTTCTTCGAAGAACATCAAATCAACGATTATCACGTCAATTTAATTCATAAAACAAATTTTCTTTCAAACAAATCGATTTCAATGCTATAGTTGAACCGAAACGGAAGGTTTTATTCATAATTGTTGATGATATTCCAGCTGATGCCATTGAACATGCAAATATACCAAATTTAAAATGAATTGAAACAATGGAAAAACGGAAGTTATACTCAAACCCCAACGATCTCTGCACCTAGTTATATGAATATCATCACAGGAACTTGAGATAATATAAAGTTGAGAGATCGTATCATAATTATAGAAATATTTTTCGATTATTGAAAGAAGATCAATCAAATAAAACAATTGCAATATTTTCCACATGGACAGATAATCGAGTAAAAATTAGTCGGCGAACAAATAACTAACTGTTGCAGGAAAAATTCAATTTGATTATAAATTCGATGAAATAACTTATTCTTATGATTCATTGGCGTTGTATATTGAAAAAATAGATGAACGTGCCGTCAATGAAACAGTTTCTTGTTTGGAAAATCATTCTTCAGATCTTTCTTTGGTTTATTTACAATATCCTGATTCTATTGGACACATTTACGGAGATGATCAACTCAATATCGAATGAATCATTTCAATGAAAATTGGCTTGTAATCGTCACAATAGATCATGGCAAAGATTCAACTACAGGTCAAAGTCATGATCAACAATCACTAAGAGAAAGAACAACTTAGTCTATTTCAATTTTAAACAAACAAATCAATATTTCGAAAATAATATTCCGTCAACAGTTGATCTTCTTCCAACAATGGCAACATTCCTTCAAATTCCTTTGACTGGAAATGTTTCTTTGATTCAATCGGAAATTCATCTTCAAAATCAAATATTGACAATCAAATGAAGAGCTTTAGATAATCAACGATGAATTCATTTTCATTGGGTTTCAACGATAATTTTCTATTTATTCGAAATATTTCTTTACAGGATCGATCAAATAACATAAATTAATATTGAACAATATCCATCAACATTCTAGAAAATTATTTTACAATAATTCTCAACAAAATAATAATTAAACCTTTTTTCTTTGTGTTTCATTTGTAAATAATCTTTTGTCTCATATTCAGTCACAAATATATATATTGAATCGAAGAGAGAAGCTATGAAACTAGTGACATCTGAAGAGAGATCTCTATAGAAGAGTGACTGCTTACAAGACAACCAATGATCATATTCGATTCGTTGTTGGTTATAAATGAATAAAAATATAAATGATTTATTTTTTTTTGTTTTGATTGTAAGAATAAATGTGATTGATGGTGTATTTCAGATCGAAATCGATGTAAATGTTATGGTTAATATCACAATGAGCCAACAATTGGCATCATCATCTGCATCTTCGTCTCCATTAGTAAATCGAACTAAAACTAATGAACGAGATGCATCATCAACAAATTCAATTGTCTTTCAATCGAATTTAGCTTGTGTTCTCAATGATCCGAAAAAGACACGAGCAGAAATTTCGACATTTTTTACTCAAACTTGGGGTAAAAACAACGTTTCTTTTTTGTCTATCAATTAAAATTTTGTTTATTTTTATTTGTAAAGGAAATTCGTTTGTTGAACGTTTTCCCGATAGTTTATCTCGTTTAGGTAATTATACATTAAATGATTTCGAACTCTATTTCAATAGTTTACGTCAAAGTGAAAAATATGGTCGACCTCGTTTACCAAATGCGTCGAAAATCGAAAGTGAAAAAGTGAATCCAATCATAAACATTCCCCAAATGTTTCTCTCATCACAATTTACATTAAATGATCCATCAACATTCAATTTAGTTTATCCCGGTATTTTCCTTTCTCCTCGTCCTCTCTCGCCAACAAATTCCGAACAAACGACGAAATCTCGAACAACATCAACAAGTAGCGACAAGTCCGATCAAACAAATCGACGATCTTCAAATCAACAACTAACAACCACAACAACAACAAATCAATCGATCAATAGTAAAAGTCGTTTGTTACAAGATAAATACAGTCATTATCTCGATGAAGTCGAACTGTTAATTAGTCGATCTTTATCAACGAAATCCGATTGTTTTCACGATGCTGTTCGATCGCATGATGAAATTCAACAGTTTCTTTTGACAACAAGAGATGAAATCGAATTGATTCGAAAGAAACTCTCGAATTACGATGACAAATCGTTAGTTCAATTGCTTCGTCTCTGTCGTTTAATTGAACAACGAAAAAATTATAAAAATCTGTTAAAATTAAGTCAATATTTAAGTTTAATAAAACAAACTCATATTCAAGTCGAACAGTTTCTTAAAACTCAAGATTATTTATCTGCATTGGATTTTCTCGATTTGAATAAAGAAATCTATGTGACGCATTTAAGTGGAATCAATTCGTTGAAATTCTATTCTCAACAATTAAATGAACTTTATCTTTGCATTGAAAATCTAATAAAACAAGAATTTATTGAAATTATTCAACATCAACTCAATTCAACGGATCAACATTTTGAAGACGAGAAAATTTCAACAATTCTCATCAGTTTAATTCGAATTAATCATTCGAATTATTTTCAAGATTTAACTAATCTTTTTCAACAATTTCTTTTCGACATCATCCAACAAAATCTTCCAACAAAATTGTCAATTCAAAAGAAGTAAATTCATTTTCTTTCTTTCTTTTGTTGTTTTTTAACTTTTTCATTTGCATGTTTCAGCGAACACGATGAAACATCTCAACCAAATCGTTTTCTCAGTAATTCTTCGATGAATTCGAATGTGTCTTTGTTTTCTTCTTGGATTCATTTGTTAAATCAACTCTTTGAAATCATTGAAAATCATTTCAAACGATTGTCGATTTTAACCAAATTGATCAGTGACTTTCTTTCGAAACAAAACCAATCGAATGAAAATCTTTCAATTGCTCTTCACGAACTGTTCAATCAAATTCAAGATCATCTCATTTCTCTGATAAATCAACAATTAATTGAACATTCCATTCAAATCGAATATTTAACAATCGAACAATTCACTCTTTTCATTAAATCGTTTCAAAATTTGATTCATTTCTTTGTTTCGATCGATTCCAAATACAATTCAACGCCATTTAAAACTTTCCTTCAAAATCAAATCAATAAATATTTGAATTATTTTCATGATCAAAGAAAACAACGTCTTTCAAATACTTTAGACAATGAACAATGGAGACAAGTCTCTTTCTTCTTTTCTTTTTCCGTGTTTGCTCGCAAAATTGAGATTGTTGTTTGATATTTAGGTTCCAATTCCACGTTCGATTCAAAATTCGATCGATGAATTATTTTCAAATTCGTCCAGTGAAACGAATTCAACCAATGAAACATTGAAAATCAATGGTGAAGATTTTGTGTTAACAAATAGTGTTTTGAATTTGTTTATGTTAATTCTTGATTATTGTTCGTGTTCACAATTATTAAATTTAACATCGATCAACGATATCGAATATCGTCTCATTGAATTATTAAATTTATTCAATTCGAAAACGTGTCAATTAGTTTTAGGTGCTGGAGCTGTTAAATTAGGAAAAATTAAAACGATTTCAGCGAAAATTCTCGGCATTACTTGTCGATCATTGCAATTTGTTAAAGTTGTTTTACCAAAAATCAAATCAAATTTTGATCAATTTCGAGTAAATCAACAATTGAAACGTTTTCTTTAAAATCCAAATCAAATTGTTTTTATTTTTCTTTTGAAAAGAATTCTGAGAAATCGAGTTCGATCACATCAATTTCGTCAACAAAACAATTCGAACAGTTAACTAAACTTTACAATGCACATATCGATGAAATTCATGGGAAATTAATTTCAATTATTGAAATAACATTTGACGATACTTTATCATCGTATGAAGTTCGTGCTCCAACGCCAAGTGATTGTTTTCGAACACTTGTCACAAGACATATCACTGCTTTCTATAATGCTCTTGTTAAAATCGTTTCATCGACGGATCTTCTTCTTCTTTTTAATCGGCTCAATCAAATCTTCAAACAATTGTTAGCGAAACGTTTACGTTTATTGAAAATAACGAACGATGGAGGACCTCAACATGGACTTTTAACAAGTGATCTTCTTTATTATATTAAACAAATTCAAAATTTACCTGGTTTGGAAATGTTAGAATTGCATGTCGATGATATTTGGACTATTAACTAACATCTATGCCCTTTTTCTTCTCTCGGTTTTATTTCTTGTTCTTCTACTTAATAAATAGAACTATATGCACACAACACATTTTTTGTCTTTTGAAAAAGAAAAAGTTAAGTTAAAGTGTCAACGTTAGAATAAATAAGCTGAAAATTGCGAAATTAATCTCTTCTACCAAAGCTTCATTAGAATAAAATAATTTGTTAATAAATTTGATTCATTTGAATGATTTTTCAATCAATATGTTCTTTTTGAAATGATTGTCGTAATCCGTAAAAAAAACAGTAATAATTAAACGAACCGGTCGTCGGTCGGGAAATGTTTCAGGCATAGGTTGAAAGATATCATCAGACACACATACAACCATCACTCTTTCACGACCAGTCAAATCACGTACAAGAAAATATATTTGTTGTCTACCTTCTCTATTCGTACCATTGCCCAAATATTGACTGTATGATACAGTTGTTTGACGTATATTGTTGTATAACAGATATTGGATTTCATTTAAATCAGCCATGATCTCTTCAAAACAGAAAACTAATTAATGAAAACTATTTTGAAAATACAAAGTTACGAGCAAATGTCGAATCTGTCTGATTGGGTAGATCATTTTCAAATGCTTGTATTGCTTGACGTGCACTTGTCTCATTTTGTGCTTGTACAATGTTACGCAACAGCTGATGAACTGGACTTAGTCGTTGCCAGATATTTCTAAGTTCGGGTATGAATTCCATCCATTGGTCACTGTGACGAAGAAACGTGTGCAACAAGCCTTGTCTTGTATTGTTCAACATAGTTAGACCCTGTGAGAATATACATGTTTATCAAGAAAAACAAAAACATTGAGTTAACAATGAAAACTCACTGTGAATGGACATTGATCAAACATTGGCACAGGAATCCAGCGTGCTCGATTAAGTTGCTCTATTTCTTTGCGTCCTTTCTTGTTAGGATCTTGATTAAATTTTTGTTTGATTGTATCTTTCATATTTTTGAGCTGTTCACTGTTGGTTCTGAGTACATTCGGATAAGCTGTGTCAATTGATCTTGTAGGTTTCTTCGAATTTTGTTCTTTTAGACATTTTGCTTTATCTCCTTTCGATAATTGATCACAGGGTTGTTGTGGATAAACATCATGTTGAAAAGCGTCTTCTTGCATTTGATAGACTCGAATGAGTCTTTGTCTTTGAGCTTCTCTTCTCTGTTCCGGTGATTGTCCATCTTCACAATCAGTCGTATCGGGCATATTACCAACAATGGGTACTGCTGTGATACTGTTTGGCTTAGTGACAGTGACGTTGCCCGTTTTCGGATCATACCACCACTGTGGAGATCCTTGCGCAATTGTGTTAATCTGGCTGGTGAGCGAATTGATTTCACTACCGAGTTGTATCGCTTGTCCAGTGGACATGCCACCACCACCACTAGCACCATCCGAAAACATTCCATTGTTTAATTGTTCCATTTTCATTGCTCGTGCATGTTCCAGTTTGCTGAGTTGTTGCATTGTCACCAATTTATTACCAATTTGACCACCAGAATAACCGGCAAGACCATCGCCGGCATATGCTACTGCAACATCAAAAATTGTTCCTGCCGATGGATTCTTGACTGCATTATCGACTACTGCAACAATCCCGGCTGGTTTCTTAGTAATTCCTGTTTCGACTAAGTCGTACGTGCTTCCTGCTGCGATTCCAGCTGGTATAGCTGCTAATCCACCGGATGCTATGCCTGCAGCAGCACCACTAGCAAGCACGACGGTAGTTCGAGTGGCAGCGTTTAAGGCCCGATTACCACCCTCATGATCACCAAACGCATGATGAATTCCGCCTACATATAAATTGTCACAAAATAAAATAATAATCAATTGACAAACTCACCTTTAACATGACCTACTACTGGAATTCCATTAGCGACATTACTGATTGTGCCAACCCCTCGGTCCCAAGTCTCTTTAGCACCATCTTCATCGCCAGCAATCAATTGACCCAGTGCAACACTTTGTGAAACGACCGGACATTCACGAACAAAATTCTCTTGAGTTCTTGCTGCTCCCTCGACGTCACCAGTGACCAGCTGGCAAATCGATTTGAGTTGTGAAACACCCGGAATCCAATCGGCACACATTGTCAATTTGCAGTTGCGAAACGGACTACTGTAAACAATATGTATAAGATAATGTCTCGATAGGTAAATCTCAACGATCCACAGAAAAAAAACAAAAAACAGTTCTTAATACTCATCCACAAATTGACTGGCCTATCTACGTATGCTGCGCTGAAATTGTGAGAGAAAATATACGTAAGTGAATTTTTCGTTCTTAAATAGTCCATCTCATTCTCATTTTCTCAGATTGTTTGAAAACGCATAGGATTTAGCGGTTATTACCGTTCTTTACTTACTCTCAAATAAAATATTGTGAAATTGACGACTTATTATTTTATTTTTTATGCGATATGTCTATGCTTTTTATCAGGAGGAATTATTCTTTCGTTCTTTGGGTTTTTTAACGTGTTGATGTTGAGTCAGTAATGTAATTTTATTAATACCATTCTTTTTTTTTTTTTTTTATCTCGGATAGTTTCTTGTGCTTTTGTTGAGGATGAGGGTGATGGTGTAGAGTTAAAAAGGAAACTTTGGTTTTCTGATGGCATTTAATTGATTTTAGAAAGGAATTTTCAAAATTCAACGTGAACGTAATCGATTACCTATAGTCGAAAAATGTTCAAGCCTTTATATACGTTAGTATAATATTTGGTTGACAATCTACTGTTTTTGTTGATATGAGAGAAGAAGAAAAAAAAATAGAAAGAGCGTTTCTTTGTCTATTTGTTTGTAAATGTGATTCAAGTGAATTGGAATTTAGCCCAAATAAACGTATGATCACTTCCATAGATTGTCAAAGAGTCTTTCAAAGATCGATCATTTGTTTGAAAAGCTTGACCAGATTGAATTAATTTCAATTGATTTCTATGGAAAATAATTTGATCAATTGATGAATTTGATTGTTGAGTTGCTGGATCAGGATAATATGTTGGAATATTTTCATCGAAGATGTATTCATATTCGACAGATGGAAATTGATCACAATTAGACATAGTCCGATTAAAATCTCCAGCTAAAAGTGAAATCGAAGATGAATCATTAAATAATTGCGAAAATTTTTTTTGAATTAAATTCAATTGAGATAATGAATCGAGATAATCCAAATGTACATTGACGAAAACAAGATTTCTTGAAGGAATATGTAAAAATTGAATCGCTTCTCCTTTGATTGGATCGAGAATTTCATTGAATATTCGTATTTGTTTAAAATGATGACAATCTTTTTTAATTAAAATTAAAAGTCCATTTGATGCTGAAGAAAATGTTGGATTATTTGGTGCATATTCAAATAAATATTTTTCATTAAGTTTCTCATCTTGAAATAAATCAATTTGAGAATGTTGAGCTTCTTGAAGAAAAACAAAATCAGAATTCAATGAAAGAATATTTTCAATGATTAATTGAAATCTTTTATCGATGTGAAGCTACCACGACGGAGCTAGCACGACGAAACGAAAATTTCTATAAAACTTTTTTCAGAAGTATGTCCGGTTCATAAAAACGAGTCAGTCCGATTCAGAATTTAATTCTGCATCGAATGGTGATACTTTTATCCACCGGACATGCTTTGGAACTTTGTTCACCTTTATCCTTGTTTTTCTTGGTTACAGGTGAGAAAAATTCATATCATTTTTTTTAAAAATATGTCCGGTGGATAAAAGTATTACCATTCGACGCAGAATTAAATTCTGAATCGAGTGAACTCATTTCTATAGACCGGACATACTTCTGAAAAAAATTTTACATGAATTATCATTTCGTCGTGGTAGCTCCGTCGTGCTAGCTTCACACTGATAAATCCTTTTTTGATGATTGGAAGCTAAATGATACAATGATGGATACCAATCTTGTGTGATCCAACAAGGTGCTAAAATATTCCAGCTTGTCAACGAAAACTCTAAATTATCCATGATGAATGAAACGAAATCGCGGTATTTCGTGGACGAGAAGAAAATGACTAATAAGAAAAACTTTCTATTTATTGTAAAATCTCAATGTGAAAAACGAACAAAGAAATTAAAGTTGATGAAATAAAGGTATCTCATATCGTGTTTGACACTGACACCAAAAATCTAATCTAGACAAAATGATAATTGTCCGACGGATATTTGTAACTCAGATTTTGTATCTACCAGCTAGACTCAACTAAACTGTTGTTTTCTTGTCAAATCAACTTCCTATTATTGTACTTCAGGGTTCTTGATATTTGTTCATATGTTAAATTAAGTTGCTCCTCTTGTTGAATAACAACAGTCAATATATAAAATCAACGAAAATAATTTTTTCTTTTTGTTGAAAAATGATCAAACAAAAGAAACAAAAAACTTGAAATCACTGATATTTAATGTTATATTCTTGAGCAAGTTGTTCCCATATTTCCTTTGAAATAGAACCAACAGTATATATATGTTGAGACAGCTTGTTAATAAAATCCTTTGTTTGTATTTGATTATCTTGTTCATCCTAAAACAAAAACATTAAAAATGAAAAGGAATTTTTTTTAATGGATAAAACAATTAGATAGCAAATAGATAAGACGTCACATACTACTATTTTTTCTGCCATTGAGATCGTTCATGAAAATAGAAATTGAACATACAATATATGTATATATACTCACGGAAAGATAGACAGAGAAATAGAAAAAACACAAAGAGAAAGAGCAATAGATATGCTAGTTGGACTAGTCGATCATGTTTTTTCCGTCTTTCTCTTTTTTTAAACAAAAAAAAAGGTCAACTGAGTAGAAGTAATGCGAGTGCGAGCTTTTAGGAACTTTTAAACTCACGTCGAAATTTTCATCAGGAGAATTTCGTTTTTCTTCAAGTAAGTATTTTGCAACTTCAATAAAATCATCGAATTCTATTTTACCGACACCTAGATAACTCGTATTTTTTACAAACACACGAAATTCTACATGAATTTATATTCACCATCTTTATCACCATCATAGAGTAATTCTGTTGTTTTTGTTTTGGATACATCTGGTAGAATTTGATTGACAATCGACACTGGAATAAAAAAAGAAGAAGCTCAAAATTTTGTTTTTATGTTATTCTTCAATGTGTTTACAACAATCGTTCCAACTAACAGTTCCATCATCATCTTGTTTTTCTTTAAAAGCTTCGATAAAAAAGTTCAATTTGTTTCCATTCGTCATATAAGCTTCCATTCTGAGGCTAAAAAGCACAGTAAGAGTATAGAAAGAAATGTTAAAAATGAATTCATAGCTAGGACTATTTCGGTGGTTATATAAATCAGTGTTTTCTTCTCTGTCGAATCAAATAAAAGAAACACATTTGTGAATTTTCCTTTCGATAGATTATAGTGTAGTATACAAATATTCGAAAGAATGAATGCATGGTGACTGGTGAATTTTTCTGACGCTATTAGCTGACTGTCGTTTATTGTGTTGTTGAATAGATGATTCTGTTTATTTTTAAATAAATTCAATTATTGAGATAATGAATCGAAATCGCGGCATTTCGTCGAAGAGAAAAAAATGACTATTAAAAAACTTTCTATTTCTATTTATTATTTGAAAATAATTGATTATCATGAATATTATCCAATGTTTGTTGAATATCAACAAATAATTGATTGGAATTCGACATTTGTTGTTCGATAAATTGATTGAATTGTCTTGTTGCTGCACGCATTCGTGTTTGATCGTGGTTGTTCATATGAACCCAAAGATCGTTGATATATTGAGTCATTTCATCGAAAATCTTTGTAAAAAGTTGATTTATTTTAGTGAGAAGATCGGTTGTCAATTGAACTAAAGTGATATATGTATGAGCTTTATTTTGAAACTCATCATCATTCGTATTTGTTGGTCGAAGAGAAAGAATTTGTTTTTGAATATCATTGACATAAACGATGACATCATTTCTCATTTGATTTAATTCTCGAAATAATGATTCTCGTTTTGCAGTTGTTTTCGATTGTTTGTTGTTGTCTTCGTGTGAAAGATGATCATGATCAGTCACATTTTGTAATGTCAATATCAATGTTTTTAATCGAGTTTGAACCTTTTTCAAATTGTCAACACTCTCAACAGTTGTTGTTGTAGCTTCTCTCGTATTTAAACGACTCATTGAATTCAATGAAAAAAAAACAAAATAAAATGAAGTTGATAAGATAAAATATCACATGTCGTGTTTGTTTCAAAATACTTTATTTGACTTTGAATGAAACCTGTGAAATTGACGAAACAATGTCAAGATGAGACGAAAATCTAATCTCGACAAATGAAAATCGAAATATGTTCAACAAACATTTGTGACTCGAATTACTGTTAAGTTAATATCGATGGTGAATATTCGTCGTTCGTTTTCTAAGTGGATAAGATGTTAATCTCGCAAGAAGAAGAAGAAAAAAAGATCAATCTTTTGCGTAGTTGAATCATATTCATTTTCTTGTCAAGATAAAAACGAAAACTGATGAAAATCTGTGTTGATTTTTCAATCGATCGAACTGAAGTGAAAGAGAGAGAGAGAGAAAATTGATTTGAAAGTTTGTTCTCATGATTATTGTTTAAAACACAGATCTCAATGTCTCGTTCTCTTTCTTTTTTTTTTCTTCGTCTTTTTTTGTTGTTGGTCGTGTGTCGGTCAAAGAAAAAAGTGTTGTTCTGTTCATTTGACAGCGGTGCATTACTCAAATCGGTCGGGGCAGTTCACCAACATCTCTCTTCTTTCCTTTGCTTGGTGTGTATACGTACATACATATCTACTTTTGACTTATTCTCTCTTCTCTTTAAATGGACACGCAATTTTATTTTAAATAGAACAAGAGAATAGAAAAAAAAACGTGAGAATAGACCAGTGAAATTGTTTGAACATGTCACAACATTAGTAGTTGGAATCTAAACATTCAATTCAACTATACAATTTACATTTAGTTCTCTTTTCCTTTCTCACTTTTCAAAAAAAAAACGGAACTATTTTCTTTTGTAAGTATAAGATTAATCTTCGTCCTCAATAGTAAAACATACGATTAATAGTGTGTGTGTCTCTCCCTCTCTCTCTCTGTTTCTTTGAGCGTATATATATATATATATATATATATATGTGTGTGTGTGTTGTATACACGGTTCTTTTTTTTTCTCGTGTAAATTCATATTTCCTTGAGTTGGTTGAATAGAAGAGAAGAGAAGAGAAGTAAATGTGTGTTAATTTGAGATAGGTCAGTTAATGACAACCTCCGTTTGTAGGATAATTCACAATATTGAGGAAAGGATTTGTTTATTGTGAAAAGATGACCCTCAATGAGACAACAAACACAATTGGTGTGGTTCAGAGAGAAAAACGATGCAAGTAAGTGTTAAACATTGTTGAGTTGAACAATGATTATATAAGAGTGGAACCGTAAGTAACATTTTAAAATATTGATCTGATTAAATTGCTGTTGGAAAGACTCGTAAAAAGATATTAGAGCACAACTTTTGACCTTCATTTTCTCTTTTGACTCGTAAAAAGAGAGTCGTTTGTTCGTTTGAATGCTGCATGTCGTTGTATTCTCACAGAATTTATCAAGGATCTTTCTTTTTCTTTTTTTTCAGTATGTGTGAGCACACAGATGCTTCACCCAACACACTCAGATGACGACTAATTCAATATTTCTTTTCTTTTTTTATTCGAATTCAACGGGGCAAAAGAATATTTTGTGAAAATATTTGTTTTTAATTGCAAGACTGAAAACGAATAAATTAGCGTCGTCGATGAACGTGTTGTTTCATAGCGAGTGACACTTTATTTTTTACTTAGTTGTATTTGTTCTTCTTTACACGCGTCTTCGTTCGTCCATTTGTTCTTATCCGTCTTGTAACATCACGTACATTTTTGCATGATTATCTTTTTCTGTTTCATTCAATCGACTGATTCGTTTCTTTTCTTCAGGCGAAAAGAATCGATTTCGATGCTATTTAAGTAAATAAAATTCGATGAGACAAAAAGATTTGTTGAATAGAGAATCGAATTTCAATGTTAATGTTTTGTTATTTCTTTAGATGATCAAATTCGATGTGTAAAATGAAATAATGAAAACGATGGATTGTCAACAAGACGAAAAAGATGACAGTGGCATTGAACAAGATCATCAGTTGATTTACATTCGAATTCATGTCGAAGATCATCATTTACAAAAAGTTCTCAAATTTAATCTCGATGATACCATTTGGAAAGCCAAACAAAAAGTTCTTCAAGTTCTCGTTAAAGTATTTTCATTCGTTTGTTTTGATTTGATTTTTGACAAATTCGAATTTGGTTTTGTTCTAGGAATTATCAGATAGTTCGAATTATGGTTTATATTTACCATCGTTCAATGGAAGAGCAGGCAAATTTCTTGATGAATCTCGTTGTTTAAAAGAATATCCACTCAATGGTCCTGTCAGTTATCTTGAAGTAAATCGAAACAATGAAAATTCTTTGAAATTATTTTGTTTTCGTTTAGTTTAAATACAAAAGACGAGTTTATAAATCAGCAGAAATTCTTCAAAAGAATATTCATTTGAAATCAAATAAAAAGAAATTTATCGAACTAATAAAAACGAATCAAGTTTCGAAAGTTGCCCGATATTTAGACAAAGGTTTTGACCCCAATTTTCACATCTCTGACTACGGTAAATTCATTTTTCTTCTAATAAACCAAAAAAAAAAGACAATTCATCTTTTTTGTTTGGTGAAAAGAAACTCCATTGATTTGCGCATGTATTGATTTACTTGAACCTCGAACAATGATAATGACATTAGTCAATGGTGGAGCTCATTTAGATTTTCGAACACGTAAACAAAGTTTAACTCCTCTACATCGATCAGCTCAATTCAGTCGAAAAGAAGCGATTGTTGTAAGTTAATTATTTTTCTGTTTCAACAAAAAAAAACGAAGAAGAAATTTGTTTTAGACTCTTCTTGAACTTGGTGCATCGGCCAATGTTTATGATGAAAATAATTTAACACCATTATATTTGAGCATAACAACGAATGAAATCGATTCTTCATACTGTTGTTTATTGTTGTTACAAGATCATTCGATAGTCAATTGTCGAAATGGAAATAATTCAAGTGAATTACATGAAGCCTGCCGTTTGGGTCTTGTTCAACATGTTGAACATTTACTTTTTTATCGATGTGATATCAATGCTCAAGATAATCAAGGAAATACACCGTTACATATTTGTTCAATGACAAATCAAGTGAGAGTTTGTTTATTTCAATAATAAATCATTGTCACATTTCGAAATCAAATTAGATTCCTTGTTTTTCTCTTTATTTTTTTTTGTTATTTGAAAGATTCGAAAGGGATTAGCATCTTTTTCTTTCATTTTATGAAGAGATTTTCAATCTTGAGAAAGACATTCGACTAGTTGAGTTTGAATTTTTGTATCGAGTTCGAAGTAAATGAGTTGTGTTTGTACAAGTCTTTGTTCGTTTGTTCGTTAAATAGGCGGAGAAACGAGAAAAAGAGAGAGAGAGAGAGAGAAACGGTTAGTTATTCTTGATTTTATTTTTATGCAACTCGGAGATACACGCCCGATCAAGTCTAATGAAAAAGAAGAAGAAGAAGAAGAAGAAGTACGATAAAAAGAGGATTAACATAAGATGTGACTGTTGTTGACTAACGAAAGAGAAAGACATACGTATATGACTTATCGAAGGTGAACTTTTTCATTCGACATTTTTCGTTTGTTTTTAAGGAAAATTGTGCGAGAATTCTTCTCTATCGTGGAGCAAATCTTCAAATAAAAAACCATTCAAATAAAACTGCATTGGATTTATGTTTAATTCATGAGAATAATTCGATAAAAACTTTAATTGAATCACATCGAATTGAAAATATTGTTCCATTTGTTGATCTTCCATTAATCAATCCCAAACGTCGATCGATTTATTTCGATACAAAACGTGGACGTTCATCATCGATCACAAATTCTTCTTCATTATCATCGACAAATAATCGATCGATCAGTATGCCCAAATTAAATCCATCAACATCGATTCACAGTTATTTTCAACAACAAACCAATTCCAGTCGATCTCAATCACCTAAATCATCTAGTCTCAATAGTGATCACGGATTTTCAAGTCAATCCAATTCTCATCTATCATTGAGTATTTTACATTGATTTTTCTTTTGGTTTTTTTTATCTTTGAATTTGAACTCGGTAGATTCACCGAATAATCATCAAGATTATTATACAACTGTGAGAAAACATCTGTTGAGCCCAACAAGTGGACGAACAGCTATTTGTATTCAATCGTTTAAAGGATATTCATCTCAACAATTATCAGTTAACAAAGGAGATCTCGTTCAAAGTAAATATTCATTGTTCTTTCTCGTTCGAACTTGAATTTCATTTGAATTTAGTTGTAAGTGTGAGTGATGATGGATTTGCTGAAGGAATATGCAAAGAGAATCACGGTTGGATTCCAATGAATTGTTTGCAAGATATTTCGATGGATGAACGAGTTGTACTGAGTCGTGATCAATTAACAGCTTTAATTTTAACTAATGAACAATTTCATCCGAGAACAATTGTTTTACAAAAAGGAAAAAAAGGTTTTGGTTTTGTTCTTCGAGGATCGAGAAGTAGTATTTTCATTTCGTTTTTTTTGCTTTGCTTTTCAATCGAACAAATTTTGAATTAGTTGCAGGCAAATATTTTCAACCATCACCTTCATTTCCTGCATTACAATTTCTCGATTCAATCGAAAAAGGAAGTAACGCTGAAAAAGCTGGACTCAAACACAATGATTTCGTCTTAGAAGTAATTTCATTTTGTCAATAAATTTCTTTCGAATCGTCATTATTGTTGTAGATCAATGGAATCAATGTTGTTTCAATGCCACATGAACAATGTGTTCAAATTATCAAACGATCAGGAGATACTTTAGCTTTGAAAGTGATTTCATCCATCACTAATTCACCTATTTATCAACAAAATCTTTCGACACAATCATTTTCTTTCTATCAAAAAGGAGATGATATCGATGGAAGATTCAATGAATATGAATATGGAAGTATGATTGTTCCATCATCAGTTCATAGTGAAGAAACTTCATCATTATCGAAAAAAGAGAATCAATTAGAATCAATTGAAATCAAGTAAAAAAATCAAATCAAAATGATAAAATAGAGAAATTTGTTTTTTGCTTTTTTGAAGAATAAAACCTCAAATTCCTGAACGAGATTCGTCTTTAAATGAAACAAAAAATGTTATTAGTTCATCGACTGAAGGCGATGAAGAATGTTCGTTGTCTTCATCAACTAGTAATCAATTATTCAAATTGAAAAACGATCAAAACAATAACAATCTAACGAATTCTTCATCGAATCAAATGTCGACATTTAAAAGAAATTCGTCGGAGAAACGAGAAATCGAAATCAATTCGCCTCCCGATGCTCCGCCATTACCCAATGATTTTCATTTACAAAATTCAAATAAAACAAAACTCATCGAAACCAAAAATGATTTTCAATGTGAAATTGAACAAGCAAAAAATCGTTTGAAAAAATGTAACGATGACAAATGTAATTTTCCTCCTCCTCCATCTCCTCGAACACTCCGTCGTTCAACAGATTCGAATAGTCAACTACAGGATCCTCGTCTCGATGCCAATTTTGCATCGGTTATTGCCCAACGTGCAGCAGAATCCAAAGCTCGTCGTCATGAAAATCCATTTCGATTAGAATTCAATTCGAATGGTCTTCCGCCAGCAACTACATTCTTCAATAATTGTGTGACAACAAGTCGAAATCAACAAACTGTACCTATTCGTAAGTGATTCCGACTTCTTCGTTTCTTCTTTCAATTCAATTCAACAAAATCAATATTTCAGCTATTTATAATCATCGATTTCGAAATTAAATAAAATGTTTTGTTTGTTATGTAAGACAAGTGCCTGAATTTTTCGCATGAATGAGAAACAAAATCTTCTGTCGATCGTTTTCTATTTTTGTAATTGTGCATGTCTATCCATAGAAATGTTCTTCATAGAATTTCAAAAGAATATTTAAAGACAAAACACGGGGATTATTTCTTCTTATTTTCTAAAGTAATTTTTTTGTTGCGTTTAGATATTAAAAATGGTCAACGATTTAGTACAACAGCGAATGAATTACTTGAAAATTTAAAACGTCGTGGTACAAATAAATAACGAACCTTTTTTGTTTAAATTTTATTTTGAAAAAAAAATAGGAGAAGAAGATCATAATGAAAAGTCTTCTCTTATTTTTTATTTTTTGAATGACTTTGAAAATCAATCGATTTGTTTTATTTATCAGTGATATTTCACAGTCGAACATGTCTGTGTGTTTATTCAAAATGTCGCCTTTGCCTCTTCTTCTTCTTCTTTTAATCGAATATTCAAGTCCATTGACACAAACAAACAAACAAACAAAAAGAATTTTCTTTTGTTTTTATTAATAAAAGTTACGATTGTCGACAACTGATGAATCGATATTGAAGATCATAACAAATTCGAATTTCATTCAATTGTCCTTGATCGTTCATGTAAACATTGATAGCCGATGCAAATAATCGTGAATTCGAATTTAAAAACGCATTTTTAATTGAATAGAATGTTGCCTGTTGAATTGAACGAATATTTGGAATAGTTAATTGATTAAATAAATATTCAATTGTTTGAAAATAATCTGTGGGCGTTGAAAAATAACATGAACCATGTTTTTCCCATTCAGCTTGCATTAAATCTTCATCAGGCATTAAACAATAAAAACGTTTAATTAATGAATAAGAAAGTTGTTGATCGTTTCGACAATTTCTTGGATGATCACGAACGGATGAAACACCTGATTTTTGTGGCCAAAGACCGTGAACAACAAGATCGAATGCATCGTTTCGTGAACATTGAAATTCTTTTTCACGAACAACATTCGGAAGTGATGAACAATATGCTGGAGACCTTTTATTTATTTATTCAAAGTGGAACGTTTCTTTGTATGTAAATCAAAAAATCCTTTTCTTACCACGAAAGACTGAAAACAAAATAATCCGTTTGACTTTTCGTGTTTTTCCATTCATTATTTCTTGATTCCCAATTAAAATCAAAATAATTTTTGAATTTTGGAGGCATCAAACAGGATGTTTGACTATTTCCATCGATTCCTTCGAAAATCAACGAACAAAATATGAAAGTTATACAAATCGCGACGTGTCTATTCAACATCATTTTACAACCTATAAAATACACAGAATCGAATATAAAAATGTTTTCATTGACAGACTCGATATTCACTTATTTATTCGATGTAAAAGGATGATTCATTCATGTAGGCCAAGTAAATGAATAAGGTTAAATAAATATCGACAATATTTATTCACAAGAAGAAGAAGAAAAAAGTCCTGCTCGAATGTTTTTGCTAATGCAAATGAGACTGAAGGAATGTAACATTGATTGGTCGAACAGTATTCGTATTTGTAAATCGTTTGAATAGAATTTGAATGAACCATTGATTAAATTGAGGATACAATCGAAAATAAATCCATGGTAAAAGAAGACAAATAAAATACATCAGATCAAACGCATAAGTTACTTGAAAATCACTGAGAAAAGTTGAAGAATATAATTGTTGAATAAGACCAATTGTTAAACTTGGAAGCCATCCAAAAAAGTAAAGACATGAAATACTTAACAATTGAATTGTCATACGTCTTTGTTTTCTCCATGGAATATTTCCATTGACACGACGTTTCCTTCGAATGACTCGATATATAAGTGTTACATTTGCTAAACTTATAACGATTATTGGTAAACCATTATTAAGTGACCAATCGAGTGTTGCTAAGATTTTATCGTAAACTAAATAACAATCGGCAAGACCACAAACATTCGCTTGATAATCCCATTGAGTTCCATCACATGGATAGAAAATAATCGATATCAAATAAAATACAATTGGATAAACAACAAAAACGAATAATGGAATATGATGATACAAATAACGATACAAACGACTATTGAACAAATTCGGTTGAAATACAAAGATATGTCGTTGAATTGAAATCACTGACATCAACATTTCACTTTGAACAATCAAACTAAATTCGAAGAAAGTCCACCAAGTACAATAAATTGGACTCGATGGATTCACATAACCAAATCGATTAAAATGAATGACCATCGACATATCAATAGTTAATTGACAAAAATTAATTAAAAGCAATATGAATAAACCTTGATTCGGACGAATACTGATTACATGACGATGCGTTGACAAATAAACGAATAAAAATATTGAAATTATTATTGATGGAATTTGAAATATTAAAAATACGATAAATTTTATACGATGAATCACATATTTCTCATCAACAAATAGTTCATCTTTTGTTGTACTCATCATTCTCTTATTTTCTTCTCAATGATCTTCAATGTCACGAATATAATTATAGGATTTGATTTACAGAATACGTAGAAGACAGTTGGAGATCATCTAATAGGAAGAAAAAAAGAACTACAACGGAAGTTTATTGTAGAAATATTGTTCATTATAATTAGACATCAAAAAGAAAAATTAATGAAGTGAGACGTTTACATTGCATTATCTTGTTTTTAACGGAAGAATTCGTATGAATGAATTCATTAATTTGATTTTGTTTTTTTTTGTTACTAAACAATGTGAATGGATAGAAGTATAGAAGACAATTTGCGTGTAGATTCTTGTTTTATTTTATCGAAAAACTTTTATGAGCATTAAACGTTGTTGACAATGACAATTCAATCACAAAAGCTAATCAACAAAAAAATCGACAAAGAAACATTTTGAAGGTTTGATAAAATAAAAATAAAAAGCTGAACATGTTCGATTGGTCTATGCGTTTCAAACAATAACGAATTCAATTCAATCAAAATCATCAAGAAAATCCTACGGTGAGTTTTTTTTAGTAATAACAATATTAAGATTTTCTTTATTGACCAATGTATTTGATGAGACGAAAGGTTTCTTGAGAATATTTTCAATTTCAACTCGTTGCTTATTGGCAACACGAGAGATTTCATGTCCATCGTCGCTCACCTAAAGTGGCATCAGGTTTCCCCAATAACGATTTCGACTTCATTTACATAAATTTCTACATCAACAACCGCGCAAAATATGAATCAAAGTAAAATTATTTAAAAACTAACAAATACAAGATTGTTGCGTAATGGCTTACCTTTGATGTTTTTGGTCTTATTCTCTTGCTAAAAGAAGACAATAACTAAATAATTGGATTGCTTTTCGCTTTTTCAATGTATTTTACTACGCTCGCATAAAATAAAATATTCCTTGTAAGCGGTCGTCGATATATATATATAATATATGATTCATCAAAAGATGAGGATAGCTACTATGGTCTAGATTTGATCCTACATATGAGAGTGGGTGTGATGCCGATGATTCATTTTCGAATAATAAAAGATCTATAAAGAAAGTTAGATCGTTTCATGACTGATATGAAATATATCGATCTTTATTATAAATATTATTAAGCGATATTTTTTCCCGAACCAATTATCTTCATCCATGACTATTATTTTTAACAGAAAATTTCTTATCAAGCGTTTGTCTGATCGAATAGGGTAACAGATACATCGACGTGTTCAGTAGTGATGTTTGATTTGCTGCTTTCCTTCTCAATTGCTATCGATAGTAACGTAACATATCTCATATGGATAGATTATATAATCAACATTTCATTCGTCAACTTTCGTCCGTTTTATTGTTTGTTCTTTGTGGCTTTGTTCAAAATGTTTGCCTTATAATCACTGTACTTTGTATAGCATCAGGTCAAACACAGAGAAGATGTGTAAGAAAAATTAAAAAAACGAAGCAACCAATATTGTATATATTGTTAAAGTAGGATTTTTTTTGATAATGTGCAATACTAAGATAATGCTGTACGATGAATATGAGAAGTCTGAACATAATCATAATTGCTATGTTAAATAGTTTAACAGATTTAGCTCAATAGTTACACAATATTTTAGATTAAACATGTTGTCAACAGTTTTTCATAATGTCACAAACATACAAGTCGGTGCAGGCAGACTCACCCCATTTCTCCAAACTATTTTTTGCATGAAAAAAACAACGAAATAACTTGTTGACTTTTTTCGTTAAAAAAAGAATGTATTTTTTTCGAAGCTAGTCTAAAAACATTTCTCTTATTTCAGTCGGGGGGCAACGGACAACAACCACCACCACCATTCGGCGGTTTTCTTTGTTTCGTACAACAACAAACAAGAATCGCCGATCTCGAAAACCAACTATGGAACACACAACAACAACTAAACCGGACACAACGACAACTCCGACGAACGCAACGATGCCTTCAGTCCAGACATGGGCAAATTATGACTTTCTCAAGTCACAAGTTAAGTCAAGTCTTTCTTACCAGTATAAAGACCAGTCAAGTCAAGCAATAAAGTCAAAATTTACTTGACTTGACTTTGACTTAAGTCATTTTCGACTTGACTTGCCCATCTCTGCTTCAGTCAACCAGACAAGAGCTTCGACGTACACGTCGTGCTAATACACAACTTAAAATAGTACTTCGGCGACTCGTTCGTCGACGAACACGTCGGTAAAACTACTTTTTCTCTTGTTCTTTTTCTTAACAAATAATGTAATTAGTGCTGTTATTTCGTCTTAATAAACAATAATTAACATAAAACATAACATACTATTAGTTTTTTTTGCAAATAATTGGTATCAGAAATGATTAAGTCAACCGAAATGAACAATTGGATCAGTATAGATTCTTGTTTTATTTTATCGAGAAACTTTTATGAGCATTGAACGGTTGACAATGACAATTCAATCACAAAAGCAAAACAACAAAAAAACGACAAAGAAACGTTTTGAAGAGTTGATAAAATAAAAATAAAATGCTGAGCATGTTCGATTGGTTTATGCGTTTCGAACAATAACGAATTCAATGTCACCATCTTTGACCTACAAATTAAAAGAAAAAAAAACAGAATCGATTTCGATCATTCTACGAAAGAACACTTACGGTGAGTTTTTTAGTAATAACAACATTAAGATTTTCTTTATTGACCAATGTATTTGATGAGACGAAAGGTTTCTTGAGAATATTTTCAATTTCAACTCGTTGTTCGTTTGCAACACGAGAAATTTCACTTGTTTGTGGTTCAACTGAATAATAAACAGTAATGTCATCAGTTTCGACTAATTTCGCCTAAGAAATTGAAGAATCGAAATCGGATTGAAAATCGAAGTAAAAAAATTACTTCTTTTCGAAGTTTTTGCACTCGGCTTGTAATTTCTCTGATGAGACCTTCATCTTTCAATGAATCATCAGCTGTATAGTCAAGTAAAACAACAAACTAAATAGTTCAAAGACAAATAAGAAACAATCTTTGATTGACTTGTATATTTACTCCTTTCTCTGCTGTTGCTTCATATCGTGTTTGTTGAGCAACACGATAAACAACATGAACATCTTCCAATTCAATTGGAACATCGTCAATAACTGTCAATGGACTTTCGTTGTCACCTTTCGATAATAATTTGTCAATGTCGGAATCGGACATTCCACGAATTTTCTCGGTGATAGATTTCACTTTAGCTAAACAACAACAAAAAATGATTTTTTTATTCAAACAAAATAAATCGAACCTCCAGCTTTTTTGCCTAAAGTTGGAAAATTTGGTTCAGCACGCATTTCAACACCATAGAGGTCACGTTGTTGTGACAATGTCACTTTACGAACATTCAAACCCTTCACACAGAGAGAAAAACAAACAAAATATTTGTTAATGAAAAGAATAAAGAAATCAAGATGATTACTTCTTGAACAAAACTTTCTAAAGATTTGATATCTTGTAAGACAGCGGAATCTTTATGAATGATAACAAATTCAGGTAATGGATACTAAATCATTCAATTCAATTATTCGAAATCAACGAAAAAAAAGCAAAGAAAATTTTACTTTCATGGGAACAACTTTTCGTTCTCGAACAACTCGTCCTAAACCAATAGCTGTTTGAACAGCAGCAACAGCTCGTTCAATTTCTTTGTTCACCAACGATTTTCTTCAAAAACAAAAACAAAAGATTTTCTTGGAGAAGAACTCAATAAAAAACGAACTGTGCTTTTGGAATCATTTGAAAATGCACACTTAAATCTTGTTCCGAAGTTGATGTCGATTGCGGCATTAATTTTCTCAAAATTTGATACATATATTCGGCTAAGAACGGTGTAAATGGTGACATCAATTTAGCCATTGTTAACAACACATAACAAAGAACATTCAACGAAACTAAACAATCTTCTGATGACGTTTCACCCTAAATATACATTTTCATTGAATTATTTTTTTTCTGAGTGAACATAAAAATACTTTGAAACGTCGTTTGTTCAATTTGACATACCAATTGGTTAACATGTCAATGTATTTCACAAGACGAGGAACAACTGTATACAAACGATAAGCTAAAACAAAAAACAAATTGAATTGAAATTTGAGAAAAGGAGAAAGTAACCAACCGTTCATTTCTTGTTTGACAAAGTCGAGAAGTGTTTGTGTATAGGAAACAATCCAATTGTCCATAATATTTTGATTGGATGCCATCGATGAATGCAAACGTTGTTCATCGTAAACAAACGAGATTTTCTTGTCAACTTTCAATAGATCTGTCGATTGAACAAGAAGACGTAGGGCATTGTACCAAGGCAAGAAAACATCTTTGACAATATCTTTGACACCTTCTTCTTTGAATTTCAACGATTCACCACGAACAACAGGCGATGTAATTAAATAAAGTCTCAACGCATCAGCTCCGTGTTCTTCGACGATTGTCAACGGATCGGGATAGTTTTTCTTTCGTTTAGACATTTTCTCTCCGTTACTTGCCAAAACAATTCCATTGACAATTAAATTTTTGAACGGCGGTTGATCGAAAAGAGCCGTTGAAATAACTAAGAGCGTGTAAAACCAGCCACGTGTTTGATCGATTCCTTCGGCAATGAAATCGGCTGGAAACGTGTCCATAAAAGTTTTTCGTCCATCGAACGGATAATGAACTTGAGCGTAGGGCATCGAACCCGATTCGAACCAACAATCGAACACTTCGGGAATTCGTCGAAGAACACCTTTGCCCAATCTCGATGGAATTGTGACTTGATCGACGAATTCTCGATGAATATCATCGAGTTTAACACCGGATAGTTCTTGTAATTCTTCAATTGAACCAACACAAACGATTTCATGACCATCGTCGCTCACCCAAAGTGGCATTGGGTTTCCCCAGTAACGATTTCGTGAAATGGCCCAATCACGAGCATCGCGAAGCCAATTGGCGAAACGTTTCTCTTTGACGAAATCGGGAACCCAATAGCTTCGACTGTTGTTCGCCAATAATCGATCGACCATGCCTTCGACTCGAACGAACCACGATGGAACAGCTCGATAGATCAACGGCGTATCACTTCGCCAACAGAATGGATACGAATGTTTACAAACTGATTGATGAACAAGTCGTTTCATTTCTTTTAATTGTTTCAAAATTGCTTTATCCGCGTCTTTGACATTCAATCCTTTGAAATCCGTCACTTCATCAGTAAAACGACATTGAGCATCGATTGGACAAACAACTGGACCTGTGTCTTTGTTAATAACACCGTTGGCAATACAAACACGGTAATCATCTTCACCGAAATACGGTGCTTGATGAACAACACCGGTACCACTGTCTTCTGTGACGTATTCATCGCATAGAACACGAAATGCTGTTGAAATATTAGCAAAATAAGGAAACAATGGTTGATAACGTAATTCTTTCAATTGTGATCCTTTCAAAGTTTCTAAAACTTGATACGAATCGGCTTTTTTGTAAAGTTCGGGAACTCGTTTTTCCATGAGAATAAATGTTTCATTTTTTGCTTTGTCTAAGACTTTGACATAATTAGAATTGGGATTGACACAAAGTGCAAGATTCGATGGCAAAGTCCACGGTGTTGTTGTCCAAGCAACAAGTTTCACATTGGGATCATCGACAAGTGGAAATGAAACCCAAACAGCTGGATCATCGACATCTTTATAATTTTGTCCAGCTTCGAAATTCGACAATGGTGTACAACAACCCATCGAATACGGCATTACCTTAACATTTTACAACTCTTTTCTTTTTCTCAAATACAAATAAGAAAATCTACTTTGAAACCACGGTAAACAAAACCTTTTTCATATAATTGTTTGAAAATATACCAAACCGATTCCATAAACCAAGGATACATCGTTTTGTAATCATTACGAAAATCAATCCAACGACCCATTCGTTCGACAATATCTTCCCATTCTTGAGCATATCGCATCACAATCTGTCGACATTCATTATTGTAAGCAGCAATGCCCATTTTAGCTACGTCTTCGGGACCTTTGATGCCAAGAGTTTTATCGATTTCATATTCCTAAATATTCTCATTCATAAAACGAAAATAAAAATGAAAACAAAGTAACATACAACTGGGAGACCATGACAATCTAAACAAAACACAAAATCGATGAAAATCAAGAGCGAAAAAGATGAAATTACCCCATCCGAATCTTCGTTCGACATGATGACCTGTTTGATAAGCCCATCGGGTGACTGTATCTTTAATTGTACCAGCTAAGATGTGACCATAATGAGGAAGACCAGTTGCAAATGGTGGTCCATCATAAAATGTATATCTACAAAAAATATTTTCTTTCTTTCAAACAAAAGCAATAAATCACCTTGGTCGATCTTTTGATAATTTGTTACTCGTTTCGAATGCATTGATTTGTCTCCAATATTCTAAAACATTTTTTTCGTTGTTTCCAAATTGAAGAGTTTCACCAGAAACAGAGAATTCTGCTTTGGCACTTGAATTTGCTTTTGTATTTGATGACATTGCTTTCAAAATCAAAAAGAAAAAAAACAAAATCACTTCTCTATACTTCCGAATCTTCCAAAAAAAACAAATCAATATTTATAGGCAAGAAAAAGAGAACGTAAATGATGATGTATTCAACCGAAATCCTCCATGATTTCCTAATAGAGCTGATGCAATTTCTTAACCATTCAAAATAGTTTTCTTTCAGCCTCTCTTTCGCTAATTTTACCACAAAATCTACTGACATCTACCAAACGTCTCTTTTTATTCTATCGATTCAATCATCAGGACTTCTCTTCTTTGAATCTTTTTTTGCATAGCAATAAATATATGACATATTTCAATGAAATATATCTTACAAAAATTGCACTAAGAAGTATGACTATGTTGATGGTGACTTCGTAAATAGACAGACATAATAAGAAGTCTACTGCATGTGTACACAGTAGCAATTCTGAAAATGGAAAATTAAAAACTAACTGCTTAACTTTACTGTGTAAGCTCGAATTTGAATGTGAATTTATCCATGCATCATGTTTAAGTCGAATACATTCGTATAATCATAGATTTCTATCTACTCTTTCAAAACACAGTGTAGTGTAATATATTCTAAAAGATTTTTATGATCTTCGATTTTGTTTTTTCTTTTAATTGTGTGTTTTTTTCGTTGCATATATCGTGATCCATATATTCAATAAACAATTAAAAAGAAATCAATCAATGAGAATATTCATCAAAAAAAAAGATACACGATTTTTTTTAAAAATTGACTAAGGACACATTCATCCAGAGCACAGGAAACTGAACAACAAAAACTAGATTTGATTTTGAATATCTTCTTTGAATATAATAACGGATGATTGATCTTCATCGACCAGATTTAATGGTGAATGACCCGCATAATTCGATGAATCACAATCTAATGAAGATACTTGATTCGATTTAAAGAAGATTCGTTCACTATTTGATGATGATACGGGCAAAGGAATCATTGGAATCACAACATGTTTTGTCACCGGGCTAAACAAAATTAATCCATTATGAACATTTATTCATAAGACAAAGACTCACCGCATTTTATTGAAAGGCAGCAGATAATTCGACAGATTCATTTGAGTATTTCTTGGAGAAACAACAACAAATAAATCTTTGTCTTTTTTCTTATTCAACTTTTTCGTTTGTTTTCTTTTTCTTTTCTTTGGTTTCCAATCATCTTCTTCTTCGTCATCTTCTTCGTCTTCATTTGATAAATAAAATTGATTTTTATTTGAATTAAGTAAAGTCAAAGAACTCGAAGTTGAATCTGTACACGAACTTCCATCTTCTGAAATTGAATTTGTTTCAAATTGATTTTCATCAGGATCTGTGATAATCATCATCTGACCAACGATTCGACGTTGTGCTTGTCGAGAAGATTGTCTTCCTGCACCTAATCATCAATTCATTTCAAATTTTCGATTCTCTAAATGTTTTTATATTACCGAGACATTTGGCTAAATGATACGCAAATTTCGTTGCAATTAAATTGGTTTGACCACAATTGGGACAAACACAAGTTTGTTTATCAAATGAAATTGTTTTGTTTGTTTGAATTTGTTCTTGTGGACAACCTTTGAGTGATGAATGGATTTCATAGACTAGATCAAGAATCATATCATCTGTTTCACTCTCTATTATCGAATCAATTATCAGTGAACATTCGTCCATTTCTTTAATCTGGAATAAGACAAATTTAAATGACAATGAGGTTTTTCTCAAATATTTTTTTGTTGGAAAAAACGAAAAGATAAAGTAGATTTTTCTGTTTTAAAATGACAATGACTTTTTAATAAAAGCTTTTTTGTTCTTTCTTATATGTTCAATAGAATAACAAAATAAACAAATAAAAAAAACATTGTTAGTTAAAACTCACGGTTATATAAAAAAGAAAACAACATATATTCAAACAAATAAAAGAATAATATTTACAAAAAAAAAGATAAAAAGGACATAATGTGCATTATCACGAGCTTGGTCATTTCAAATAGAAGTAATAACACGAACTGAATGACCATAAGGTTCAAGTCCACTTGGATTATTTGTAGTTATCGCTGGATTTGTTGTCAGCGTTTGATTATTTTGATTGTTATTTGTTTATGTGTGTGAAACATTCAAAATAAGAATTATCAATTAAATGAGGGTGTTGACCTGATGATGATGCTGGAAGTGGACGAGTTCCTTGAGTTCGACGTCGATGAATTGGTGCATTATTTGAGTCATTATATGAACTGATCATTAACGTAGAAGAATAGTGATTCAAGGGAAGAATCAATTGATGATCAAGTTAGATAGTCAGTATATGAGAAATGAGTGTAGAATGTAATCAATAAATAAAGTTAGAAGTACGTATGACATATATGATATAGGACATACATATTGAATGTTTCTCTTCATCTGCCAATGGTAAATCAGTATTGAAACCTCGTTTATTTTTGAACTCTCAATGTGGTGAAAATTCGGTTAAAATTAATTAAGATAAAGTAATCAGAAAATTATCAAGTAGATCAGAACAGAAAAATATATGTGCATTTAGATGTCGCTATTCAAACAAAGTTTTATCGTTTCGTTCATGAAATGGATCAGTCGGCCAAGAATTCTGTTGATAATAACCGTTTGTGTCGTCTAATATCACTGTTTTCATACAAAATTTAGACAGAGAAATTAGTCGTCGAGAATGGACGTTATCTATATAAAGGATTATGACGATGATTATAATATGCCTATACTTGTTTTATGATTTGGAACTGAAGGTTATACGTATATAATATCTATTTTAGATAAAAGTCACCCATCGTCATGAGCCAATTATTCGAAAGTTTTACACGAGCACAACTTGCAATTCATGGAGAAAAATTTGTCGAAGCTGAAAAGGTAAATAATAACGATTGAACAATACCATACAATAAACGTTAACCTAGATTCTAACCGATGTAATTAACGAAGCCAGTCAAACATCGGATGAATTCAATACAAATCTGACAAAATTATGCCTCGAACAACGAATTCATATTAATTATCAACTTCGTTTTTATCAAAGTAAATTAGGACTCAATTTGAATTTAATAAAAGAAGGATAGATACAATCCTTTGTTCGAGATAACAGTTACATTTGAATAGGTCCTCTCATTTTCCTTTTCACGATAATATTTTTGGTTGTTTTATTTAGATGTGTTGAATGATATTAATAAGCTTCAATCAATGGATGGAAACATTTACAAGAATGAACGAATCATGCATATGAAATGGTGAACTTTGCCTATACTTTTAATCATTAATAAGATTTGTCTCTTGAATTTTTCAGGGAGTCGATGCATGAAGTTGAATACACAATTATGTTAAATGACTTCATCAAAATGAACAAACCAGGTATTTATACATTGATGTTTTGCATTTTTAAGAGAATATTCATACTATTTTAGTTAATAATCTAAAATCATTCCTAAAAAAATGCAAATTCCACCGTCGAAAATAAACCAGATCATTCGTCAGTAGGTGTTACCGCGGACAGCTCATCAATCCCTAAAATGAGAATGCATTTTTCGACTTTCTCATGGTGTAACCATCCTAAACAATGTATGACACATAGATCGTTTTTTTCTTCAAAGTTACTTGCGACAAAACGAAACAAACAGTTTTTGACTTTTTTCACACGACAATGGAAACAACCAAAATCTTTTTTTTAGAGCACTAGAACGTCAACAAAGACCATGAAAATTAATCAGCACACAATACCAAAATTATTTAATCCATTAGTGTGGCAGATCAGGCGACATCTCTCTCTATACTAGACGCGCATCCAGACCATATATGATACCCGATATACCTTTGTCCATCCTATGACCGAAGGGTCAAAAGATAGACAAGAGGAAGAGGGAAGGGCAGTTGTTGTTTAAACAATAAACAGATAGGACACACAAACGTATATCGTTACAATTAGGTATATACACAACGTTTTCAACAAGTTCAAACATTGTTATTACCATTACCAATAGTAGCAGTGTTATGATCTTTTATTTTGTTTTTACTGTTTTTGATTTTCCTCTTTGTGAAAAAATGATTCTGTATATTCTGATTCTATTTAGAAATAAAAAAAGGAAATTAGATGAATGACAATATTCATCATCAATTAATTCTATTTAACAAACTTTCTTTTTCCATTTTCCTATCATTTGAAAAAAAAACTCATCACAAAAAGATATAAGAATTGTAAAAAAATAAATTGACTAAACACATTCATCAAAGGCAAAGGAAACTAAAAAACAAAAGCTAAATTTGATCTAGAATATCTTCTTTAAATACAATAACTGATGATTGATCTTCATCGACTAGATTCAACGGCGAATAACAAAGATAATTCGATGTTTCAGATGAAACTGCAGATTTCGATTCATGATTTCGAAAAAAAGTCATTTCGTCACTCGACCGTGTCACCGGTAAACGAATAGCTGGTATCACAACATGCTTTCTCACCGAACTAAAAATTAATCTGCAGATTATTTTGATTTTAATTAATAAATGTTCTTACTGAATTTGATTAAATGGAAGGATATAATTTGATAAATTAACTCGAGAATTATTTTCAGATGATAAAGCAAAAAAAGATTTTTCTTTTCTCTTATTCGTTTTCTTCGTTGTTTTTCTTTTTCTTTTCTTTGGTTTCCAATCCTCTTCATCTTCATCGTTTGAATTGATCAAAGTCAATGAACTCGCTGTTGAATCTGTACATGAACTTCCATCTTCTAAAATTGAATTTGTTTCGAATTGATTTTCATCTGAATCAGTGATAATCATGATTTGATCGACTATTCGACGCTGTGCTTGTCGAGATGATTGTCTTCCTGCGCCTAAATTTATTCAACAAATCAGTCAATTCTTATTTGAATTGTGTTTATATCTCACCAAGACATTTGGCTAAATGATACGCAAATTTCGTTGCAATTAAATTGGTTTGACCACAATTGGGACAAATACAAGTTTGTTTATCAAATGAGATTGTTTTTGTCGTTTGAATTTGATCATGATGACAACCTTTGAGTGATGAATGAATTTCATAAACTAGATCAAGAATCATATCATCTGTTTCACTCTCTATTATTGAATCAATTATCAGAGAATATTCATCAACCATTTCGTTTTTTTAATCTGGAATAAGACAAATTGAAAAAGAAAAGATAAAGCAAATGTTTTGTTTTATTTGACATCATTTGACGAATTTGAATTGAGATTTAATTGAATAGTATTTTTTTTCTTCTTTCTTATTTGTTGAATAGAGTAACAAAATAAAGAAATAAAAAAAAAACATTTCATATTTGTAGTTCATGGTTAAGTACACAAAAGAACAATATTTACAATCAAACAAAAGAATGAACACGATAAGACAAATGAAATGTTTTTTTGTTTGTTTTGTTATTTATTGGTAAGGTTGAATTGTATAAACATAATTTCCGTTATCTCCCGCTTGATCATTTCGAATACAAGTAACAACTCGAACAGAATGACCATAAGGTTCAAGTCCACTTGGATTAGTTGCAGTTGCAGTTGTATTTGTTGTAAGAGTTTGATTTGTCGGATTGTTATTTGTTTGCGTTTGAGAGACATTAATTGGTAAACTTTCGTTGATTTCATCTCCCATTGAAATATTTCGATCGTATTTCGATGATTCTCGAATTTTAGAAAGAAAAACTCGTAAAGGTTCAACATAAGAATCAAAACCAAGTGATAACATTGCCATGATAATATCTTCACCATTGATTGTCTTTCGTTTTTCTTGAAGACATCGATCTGATGCTTCACTTGTTATAAATGAAATAAATTCTGAAACACATTCTTGAATTGTTTCTTTTGCATCTTTGGCTATTTTTCCTTTTTCAGGAACACCTTTTTTCATAATTTTAGCAATATTTGCAATTGGAAGATATCGATCTTGTTCTCTCAATGGACCCGTATATCTTGGATAATCATTTCGACTATCATCATAAGAACTATCGATTAAATGTTGTTGTTGTTGTGATGGTCGACCACGTCCTCGATATGTCGACTGTTCTTGATCATCTTCATCTTCTTCTTCCTCGTCTTCTTCTTCTTCGGGTTCATAATCATCCGAATAAGTATTTTCTTTTTTTAAATGAAACGATCGATTATTCGAGTTTTGTTGATGACCTGTTGACGAAGCTGTTGTTGTTGATGATGATGCTGGTGGAAGTGGACGTGTACCTTGTGTTCGACGTCGATGAATTGGAACATCATTGGAATCATTATCGGAACTCATTTTGAATAGAGAGAACAATCGACCAACTGACGAAAGTAGATAAAGAGAATAATCAATCGAGTGAAAACGAATCAATGGAAAATACACATCAGATTGTCTTTCTTCTTACCCAATGAAAACTTAGTATGAAAATTCTCGTTCTATTTTTACGTTAAATCTAATTAAAATTTAGTTGTATTGAATTAATAAAAAATGATCTCAAGATAATTGTTGAGTTATAGACTGATAAATTTCATTTGCCGATAGGTGTCGCCTCTTATCAAGTAAGATAGATTGTTATTTAACAAATAATCTTCTTTGGATTTGTGTAAACATGTGCCGAAAAAAGTTCATCAGAAAAAGATATGAAAAATTTTGAAAGAAATACATTGACTAAGGACGTCGATCGAAGAAAAACAAAGGTTAAAAACAAAAGAAAACGACAAGGGAATTTAATTTTGAATATCTTCTTTGAAAATAATAACAGATGATTGATCTTCATCGACCAGATTTAACGGTGAATGAGCAAGATAATTCGATGTTTCCGAAGAATCTCGGGATATTAAATGATGACTTCGAAAAAAGATCTTTTCACCATTCGATGGTGGCACCGATAAAGGAACTATTGGAATCACAGCATGCTTTCTCACCGAACTAAAAACACATTTTCAACATTATTTTCAATTTAACTAGACGAATATTCGTACTGAATTCGATTAAATGGAAGAAGACAATTTGATAAATTAACTTGAGAATTACTGTGCGAAGAAACAACAACAACTACGTCTTTGTCTTTCTTCTTATTCGATTTTTTCGTTTGTTTTCTTTTTCTTTTCTTTGGTTTCCAATCATCTTCGTCTTCATCATCTTCTTCGTCTTCATTTGATAAATAAAATTGATTTTTATTTGAATTAAGTAAAGTCAAAGAACTCGAAGTTGAATCTGTACACGAACTTCCATCTTCTGAAATTGAATTTGTTTCGAATTGATTTTCATCAGGATCTGTGATAATCATCATCTGACCAACGATTCGACGTTGTGCTTGTCGAGAAGATTGTCTTCCTGCACCTAATCATCAATTCATTTCAATTTTTCGATTCTCTAAATGTTTTTATATTACCGAGACATTTGGCTAAATGATACGCAAATTTCGTTGCAATTAAATTGGTTTGACCACAATTGGGACAAATACAAGTTTGTTTATCAAATGAGATTGTTTTTGTCGTTTGAATTTGATCGTGAGGACAACCTTTGAGTGACGAATGAAGTTCATAAACTAAATCGAGAATCATATCATCTGTTTCACTCTCTATTATTGAATCAATTATCAGAGAATATTTATCATCCATTTCGTTTTTTTTAATCTGCAAGAACATAAATTCAATATTGGTAAAAGATTTTTTTTGTTATGTTTCTTATTTGTAAAAAACGAAATAACAAACATCGAAACAAAAAAAAAGAACGAAAATTATTTACACAGACAAATGAGACAAATGAAATGTTTTTTTTGTTTGTTTTGTTATTTATTGGTAAGGTTGAATTGTATAAACATAATTTCCGTTATCTCCCGCTTGATCATTTCGAATACAAGTAACAACTCGAACAGAATGACCATAAGGTTCAAGTCCACTTGGATTAGTTGCAGTTGCAGTTGTATTTGTTGTAAGAGTTTGATTTGTCGGATTGTTATTTGTTTGCGTTTGAGAGACATTAATTGGTAAACTTTCGTTGATTTCATCTCCCATTGAAATATTTCGATCGTATTTCGATGATTCTCGAATTTTAGAAAGAAAAACTCGTAAAGGTTCAACATAAGAATCAAAACCAAGTGATAACATTGCCATGATAATATCTTCACCATTGATTGTCTTTCGTTTTTCTTGAAGACATCGATCTGATGCTTCACTTGTTATAAATGAAATAAATTCTGAAACACATTCTTGAATTGTTTCTTTTGCATCTTTGGCTATTTTTCCTTTTTCAGGAACACCTTTTTTCATAATTTTAGCAATATTTGCAATTGGAAGATATCGATCTTGTTCTCTCAATGGACCCGTATATCTTGGATAATCATTTCGACTATCATCATAAGAACTATCGATTAAATGTTGTTGTTGTTGTGATGGTCGACCACGTCCTCGATATGTCGACTGTTCTTGATCATCTTCATCTTCTTCTTCCTCGTCTTCTTCTTCTTCGGGTTCATAATCATCCGAATAAGTATTTTCTTTTTTTAAATGAAACGATCGATTATTCGAGTTTTGTTGATGACCTGTTGACGAAGCTGTTGCTGTCGATGATGATGCTGGTGGAAGTGGACGTGTACCTTGTGTTCGACGTCGATGAATTGGAGCATCATTGGAATCATTATCGGAACTCATTTTTGAATAGAGAGAAAAACAATGATTCGAGAGAAAAATGGACCAGTGACCAAAGTAGATAAAGAAAATAGAATAAGACAGAACGAACTTTGCCCATAGTCAACCAATTGTAGACCTCTAGAATGACCTCTTTTACGAGTTTTTATTTTAGTTTATTGAAAATCAACGTAAATTAATTGTGAAAAAAAGAAGTGAAATGATTGTTGTGAATAGAAATAGTAAAATGTAAAATAGATTATTGAATGGATAGATGTCACTTTGTACTTGTAGAAAGTGACGTTGCGTCTATTTTACTTGTCAGCATTACGAGATATTTTGTTTTTGGTGAAAAGATGAAATTGTATTTGGTATTGATATTCTATTTATGTGAAGTTAGTTTGTTGGTTTGTAGTGGTTCTGTATTTGGAACTGATCAATCTGGATTAGATTGTTTTTTTGTAAAATTAAATTCAAACTTTTCAAAATTTGATCGAATTTTAAATATTGGTGATATAAGTATTTCAGGTCCATTTACAGCAAGTCGAAGTTTAAATAACAAAAATTATTTAGTAACTTATCATACATTTGATTCATTGGGTGTTCCACATTATTTTTTATTAAATATTGATATAAGTCAAAAGGCAAAAGTGATTGAAAATGTGACATTGAATGGACCTGGTGTCGGTTCATTTTTTAAAATCGTCGAAGATGAGAAACAAGGCTTAATTGGAATTCGTGAGTCACTTCATCCTGGTTCAACACTCGAAGTTGCATCGATTAATCGAACGAATGGTTTAATGAAAAGTATTGGTTTCTATCCGTATGGTGAATATTCACTGGTCATGACTTTTGCTCGACAACGTCGTTTGTTTTATAATCTTATTGATTCATATCGATTCTGTGCAATTGATGTTGATACCGGTCGATTAGATGTTGATACTATGATTCCAGGTGAATATTTAATCTATGCAATTGTTTATGATTCAATCAAAGATCGTCTTTTAACAATTGTAACAATTGAAAATAGTTGGGTTTTAGCTGAAATGAAAATAGAGAATTCTTCTTCAACGATTTCTTTTCAACGTATTGGAAATTCATCGATTCCGATGAGTAAAGGTTATTTATGGACAAATACGTACACTTTAGCATTAACACAACGACAATTGATGACACTTTGGGATTTTTCAAATGAAGATACTTATATTCTTATTACTTTTGATATTGATTCAGGAGATATTATTCAAAAACAAACGATTTCCAATGCAAATTATTTAAATAATCTTGTTTATTTTGATTAGTTTTTGTTTTATTTTAAGAGAAAGAAAAACAATAAAATTTGTTATCATTTGACCTGAAAAGGAAAGTACACCTTAAATAAGATAAAAAGAAATCTTGTCGTATTTATTCGATATCTATTTATTAGATGTACTCAAACAAAAGAAAAGATTTAACCGTTGAGAAGATGTTTGTAGTTGTTTTATTGTTGTCGTTGTTGGTATGTGGTCAATCGTTGACTGACGATCTTGTTACAGTTCGTGATCGAGTATTGAGCATTGGAATTTGGCCATCGAAAGAGAATTTGTCGAGTGTTGCCGCAGATGCAGTTGAATATACTCATGCATTGAATGATAAATGTGAATGGCCTGATTTAAATTATCACGATCGAAACATTTCAAATTGGGCTCCATATAATCATATGTTACGATTGACAGTGATGTTTCAAGCATTGACAGCACCAGGTTCACCTGTACAAAATCATACGAAATTAGGTAATGCAAGTCGATGTGCATTGAATGTTTGGTTAGTTAATGATTGGCAAGATCCCAATTGGTGGTTTAATCAAATCGGAATTCCATTATTTGCAACAAGTCAATTGTTAATGTTAGGCGAAAGTGCAACGGAATTCGAACGAGAAAAAATCAAAAATATTTCATATCGTGCCGATTGGTGGCATGGTCATGAGGGTACAGGTGCCAATCTTGTTTGGATGCTTCAAATTCAATTATATCGTTCATTAGCAACAAATAATTTAACCGGTGTTGAACAAGCATTTCCCGTTCTTTGGAATGACGTCAAAATTTTGCCATTAGGTGGTCAAGGTATGCAAGCAGATTTATCGTATCATTTTCATGGTTTACTTCTTCTTTCGGGAACCTATGGACAAGAATGGGCTGTTGCTTTACTTATTCTTATTCTTTCAACTCAAGGAACAAAATATCAAGTTGGTCAAGAGCAATTGAATGTTTTCGGTCGATTTCTAGCTGATGGTGATGCATGGATGACCGTGGGAAATGTTTGGGATTGGGCAGCAATTGGTCGACATGTGGATCGACCACATTTAGAACGATTGACTTTTATCACACCGGATTGGATTCGATCATTTGCTCAATTGATTCAAGATAAAGAAATCAATTTGAAATTATTAAATTGGGCTGATCGGCTCGAATGTTTACCCAATGCAACGCCATTGATTGGAAATAAACATTTTTTTACATCGGATTTTCAAGTTCATCGAAGAAAAACTTGGTCAAGTAGTTTAAAAGTTCAATCGCCTCGAACAGTTCCAACTGAATGTATTATTGGTGAAAATCAAAAGGCCGAACATTTGGGTCAAGGTATTCTCAATTTATGGACAAATGATATTGAAGTTTATGTACAAATCTTTGCACTACTCGATTGGCAAGTCATCAATGGAATTACAGTTGAACATGGAATTCCTCTTGAACCTTGTGATGGAGGACATTTTCATTGGACACCAAAACATTTCGTTGGCGGAGTTAGTGATGGAAATTATGGACTCACTGTGATGGATACACAAACACATAATTTAACAGCATTGAGATCATGGTCATTCTATGATGATATGATTATTGCTTTAGCTAGTAATTTAACATTAACTTCGAAGAATGAAGGTTGGACAACATTAGCTAGTCGATTGTTACCTCAAGGTGTTTTAACTGTTGCATTTTTTAATAATACAATTGTTAGTTTACCTGATGGTGTTCATTCATTTCCTTATGTTGCTGCTCATCATCCATCGAATGTTCAATGGTTTCATATTGGCGGAAGTAATATTGCGTATCTTTTACAAACACAAAGTCAATATGCTGAACTTGGATTTGATTTACGTATAAAAACAAATAATTACGATACATTTGGCCCGTTTATTTTCGAGAAAACTGCTCGAATATTTACAGCATGGATTAATCATGGCAAAGGACCATTTACTCGCGATTATCAATATATAATTCTACCAAATGTTCAACTCGAAGATGTTCCATCGTTAATCAAACGTTACAACGAAGAAAATGTCTTTTCATGTCTAACATCGAATGATATTCTTCATGCAACAGCTTATCCTTCGTTACAACGTGTTTCATTTGTTCTTTGGAATAATCAAACAAGTTCAATTACTTGTAAAAGTCCGTCATTTGACTTTACAGCAGAATTAAATAATGCTGGTCTATTTCTATTTAATGAAACAGCAACTGAATTTTCCATAACAGCATCACATCCAACATCTCTCAATCAAAGTCTTACAGTTACAGTTAATCGATTAGGATCTGGAGCAGGATGTCAAATACAATCGAATTCAAATCCAACAACAACTAAAGTCACTTTACCTTTGCCAACTTTACCGGAACTTTTAGGACAATCAGTTACTGTTACATGTAAAAAGACAACAATGAACTTTTATTGAAGATTTATTAAACTAAAAATCTAATTTGATGAATTCAATGTGTGATAAATGTTTGCCTCAAAATAAGAATAAACATATTTTTAGTGAAATCATCATCGACATCGTGTGATTGATTCTTTGAATGTTTTTCTGTAGAGTTCTGAAGGTAGAACATAAACTATAAAGATAAGCATTGGTGGTGTAGATGAAATGAAATAAGCAAGCAACGAGATCATTCATTTTTTTTTGTTGTATTTCTAGTCAAACAGTCAACAATTCAATATCAAAATTGGTTTGAAAGAGAAACCTTCTCTTGTCAATATCAATAGTAATTTTATCGATATTCAATGAAAATGATTCTTTTCAAATAAAAAATCGTTCTTTTTTTTTATTGAAAAGGAAAAAAAAACAAAATCTGACAGAATGCCTTATAAATTCCGGTGAAAACGAAAATTCAACAAGTTGAATATTTGAATTGATCATAATCATCTCGATTGTGAATTTGTTTGATTCCATTGCAATAGAGATACAATTCTTCATAAGGATCAATTCTTCTTAGAATAGCTAAATGACCAAATGAACTTTTTGAAATAACAGCCAAATGACATTGACTCAACGCATGAAAATCTAAAATTGTTTTTTCTAAACTTTGACAAGCTAAATTGTGTAAATCTCGATCAATATGCGCAATTGTTCCATCGATTTCAATTAAACGAGTTGATGAAATCAATTTTCTTGCCAATTGTAGAACATCATTCGAATCTGTTGTGATGAAAATTCGACCAGGACGAGACTCGAGAAATTTCAAAATTGTAATATTCATTTTCTCACGATGAGGAAATATCATATCTTTTGGATTCGAAGGATTTCGACCAATACGAATATGACCACATAACAACGGACTTGAATCTTCTTTTTTCAAAAACAAACAATTCGTTTTTCAATTGAAAAATGAAATTGTGTTACCTGTTGATTGACTATTTAGATTGAGTCTATCGAATTTCTGTTGTAAATGTGGTTTTAGTTGAATTAATAATTCGAAAAATAGAGGATAAAGTGTCACAATATGAATATGTTCTTGTTTGATTTGAAAACGATCCAATAAAGATTTATTCAAATCAATATAACGAGTTATCAAGTCGAAATAAGCGATGTTAGTTGTTTGAACATTAATAATTGAATATTTTTCATGATAAGATTGTAAAAGAGAATAATCTTTAATTGACAATGAACTGATATTAACTATTGATGAATGATTTCGAATGTGAAGATGAGAAGAAATCGACCAAGAAATATAATTCGATGTTAAATGATTTTCAATCGAACAAGGCCATGTCATATCAATTAGAAATGTTCGATTTAATGCCAATGATAACAGAAATGATGCAACTATCTTACGAGTTCGATCACCCCAACCTAAACTTTATCTTAAATATATCAATCAACAAATAAAATATCGTACCTCCACACATAAATCGACAAGAATAAACAAGATACTTTGAATTTGAATGATTTTGTTCGTATTTAAGATTTGCCTGTTGAATAATATTCCAAACATTGATATTAAATGGAGGTTGAATAAATTTATTTAAAATTGGATTTAATTTAGCAAGTTGAACATTTTCTGATTGAATTTGATTTTGATTTTTAAATAGATCTTCTTCGTTTTTAGAAAAATGCATTTCGATTGACCAATAACAAATAAATATCGATGAAATTAAAATGAAAAATATCAATATAAAAAAATTCTGTTTCCTTCGACGTCGATAACAATAAATTAAACGAGAAACATTCATTTTTTTTTTGAAATAAATAAATAGCTGTACAGTTATTAACACATACGAATAACACGATAAAAATGCATCAATTTCTTCAATCGTCGAATAGGAAAAAGAACATAAGACTATTTATGGAAGATTACTATATGTACGACAGAACAGAAAGAAGAAAAAAGAAAGAAAAGAATAGAACAGCAAGCCTTCAGATTTCTCGAATTTCTTTTTCTTATTCGACGTAATTATACGTACATATTCTTACAGCTGTTCACAACCAACCATTGACAACGACCACTAATACGTCAATTTTGTTGTTTTAGCAAACTATTGTTTATTTTTTAGTAAATTCGAAAAAGACACAAAAGAACTGTTTTTTTTTCTCTGTAAAATTGCATTCAAATCTAAACGATAAAAAGAAAGCGTTGAATGATTGATTGAATTGTATAGAAGAAAAAAAGGCAATACTAGATGTTCAATGATGACATGAACTTCTCCATGAGAACCTAAACCTAAATGAGCAGGTAGTCGAATCCATTGTTCATACCGAGATTTCTTTCCGAAGACATGTTTTTTTAAATTAATTTTCGCAGAACCAATTGAATCTCTTCCAATAACATCATCATCATACACATGTAAATGTAATTCATCTTGATGTTTATGTAAATTACTAAGCAAAATTCTTAAATAAAGAACAAAAAAACAAAGATAAATGTATTGAAAAAAACATACAAAATAAATGATTCATTCCAAATGGGATAATTCGAATCTTTAATCGTTGTTGTTCGTTGTTTGTAATCTTTGTCGAGATAAAGTTCAACATACGCATCGTCTTTTGTAGTTGTATCTTTGTATTTGTCTTTTAATTTACGAGCTTCGACTATCGTCACTTTTAAAATTCCGTTTGACTGATTCATCTCGATGTCGAAATGCAACCGTTGAGTGACAATAACGAGAGAAACAAAATCTTCTCTTCGCTTTTATTTGTCTCTTCCTCGTTCTAAGAAAAAGAGAAATGTTCTCGTCAAAAGAATAATTAATCTATCTCTACTATTTTAACAACAAACGAATCGAGATGTTTGTTTGACTTGGACAATGCTTGAATACACAACAAAAATACTAATCAATTTCACAGAAAAACAGAAACAAATTCTTTTTTTCGAAAATGATTTGGCTAGACGACAAACTGCGATAATGATGATGATTGGAGAGAATGATTTGTATTTATTAAGCAAATCATTTCTGAGATGAGATCGAAAGACAATTGAAAACAAATATTTTATTATCAATTTCATTTTTGATTTGTTCAAATGTTGATTTTCTTTGTTTTCCAGTTAATCTCGTTCGAGAAGTCAATTAATAATATAGACCTATTTACGTCAGAAAAAGGAAATCATATTATCGATTAATAATCAATTTGAATGCATTTAAAAGACATGAATACTAAAAATAATTTGCGAAGAAAATGTACAAGCCCGGCTAGCTCAGTCGGTAGAGCGTGAGACTCTTAATCTCAATGTCGTGGGTTCGAGCCCCACGTTGGGCGGAATTTTTTTTCCTGTTCTCTCTCTCTGCACTTTTTCAAGAAGAAGATAGTTTTGCATCGATTATTTTATTTGTTGTTGTTGTTATTGTTGTTGAAATAAACAAAAAAAGAACAAATATCATGGCGATGAAAAAGTCATCATTGATTCATCATCGAAATCATGTTCTCGATCGATTAAAATTCTCGATGTCGAACTCTCAGTTAGTCCATTTAACCATCCGCTATGAACTGATTTTGGTAAGACTTCATCGGCAAAAAATTGAGCCATATAAATCCGCATCGGATCAATTCCGAGAAGACTAACAAATAAACTAATGATTTTATCATGAACTTGCGAGTTTATTCCATGACAAAACATTTTCGATGCAGCCAAAATCGTTGACGAAGCAACAAGCAACGGGTCACGTAATCGTTGAATAACATTTTCCATTTGAATTTGATTGATTGTTGTCGAGCCACTTTCTTTCTTTGCTAACAGTTCAATCAGTGAATTCCATTGTAAATAAATATGAACAAGTAATAACATCGACGAATTATGTAAACGATCACTACTCAATTTCATTTCATCATCTTCAAATTCAATATTTTCACTTTTCATTGCAAAAAAACAAACAAACAAACAAACTTAAATATCGAAGAAAATAAGAAATAAACAAATGTGGAGAGTATTGAGGAAATCGATAGTCGATTGTTGTTAAAATTTCAATTTGAATTTGATTTAATTGATCACGAGTTAATTTCGTTATTGGAAATAAATTTCGATCGATTCGAGTTAATTCATGAAAATGTTCGATTAAACGAGAACTATCAATCGATCTTCCTTCACAAATCTGTGCAGCTAATTGAAAACAAGCAATGCCAATTAAATATTTCTCTTTGACATATTTTTCTTTCGATGAATCGAATTGATTTGACTGATGAACTGTTTTTATCATTGAACAAATCAAATATCTTTTCACAAAACAACAAAAAAATTTTTCTTTTCTTGTCTCGAAAGGCAAAAAACGAACTTATTTAATAATTCGACAGAAGTGAAAAAAACATAATCATCAAGTTCAACTTGATATGTTAGCATATAAAAAAATGAACTCATCGTTTTATTACAAAACTAAAAGAAGCAAAGATTCGATTTGATTTGATTTCGAACAGATTTTTACCCAAAGAGAACGACGAGAATTGAGTTTATAATCATTTTTACAATTGGAAATCAATAATTTTAAATATTCACATTCAACCATTTCCAAATCGTTCTAACGAATCTATTAGATTCAAATAAATTCTCTCGCATAGGCAATGGAAAATGAATTGATTGTAGCGACGGAAGTCGAGCTCGTCGAAACTCGAATTGTTCATTGGTCAATTGAATAGGACCAATTGAAGATTATTATGAGATCAATACAGTGTACATATAAATTTCAACCTCTTTATTTCATAGCTTCATTTCTAATTTTTCACCAGAGGAGAAGGGCGCATTTCGTTCGGCAACATGAGTGATAGTGAAGAAGTAAGTCAATTCAGTAGCCAAAACTATTGTTAACTTTGTCTGTGTTGTTAAGCTTGATGATCAACCAACAAAAGAGAAATTACAAAAACGTAAAAATGGAAATGACGATGATGAAGAAGACGACGACGACGACGAAGAAGATGAGGAGGAAGAAGAAGACGAAGAAGATGATGAAGATGACGAAGTAAAACAGTTCGAGAAAAAGAAAAACAAATCAAGTGATTTTGTAGGATGACGAAGAAAGTTCAAGTAAACGAAAGAAAGGAAATCATCAACAAAAACGAAAAAAACCGAAGATTTCCGGACGAAATTTCATTATTGATGAAGCTGATGTCGACGAAGAAGAAGAAGAGGAAGAAGAAGATGAGCCTGAAGAAGGTTTTGTTGAACATACGGACGTCGGCGATACATCAGCACACGATATGTACAGAACTTATCGACCCAAATTTGGAATGAATAAAGAGTTCGTCTTTTCTTTTCTATTGAAAACTTTTCGAATAAAATAAATTTGTAAAATCTAGTGAAATCGATGAAGATGCCATGGAGAAATATGTGAAAGAACGTTATGGTCCAAGAGATCGTTCTGGTTTCGAAGATGATGATTATGGTGATGAAATTCCCGATGAAATTGCACAACAAAGTCTTTTGCCCGATGTGAAATCGCCCAATCTTTGGCCAGTCAAATGTCGAATTGGCGAAGAGAAACAAACAGCTCTTTTACTCATGAGAAAATTCTTGGCTTTAGAAAACGATGACAAAGCTTTACAAATAAAATCTGTCATTGTTAAAGAAGGTGATCGTGGTTATATTTACATCGAAGCATTTAAATCGAATCATGTCAAAGCAGCCTGTGAAGATATTCGAGCTCTAAATGTTTCCAATTTACAAATGGTTCCAATCAAAGGCATGACGGATATTCTTCGTGTTGTCAAAACATCGTTTGCCATAAAGAAAGGCTCGTGGGTGAGAGTCAAACGTGGCATTTATCGAGATGATTTAGCTAAAGTTGAAGAATGTGATATGACACAAAATATGGTTACATTGAAATTAATTCCACGAATTGATTATTCGAAGAAACGTGGTTTTGCAGCACGTGGAACAGCCAATGAACAGAGTGACATCGTTCCCGAGCCTCATCAAGCGTTTAAAAAGAAAAATCGTTTTGCATTCAAACGACCACCAGCTAAATTATTCGACATAGCTGCAATTGAAGCTCTCGGTGGACAAATCAGATTAGATAGTGGATATCGAAGTTTCGAAGGAGGCAAATTCGATGACAAAGGTTTTCTCATTAAAAATTTCCCATTGAATGCCGTATCAGGCGATGGAATAACACCAACTATTAGTGAATTAGATAAATTCGAAGAAACTGTCGATGGACCTGAATTAGCTTTGAATAAAAATAAAACATCGAAAAACGATTTATCGTCATTTGCAGCTGGTGATCATGTTGAAGTTTGTGAAGGTGAATTAATTAATTTACAAGGTACAATTGTTGGTATCGACGGAGATTCGATTCGAATTCTACCGAAACATGAAGCTTTGAAAGACGAAATTCCATTTAAAGCTCATGAATTAAGAAAGTTTTTCTCGGTTGGAAATCATGTTAAAGTTTTAAATGGTCGATTCGAAGGCGAAACAGGTATGATCGTTGGCATCGATGGAAACAAAGCAATTGTTCTCAATGATGGAACACGAGACGAAATGGCAGTACGAACATCAGACTTACAAACGTGCAAAGAAACAGCAACAGGTGTGGATTCAACGGGACAATATCAATTGAAAGATCTCGTTAATTTAACAGCTGATAAAGTTGGAGTTGTTGTTCGAATTGAAAAAGAACGTTTACATGTTTTAAGTATGGATGGGAAAGTTCAAGTTGTGCAAATTCAATCGGTAACAAAGAGAAAAATCAATCGAAATGCAACAGCACTCGATTCACAGAATAATAATTTAAATGTTAATGATATGGTCAATGTCACCGATGGACCTATGAACAATCGACAAGGACAAATCAAACATATTTATCGACATTTTGTTTTTATTTTTTGTCGAACATTAAATGAAAATAGTGGAATGTTCGTAGCTAAAGCAAGAAATCTATTATTATCTGGTGGAATATCTAAAGTCTCATCGAATCCATCTCAACAATCATCATTTAATTCATTGAATGCTCCCTATATGTCGCCACGTGTGATGGCATCTCCATCACCACATCGAAATTCTTCAATGAATTCATCATCATCATCATCAGGTGGTGGTGGTTCATCGATTCATTCGAATAGTCCAGCATCAACCGGTGGTCGAACACCGAATTCATCGAATGGACCGGGAATGAAAACACCATTTTCATCAGTGAATAACATTCGTCGTGATACATCTTTAATTGGACAAACTGTACGAATTTCGCAAGGACCTTACAAAGGTTATGTTGGCATTGTTAAAGATGCAACTGAATCAACATGTAAAATTGAACTTCATTCAAAATGTCAAACGATTACTGTCGATCGAAATCGAGTTGCAACAACAACAAATGTTCCTCGAACATCGGGCGAAATGTCTCATTATTTTACAACACCACAGCATGTTTCTCAAACTCCATCCTACGGTGCATTCGGTTCTCGTACACCGATGGTTGGAAGTCAAACTCCAATGCACGATGGATCACGTACACCACATTATGGTAATATGACACCTCGTCATGATGGTTCAATGACTCCACATGCACATGGTGGAGCATCTGCTTGGGATCCAACTTATGCAACAACACCAAGAGTTGATTATGATGAGGAATTAAATCCAACAACACCATCATATCATCATTTAACAGAAACATTCGCCTCGTCATTAAATAATCCAACATCAACAAATTCTTCATCAGCATTATCATCGAATTCGAGTTCATTATTAAATTCGTCGAATGGTCCACCAAGTGTTTCATCAACTCATTCGACAAGTACCTATTCACCATATTCAAATCATCCAGCACCATCTCCATCAATGAACATCGATTATCAACGTAATTCCTTTCATTGCAAAGAAAAATTCTCATTGAAATTGTTTTTTTTTTCTTCTTGTTGTTGAAAATTAGCGTATAGTTCTCATATTCCAACACCAGGCGGAATCGGAACAAGTTATTCATCGTCATCATCATCGAATGCGCATGGAATTGATCAATCACCAGCTGGTAATTACGCGTATTCTCCAGCGATGAATATGACACCAGTCACACCCAGTGCTCAATATGCGCCAATGTCAACATCACTTGGTTAGATTTGCTTTTGTCTTTTTTGTTTTGAAAAGGAACGAGATTTTGAATAGATTTCGATTCGATATCGAACAACGATTGGCAAACCGAAGGTTTATACGTTCGAATACGAATTCCCATCGATGATGAATCAATTCATGTTGGATCTGTTGGAATTATTCAAAGTTTATCAGTAAGATTCGTTTGATTTGAAAATAAGAAAATTGTTTTCCAATGAAATCGAATTTAGAATGGAGTTTGTACAGTTCATTTTCCTCAACAAGATCGTCGTGTTGTCGTTCAACTTGATCGAATGGAACCAGTGATTCCAAAACAAAACGATAAGGTTTCATTTTGCAATGAATATCGATTCAATCGAATCATTTATTCTTTCTTTTGTAGATTTACGTTATTGGAGGAGAAAATAAAGGTGCATCGGGCGATTTATTATCGGTTGATAATCAAGATGGCGTAGTTCAATTGCATGGAAATATTTCAGACGAGGACATATCATTGATTAATTTGAAATATTTATGTAAAACCACTTAAAAAAAAGAACTTATCAAATGTTTGTTTGTGTCGTTTGTCTGTTCTCTCTCTCTCTCGTCGCTCTCTTTTTTTTGTTTCTTATAAATATTTGAAAACAAAGATTTGATTTAGATTTATGATTAACAAAAGTTCTACTCAACATTCATTCAACTAAACGAGAAAAAAACACTTTGTTTTAACTTGTAGAAAGGCAAATGACTTGTCCGATTGACAATGAGAACTTATTATCGATTTGTTCATTTAATATTCTTGCTCCATGTTATAAACGATTATCGAATGAATTCGATCGAGAAAGTTCTTATAAATCAATTTGGAAACAACGTCATTTATCGATCATTGAACTTTTCGAATCTCTTCGAATTGATTTCATTTGTTTACAAGAATTTTGGTTAGATAATAAAGCATTTGTGGATTTGTATCAATCGAAACTTTCATCGAAATATTTATTTTATTCAGTTCGAAGAACAAACAATCTTGACGATGGTTTAGCTATCTTCGTCAATCGAAATATGTTTAAAGTTAAAGATAAAGTTGATTTTCTCTTAAATGACATTGGAAATCGTGTTGGTCTTTTGCTTCATGTTGAAGATAATAATGGACAAAGTCTGTTAATATTAAATATTCATTTAACATTTCCACATAATACATTCGATCGTCGATTACGATTAACTCAAATGAAAGAATTTCTTCGTTTATTAAATGAATATCGAACGACAAAGAATCTTTTCGATCAATGTTCAATTATCATTTGTGGAGATTTTAATGATGCTTCACAAAATGATCCTGTTTATGAATTTCTGTTAGAAAATGAATATCAATCATCTTTTTCTGTTGTTCATAGTAAAGAACCTCAAGTAACTCATTTGACACATCGAAATGAACAATTAGGTGTTGATTTTATATTTTATCAATCGAAATGTCTTCGTCCTATTTCAAGTCAATTAATTCCTCATGGCTGTGATCTCTATCAATGGAATGATTCAACGAATTGGAATTTAAGCGATCATCGTGCTATTCTCACGACATTTAAATCAGTTGGATGATTTTTATCGAAAAACTGAAAATAAACGATTTGTAAATTCGTTGACAATTTGTTTATATTGATTAAAAAAGTGTCTGCATTGTAGAGAGCTTTTAATCCAAAACTTTCTATGTTTTTCTACTGATACATTCCGTCGAGAGTCAAGTGAATCGACTCTCGATGAACGTTATTTGTTAATAACGTAAAAACTTTTGTATTCGATGATTATTCGAGTCAGCTACATATAAATTAAGTTGACTATCAAGGCATACAGAAGAAACGAAATTAAATGTAGTGGCATTGCTACCAATTACCCCTGTAATTCCAGCTATTGTTGAACCAACAGATTGTCCAATATAAAAAAATTGGACACGATTATTTCCTCTCTCAGCAACATACATATTCCCCATCGGATCAACGGTTACATCGATTGGATTATGAAAAGTTGTTGATGTATTACCAGGAGAACCACTGGTACTGCCTGCAAGAAGTGTCCAACTAGTTCCACCAAGTGGATATTTTACTACATTATGTGCCTCATAATTGACTATGATTAAACTATTAGAATATAAATCCAAATGCATTCCTTGAGGGTAGTTTAACTGTGTATTAGAAAATCCCAAACCTCCAAGTAACTTGGTACCATTTGTAGCGCCGGGTGCATATGACATAAGTCGATTATTATAACAATCTGCTATATAAAGTAAATCTGATGTTGGATGAAGAGCAATACCAAACGGCGTATTTAATTGATTAGAAGCATTTCCAGGAGAACCTATGAAAAATATAAGATTTCCGATAAACATCTAATCTAATGAACTACATTTATGAATCTTTTTTTCACCTGTACCGGCAACAGTTGTTCCGAAAATAGCACCATTACGCCAATATTGAATTCGATGATTGGCTCTATCTGTTATATAGTAATCTCCATTTGTATCCACTATTACATGTGTTGGAAGGGATAGATGATATTGTGAAGAACTACTTGTTCCATTTCCAGCTATCGTCTGACCAAAAGAGCTGCCGAACAGATATTTCTGAACTCGATTATTAATGAAATCAGCAATATAAAGATTATTTGCATAGTCCATTGTCATATCATAAGGAAAATTTAAGGTGGTATTAGTCATACCGGAACTTCCTGTAATTCCTGCTACAGTTACACCTGTACGATTCCAACGAAGTACAGCTTTAGGACCTATCAAAAAATATAGAACAATTGAAAAGAGGCAGACAGCTGTACCTGATGTTGTTTTTTTGGGTTTAATCAACAGGGCAAGAAGAATAGCACCAACAATCATCATAGCAAGTACTATGGCAAATAAAGACACAATAAAATATCGATGTGAACATCTATAATCAAGATTATAGAAGAAAGAAAAGCAATTCTGTTTGTTAATCGTTGACATGATATTAACTTATTTTTTTTGCTTTTCGGTTTTTGATGATATTCTATTGTCATATCTCTTTCATTTGATGATTCAATCTGAAATTTATTTATTGAATATTTAACTTAATTAAAGCAGAACGAATAGCAAATATTACCTCTTTAAGATTCACTTTGGATGATTGTGATAAATGACTTATTTTATTGAGATCACTAATTGGCGACCAAGACTTTTTAAGTAAAATCGTATCGTTTATTTTCTTTTTTGTAGATAATGAAGAAATTGATTTTGGTGATCGAATATTGACATGAATAACAGTTTTTGATCGTTTCTTTTTAATTGATGGATATCTGTATTGTGTTAGATTCACTGATTGATTAATTGATTCATGTCGATGATGATGATGTAAAACTTTTGTAATATTTGATTTTCTTTGCCGTATCATTCTCTTACAATTTATGTTAAAGCAAACTTTCTTGTTTTTACTTTGAAATGAGATTATATTATATTCATCAGACTACCAAAGAAATTCATATGAATTCATTCATAGACTGTATTTTTAATGAGATGAAATTATTTTTTATTAGTAGATTGCATTGATTATTATAATTCATTCAGTGTCCTATATAAAATAATACCAAAATAAATTCTCAACACCCTCAATTTTCTAAAAATTGAACAAAGATTATACAGAAGTGGAAACTATAAATGTGGCGTCGACTTTAGAATAGAATTTGAATTCTTGTTATTTCAATCATATATTTTTGTTCGAAAAAAAAGAAAAGAATAAATCATCGAAATTTCAATTCAAATTGTTCGAATGATTTTGATCGAATTTCGAAGGAAGAGATAATAATTGAGCTGCTTTAAACATAAGTTGTTGATGCTGCATTTCGATTCGCATTCGATTATCACAAATTTTATCAAATAAAATCCTTTCGTCTTGATTCACTTCGAATTTTTCCATTGGAGAACTGTTCGATTGTTGTTTGTCTTGTTTGAAAGGAACTAAAGCCATTTCTTTGTGTTTCTGTTCAATTGGCTTCGTTTTTTGTACTTGTTCATCTGTCGAACGAATATTTTCTATTGAAACTAAAGATAAACCATTTCCAATTTCTTTCACAATTTGTTTATATCGATCATCTGCACACAAAAAAGAAAAAGAAGTCAATTCAATCATCAAATAATATTTACTCATTGAATAAATAAAAATATTTTCCGATTGAATTGAATAAACTAATGTTGGTAAACTATTGAAATCAATATAAATTTGAATGGGATCATCTGATTTTTTATTTGTATAATTTGCATGTCGTTTGCCAATTGTAATTGAACATTTGCTTGTTTCGATTTCATATCGATATAATAAACGATTTGCCAATGATGGATAGTGATGTGTTCGTTTCAGATGATTTTTAAACCATCGACGTAACAATCGACAGAAATCCATCTTAAAAATAAAAACTTGTGGCTTTTTTTTTGAAGCTCATTGAAAAAGAAAACAAACCACAATAAATGCTGATTTAGCTTCGTTAAATGATTGTTGTAAGAGATCGAGACCAGTTAAGATTTCGTATCGAACCAAAGGATGATTGATATTCAATGAGACAACAACATTTTCTTAAAATTACATTGATTCTATTATCATATTTCAACAAAAAGACAAACCCTGAATCGGCAATAGTGTTGTATAACGTTTAATAAATTTTAAATTGAAAATAAGAATCCATTGTTTAGCATTGGTAAGTGAAGGTATCAATGCTTGAAGTGCAGCACCACATGTTATTAATAAATGTCTACATTTACAATTTGTGATCTTTTTTTGTTACTGAAGCAATGAAATTCTACCTTGAAAAGACATTCCTCGATTTGTCAGTTATTCCGAGTTGTTTTCTTTCAGATTCATCAGCAAAAACGATAACATCTTTTGGAATAATGAATTCATCTGGTTTAGGATGTTCTAATGAAGCGAGTCCTTGTTGATAATCTTGCTTTGATTGGTCATATTCGGAAGATTTTACTTGGAAATTTTTCGAAATAATCGATGGACAACGAAGAAAATCTGATAATTGAACCAGTTTTAACGGGGTTTCATTTTCGTCCATGTTGAGTATTGTTTTATTTTATGTTCAATTGATTTGAATATATCGAAAGAAACGAAAAGAAACCGGTCAATGAAATCAAAAAGAAAGTCATTCGTGCATGAAAACGATGATGTAATGGGAAATTGATCGAATATCATTGATATTTATCTTTGTTCATTTACGTTTTCACCTTTGATATAATTACAAAATAGATTTCAATTCATCTTTTTCTTTTGCGAAACAATCATCGCTGCATGTTTTCGTAAGATTTAAAGATCGATCGAAAACGTTTTGTTTACTTTAGAGAAAGAAGAAAAAAAAAATAATGTTGTATTCGATCAAAGAGAGCACTTTTAGGCATAAATATGACGTTAAAGAAAGAAATATAGAAGTTGTTTAGTTCCAAGGAATGGCACCAGGTGGAGGTTGAGGTACTGGTGCCCGCCACATTGGTCCCGGTGGTTGATAAGGAGGTACTGCAGGATAATAACCTGGTGGACCAGGTGGTAGAGGTGGTGGATAATAACCTGGAACAGCCATTGGCGGTGGTGGTGCTGTTGGACCATAAAATAATTGTGGTGGTAATTGTTGAGTATTTGGAGCAGGTGCAACTTGTGGTTTAGCTTTATTTGCAGTGACATAATAGATTATTAGATAAAGAATACAAAGAATAAAAGCCAAACTACCAACACCTAATTGAACGGTTTGACAAAGAAATTTGACATGACTTTCTTGATAAGATTGAAATGGACCCCAACTATTAAATACTGTAAAAAATGTTTGACGGAATGAATAACTAAATGTTGTATTTGATACTGAATTTTCAACACACGATGGTGTTAAAATACACATCGTTGGTCGAACTACAAATGTTGCGTCAAACGATATTAATGCAGCAGTTGCTATTAAACCAATTACTGATACGATTACTGCACGATAAGCAGACTTTGTACCTGGTGAACAACATCCTACAAAACAATAACAACAAAACATTTCATATTGAACAGCAAAAAGATTTGTTTTATACCAGATGAAAATACTAAAACACAATGAATGAGTATAATAATTCCACACCATGCACCGGCAAATACATTTGTAGTCCAAAAATTAGCTGCGACATTACCGAATTCAGTGAGTAAGAGAAGGATTACAACTAGTAATTCGATAATTCCCATAAATATAATAAAACATTTTGGCCAAAAATGAAGAAAAATTTTTTCATTTAGTTTTGCCATTGGTTGTGTTTTGATAAAAGATTTACAGACGAATGATGTAATGCAACAAAATCAATGTTTCGACGATTTTCTTTTCTCTTTTCAACAAAAATAAAATGGACAAATTTTAAAATTTTGTCGGCATTTTTAATATTTTCTCTTTTTCTCTCTCTTTCATTTTAAATGGAACTCTTTACTCTATATTAAAAAAATGAAGAGAAAAAAAAACGCTTTTTCTCAGTTGTTGACGCGAAAAATAAATTGACAAACTATGCATTTTAGTGCTTCATTTTTTTCTCTGACATAGTAAAAGTAAATGTACTTTTTTTTCTTTTCCATTTACTTAATGAAAGTAATTTATTCTCTTCATCTGCTATGGTTACGTACATTATATTTTCAAAGAGAATTGACGTATTAAAACATTAACTATTGTTTTTATCTCGATGAATCATGAAAGTTCATAGAAATAATAAGATTTGATAGAGTATCATTCAGTGACCTTGTCTTCTCACACCTTCATCTCTGATATTCAAAGTTCAAGATTTTCGTTATCTTTGCATTGTCTTTTGTTGAATTACGTATATCTAAGGTGAATTGAAATAGTTGCGTTATCAAAATCGTTACAACTACTTTTAATGGAAAGTCAACAATTAATCGAAGAAATTTCGATAAAATTATCGGAAAATGTAATTGATATTGAATCGTTTAATAAGTGGAAAAAAGAAACATTTACGATGATAAATAAAATAGTTGAATTAAAGAAATGTTCGATATCATTTCATAGTAGTGAAACAAGTTCGTCTCTTGATCCAGCTGATTGGCCATTAGCTCGATGTACGGCACATGAAATGCTCGATTCATCATTGGATTTTCTCGAAGAGATTCGAACTCGTCCTGTATGGAACCCAATTCCAAATGAAATTCGTTCAATAATTGAAAACGAAACAATTCCTGAAGAAGGTCAAACATTATCAAATGTTTGTCGTGAAGTGTTAACTAATGTGATGCCGTATAATAAAGGAAATCCTCATCCACGTTATTGGGGTTGGGTATCTGGCGAAGGAACATTAGGTGGTGTTCTATCAGATATGATTTCGTCAACATTAAATATAAATACATGTTCAGGTACTCATTCGGGTTTATCAATTGAAAAAACTGTTATTAAATGGATGTGTCAATTATTTGGATTTCCTTCGACGACCAGTGGTGGTCTACTTACAAGTGGCACATCGATGGCAACAATAATCAGCATTGCAGCAGCTCGCCAACAGAAATTAAGTCATATTCGACAGAATGGACTTATAAATGGTCATCAATTAGTTGGCTATGCATCGATAGAAACACACGAATGCCTTGTTAAAGCTTTTGAATTATTAGGATTAGGTTCTCAATCGTTACGTTTAATTTCAGTTGATCAAAATTGTTCAATTGATATTCAATCATTAAAACAATCGATTCAAAACGATCGAAACAACGGATTGATTCCATTTTGTTTAGTTGGAAATGCAGGTAATTCAATTGATTTGAACTTCTTATTAATTGATGCAAATGATATCCGTATGTAGGCACAGTCAAAAGTGGTTCTTTCGATAATCTTGTTGAACTCTCTTCGATAGCTCATTCAGAACAGATGTGGTTTCATGTTGATGGAGCTTTTGGTAGTTTTATAAGACTTGATGATGAACGACGATCTCTCGTTTCGGGTATTGATCAAGCTGATTCACTTGTTTTTGATTTTCATAAATGGTTACATTGTCCTTTCGATGCTGGATGTGTTCTTGTTCGACAAATTTCAAATCTTCAATCAACTTTTTCAACAAATCATTCTTATTTAAAGAAATCAGAACACGATTGTTCGATGAATCCATGTTGGTATTTCGATTTAGGTCCCGAACTTTCTCGTTCATTTCGTGCACTTAAAGTTTGGTTTACAATAAAAGAACATGGAATTAAGAAATTAGGTCGAAAAATTAATGAAAATTGTCAACAAGCTCAATATTTAACTTCGTTATTAGACAAATCTGGACATTTCATTCGCATATTTCGTCCTGTTTTATTGAATATCGTTAATTTTCGATTTCAACCCGACGAATTCAATGAAACTGATTTCGAAAACGTGAATAAATTCAATGAAGAACTTCTTTTAGATATTCAATCAACTGGTTTTGCTCTTCCATCTTCAATTCTCATTGAAAATTATTTCTACATTCGAATAGCTATCGTTAGTCATCGAACTATTCAATCCGATTTAGATCAATTCGTCAACATTCTTTTGAACCTCTATGAAATCAAAATCAATTCGTTTCGAAATAATTTGCTGAATTAAATCTATTAGATAGAATCCTGTTTATATTTGATGAAAATCCAATAAAAATAGAATAGAAAATACGAGTTTAGTTAGCTTTAGTTAAAGCCATCAAGGAAAATCGAATATCACCACCGGCACTTTCAATTAATTTCAAAATGACATCTTTTGTACTCTGAAAAGAAGAAAACAAACAAATAATCGAATGAAATCCTTGTAAATTACTCGTAAGAGATCGAGTGTTTCTCCTTGTTGTTGTCCTTGAATTTGATGTTTGATTGGATGTGCATGTCGACCATCTAACTCATAAAGTTCATTATTAACATTAATAAAACAAACGAAATGCAAATTGACATGTTCATCTCGATCGATAACCTATTTCAATCGAAACAATTCAAAGAAATGAATTTGTAACAATGAAACTGACTCGAGATTCTCCTTGTTCAGCAATGGTATCATTCGCTGTTGCCATGTCCAACGCATGTTTCAAATGTTCAGCTCGTTGTTCGGGTGTCATTAGTTTTGTTATTTCGAGAAAACGTGCCAATGGTTTATGTTCTTAATAAACAAAGGCAAATCAATGACCGAGAGAAGAAGAGAAAAAAAAACAAGTTGAAATACGATCAAGTTCGAATTTTTCTAAATTATTCGCCACGGCATGAATAACAGCGATCGATCCACATGCATTTCCAACGAATTGTTTGAGAAAATAAATCGATTGCGAGTAATCAGGTGGTGAAATTGATGCGTCATCGAGTTCTTTTCGACGATTTTTTTCATGCTAAAAATTCGAACTTTTGTATTTCATCGATTTTCTTTGAAATGAAATCAAACGAACTTCCTCAGTTATTGGAAATAAGAGAAGAACAGCTGATACTGGTTGAGGAACAAACGCCAGAAGTTCTTCGTCAAATCCAATGATTTCAACGAATTCATAATCTTCATTTTTAACACCAAGATTTTTGAGATATTTATTTAAAACCTGAACAGAAAAAAAAACAGCGTAGAAGTATATCGAATTGACTTCGATGATTTACTTCGGGATTTCCTTCTAAAGGCATCCATCGTGGTTTTGGTTGATTTAATTCGCCAGCATTTGCTGCGGCAACACTCACTTCAGGAGCAGTCGTCATTTCGAGAGACAAGGTTTTCAAATAATGAAATGAATCAATAAATACCGATTCCTAACAAAATCTTTCAATTAAAATTCATGTTTTTTTATGACCATCAAATTATTTTATTATTTTTATGTTTCAAATTAAAAAAAAAATTTTCTTCGATATTCGAATAAAAACGAAAGATCAATTTAAATTCTCTCGAATAGATGTCACCGGATACTCTCGGTATTAGAAAACTGGTCATTTTTTAGATATATGTTATCATCTTATTATCAAAAATGCCTTGTAAAACACAAAGTACGATCAAACAAAGATATGATAACAAATGCTGGTGCAAGAATATAAAACGAGAGCAAAAAAACCAAATAGATTTCAAACGAAATAAAAAATGAAGATATATTTTGTTGGTTATTGTTTAACAATAATTAGTCTTTGGTCGATAGTCAATGGTCGATTATCATCACCATTCGATATTCGTCTTGACAATTACAAAATTGATACAACTCGTGATTTAGTTATCAACACACCACGACCGAAATTTTCTTGGAAAATTCCGTTTAGTGACGATGTTAATCAACGAAATGTTTATCAAACTTCGTATCAAATTCAATTGGAATCCATTGAATTGACAAAGAAAGATCAAGAACATAAATGGGATAGTGAAATAACGATATCATCTCAATCGATTCATGTTCCCTATGAAGGAAAATCAGATTTGTTTCCATCGAGATATTATCGATTTCGTATTCGAGTTTGGACAAGTGACGCAAATGAACCGAGTCAATGGACAGATTGGATTCAATTTCGAACAACAATCTTCAATTTACATGAATATTTAACATCGAATGCTGATCTTCTTTGGATTGGCTCCACTAAAATCAATATGAATGAATTAAGAAAAGAATTTACTGTTCCAAATACAAGTCCAATTAAATCAGCATTGGTTTATATTTGTGGTTTAGGTTATTATGAACTTTATGTCAATGGAAAGAATGTTGATCCAAGTAGAAAATTAGATCCCGGTTGGACAACCTATGAAAAACGTTCGTTACTTGTTTCATTTGATGTCACAGCAAATATTACAGCGGGTTCAAATGCTGTTGGTGTTAAATTGGGCAATGGTTGGTACAGTCATGAACAACATGGTGAAGCAGCTTATGGTCCACCTCGTCTTCTCTTCACTTTGACAATAACATTTGCCAGTGGCGATGAAATGCAAGTTCTCAGTGATCAAACGTGGACAGGTCGTGAAGGTTCAGTTAAACATGATAGTGTTTATAATGGAGAAATCTATGATAGTCGAGCTGATCGACCTGGTTGGAGTCAAGTTGGTTTCACTGATCCATTGTCAGCTTGGATTACACCAGAAATTTTACCGTCACCAGTGATTAATGCATCTGGAATTCTAACATTTCAAAGCATGCTACCAATTCGAGCAGGAGTCGATGCTCTTCATTTCGAAGTTTCAAAAGATGAACATCCAAGAAGTTTTCTTACACAACGAGATATCGGACAAATTCAAGGAGCATTATTAGCAAATGGTTCCGTACTTAAACCTATTTCCGCTTGGAATTCTGAATCAGGTAAATAACATTTCTCTCTTTTTTTTCTTCTAAAATCAACGTTGATATGCAAAAGGTCTTCACACGTTCGATCTCGGTCAAAATATGGCTGGTTGGTGTCGAATTAAATTCAATGGTCCATCTGGTTATGGTACTTATATTCGTCATGGTGAATCATTAGTTGAACCAACAATTGCTGTCAAGTAAAACAAATTTTTATTTGAAGAAAAAGAAGTAAAATTTGTTTTAAAGTCATGCAACAAGAAATATCTATACGGAGAATCTTCGTGAAGCAACAGCATCCGATACTTATATTCTTCGTGGAGATCCAAATGGAGAATATTATGAACCATCGTAAGATTTCTTATATTTTCAAAAGAAAATGAATATGAATGTGATTGTGTTGAATAGATTTACGTATCATGGTTTTCGTTATGTCTCTGTATTTGCTCCACCAAATTCTCTAACAGCAGATGACGTTGAATGTCCATTTGTTCATAGTGAAACAACATTAATAGGTAAATTTAGTTCAAGTAATCCAATAGTGAATCAAATTCAACATAATATTCAATGGGGTCAATTGAGTAATTCAATGTCATTACCAACGGATTGTCCTCAACGAAATGAACGTCGTGGTTGGATGGGTGATGCTGCATTAACAGTCAATGAAGCTTTGTACAATTTTGATTTTGTTAAATTTTATGCAAATTTCGTTGATTTAATTGTTGATGTTCAAAAAGACGATGGTGACATTCCTGATTATGTTCCAGGTAATGGATTTAATCCAGATCCAAATTGGGGCACAGCTTTACCAACAATTGTTTGGCAATTATATAAACATACGAATAATCCCGAATATCTTGAAATGTACTATAATCCTGTTCGTAGTTATGTTGAATATCTTCGTGTAGGTTATAATAAAACTGGTTTAGTGAATTTCTTCTGCAAATACGGCGATTGGGTTCCACCTCCACCAAATGGTCAAACTAATCGTGCATTGATTTCATCATTTGCTTTTCTACATGATGTTGACATTCTTTTGAATATGTCGATTATCGTAGAAAAACCAAGCGATGTTCAAATCTATACTCAATTGTATAATCAACTTGCCGAAGAATTTCATCGTGTTTTCTTTACTTCATCAACAAATTCGTATGCTGACGGCAAACAAGCTGCACAAGTTTTAGCCTTAGCACTTCGTAATGTTGTTCCATCGAATTTAAAATCTGCAATCGTTGAAAATCTCGTGACAAATATCAATCAAAATGGCAATCATGTCACAACAGGTATCGTTTCCAATGCTCAAATCTATCCAGTTTTATCGAACAATGGTCATCATGATCTTGCCGTTCAATTAGTTACATCAATAACATATCCATCGTATGGTTATATGTTTAATAATCCCTATGAAAATGCAACAACTATTTGGGAATTATGGGATACACCATCGGAAGGACCAGGAATGAATTCACGTAATCATCATATGTATTCAAGTGTTGGTGCTTGGTTTTATACGCATTTAGCTGGTATTGAATTGTTGCCCGATCGAATTAATATTCGACCGAGAATGTTATCCGAACAAAATAAAGATTTAATGAAGAAATTAGATTGTGAATTGAGTACATTGAATGGTTTAATTCATATTTCGTATACTCGTCATGAACAAGATACAGAACCAAATTCAATTTTAATTCGTCTTCAAATTCCACCAAATACAAAAGCAACTCTACAATTTGAACCTCTATTTCCTGGTGCACAATGTTCGAAATTAATTGAAAATAAACAATTGATTTGGTCGGAAGATTCAATCGTAACAAATCAAAGAGAATTCTTTATTGAAAAAGATTATGAAACAGATTTAATGAGTATTCAACTTGGTTCGGGTCAATACGAATTTCAAGCTTTATGGAAATAAACGAACTCATTTTCTCCTTTTTTTTTTCTTTCTTCTCCTTGCTTACTTTACTTCCATTTGCTTGACCATAATTGTCCTTGATGAAAAAGCCAACTACTCATACAAAGTAAAAACTCTTTCGCATAAATATTCGTAATCCATTCTCGTGGTGTTATTCCACGAAAACTATAATAAGCACCAGCTAATTGCCCGTAGATCGCAGCAGTTGTATCAGTATCATCGCCAAGATTAACAGCAGCTAGAACGCCTTTCTCAAAAGAATCGTCATCATATCTAAAAGCCCATAATGCAGCTTCAAGACTATTGAGAACATAACCTTTTCCACGAATTCCATCATCATAACCTCGAGGTTTGTTTGCATATGAACCTTTGACAATTTTTTGAACTTCTTCATGCAATGGTTGACCGGCAAACCATGATTCATGTTCTTTATAGAAGTCCGGATCTAACAATTGCTTTTTGCTTTCTCCATGGAGTGCAGCAACAATCAAAGCACCATAGAAACGACATGCATCACGTGCTATTTCACTTCCATGAGTAATTTCTGCACTAATACCACAATATTTAACAGCTTTCGCTGGAATTGAATGAAAAAAAAGTGGTACAGGTGCAAGACGCATAAGACCTCCATTTCCAGCCGCTTGATTATCACTACAATAAACATTAAATTCATTTAATAGCTTTCGATCATTGAGATAATCCATCTCTGTCTCCTCAATACGATGAGACTCTGCAAATGCTTTTTGGCGATCTTCAAATTTTTGAATTGATTTTCTTGTTGCAGCACCAATATCAAAACAATCACCTGTTGATGACATATATCCATAACGATACCACCATTTATAACGAACTAATTGATCGTATGGTGAAAAGTCTCCTGACGATATCAATGAAGCTGCTAAACAAAGTGCCATCGAAGTATCATCAGTAAACTAAAATAGTTTTTTTTTTCTATGAATTAATTTCATTTGAAAAATAAGAAAATGAATGAATACTTGTCCTTTGGATAAACCCCAAGTACCTCCGGCTTGATAACCAACAACAGGATGTTCAATAAGATAGTGTCGAGGTCGAAATTCCACATGAGCACCAAGTGCATCTCCAATTGCTAAACCAATTAGAGAACCTTCAATACGATCAAGTAAATTCTTTTGACGATCAGTTGCTGGAGGATATTTCAATTGAATTTCATTAGGTTTGATAATTTTAGATAGATCATTGTTGTGAAACTGTAAACATAACCATGATCTATCATAATTTGAAGATGATGAAGGGCCATATTTGTGATCTTCTTCTTCTTCTATAGTGATGCTAGGTATCGTTTGAGCAAGGCCACTACCTAAGATAATTCAAATTACATAAGAAAAAGAAATAATTTTGTAACAAATCTTTACCGCAGACGCCCATGCCTTTGTCGATCAAAAAGAGAATTCGTCGAAAAATTCTCTTGAATTTTATTTGTTTATTGTGTTGCATTTTGTTTTTCTCCGAAGACTGACGTTACTATACCACCATTACCGACACACGAGAAACGTTTCGACAGGAAAGAAGAGAAAAAAAAAAACATATTTGACGTTGTTTGTTTCTTCCTTTGAAACCATAATATGACTAATGAATGATAGCAGGTGTCTATTTCTCATCATTTGTCCGTTATTTATTAAAGCCAAAGTCCCAGGTAAACTTTGGTTTGTTCTTCTTCTCAATGATATGATATGCCTTTATTTTACATAAATATGAATCTATATTACGGTGACAATCATGATAAACATTGTTGTTATTTTATCAAACGCACTACCATTTTCTTAACCCCCGTTTTGGTTGATTCTCAAAATAATGGAAAACGATGTATCATTGGAAAGTGTCATTCGACAATGTGGAGATTTTCATCGTTTTCAATTTATTCATTACATATTCTTATGTACGCTTGGTTTAAGTAGTGGAATCACGGGTTTCTATTATGTTTTTGGTCTTGCTGAACCACAATTTCGTTGTCGACTTCCGCAAGAGATTTGGCCGAATGACGATCAATTTCAATTCTATAATAAAACTCACGAATCTTTAGTGAATCAACATGGATATGTCATATCTCAGTGTGAAGATAACAATGGAATTCGATGTAATTCATTTGTTTATGATCAAAGTGTGTATGGGAAAACATTTACCGAAGAAGCAGATTATATTTGTGGAGATGCAATTCAAAAAACTTGGATTTCAACAGCTTATCAAATTGGAACGTAAGATTTTTCAATGAGTCGAAAGAAAATGAATTGTCTATTTCAAATAAAAAATTTAGATTTTCAATTTTAATAACTGGACCATTAGCTGATAAAATCGGTCGTCGAAAAATGATTCAAATCTTGACGATTGGTCTTTTTCTAATTACAGTTCTCACTCAAATTCTTCTCGAAGTTATTCAAATGAATATCCAAGCAAAGTAAATTCAAACGAGAGAAACACCATTGATGAATTCAATTGAAAAATCTATAGATTTATACTTTTATTTATCAATCAAATAGTTTCAGCCATCGATAGTTACAGTGTTTGTTTTCTGTTGATCATGGAATTAACATCATCGTCACACACAAGTTTTTCCTGTTGTTTAACTTTAATTAGTTATACAATTGGAGAAATCTGTTTAGCATTATTTGCATATCTTTCTCATCATTGGTTAGTTTTAAAATGGATCATCAGTATTTATTTTGGTTTATCACTTCCGTATCTTTATTTTGTTCCTGAATCACCTTATTGGCTATTTAGTAAGAGAAAATTCGATGAACTTGAAATCTATTTAAAACGAATGGCAAAAACGAATGGCCATTCGGATAAAGATTGGTATTCAATGTATGAACAATTAGTTTCTCAAAATAATTGCAAAGACAAAGTGAAACAATCGAAAAAAGATAAATATTTTGAATACATTCCTCGATTATTAATTTGTGGTTTAATTGAATTTATCACAATGTTATTATACACGAAAATCTCTTATGGTTTAGGAGCATCAAATGAAACATTGAGTCCATATCTTAATTTTATAATTGGTGCTTTCGTTGAAGCTATTGGTTATTTGATTGCTGCTGTTTCAATCATAACACCATTGGGAAGAAAATATTCGTTAATCGTTTTTGCAAGTTTAACATCGATTTGTGTTCTCATAATTCCATTTCTAATGAAAGATTATCCACTGTTAACAGTCATTGTTTCTCAATTAGGTAAATTATCGATCAGTAGTACAGTATCTGTATCGTGGATTTATGTTCCTGAATTATTTCCAACGACGATGCGAGGTTTAGCCAATGCAGTGTTCGTTTTTGTTGGAAGTTTTGGATCGATTTTAGCTCCAATTGTCGAAGAATTACTTGGACATAAATATATTCAAATATCGTTTTATGTTTATTCGGCTTTGATTATTATTTTAGCTTTTATTATTTGTACTCTTCCAGAAACAAGAAATCGTTCATTCGATGATCAACAATCAAAATTCGTGGTCGAACAAGACAACGAACAACAACTTCTTCCTTCATTATAGTTCTAGTTTTTTTTTTGTTTGATTTAATTAAATAATAAACATTTTGTGTTTCATCAATGAGTGACATCTGTCTATTTGTCTGATTGATGATTTTTCAATGGATTCATTCATATTTACGTACGTACATCACAGTTGTACATTGAAGAGACAATAAATAATCGAGATATGAGTAGTGGCGAAGTTTACTTTTCCAACGAAGAACAAATCGATCGAAATCGTTGTCGATATCCTCACTGTATTGTTTGGACACCGATTCCTTTTCTAACATGGTTATTTCCATTTATTGGTCATATGGGAATTGCACGAACTGATGGAGTTATTCGAGATTTTGCAGGACCTTATTATGTTTCAGTATGACTTTTACTGTTTGTTGTTTCTCTTCAAAAATAAAATTGAAAATCTATTTTTGTATAAAAGGAAGATGACATGGCATTTGGTCGACCAACACGTTATCTTCAAGTTGATTTAAATCGTATTCCAACAACATCGAATGACATTCGAAATATTTGGGATCGATCTGTTGAAGAAGCGTCCGATCAATATAAAAAACGAATGGTTTTCAATTCAATTTCAATATTTCAAAAAGAACTTTTTCGTCTCTTTCTTTTTTTTAGCACAATCTATGTTGTGATAATTGTCATTCGCATGTTGCAAGAGCATTGAATCTTATGAATTACGATCGAAAATCTTCTCATAACATGATCTCACTTTGTTTTTGGATGTTTTTTAAAGGAAAATTCGTTAGGTAAAATAGTTAATCAACGGAAAACACAAAAACAACTTTGATTTTCTAATTTAGTTTTTATGGATTTCTTGTGACATGGGTTCCATTTCTCATTTTATTAACAATTGTCATTGTTTTTACTTACATTTCGAAATAATAAAACAAAAAACGAGCCTAGACAAACGAAAGTGTTTATTCGATTCTGTTGAAATCGACTAGCGAAGATAAATTTCGTTATTCTACGTAAATAAAATGTGTTCGATATGAAAAGACGACGAAGAAGAAGAAAGAGAAAAAAGTGCTTTTGTGATATGTATAAAAGTTATTTTTCTTCATTGAAAGTCTAAGCATACAATCGATCGATCGATCGAAGAGAGAAACATAGTAAGTGTGATAATGTTCGATATAAAACAAATCAACTTCGAGAGATTAAGCCAATTTGTAAGGTCAAATTAAATAAATCGTTTTTTTTTTTGTTCTTCTTGTTGTTGTTGTTTTAACATCGAAAGAAAAGAAAAGAGAAGAGAAGAGAGACGAGCAATGAACATTGTAATCATATAATTGATTCAATTGGAATTTGATGTTAGAAGAAAATCTCTTGGGAAAGTTAATTTTCTTTTGAAAATTATCAATTGATTTCCCATGATTTATGTCGTTCGATTTCCGAGATATTCATTAGAATTTTCTATCGTCATCATCTTCTTTTTTTTCTCTTATTCGACATGAAACTGAACACGTGTCCAATCGAATCATCATCAGATATCATTATTCTGGACATCGGTTTGGTTTCTTTTTCTTCTTCTTCTTCATAGATAAAGTTTTGTTGTTTAGAAAACAAGATCCATACGTAAGAATGTAAATAGAAAAGTCGACGAGAAGGAGATAGTCATTGGTTGTGAAATGAGAGATTGTGTACACGTGTTTGATAGAAAAGAGAAAGATAAAGAAAAAAGAGAGCTCTCGTTTTTATTTGTGCATAGAACAACACATTCGTTGTCGATAGAAGATTAGACGAACATCACCAACACATACCGACCGTGAAATCAACGGCGGATGTGAAATGAAGATTGTTTATTAATTTCGATTTATTTTCTTGTTTGTGATTTACAAATTCGATTTGCCGATTGAAATTTAGCTGATATATTTTCCATATTCTCAAAGTAAGTAATCACTTATTTTTCATTTTCTTTTTGAAAAAGGATTAAGATTGGCCAAATGAAAGGAAAGAGAATCGAACAGGTGTTTATGTCATTAAACACGCGTTCTCAAATTTGATTGAAATCTGATGTTTGATTTCATCGTTGATTTCGTTTCTCTTTTTTTTTCTCTTCTTTTCCTTATCATTGAAATTGAAGATCAGCTTAACAAAACGACAAATCAATTCACAAGATTCGACAGTCTCTATTTGCTCGATGTCAGCATATTTCACATAGATTTCAAGTCACTTTTATCGTTTGTCGAGACACAGAGAGAGAGAGAGAGAGAGAGAGCAGAACACCTTATCTCTATCTATCAATGTCGGGACATATTGAAGGGAGAACAAGAACACCTTTTCTTGTGTTTTACTACCTTTTCTCGTTTGATTTATAATCCTTGTCGTATTTGTTTCTGTTGAAAGAAGAAGAAGAAAAAAAAAGAGTCGAACAGATGGCTTTCGACTGGTTGTAAATAAGTGTTGTGTGATTGTTTAGGATATAATTGTAATTTTATTTTAGTTGTAATCATTCTCCATGGATCGTGAAACAAATCAAGTTTCATCATCAGAACTCGATCAAGATTTGTTAAACGAAGATTGTAATATTGATTCGAATGATCAATCGTTTAATTGTCCTTCAAATATAATTGGAACACATCCAAATGAAATCATAACGAGTATTAATGCAGATAATGGTTATCCTGTTCGACAAGAAAATGGACAAAGAAAAACGGGTCCACCACCGAATTGGCCAACAACTCGTCATCCTCCAGGCCGTGGTTGTGAAGTCTTTGTTGGCAAATTGCCACGTGATTGTTTCGAAAGTGAATTATTTCCATTGTTTGAACGTTGTGGACAAATCTATGAAATGCGTTTAATGATGGATTTTTCTGGTTTCAATCGTGGTTATGCATTTATCACGTATACATGTCGTGATCATGCCAAACGTTCAGTCAAAGAATTGAATAATTATGAAATTCGTCCGAGTCGTTTGATTGGTGTTTGTCAATCAGTTGATAATTGTCGTTTGTTTGTTGGTGGAATACCGAAAACGAAGAAACGTGAAGAAATTCTCGATGAAATGTGTAAAGTAACCGAAGGTGTTGTCGATGTTATTGTTTATCCAAGTGCTCATGATAAAACCAAAAATCGAGGCTTTGCTTTTGTTGAATACGAAAGTCATCGATCGGCAGCCATGGCACGAAGAAAACTATTACCAGGAAAAATTCAATTATGGGGCCATCAAATTGCTGTCGATTGGGCCGAACCTGAAGCTGAAGTTGATGAAGATGTTATGGCGACTGTAATTATTCTTTTTATTGATTTCATTACTCGGTTTTAGTTCGTTTGTTCGTTTAGGTTCGCGTTCTTTATGTCAGAAATTTAATGATGAATACAACTGAAGAAGATATCAAAGATATTTTTGAACATTTCAAACCGAATTCAATTGAACGTGTCAAGAAATTGAAAGATTATGCATTTGTTCATTTTAAAGAACGTGACGATGCTTTACATGCCATGAATATGATGAATGGTTCTTTTATTTATTTTTATTAAAAAAGCAAAATCAATGTTCTTCATGTTTTTGATTTTAGGAAGCGAAATCGATGGATCAATTGTTGAAGTTACTTTAGCTAAACCGGTTGATAAAAATCAATATTTTCGATTTACACGTGGTGTTAGTCCATCGACGATTACTGCAAATATTCCAGTAAACCTTCATTCATTCATTCATCTATTTATTCTCAATAAATGTTGTATTGATTTGAATATTAGTTTCCATTAGCAACAACGACGATTGCTCCAACAACAACAGCAACAGCATTCGATTTGACACCACATTTAACAACAATTCCATATTTGACATTTCCAACAAATGGAACAACAACAACACTCATTTCACCGATGAATACTAATCATATTCAACAACAAAAGTAAAAAAAAAGAATTTCGTAGTTTTTTGAATATTTAAAAATTGTTGTTTTTGATAAAGAAATGTTCGTCGTAATGTAAATGCAAGCAATAGTCTATCTCCAAATGAGAGTTGTAGTCCTCCAACAGTGACTCGTACAACAACAGGTACAAGTCCATCCGATCTTGTGTCGACATCATCTCGTCCAAATCCATCAACACCAACATTAGTTCATCATCGTGGTGCTTATTATACAATTCTTCGGCCAACATCTCGTCGAACAGACGTATGTTCTCTTGCTAATTTGAATTCATGCATGACGAATATCATTTGTTTTTTGTTTTGTCTGATTAACTAATTGCTCAGCATGGCTCAAAGAATTAATTTGAATATTTTTTTTTGTTGTAATTTTCATCATAGGAGAAATGTCTCGAAGATCTTTACAAAGAGACATATGATGCGTTGTACGGCTCTGCTGCTAGTATTGCCGCTCCATCGATACCGATGATCGATTCCAATCAGACTCATTTTATTTTACCAGAACAACAAATTGCGCCGCATTATTTGCATCAGCCCGAAGAGGTAATTATCTCTGGGGCTTCTTCTTCTTCTTCTTCTTTGTTTTTGTTTTTGTTCTACGAAAATCGAGTTAAACACTTGTTTTCAGTATCTTCGAGCAGCGTGAGGAGTAAGACTTCGAACTGATAATCAAATCGATGATTTTTCTCAAGCTTCTTCTAAATTCAAAAAAAAAACAAACAACAACCAGCAAAATTCCTGGGAATTGATGCGGAGATTTTTGTTTTTTCGTTCGAAATTTGCTTTTCTTTTGTTTAACAGTCAAAAAAAAACAAAAAACCGAAGTGTGCATGTTGATTGAAAGCTAAAAACAAAGATTTGAAATTGCACGTAATCGATTTTGCGACGAATCATTTGTTATTGTTCAAAGAACAAAAAAAAACTTTACTTTTCTTCGTAAAATTAGATTCCATTTGGTCCAACAGCATTTGGTTTTCATCCGAATGGAACGTTACTTCAACCAGCAACATTAATTCCTCATCCATTACTTGCAACACATCCAAGTGTTAATCCTCAATTTGCTCAACAACCATTTGTTTTCGCAACAACAGCTAATCCTGGTCAAGCTCAACATTTTTTTCAAGCTCATCCTCAAGCAAATTTTGCATTTCCTTTTTTTCTAAGTCCACCAATGACAACAACACCAACTCCAACAGCACCTGAAACTCCACTTTTAACCTATCCAACAGCAACAACAACAACAACAACAGCAGCAGCAACTGCAAGTGCTAATTCGTACTCAGCTTAAATGAAACATTTGACGTTAGTTGTTGTTTCTTTTTTTTTGTGACGAGAATGAGAGTGACAGAGTGAGAGAAAGAAAAGCAAGATAATCTTAATTCATATCTATGTGAGTGAGTGTGTGCATTTCCTGCTATTATTTATACTTGTTGTTTATTTGTTTTTTTCTTCTTCTCCTCTCTCCTGGTCTTTCTACGTCGTTGTTTCTCTTGAATACATTCTCTTTGTTTCTTTTTTTTTAACCCCGATTACAACATTGTTGACCGTGGTTATTGTGTGAGCAGTTTTCTTCTTCATCTTCTTTTTACAAATAACTATCTATGTGCAAAACAGAATATATGTATGTTTGCCATTGAATAAAAGAAAAGTAAAAGTTCGTTTTTATTTGTCTACATTGGATTTTACAAATGACAAGAAAAGTAAGAGAACAAAATGTGTGTCATTATTTTGACATTCCACATGCGCTTCGCAATACATCGAATGTTTATTCAAAGATCTAATGAACCAACCTTGACATTTCAATCTTTTGCATTTCAGTTAACTATCATCAATATTTTCACGTAGAAAATGAATCATTTTGAAATACGAGAGAGAGAAAGGGAGAAAGTTTTAATCTAATGAAATGAATATGTTGTCTTCAGCTCTGATTTGATTCTCAGATAAGCAGAATTGTTGTTGATTGATTTTATTATTATGATTATTAGTCGAATAGCGCCATCTTTACGAGTGAAATGTACCGAAACAAATCTGTTAGATACACAAAATGATAATCTATACATAAAGATCTTGAGATAGATAGAGACAGACAGATAAAACTTGTCTTTTGATACTGGATGAATGATCTTCTCTTCTGATATTAAAGTCTTTATTCTGTTAATTTGATTGAAAAAAAAGAGAAAAAAAGCTCTTTGAATGAAACATTTCTACGTGTATACGTATGTTCGATAAAAAGATTAATGAATATTGTTTGTTATCAATGTAATTCATTGGAGATTTTTGAAGACGAAGTGACATACGATTTGTAATTTACAAACGATGTTTCCAGAAATGTCAATTCGACATGAGAAAACAACAAAAGATAGAAAAACAGTTAATGATTTTAATTCCGATCGAATTCTTTGCAAATAGATTTTTATCGATTGCGAACAATGAAAATAATGTTGTCGATGACTTTTATGAGTATGTCTAACGGCAAAGACGTGCTGATAAAAAACACCATCATTGATGTTGTCTAATCACAATCACAATAATAACATCTATTGCCAATCGATAGTTGTACCAAGGTCTCCTCCTTTTTCTATTCTTGTTTTTCTATTTTCTACGGAGTTCGATATCATTCGATGTTCCATACGCACACACACACATATATTCATCATCAAACTCAAAGAGACAAAAAATCATGAAAGAAAGAAGAAAAAAAGATATTTCCTTAGCCTCTTCTTTCTCTTTCTCGGTCTGTTTCTGTTCGAGAAAGAAAAGAATAGCGTTTGCCGATTTTCCCTCAGATCTTATACATATGAATCGTTGTTTTTTCGCTCTATTCTTCGTAATGAATATACGAGAGATAGAATATTCCTAGTAAAGAGACATCCAAACAACAACAACAACAACAACTGATGAAATCATCGTTAGTATTTTGAGAAAGAAATCAAAACCGAGAGTTAGTTATTTTAATCGAACGACACAACTAAGGATGAGCGTCACATCGAATCTTGGCTCGTTCAATAAAGATAAAGTAGCCAATAAATTTGGAATTCAATTAAAGAATAAAAATACCAATGCACCAACTCAACAAGCAATTAGTCCGACAAATGACAAGAAAATATCTTCGGTTACAAAAAATAATACGATCTGTGATTTTCGTTCGCAAGATCAACCAAATTTCGATTCAGCGAAATCAAATGTCGATCAATTGTCGATAACAACAACGAATGAACAACGACGAACTTCATTGAATATCAATTCAAATCATTCCACAGATTCAAATTCTCAATTATTATTATTACAATCATCTGACAACAAGAAATCTTCATCAATTTCACCATCAGTAAGTCGACGAACAAGTCAAAGTAAAACTCCTGAAAGACCGATTATTCCAACAACAACAACAACTAAAACTGAAGAAGAAATTGAACATCAAAAAGATCAACCATTATATAAACGACAATTATCGAAGACATTAGATAATAATACATCAACAACAACGAAAAGTAAACATCCATATGAATTACCCAATTCAAGGTAAGACAAATCACAATTCGATTTCTTTTTTCGAAGTTCTCAAGAGAAATCGAGTAGAATATGTCTGTAGTTTGCGTAGATAAGTCTATTTGTATGTTGTCAACATTAATATATAGAAAAGTCTCCAAAAAAAGCAGATTTGTCTATGTTTCGTATGTAATATGATCTCGTCGAATATTTTGTTTATCCGATCTGTTGAAAAGAGAGAAGAAAAAAAGCGAACATCGTTTCATCGAAAATCCTTGACCTTGTCGTATGAATTATGCGTAATAATACGACCTTTGTTGGCGATCGATGAAGCGCACACTTCTCTCTCTCTCTCGTATGACTCACCCTAACAGAAAATCAATCTCATCAACGAAACCAAATTCTTTCGAAGGACATCGATTGATAGACGAGACGAAATACTTGAGACTAATTATTTTCAGATCAAATATTTTCGTCTTTCTTTCTCAATTAAATTGATATATCTTATTAGTAAAAAACGAAAAAAAAGTTATTGGTTCGTCGATAAATGTACAGATAGTTAAACCATACGGTTGATTTCTCCTTCAAATAAATAACGAACACATTTTATCCGATGTACATATTTCACTGAAAGAAATTGACACACGCAGATGCACGTGTAAACGATGTGTTACGTACACCTTCTTCTTTCTTCGGTTTTTTTTACGTGCTATTATTGTCGTCGTAGTTGATGATACTGATCAACATGGGTGAGAGATTCGTTGCTGTAATCATTTTTTCTGTTCTGTATTGAACGAAAAAAAAGCCGAGAAAGAAAAAGAGAGAGAGAGAGAGAGAGAGAAGAAGAAAAAAAAATGTCATCATCAACGTTCATCCAGCGATGGACATCTGTGAACGATTTGACGACGACGACGACGAAAAGAACGAATAGTAACAATAACAAACAGTCAACTCCTTTTTTTCTGCGACCTCAATTTGCGCCACCACCACCACCACTACCATCCTCATCATTCTCATCATCATCACCTCTTCGAGCAACGTCATTATCTTCAATTTTACGATCATCTCAAACATCATTACCTGTTTTATGTCATTCACAATTTGAACATTTTATTCAACATATTCAATCACAAACTCAATTCATTATGAGCAATACAACGAAAATGTCATCGCCCATTCAAAGTGTTTTCATAAAACAATGGGAAACCAATGGTAAAAACGTGAATTCTCCTCGTTCATCACCGATCGTTGTCTTTGAAAATTCGTCGTCATCATGTTCATCGCCTCTTGCCTTCAATTCGAAAAAAGTTCGTAAAGGCCAACCAATAATTATTTGCGAAAGAATAAACAATCACAATCGTTCGATAGCCTCTCCAATCAATTCTAAAAGTCCTCTCATCAAAACTTGGTCTCAACTCAAAATTCTCTCTCAACAACAAACAATCGACAATGAAACCAATTCAACAAATCAAACAGTCATATCAATTATTAAAAATGATTCAAACAGACCTTCTTCTCCTTCTTTGTCTTGTCGAGCACCTCGATTTGCTCGTCCAACAATTGCTTCAACACAAAAACGTCGTCAACAAATTCTATCAAATTTGAATTCATTCAAACGACACAGTTCTCCGCCTTCGTCAATATCAACATTTACTCGTCGAACTCCTTCGACAAACTCTTCGTCAACTTCACCATTATGTTCAATCAACGAAGATCTTCAACAACAAACGCAATCAGAAACAATTCATTTAGATTCCAATCGATTTCATAATTCGACAATGATTAATTATAATCTACCTTTGAGATATAAACGAGAATCATTTCTACGTCGTTACGGGTAAAAAAAGCCAAACTATTTATCTTCTTCATCGAGTAACAATGTCGAATTCCTTTGTCTCTTTGTTTTTATCTGATAAATATCGAAATTAGTCTCGTATCTCGACATAGATCATTCCTCTTTTCTTCCCTCCAAACTAGACGTTTGTTCTCTTTTTTCTTCTCGTAAATTAAAAACAGTTCGATGTAAGAAAAACAACGGAATCGAATCGATACTAATCAAAAATTGTAATTCGAATTTTAGGCCTGATGTCATGCAACAACACGGTCATCATCTAACACATGAAGTTGTTTTAGAAGATGGTAAGAACATTTCAATTGATTTACAACAAAAAAAAACACAACACGGTGAAACTTGTTCTGTGATCTAGATATCGATCCACCGTTTTCTCCAAGAATTGTGACGGTTAAAAAAAATAAATCCGTTACAGATGAATATGATCTCATGGAAATTTTAGGAAGGTAACAAAAGCAAATGATTTCATTTGAACATCCTCAAATTTTGTTTTTGTTCGTTTGCCAGAGGAAAATTTGGTGAAGTGAAAAAATGTTGCGAAAGATCAACGAAACATCTTCTAGCTGCTAAATTCATTCAAATCAATAAAGAACAAGATCGAATTGAAGCTCATAATGAAATTGAAATCATGAAAGCTCTTCAACATCCTCGTCTTTTACAACTTTATGATGCTTTCGAAACCAAAACAAATATTTGTCTTATTATGGAATTGTTCGAACTTCGATCATTCGTTTTCTTCGTATTGTTTTCTTTTCTCGTTTAGAATCAGCGGTGGAGAATTATTCGAACGTGTCATTGACGATGATTTCATTCTAACTGAACGTCTATGCGAATTGTATACGATGCAAATCTGTGAAGGAGTTCATTTTATGCATGCTTGTAATATTATTCATCTTGATATGAAAGTAACCATCGAATTTCTCATTGAGGAGGAGAAGAAGACGAAGAATTTACGTTTGATCTTTGTGATTTAGCCGGAAAATATTCTTTGTGTTAATCGAGATGGACATCGAATCAAAATCATTGATTTTGGTTTAGCAAGAAGATTTGATCCGACGAAACAATTGAAAGTTCTTTTTGGAACACCGGAATTTGTTGCACCGGAAGTGATTAGTTTCGATCGAGTTGGATATGGAACTGATATGTGGTCTGTTGGAGTCATTTGTTATGTTTTGTATGTTATTCGAGTGATTGACTGTTTCGATTGAAAGAGACATTCTTCGATTTAGATTATCTGGTTTAAGTCCTTTTATGGGAGAAAATGATAATGATACTTATACGAATATCAATCGAGTCAATTATGATTTTGATGACGAATCATTTACAGATATTTCAGATGAAGCCAAAGATTTTATTTCGAAATTACTTCTTAAAGATAAAGAGTATTGAATATTTTCGAGGTTTTAAGTGGAAAAATGAAATGAATTGAATTGATTTTTAGTAAACGTCTTTCAGCCCAAGAATGTCTTGCTCATCCATGGTTAACACGTCGACCTAAATCAGTATCCAAACCAACCGAAGAAGAAACAGCAGAAAAGAAATTATCAACTAAAAAATTACGTCGATTTGTTATTCGACGACGTTGGCAGGTAAATATCAATTTTCGATTTGCCAATCAAAATCTCTTCTCGGTTTAGAAAGCAGTCAATGCTTTATTAGCTTTACAACGGATGGGAATGACCTTGTGAATCGATCGTTTGTCTTTCAGATTTCGAAAAACGAAACAAACTTTACCTAGAAAATCATCAATATATGTATACGTCATATGACATCAGTGAGCTTGGATTCTTCATTGTTTTTTTTTTTTATTATTTTTTTATTTTTCTTTTGTCTCGCTGTTGTTACCTGTGGTTCGATTCAAATTCTTCGCCCAGAGAATAGAGCGTGTGGATAAATACTTTCTTTTCTTCTCATTTCATTTTCAAAGTGTACATTTTTATTTCTCTCTCGTTTTTCTTTTCATTCATATTAATTATTCTTCGTATTATTTCTGCTAAAAGACGGGAAAAATAAAAATTCTTTGTTTAGATAAACAAACACGATATACAATTTCATTTCTTTTATTTATAAAGAAAAAAAAAGAAGAGAAAGAGAACTAATTAAGAAGAAGAAGAATATGAATTGAATTAATAATATTGTTCTTGATTATCATTATTTTCTTGATTTTTTTCTGAATGAACTTCGGTGTTTCTACAGTTGCAACATTGACTTATTTTACTTCCACCCATTAGCTTTGGATTTAGACCAACTTGAACTGGTCTTCCAGTTTGCATTCGTCCAACTGCAACATTATATTGTCCAGCAACAGGTATCCACCATAACCATCCATCATCACGTAAATTAGCTAAAATATAGAAGATTGATCCCGTAAAATACATGAGATCACCCGAAACATAAAGAAGATTCGTTCCATATTGAGAAACATCGGTTATGACTTGAATATTATATGTTATATAGACAAATGAACTCAATGTTGTTAAAGTAAACGCAACTGTATCGGGATCATCTAAAGTATAACCACGACCAATTGTCCGTGTATATGTTCGATACCAAGACATTATCCTTCAAAAAATAGAACAACAAAATAAGAATCTATTTTCAATCGATTGAAATCTATCAAACCATCCGAATGAAGCAAATAATTCAACAAACGCAGCAACTATTTCAACAACATGAATTTTAAATGTAAAATCTCCGTAGATACCATCTTCTTGTTGATACCAAATCGAACTCCAAAGATATAATGAAGCTTCAAGATGATTCAAATATTCAGGTATCATGATCACGTCATTCCAACGATGATCTAGTTTTTGCTTTGTAAATCAAAATAATCAGTTACAAAAAAAAGTCTTGTTTACCTTGCCATGCCCACCAATATAATGTTGCTGATATAAGATGTACAACAGACAAACCTAGATCAATCAATTTTACAAGAAAATCATCGAGTAATTCACATGAATATTACCAATATAAAATTTATTCGTAAGAGTCATTCCTTCTTCTTTGTCCCCCAACCCAGGAATTGTGGTTGTATTCAGAGACATTGATGTATAGGTGTAAGCTTCTGTAGTTATAAGAGGTGTAGTTGATGTGTTAAGATAACAGGATTCATCATCTTCTACCGAATAATCACCAGCAAGAGCTGGATGAAAATCAATGAAAAGAATTCCAATGGCATATAACTAAATAGAACAAGAATTTTCGTTTCAATTATTTGGAGAAAATGAAATTTTCTTCGTACAAGATAAACGAAATTTGCAAGAAAATATCGATTGTAAATTGTTTTTTTGAAACATATTGGAACACGTTTTTTGATTTGTTCCCAAGATAAAGCTTC